>Ga0105097_10000351_pt1 | contig 20613 bp, 40 predicted proteins | sample PPLLak12cMay2015_FD_87035 | JGI IMG/M metagenome (GOLD analysis project Ga0105097, IMG submission 87035) | Freshwater sediment microbial communities from Prairie Pothole Lake near Jamestown, North Dakota, USA - PPLs Lake P7 Core (1) Depth... | ecosystem: Environmental > Aquatic > Freshwater >...
TAAAATATCATAGTCTGAACTTTTAACCAAATCATCGACAAGTAGATAATATTCCAAGAAGTTATCTTTACCTTTACTTGCAATTTTATCAATTTGAGAATATATTTTATCAATTTTTCTTCTTTCTTTGTTCATAATTTATATTTATTTATGCTTCAGATGTACCGATTGCTTTCTCAATCTCTGCGATTTTATCTTTATTTGCAATAGGATCTGAATATAATTTAGAAATATCATCAATTTTTTTCAAAGATTCAGGGTTTTTAGTTTTTAAATCTTTTAATGTATTAACTAAGTCATCTTGTCCTTCTACTTTACCTGCAACCTGTTCAACTTTCATTAAAATATCACCGGTTAACTTAGTAAAATCGGCATCTTCAAAATTAACTTTTTCTCCTTCAATTTTAGAAATCTTTTTTATTCCAATTTCTTCTTTGTCAGATAGTTCTTTAACTTTACCTTCTTCAGTTTTTTTCTTATCATCATCAGTAAGTGCATCCCATTCAGATTGAATAAATTTCTCTCTTTTATAGACTACCATATCACCAACTTTATATTCACCACCTGGTTCAATACCTTTAGTTTTTAAATATGCCTGAACTTCTTCATCAGTTACTTCAGTTGTATATTTCTCTAATCTAGGTAGTAATGTTTTCTCAACCCAAGTAATAGTAACATCTCTCTTTTTCTTGTCATCAGTTGCTGCTTTTAATACCTTTTTGAAATCAGGTAGATGTGTTGTATCATTTAAGTCAATATTCTTCTTCTTAGGATCCAATTTAACTGGAACACCAACTTTTAAATCTGGTCCACCTGCAAATTTATAATCTTTAATTGCTCTATCTCTAATTCTCTCCATGTAGTAAGTTATAACATTAAGTGGAGCTAGATTATTACCAAACGCCTTTAACAATCCATCATAAAATGGTTGTAATCCTTGTTTACCTAAAGCACCTAAATCTGGATCTAAAATATTATCAATAAGTGTTAAACAATCTTGATCATTTGTAGTCGGTTTTTTCTTAAACTCATCCATCACCGATTTCAACATATATGAATCATCTGTTGGATTAAATGGATTTTTCTCCATCCATTGGTCTATCTGGTCGATTGATGGGTTTTTCCCTAACTTTTTCAACTCTTCAGTTGCTTTATTCCACATATTTTTAAAGAAGTTAATAACACTTCCTAATAATTCTTCGTTAACTGGTTTTAAGTTATTTAACTTAAATGATTCAAACGTTCTTACGTATTTCATCTTATAATATTATTTTTATAAACTATATATTAAGTTTGCTTTTTATAATATATTCAATATTTTTATAATCATAATATGCAATTCTTAAAATTTCTATATTATTGTTTTCACAATATTTATTTTTAATATTATCTCTTTCTTTTTGTTTATTAAATGTTTCTAATCCACCAAAATAATCAATAGGTCTAAAATGTTGTTCTCCGTCATATTCTATACATATATTGTATTCTGGTAAATAAAAATCAAATGGTAGTTTCTTTATATTTAGACAATCATTAAATGTATATTGAATTTCGTAAACTAATCCTACTTTTTTCAAAAAATATTATAACTATTTTAGTATAACTATTAATATAGTTAACCTTAGAATAATCATATTTATATTTATGTTTTAAATTGGCTTTATTAATAAATATTTCATTTTTCATTATAGTATAATTTTTTTTATCTTTTCATTTTTACTATATTTCATTAAATCTTGGTATATTAACCATTCAATATATTTTGATTTATTTGTAAACTCTTCATCTAATATATCATTTAATTTTTTATCAACTGCCAATGAAATTCTTATTTTAGTTTTCATAAATATTATTCTTTTTATTATATATATTAAGTTTGAAAACTCAAAAAGTGTAATTTTTTAATAATTTTTTAAAAACTTAAACATTTTTTTTAATTAATATATAATTCTTATGAGAAAGAAAATACCTGATGATAAAAAGAAAGTAAAAACTGGATTTACATTAAATTCGGATATAGTTGAATTGATGGATGAATTACTTGATGATATAGGTAATACTAATCGTTCAAGATATATTGAAAAATTAATAAGAGAAGACCTTGAAAAAAGAGGTAAAAACATGGAAAGAGATTTCTAATAAAAATAAATTATATTAAAATGGATTATATTGAAAAAGTGAAAGAATTTCACAAAATTTTTAAAGCACCTATATTAGATACACCACAAATACCTTCGAAAGAACGATGTGATTTGAGAATAAGTCTTATTTCAGAGGAACTTAAAGAATTACAAGATGCAATTGATAATAATGACTTAGTTGAAGTTGCTGATGCTTGTGGTGATTTGATGGTTGTTCTATGTGGTTCTATTTTAGAATTCGGTTTAAGTGATAAATTTAATGAAATATTTGATAATATACACAATTCAAATATGAGTAAGGCTTGTAATACCGAAAAGGAGGCGATTGATACTATTAAGTTTTACAACGACAAAGATGGTACTAAAGCACATTATATTAATGATGGTGGTAAATGGTTAATTTATAGAACTGAAGATAATAAAGTATTAAAGAACATAAATTATATTTCTGCAGACCCAGGTAGTATTATAAATGGATAATTATATCAGAAATAAACTAACACTTAAAATCAATTTGATTATGAGTTCTGGTAAAAAAACAGAAGGGGTTGTTAGTGATAAAGTAATTAACAATTTAATGAAACGTATAGATGGATTAGGAAAATATGAAATCTTATATAAGGGTAACTTTCCAATCGATATAATTAAGTTATATGACGAATATGTAGTTGAATATAAAAATGGTAAATATTATCTAACAATAGATGGTGTAACCGGAACTTTAAATCCAAATGAATATATTCACTTTGATGTAAAAGAATATAGAAATTTACAATTAAATAAATTACTTAATTAAAAATAAATTCATTATATTTGTAACATGAATTTAAAGGATATAGAAAATCTGAAAGAAGGTGATATTATAGTTATTAATAAAAAACTAAAAGGTTGGGCATTTAATAAATTTGAAGTTGGTGAAAAATTTATATTTCATAATATTAAAAAATCATACAACTCTTTGAATACAATTTATTTAATAAGAGAAAGTGGTGAACTATGCTCATTCACATCTAATATTATACCAAATATATCAACTATCCAAAAGTGGAGACAATCACAATTAGAAAAATTAGTTTAATGAACGATAAAGAAAAGAAATTAAGACAACATAAAAAAGAACTTAATAGTTTTAGAAATAAGATGGGAACTCATATTGTTTGGTTTGATGCACTTACAAACAGGAAACAATATGATTTACTATTTTTATGGAAGCGAGAAAAACATAATAGTAAAGATATAACTGAACCAACAAAGTTGAAGTATGCTTATGGTAATCCTTATAGACTTCGTTGTTTAACTTATACTAAATATCCAGCAAGTATTAAACATTTTCTAGAAACTTATTTGAAAGATATGAGGTTCCAACCAAGTAAAGTAAGAATAAGAGAAGCATCACTAAACTTAATTTTAAATAAAAAGTAATGAATTATCCAGAATACATAAGAGATATAAAACTTAATCTTTTAATGTCTGATCATAAAATAACAATAAATCCTACTCTGAGAATGAGTAGGTTTGCTTTTTTAAGACCAGGTTACAAATTGATAAAAAATCTAACAGAAATGGGTGCCGTTCTGACAGGATCTAGAGCACTTAAATGTTATTTGATAAATGATAAACCACTATTTGATAGAAAGCCAAATGATTGGGATTTTATTGTTACTGAAAAAATGGCAATGAAAATATGTGATGAACATGGTATAACTAGTTATGATATAAAACCCGGTAAATTTATAATTCCAATTGGTAAAAATCTTATCTTACTCCGAGGTTCTTATGGTGATACCAGAATAATGCCTACTAATATTCAATTAATCGTTAAAGATGAATTGCCATCATATAAAGAAGTAAATTCAATTAAAATTGCAGAACTATCTTATATAATTGATGAAAAGTATAAATTAATTTCTAAATATGAGAATAAACATGATCATGATTTAAGACAAATTATTGCTAGATTTAGTAACTTATGACTTATTATAATGTAGGTGATAGATGTCTTAGAGGTAATTCACCTTGTGAAATTGTTTCTATACATAGACCTAATAATAGGTTTAATATTAGATACTTAAATCTAACTAATGTAAAGGGTGATAATGTCATATCTTGGGTATCTTATGATGATATTGAATTGGATAAAGAATATTATAGAGATTTTAAAATAAAACAGATATTAGATGAAATATAAAATTAAATTTGAAATTAATTACGGGGATTTGGAAATCGATGAACTAAGAGATTGTAAATTAGATTTACTTAATCAAGAAGTAACTACTGAGATAGAGTCAGAATTTCCATTATCAATACCTGATAAAGAGGATTCTATTCGATTAGGTGATGAATTTTATAAAATTAATGGTAAGTATCACCAACTTGAAAAGGATTGTTACACGACCACTATTAATGTAACCAGTGAGAGAGTTTTAAGTATTATTACTGAAAAATCAAGAAGAAGAGAAAAGGAAATTAACAATCAACAATTAAAAAGTATGATTTCTGCTTTTGGTAAAAGTTTTAAATGAAAATAGATAAACTAAATGAACTTATAGAAAAAAGTAAAATGTTTAGTAGTCAATTAACTATTAGAAAAATTGAAACATTTCCAAATGTTCATCCTACTATTAAAAATCCACTTAATCATCTTAATGATATTAGAGTGGAATTTTTTATGTATAATGTTAATTTATTTGGTGTTCATATGTTGAGTGAAATGAATGTTAAAGATTTCTTTAATGAGATTGATAAAATTGCTAATAAGAAGTCAGAGTGGTATACAAATTGGAAACTAAAAGAATTAAGAGAATATAATATAAATAAAATCATAAATAATGAGTAAATTCATAAATGAGTTCGTGAGAAATTTATCAATTAAAGATAAAAAGACACTCTCACAAAAAGCACTAAAATTAGTAGAAGAAGTTGGGGAATTGGCTAGAGTTATCTTACCTTTTGACTCCGCACATGGAACAAGTCATAGATTTACTGATAGAGAGAAAATACTTGAAGAAGTAGTAGATGTTTATTTATCAAATATTTCTATTGCACATTCACTAGGTTTTACTGATGAACAATTTAATGAAATGTTAAATAAGAAATCAAATAAGTGGGCAACCATTCAGGCAAAAGAAGATGAAGTAACTTTCCCGTTACCTTATGAGATACATATTACTATTGATTTAGAAAATCTTTTAGAAACAAATTTTAGTATTGATAATTTTAGAGAAGATTGTAAATCAATTGATGTTAAACCAATTGTTTTGGATTTAGAAATGAAAGAAGGTTCTATAAAAGATGTAATGACAAGTTCAAAACACTTTGGAGACAATAGAAGTGCATATGAAGAGTCAAATCGAATTGCGAATAAACTTACCTCATTTGGATATAAAGTTGTCAGAAACAAGATAGAAACCGTACCGTGGCACCCAGCTGCACCTACTTTTAATACTGGCGAACCAATACCAAATGGATGTTATTTTGAAAGTCATATTGGGGTTGTTATTACACCAGATGAAAAAGAATTATTACAAGAGTTTGTTGAAGGATTAAATAATGGTTGTACTGAGGCAGGTAGAATTGAGATAGGTGGTACTTGTAAACTATCACAAAACTTCTTTAAAAAATCTAAGGATGGTAGTAAATTTGTAAATATGCTTACTTATAGAGATAATATGACTTGTAAAGAAGATTTTGAACATGCGGTTGATGCTATTAAATGGTCATTAACTGAATGTGAATTTGACTTTGAGAAAGTTGAAGTTGAATATGCACTTTATGATACAAATGTAAATCACGATTCAAAATGGATATTGGGAACTTAATAGGATTAATAAAAAATGGTGGGGTTAATTACAATATAGGTGATGAAGTTTACTGCTTTAGACGAAATTCCAAAGGACATCCACGAAGAATAAAAGATAATGTTGGTTATATTATAAAATCTATACATTATGATGATTTATTTATAGCAAATCATTCACTTGATGGTATAGGTTGGAATTCACAAATAAAAGTTCATAAGAGTTATATGATAAGTAAATCTTCTTTTAGAGAAATAAAAATAAATCAGATACTAAAATGATATACTATGATTCAACGTGGAATAAAATTATAAATATTGATCCGGTCAATGTTGAAATTGAAACAAATAATATTTCTTCTGGATTCAATCCCAGAACTTCAACATCATTAAGAATTAAATTTAATTATTCTGATATAAATTATATTAAAGATTGGTTTGATGAATCTTTGCCATCTGGTGGTAGAAATACACAAAAGAGAAATATATTTATTTCGGATAAAAAGTTTTCTGGATGTTTTATAAAAAATGTAATAATGAATGAATTCTATTCTCAAAATCCTAACAATTTAATTCAAGTTGATATAAATACTGATTATGTAGAATTTGGTGAATTTCCAGAATTAATTGCAATCTACAGAGATATTAAAATAGACTTGATATTAAAATAAAAATACTAAAACTTATTTTAAATTTCAGTCTATAATAAAAAAATAATATAATTAAATGAGTAAACTCGCTTTAAATTTTATATGTAAAGATGAATCACATGTAATAGAAAGAATGCTCACAAGTGTTAAATCATTAGTTGATTTAATTGTTGTGAATGATACCGGTTCAACTGACGGTACACAAGACTTAATAAGAAAGTTCGGTGAAGAAAATAATATACCAACATATGTCTTTGAAAGACCTTTTGATGATTTTGAAAAAAGTAGAAATCACGCAATGCAAAAACTTAGAGATGTTGTCTTAGAATTAGGATGGGATGCTAACCAAGTCCACGGATTTTGGATAGATTGTGATGAAGAAATGGTAATCGAGCCAGGTTTTAATATTGAAAATATTAAAAAACAATTCACGAATGACCTTTATATGATTAATACATTTATCGGTCAAATGAAATATACAAGAAACACTTTCTTTAGAGTTTCTAAACCATTCAAATGGTATGGTCCTATCCACGAATTTATTATTTGTGATGATCAAAATATTACTTCTGGTTTAGCAACAGGTTTATTTGTTGATGTAACTATGGATGGTAATTCCTGGAAAGGTGATATTCACCTAAAATATTTATCACATGCACATAAATTAGAAGAATATATCGCGATTAATAGAAAAGATCCAAGATGGATTTTCTATACTGCACAATCATATCATGATTCCGCATCTATGCCTGATAATTTAGAAGAAAATAGAGAAAGACTTAGACGTTCTATGAAATATTATAAAGAAAGAACTGAAAGAACTGATGGTTATGCTGAAGAAGTATATTATTCACATTATAGAATCGGAACAATAATGAAGAATATGGAAGAACCATGGAACTTAACAATGCAACAATGTCTTAAAGCATATGCTATAGAACCTACTAGAGGTGAATCAATTAAAACTATTATTGACTATTATTTACAAGTTGGTGAATGGAACTTAGCTTACCTATATACTAAATTTGGTATGGAAAACTTTCACGGTAAGAATCCTTATCCTACTAAATTATTATTTGTTGAAGAAGCATTATATGTATGGAAGTTTGCAGAGGCTCACGCAGCAGCTTGTTTTTATACTGGTAGAAAAGATGAAGCAGCTAAGACATATAACCAAATAATAGGTGCGACAAAATCTAATCCAGGTCTATTTACCCCAGACGATTTGAATAAAATAAATACTAATGCACAATACTTTAAATAATGGGTAAACTTTATTCAATTGCACTGGTTAATATATCAGACCTAAGAGAAACTAAATTAGAATCATTACTTAATGGTGGTGATTCTAATACTTATAAAGGTAAGTATGAATTTATTTGGAATAGAAATAATAGACTTGAATCAGATATTAGTTTTCGTGCTAAGGTATATAAAACAATTAAAGGTACTGAAAATTTTATTAATCAACTCAATTTAAAATATAGTAATAAGGAAATTCGATTATTAAAAGGTTTGATTATTGATGGTAGATGGGGTTATCAAATGAAGTATGACATCTCACAAAAAACTCTTGTTGTTATTGATGTAACAGATAATTGGAATAGTTTAGTTGATAATGAAATTTACAATAAAACAAGAAAGTTTAACAAAGATATTTTAAATTTAAATAAAAAGAAAGTATAGAAAAACCCATCAATTTGATGGGTTTTTTATTTAAACACCGAGGTGTCGGACCAAAGATACTATCTAGGGTGGGGTTCTTATTTTGAAAGAAGTTTAATTAGATCTTCTGTGATTTTAGTAATTAACAATTTATTATCTATTTTAATTTTAGAAATATTTTTTATTTTACTATACTTATCATTACCATCTATATCAATTTTAGAAACTGCTTCACATATAGCTTTATTTCCTTTATTTTTATTTATGTAGTATGATTTCAATTCATTAACAAATTTAGATAAATCTACACCTTCTTTATGATTATATTTAACCATTTGAAGTTCATTATCTTGAGATTCAACCATTATATACCATATGGATTTTTTACTTATCTTTACATTCTCTAAAAAATTAAATGCATTTGATGCTTTCACACTTTTTGGGAATTTTGCAACTCTACCATATGTTTGTACCTTTTTTTCGGAAACTTTATCTTCTTTAGATTCTTCTTCTTTATCATCATACCAGTCATTCTTTAAATCAACATTTTGATCTTTAGGTATGATATTTTTTCTTGATGCAAGTCTTTCAATCTTTTTAGAATCCGATGAAAGATTTGGATTCATAGGCAGGTCTGAATCAGTATCAGGAGTTAAATCCAACGAAGGATCCACTTCTTCTATTTTAGAAGAATTAGTTTTAATATCTGAAAATTTCTTAAAACCTACAATTTTTTTACTTTCTGCCATGTTTGAATTTATTTATTTTATTACATTATATATTAAATAATATAATTGGATTTATGTATTTTATTAATAAATATCAAAAAGTTACTAAAAATCTATATATTTTATGTATATTTGTGTTATTAAAAACTTTCTTTAGTAAAATAAGTATAAAAATTATAAAAAAAATAAATATGTTGAGTCCATTGAGCGGAAAAGAAATGAAATTGATGTCAGAAACATCTACACTTACCTATAAAGGTATAGTATATGAAGTTATACATCATTATTACCTATGTGAATTAACAAATGAGAAATTCACAACAACCGAATTAGATGAAAAAAATTTAGAAGAATTATATAAACAATGTTATTAATTTGTAAAAAAATAGGACCTACAAAAGATAGACTTAATCTAACTATTGGTAAAGAATATAATTCGATTGGTCATACTATGAATAGAAGTGATGAAACTATTATACAAAGTTATAGAATAATCAATGATGCTGGTTTAAATTGTTATTATGACCGTTCATTATTTTACTCATTAGATGAAATTAGAGAACAAAAGTTAAATAAATTAGGATTATGAAAGTATATTGTATAGGTTCTCAAATAGTTAGTGAATATGATAACTTAACTATTGGTAAAATTTATGATGTTATAGAAGAAAGAGGTAGAAATTATTTCTATTTAGAAAACGATAAAGGTATAAAAAATGTTTACCCAAGATATATATTTCAATATATTCACCAAATGAGAAGTGATAAACTAAATAAATTAGGAATATGAAAACAATACATAAGTGGAGTTTTGATGGTGATAAATCACATGTATCAAAGGCAAGTGTTTTATATACTGGTGATGAGAAAAGAATTTGTGATGGTTGTGATGAAACTACAAAATGTACCACTATTAAAACGATTGGTGGTACTCTTATAGTATGTGAAGATTGTGTTAGAGGTATTTTAGAATGTTTTGAAAAAGAAGAACAAGTATGATAGTAATAAAACCAAATAGTGAAAATCAAAAAAAGTTAGGAAAATCTATTTTTTTGGCAGGATCAATTGAAATGGGTCTAGCTGAAGATTGGCAGAAAAAAACTTCTGATATTTTCAAAGATTATAATTTAACTTTTCTTAACCCTAGAAGAGACAATTGGGACTCAACTTTGACACAAGAAATGATGAATAAAGAATTCAGTTATCAAGTAAATTGGGAAATGGATAATCTTAATGAATGTGATGTAATTTTTATGAATATATTACCTGATACTAAAAGTCCAATTACTTTACTGGAATTAGGATTACACGCAGATTCTAAAAAAATTATAGTTTGTTGTCCAGATGGATTTTGGAGAAAAGGGAATGTTGAAATTGTTTGTAGTAGATTTAATATACCACTATATAATAATTTTGAAGAAGCAATAGAAAAACTTAAATTAATATTATAAATAGAAAATATGGAAACAAATAATGATAATAATGACTTTATCTATTTTATAGCTTACCCAAGTGGTGATAGAACTAAAATAACGGTTTGTTATGAGTCTATTGCGTGTGATTATGAAATAAATGATTATGCCTTAGCGTCAAGAAACAGATGGTCTGATTTTCAAGTGGCAAATGAATATTGTAAACAATTGGCAAAAGATAATAACCTAGTCTTTATCAATTCTGATGAAGAACATAGTTATTTAGATTAAAAATAAAACCCACTTATAGTGGGTTTTTATTTATCTCTTACATCAAAATTTATTCCTCCAGAAATTTCATAGTTATCAATACTATCATCTATAATATCAGATATAGATTTAATTTTATCAAGAGGATTCATATAAAATTTAATATTTGAAACTATATATCTTTTTGATAATAGATATATAAATGGTATAATATCATCTCTTACATCAAACCATTTAAATGTTGTACCAGGTTTATGTATTCCTATTCTGGTATAAAAACCTTGGTCTTTAAATTTATTAAATTTTTTACAATGTGAAGTACATTTAACAATAAATCCATCATCTATCAAATAAGCAAGATTATTATTACAAAATTCTTTTAACTCATCTGTTATATTAATATCTTCGTTAAATTTTCTTATATACTTCATCCTATTTATACCAGTCTTTATCTACTATATAGTTTTTTAAGTTCTTAACTACATTCATTTGATCGAATAGTAATCCAAGTAATGGTTGAAATCTTTTAAGGAAACCATTCATAGTATCATTCTGGTACATATATGGACTTAATGTTTTATCTAATAACTTATTCTCATAATCAACAAAATCATTATCATTGTCGTGCCTGTGGCGAATATAGAAAAGTTCTGGCAATTGTCTTTTTTTATATAACATTATACATTTGGTCTATTTTTTGAATCCACACTTCCCTTCTTAATAAGATTAACAGATCTTAATCCATTACCATCAATACCATCTGAATAATAAACACCATTTCTATCATACCAACCACCTCTTATTACAGGTATTTCATTTGATTCGAAAATAATGTCACCTAAGACAGGATCTAATCCTGAAACACTATAAGGGTTATAACCAGGAACTAATGCAGCAGTAGATATATCTGTGTTGTAACTAGATGCATATTTATTAACTTTGTTACTTGCAATTAATATATTCTCACTATGATAATCCTCATTTTTCTTAGATATAAATTGTAAATCAACAGAGTGTATATCAGTTATTGTTGATAACTCTCTAATAATATCTAACTTTGGAATTCTATCAATTCTGGAAAGATTTAAAAAATATTCAGATATTTTATCTAAAACTTGTGCGTTAACTGATTCATCAGTCGCATCAGAATAAGACATATAAAAAACATTCATTGTATAATATGAAAGTAACGGTGAAACTACTTTATACTTTCTTGTTAATTGTATATTACCACCAGTTCTTAAATATTTATCAATTTTAGATTTTTCATAATTATCTAATTCAAATGCTTTAATATCAATAGAGAAATAATCCGCATTTTGACTTTTAAATAATCTTATATTTGGTGTTGCAACAATAAATATAGTACCTGATTTCTCATAAGCATTAACGTGTGAGAATACACCAAGTTTTTTTATTTCATATGCATATTGTTGTGGTAAACCTAATACAAAATTATTACTAACAATTGGAAGTATATTTTTAGTAAATAATAAACTTTCTTTATCTGCACCAAAGTTAATATCAGTATAGATATTAATATCAAATACTTTATCAACATTAATAACTTCACCATCGGCACTAATAATATCATCAATAAATTTAAAATCATTTACCGTTCTACGAAATATATTACCTAAACCACCATCGGTACATAAGTATTTAACCTCTATTAATGTTCCTATAAGGGGTATTGTTCCAAATCCTTCATTTCCAAAAATAATATCAATACCACCATTGAAGCCAGTTCTTACGACACAAGCCTTTTCACCTGGTAACATTTCAAATAAATGTTTTTTTAATGAATAGTAATCACCATTAACAGATACTTCAACATTAAAGTTTTCAATATCTTTTCTACCAATTTCAGATAGTGATAAAGTTTGTAAACTAGTACCATCTCCTGTATAATTTTTAACTTTCCATTCACCTTGAATAATAGGAACAAAAAATTGATAATTAGGTGTTATTCTATGTGTGATTGTTTCATTTCCAATGTTAAATGAATAACTTAATGAATTAGTCTTATTTTTAAGTAAAAGTTTATTTCTTAAAGTTATTCTTGCACCTGGTATTTCTTTTTCTATATCCGCAGATGATTTAAGTGTGAATTTAAGTGTTCCGGTTGCAGAGATTCCTCTACCTGGATTGTGACCTGCAGATATTGCCGCATTTCTAATAACTCTTTCATTATTAGAATTTGCTTGACTTAAATCAAATTGACCTATTGCATTTTTCAAATACAAAAGTGATAATTGATGTAGGTTTTCAACAACCGTTAATATCTGACCGTAGGGGCTGGCTGCACTAAATAAAACATTTGCTTTATTGTACTCATCCTTTAAAAACTTCTCTACTTCAAATTTAATATTTGTAAATGTAATTTCTGAAAATAATGCCATTTCTTATTATTTGTTTATCTCACTAATGTAATCTGAATTAAATTTATTTTTCTCAAAAATATCTTTAATATCATTACTAAATGTATGAATTGATGAAGTTCTTTCTACTAAGTCTGAACTTTCATTTAATGGGTTCGCATAATACTTCCAAGAAAAATTTACATTTTCAATTTCAGTCTTTTTTATTAGAACTTTAACTTCTTTATTATTCTCTAGTATAGATAACTCAAAATAGTTACTTAATTCCAAACTTGATTTTTCTGAAATAGTTACTTCACCAAAAGTATTAGTAAGATCACCGTGCACTTTGTTTATATTATGTCTTAAATCCATTATATTTATTAATTTTATTTATATATTAAAATTAATTACTCACTATAAAAAAATATATTAAAATATGTTTAAATATCTCGTTTTAATTGACTTTAGTACTTTTTTAGTTTTAAGTTTTAATATATAATAAAAAATAAATAATCAATGGATAGTAGTATATTAGGAGAGTTAATAAAACTTATTGACAAATATGGGACAAATGTAATTTATGGTGTAGTTGCTATTCTTTTTTTCTATACAATAATTTATTTTAAAACCAAAACATTTTTCGGTACGATATATACTTGGTTAGGTGAAACTTTATCAAAATTCACAGATAGGTTTATTGAAAAATTTATGAGAAATAAAACTAAGGATGTTCAAACAGGAGTTAGAAAAATTAATGAGTCTGATATAGTAAATCATGATATATTTAACTATATCGACTTCTGGACATATTCTAAAGTTCCAACATTTCAATTCTCATCTGATTATAGAACTGCAGTTTTTAGAAAGTATTTAACACTATATTTAAAAAATTATAAAAGAAATATAGACAAGTTTATTACTGATAAAAGTTATGAAACAATGGATGAACCACAAATTCTTAAAAACTTTCTTAATTTAATAAACACAACGGTTTATGATTATGAAAGAGAGATGATTGAAGTTGGTATTCCAAATATTGTTATTGAAAGGATGAAAGTTAAGAATAATGATAATATATTATTAACTATTGATTTAGTTGAAGGTATATGTTCATCTCAATTTTATGATTCTGAAAATAATCTATTAAAAATATACTCAATATTGAATATATTATTGACAATTCTAGAAAGTACCGTTAATAGTTCTGAAGTTGTTTGTAATAGTATAAATGGTGCATTAAAAGGCTTAACATTTAATAACTTTACTGAAAAATAAAAAAGAGAGATGAATTTATCATCTCTCTTTTTAATTCATTAAATCATAAACATCATCTGCACTAAAATCTGGATCAGTTATTTTTAAGTCATAATCTATATTTATTTTAAAGTCTTTTTCGTCTGCATCAAGTCTTCTTTTAACAGAATCATTTTTATCCTCTCTATAATGTAATCGTTTTTCTCTAATATCTCTTGCTATATCAAGATAAACTACAAAACAACCTTTTCTTAGTTCTGATGGCAAATTAGATAATTCACCTGGAGTCATTATAAGTACTTGTTTATTATTAAACTCTTCTAATGTAATACCATAATACCAAGTTTCTGGATTAGAGTTTTCCGGTGTTACTTCAAATGATTGGTATGTTAGAAATTTATTCTCTGTTATTAATTGTGTAAAGTGTTTTTCTTCTATAAAATTGTAAGTGATTCCTTGTTGTTCAAATTTTCTCATAAGTCTAGTAGTACATTTTAAACAAGGTGTTAAACCTTTTTCTACTAACTTTCGCATCAAGAAATCTTTTCCAGAACCACTTTTGCCCAAGACAATAATTTTTTCTGTTTTTTCAGACATATAATAAATATTTTCTAATTATACAAATTAATTAATAATTAGTTTATTTATTTTAAAGGTTTATAATTAGGATATATTCCAGGATAGTTATAGTTTCCCTTTTTAACTTCTTCCAATTCAGTATTGATTGCAAGTTCATAATCTGGATCATTCTTTTCATCCTCTTTACACTTCGTACAAATTGTATCAGTATTAAATACACCCATTGTAGTAATACCATTAGTTGGTTGACCACATCTATCACATTCAGACTTATTCATCTCAAATGATTCAAACTTTTTTATATGTTTCATTTTTTAAAATTTTTTTAAATATTTCAGAGTTTTATCAATAAAACTATCTTCTTTTCTTTTTATTAATATCTTCATCTCTGATATAAGATATTTATTATCAGGTTTTTTATTATATGACTTATTATCTCTTATTACTTCCTTACCATCATCTATCATATATTCAAAATAATACTTAACACCTACATTACCCCATTTAGATTTCATAAAATCAATTAACATATTTACTGAGTCTGATAATTCTGAATATTTTGTGTATGTTTTCATATATAATTTAACTAAAATTCCATCTTTCATCAAGGATTCCATATCATCTATTTTATCAGGTAAACAATTTTCTTTAACAACTACTAACATACCTTCATCTTCTTGTTCAATAAAAATATCATGAATAGTATCAACTATTTTTTTAATTTCCAGTTGTTCCTCTTCTTCAGTTCCTTTATACTCAAAGGGTCTATTACCTTCATTAAAATTTTTTAAGTGTTTCATTTCTTAATTGTATTTATATCTGATTTTTCAAAGTCATCAAAACTCATAACTTTCTTTTCACCCGGAATAGGTGGATTTGTAGTAGAATCTTCTTTTCTTTTCTTAAATGATGCTCTAAGTGCTTTCAAGTCAAGTCTTTTCTCTCTAGATTTTTTACCAGTTCTTGGTCCGTGATTCAATCCCATTACTGGAATCTTTTGTTGCATTCTATTTGCACCACCTGGGTTATAAGGTACGTTTAAGTAACCGCCACCTTCTTTACCAGTTCCTGATGCCCAGTTTGTACTTAGTGTTTGTCCTGCAAGACCTACAGGTTGTCCAGATACACCACCACTAACAGATAATCCACCTGTCGCAGAAGTACTTTCACTGGTAGACTCCAAATCACGTAGATAATCTAAATATTTTTCTTTTTCATCTTTTGGTTCATTGCGTTCATAATCAGAATCATCTGTTATACCAAGTTCCAGTTTACGTAGATAATCTAAATATTTTTCTTTTTCATCTTTTGGTTCATTGCGTTCATAATCAGAATCATCTTCCTGGTCATAAATTGTTGTCTGACAGTTATCACAACATTCGCAATCATCTTGTCCATTACACTTAGAACAACAACCACACCCACAATAAATAGTATCAGACCAAAAATCTCCCTGGTCTTCTTCAAAATTTTCAAATAATATTAAATATTTCATAGTTTATATATTAATTTTCATATTTCAAAATAGTTATTTTAATATATAAGTCATGGATAAAATTAAAAAACTCGAAATTAAAAAACTCTTTAAAGAACTAGATTATGTACAATGTGATTTTGATTATAGAAATGAAGTGATAAGTGATGTTGATAATACATTTTTAACTAGTGTTAATGAATTTTTAGAAAATAATCCAGACTTAAAAGAACTTTATAATAATAAAATAAATGAAGTAATAGAAAAAAATATCTCTGAAAATTCTGAAGAACCTATCGAAAGTGAGGAAGAAGAGGAAGAAGATATTAAAGATGTTAAATCTTCAAAGATTAAAAAACTTTATAGAGAAGTAGTTAAATTAACTCATCCAGATAAAACAGATAATAAAAAACTTAATGAATATTATATACAAGGAACTGAATGTTATAATGATAATGACAAAATAGGTATGTATATAATATGCGATGAACTAAACATTGAATATGAAATGGATGATGATGACAATACACATATAAAAACAAAAATTGATGTATTGAAAGGTAAGATAGACTTTATTGAAAGTACATTTACATATAAGTGGGCAGGTCTAGAAACTGAGGAAGAAAAAATCGAATTAATAAAGAGTTTTATATTAATGAAAATACAATAATTACTTTTTCTCTTTGTATATAAAAACTCCAATTGATGCAGGTGATTTGTAATTATAATCATCATCATCACCATTTGTAAATTGAAATAAAAAGTCTGCATCTGGATATTTAATCTCAACCTTTTTAATGGCAACATCAATATCTTTATATACTTCACCTATGGCATCATTATGTTCTGCAACTTTTTCCATAAAATTACTATCTATTCTTCTAGGTTTTAAGCTATCTTCAACTTTATTAGGTGGAAAAAATATTTGAATATGCCAATAGTCATCACCTTTATGTTCCCAAGTCATACCATAATCATCAATTCGATTATCGGTATAATTAGGGAAAATTTGGTCTTCATTCTCTTTATTACTATCTAAAAATTCTATAAAACACTCTTCAAAGTATTGAATATCTAATTCAGATTTATTTTCATTAAATTTTCTAAGATATAACATTATAATATATTTACTTTAATATTTTGTTTTGATAACAAATCTTCTAACTCTTCTTTTCTGAATACTTTTTTATAAATATCATTCTCTTTTTCGGAATTTTGTAATACCCATTCATTTCCATTTGAAACAGAATAAATATAATTCTCACCATCAATTAGTTCAATAGTTCTGGAAATCAATTTGTCATAAAATTTCTGAACATTTCCATGAATTTTATACAATTTTATATCTTCCCATTTATTAAGTGTATCATTCCAAGATTGGAAAATTAAATAGGATGCATTTTCTAATTCATTTGAGTTTATATCATAAATAAACATAAATCTACAAGGTTTATTTAAAAAAGTTTGATAATCGTCTGATAATTTCACTTCTGACTTTTTAAGTGCTATACTCGATAATGAATTAATGAACTCTACATTATCTTCTAAATAATCTAAATCTAATTTATCTTTATAATCTTCTATTGGTAATTTAAAAGTATCATAGATGTCAACTTCTTCTGCACCAATAGCTTCAAGTAAACTATCAGTCCAAATTGTTAAAGACTCTAAAATATCTGCAACACTTTGTATGTTTAAATCAACTACAACTGACTCTTTAAAATTAATATATTTTTTTAAATACTTCATTTTACTTTTTGAGTAATAAATTTTAATATATATATTAAAAAAATTAACTCAAATAATGAAGTGGTTAAGAAATTTTGAAATATTTAAAGAATCAAAGACATATTCTAACAAGAATCTTATTACAGAGATGTGTGTTAGTATGTTATTAATTAACAATACATTCTTAGATAATATATTAGATCGTGGTTTAAAAGCAAGATATAATGAGAACTCACAAGTTTTTCTAACAGATATTAAAAATCTGTTAATTGCAAAGAATAGATTTAAACTTGGTAAGTTTGAAGATAACAAATGTGTAGAAGATGAAGAAACATCAAAAATAAATGCCGCTTTTGAAGGTATTAAATTTGATATTGAAAAAGATTGGAACTATTTAGTTAATGCAAGAACTATTGCAAGAAACATAATAGATAAGTTAATCCCTGATGAGAAATTAGTATCAGAAGATATTAAAGCAGTTTATTGGATCGGACCTAACAGAACTGATGACTATAAAGAAGATATGGTTATTGAATTAAAAGATGGTAAACAATTTTCATTCTTTTTAAACAAAAACTTATCAACATCAAAAACAACATCATTCAATACATTTGCAGATGATTTAATTGGTGCTGACTTAGAATTATTATTCTCCGAAGAATATTTAGTTAAGTGGAATAAACTTACACAAGAGTGGATAAGAATTTTATATGAAAATGCTAATAAAGATATTCAATTTCATATTGAAAAATTTATTGATCCAAAAAGAATTGATTCAATTGGATACTTTGATTATTTTGATATAAGACACGGTGATTTAAAATACAAACACTTAGGAGAATTTTTCAAACCATTCGATAAAAACATTCTTAAATTTTCTGATTTACTTTTAGAAGTATGGAAAAATAGAGATAATTGTTTCTTGGACACTGAAAGAGTTTATAAAGAATGGCAAGAAGTAAAAATAGTTATACTTAATTCTAAAATATTAGAAAATTTATTAACAACATCATTGAAATCTAATTTTGTTGAAGATATTTCTAAATTAGAAGATGGATTTAAACTAGCTGATGGAACCGTTAAAATGAAGTTATTCAAAACATTGGTTGAAAAAATGGGTTGTTTAGAAAGACCTACATATTATTTAAGTTCAAATGGTAATAATTTTAATCTTATTCCCGAAAGACAATTTTTTCGAAAATTTTATGATGATTTAAAAATATCATTTGATTATCATGTTAATTTTAGTGTAAGTGATATGGAAGATGGTAATGACTTTAAAATTAAAATAAAATTATTACTTGATGAATCTAAATTGATTGATATGGACATCATTGTTAAAATGACAAGTGAAATGTCCGGTAAGTTGTCTGCCAAATATAAGTTTGATTTATCTAGTCAATTTAATTACTTAGTATCAACCAAGAAATCAGAAGGAACAAACGAAATAGAATAATAAAAAAAGAGACTAAATGTCTCTTTTTTTATTTCTTTTTAATTCTGATATAATATTTATCAAACCAAACATTTTTATTTTCTGTATTTCTATTCTTTTTGAATAAATTAGTCTTAACTTCATTACCACTTACTTCAACATGTATATCTACCCATAAATATTTCATATAATCTATGAACATTAATACATATTCTTTAATATCATCTTCTTTAAATAGTTCTAATGTATCATCAAAATATGTAGTATCAAATATTTCAATATCATAACCATCTCTCCAGTTTTCTTTATTAGGTTTGGCAATAACTAAATATAATGTTTCTGTATTATGATCTTTTAATTTAGATGTCCCAATTACACCTGATTTTAATTCATATATAAATCCATTATCTGTCAATTCTATGAACATATCATCAAGGTCTCTCTTAATTTTTGTTTCTTCTATGGGTAACATTCTTCTTTTACCATAAGCCTCATATAATTTAATATATCTCATAACTTATATATTAAAATAAATTACTTTAATATATCATTCAACTTTTCATCACGAACAAGTTGTTTATCTTCTCTTTTATAAATACTAACTGATTCCGAGTAATATCCATTAGAAGTACCATACCAACGAATATTTACATATCCTTTAATAGTTGCGAATCTATAAAATGTCCACGTACAAGATTCATATTCTAATGGTGTACCATCTAAATTGACATTATCACTACATGATTCTTCTGCCATTAATATAGGTGATCCTACCAAATCATCTAAGTCACCATTAATATCATCAATAGATACAGACTCACAACAATCTTGGTCATGATACATCTCATACACAAACCCATCGGTTGTTATAAATTGTATCATTTCTTCACTATCCGATACTAATACTCTTAGAAATGTCTTACCTAATAATTCTTCTATCACTTTTTTAAATTTATTTATTGAAGTTATATATAAAATATTATGTTTGATATAAAGAAAATAGGAATATCATGTTGTTAAATATATAAACTATGAGTTTATCACCATTATTTCCACATTACGGTACATTAGGAAAAGGTCCTTATTATGTATCACTTGCCATACCTGGTCCACCAAGTA
>Ga0105097_10000352_pt1 | contig 20582 bp, 19 predicted proteins | sample PPLLak12cMay2015_FD_87035 | JGI IMG/M metagenome (GOLD analysis project Ga0105097, IMG submission 87035) | Freshwater sediment microbial communities from Prairie Pothole Lake near Jamestown, North Dakota, USA - PPLs Lake P7 Core (1) Depth... | ecosystem: Environmental > Aquatic > Freshwater >...
GTTTCATAAAAATCGCCGTCTTCATTTTGCGCATCGGGGATCCCGTCGGTATACAGCAGCAGGACATCACCCGGCTCAATTTCCACGCTGCCCTGCCCCCATAAAGTATTCTCCTCCACCCCCAACGGCATCCCCGTCGGCGGGAGGATGTTTTTTACCGTGCCGCTCTGCCTGTTCAAGATATATTGCGGGTTATGGCCGGCGCTGCTGTAAGTCAGGGTGCCGGTTTGCGGATCAAGGATACCATAGAAAGCGGTCACAAACAGGCTGGCGCGTGCGTCCTGCAGCAGGCGCTCATTGGTAAAGAAAAATACCAGGTCGGGCTGGTCGTCATAATCCTGGGCAAATGTCCGGATCAGGGTACGGCTAAGTGCCATATATAAAGCCGCGCCCAACCCCTTGTCAGTCACATCAGCAACCAGCACGCCAAGTTTGCCGTCCGGCAGAGAGATGATATCAAAATAATCCCCATAGGTTTCCCGCGCTGGCAAGAGGGTTACTGCAAACTCCCAACCCTCTGGGATGGGGATGTCATCTGGTAGAAAACTGGATTGGATACGCCCGGCAAATTCCAGCTCCTGCACATTGCGATGATACTCTAATCGATCCTGGTACATGATAGACTGGTTCAGAGCAGAAGCTATCTGGGCTGCCAACGCCTGCATAAACGGGAAGAGCGCTTCCTGGCTCTTGATCTGCCTGGATGTTTGCCTGACTTGCATTTCCAGGTAAATAAACCCGATCGAAACCCGGGCTTCAACATCCAGGATAGGTGTAATAATCACCGGCCGGTGGCGGGCCGGGGCATTAATCCAGGGCAATGGTTCATCCGGCCGAAAGGCACGGGTATCTTTAATCCCAATGATCCATGCCCACACCGCATCAACATCAATTATGAAATCCTGGTGGCTGGCGACTACCTGGCTGGTATCCACCAACCAGATCACCATCCGCCCTGACGGTAAAAATTGCGGGACGTATTCGGTCAAAGCCTCGGTTAATTCCTGCTCACCTGGAGTGAGGCTCAGGATTGCCCGGCCCAGTTGTTCCAGCTTCTCCATCAGGTGAGATTGTTGGCGACTCATCTCCACTGCCCAGCTTAACTGCCTGGATAAGATGGCCACGAGCAGCAGGCCTACCATGAAATACGCAAAGGTGAACCACCCTTCACTCGTGTACAACCCGGCTGCCAGGATACTAAATGGATGAGCCAGCATTGGCAGCATCATCCCCAGGAAGGTCAGCTGGATAACTGGCCTTAAGGAAGTTGCCGAGGAGAGTCTCTTCTGAATCGAAAAGCCATACCAGAGGTAGCCCGCATAGACCCCGAATGTCAACACTAGCTGCACAATAATGGCCAGCAAAGCCGGCAGGATATCTTGCGGAGTCAACCCCGGCAGCGGTATGGCGCCCCCTGCCCATTGATAGGCGCTGATCCCGGCCAGGTAGCACAGGGTCACAATCGCCAGATCCAAGACGACCTGGCGTGTCAGCGACCAACGAGCGGTTTTTGTGGGCGCCCGGTACATAGACCGGCTGTAAACCGCCCCAAACCACAGCACCGACAGCCATAAAACCGTTGGCCCCAGCAGGAATACCGCTGTCCACTGCACCATACTTCCCAGCGAGCTTTCAATACCCCCATAGCTATAGATATTGTTCTCGAAATACAAGAAATAACTGATCGATTCAAAGAGGACGATCAATCCTCCGAATAATAGAAACTCCGGCCAGTTTTGCCGGAGCACCTCCAGGTTGGTAGAAGCGATCAACCACCCCAGACCAATTATCGCCAGGGGCAGCCCGTAGAGCACCGTTACGACTTCTACGCTGCCTAGCAGCTGGCGTTGTTCATTCAGGGTATTGAGTTCAGGCCATAACCTGTGACTGATGCGTCGGATCATCCACTTAATTGTACACGGACTTCCCAGATTCCTGGCTCAATAATCGTCTTCTCGTAGGGTAATCCGGCACGTTTGATGAAGCGCAGCATGGTAGTGTTGGTCAAATGGACGGTTCCGACGAATACCCTTACTCCGTGGTTGGCGGCGTACCGGCCAAGCCGGTTCATTAAAAGTGATCCTAGACCTCGCTGCTGGATTTCATCGGCAACCACAATAGCACATTCAGCCCAATCTGGGTGCTCGGGGGTAAGCGTGGCATAACGGGCCACGCCAACCAGGACGACCCCCTCATCAGTCGCTATTTCCGCCACCAGGGCCATGCGTGTGTCATAATCCAGCTCCGAAAGCTCCCGAGCCTGTTTATCGGATAGCTCATTGGAGGTTTCCAGGAAACGCAGGTAGCGAGACTGGGATGACAAGCGCTTGAAACCTTCCTGTAACCGGATGGCATCATCCGGCCGAATAGGCCGGACAGTAACCTGGAGATCATTTTGAAGCGCTACAACTTCGACCCAATCCCAGGGGTAGTTATCCGGTATTTCGTTCACTTCATCAAATATTTTTGGCAGTTCCATAAACTATTTTCTCATCACTTGACTAAGCCGGGACATTCCGGATCAGCCCTAGACAAATTTCACTCTAACCAATCCCCAGGCCAGTCTATAAGCCGCATTCTGTAGGGGAAATCCCCTGGCGATCATCTCTCTACGCCGGATGTCTCCATCCGGCTCTAGCAGCCTACCCGGAGCTCAAATGGGACGAGCAGCCCCTTGCTCCTGCTTGGCCTTGCTCCTGGTGGGGGTTACCTGGCCGCTGCCATTGCTGCCAGCGCCGGTGGTCTCTTACACCACCTTTTCACCCTCGCCGGCTATTACACCGGCATTGTGTCTCTGTGGCCCGATCCGGCAGGTTGCCCCGCCCCGGGAGTTACCCGGCACCATGCTCTATGGAGTGCGGACTTTCCTCGACCTGGGCTGGTCTTTCGACCAGTGCGACAGGTCGCGATCACCCGACTGACCTGAGTACAACCATCATACTCTTTATAATTGCATCCGTCAACCTGTTTCATGACACACCGCGGCATGATTCTTCATTTTCTAATCTATTTCTTGAGCGGGGCAAGCCAACAAAGAAATGCTTGCACAACCTGCGGTCATCGGTTATAATTTTAGCCGCTTGTAGGATGGGCGCGTAGCTCAGCCGGTTAGAGCGCACGGTTCACATCCGTGAGGTTCGGGGGTTCGAGCCCCTCCGCGCCCACAGCAGTTCAGGATGCATTTATAATGCATCCTGAGTTTTTTAATCATAAGGAGGTTCCGATGGAGAGAATAGGGATCCTGACCGGCGGGGGTGACTGCCCTGGCTTGAATGCCGTCATCCGAGCCGTGGTAAAAACTGCTGCCCGGCGCGGGTGGGAGACGATCGGCTTCGAAGGCGGCTTCGAAGGCATGCTGGAGCCGGTCGATTACCGCCTGCTCACCGCCCGCGACCTGGACGGCCTGCTATTTCGCGGCGGGACGATCCTGGGTACCAGCAATCGCGGCCGCTTTGCAGCCAAAACCGGGCACGGCCAGGTACGCCGGGTGCCGGACGAGATCCTGGCTGAGGCCAAAGCCAATTTCGAGGGTCTGGGGCTGCGCTGCCTGGTTGTAGTGGGTGGAGATGGCTCGTTGACCATCGCCCAGCAAATGTTCGAAGCCGGCATACCGGTGGTAGGCGTCCCTAAAACAATCGATAATGACCTGGAGGCCACCCTGCAAACATTCGGCTTTGATACCGCCGTAGCCTGTGCGGTGGACGCCCTTGACCGGCTGCACACCACAGCGGCCAGTCACAACCGGGTGATGGTTCTGGAGACCATGGGACGCTATGCCGGCTGGATAGCGCTGCATGCCGGTATTGCCGGCGGCGCGGACGTCATCCTGATCCCGGAGCTGCCTTTCAATTATGAAAGCATCGTTGCCAAAATTAAAGAACGCGAATTAAACGGCAAGCATTTCACTATTGTAATCGTGGCCGAGGGGGCACTGGAGCAGGGTGGCAACTACACTACTGCGGGGGCTGCCGCGGCGGACCGCGAAGCGCGCCTGGGAGGGGTAGCCAATCAAGTAGCCCTGGAAATAGAGAGCCGGACAGGCAAGGAAACCCGCAGCGTAGTACTGGGACATTTGCAGCGCGGCGGTATGCCGACCGCCGTCGACCGCCAGCTTTGTACCCGCTTCGGGGTCAGTGCTGTAGAACTGGTTGATCGACGGCAGTATGGTCAAATGGTGGCGCTGCATCCGCCTGAAATTATTGGAGTTCCCATCCTGGAAGCAATTGGCCGGCTGCGCACGGTTCCGCCGGATGGCGAAATGGTGCGCACGGCGCGTGCACTGGGCATCAGCATGGGGAATGAGCTTATTGATCCTGGATTGACGGCTTAATCGCCCTTACTTTTGCGCTGTAGACAGCCTGGTAGAGCGACTCGCCATCGCCGGTCACGTCAATATCCAGCTGGGCTGCGGCTTCATCGATGACGGCCTTATCCATGAAGACCGGGGTCAGCTCGATATCCTGAAAACCGGCTTCTGCAATCGCCTCAATATAATCCCTGGCATCCATCGCCCCGGCAATGCAGCCGGCCCAGGCGCTCAGACTGGATTTTATATCGGGCGGCAGCGGGCCGTCGGTGACGATATCGCTCACCGCCAGGCGTCCGCCGGGCTTCAGCACCCGAAAGGCTTCGCGGAATACTTGCGGCTTATCCGGGCTGAGGTTAATGACACAGTTCGAGATGATCACATCCACACTGGAGTCAGCTACAGGCAGATGCTCGATTTCTCCCAGCTGGAAATCCACATTCTTTGCACCCAGCCGGGCTTGGTTGCGGCGGGCTTTTTCCAACATTTGGGGAGTCATATCCACACCGATGACAAAACCCTGCGGGCCGACCTGTTTCGCCGCTAAAAAGCAGTCGATGCCCCCACCCGAACCCAGGTCGAGTACGATCAATCCGGCATCCAAAGATGCCAGGGTAACCGGATCGCCACAGCCAAGAGACAGCGCGGTGACTTCGACCGGCAGGTTCATCACCTCCGGCGTTTCATACAGACGAATAAAGTCGTCGGTAGCCGGCCCGTCGCCAGGAGTACAGCAGCCGCCAGACCCATCGCTCTGCGGGCTGCAGCAGGATACGGGATTACTGATATTTTGCTCTGCAATTTGACCGTAATGCTCCCGTACCGCGCTGCGGATGTCTTCTTCCTGAACATTTTTAGGTGGAAGTGCTATTTTCTCAGACATTGTTGCTCTCCATTGAAATAGATAAATTTACATTTCTCGATTTATTCTGGTAAAAATATTCTTACCGAATTTGTACCAGTTCGACCGGATGCTCGGGGGCAAAATTATCGGCCACCAGACAACAAGCCTGCGCCAGCTGTTCTTGATCCAGGGTATATAATGCCAGTTTACCCTTGCGCTCTACCTTGACCAGCCCCGCATCTTTCAATATCTTCAGGTGATGCGAGACCGTCGGTTGGGCCACATCCAGAGCTTCCACGATCTCAGTGACACTGAGCTGGCGGCAGCAGCACAGGTGCATGATCTTTTGTCGGGTGTCATCCGCCAGGGCTTTCCCAAATTGAACCGTATCCATGTTTTTCATATCGATATCCTTCTATGGGTATTATATAGATATATCGAAATTTGTCAATATATAAAATTCTCTAATTAACGTGAAACTGGGGAGATTGGCGCAATCTCCCCTTGTAAATAGAACGTTTGGATTACGGATCAGTCAGGACAGGGGCAGTGATCCAGCCGTCCAGTCCCAGGCTCAAGCCGGCGATTTAGTAATTCCCGCGGTTGCTCTTGGGTTTGCGAGAGTAATCGTTGCTGTAGCTCCGGCGCCGGTCATCACCTGCAGGTCGTTCTTCGCGCGGCCGGGCAACATTCACTCTTAGCTCTCTGCCATCAATTTCTTTGCCGTTGAGCAGGCTGATAGCTTTTTGCGCTTCCTCTTCCGATGACATCTCAACGAAGCCAAAACCTTTCGAGCGGCCGGTTTCCCGGTCCTTGATAACCTGGACCGAGGTCACGGTGCCCGCTTGTCCAAACAGCGTCTGTAAGCGAGACTCAGTGGTGCTGTAGGCCAAGTTTCCAACATAAAGCTTGTTATCCATCTCTTCTCCCAAAATGAGGCAATCCCAGCCCGTTAGACCGGTACTGCCAGGCGAATCCCTGTCCTGGGGTTGGAAAACCCGGGGCGGTTGTTAAAATTTGCATGATGTTCGGGGGCTTACATTCATCAGTCGCGGAAAAGCTGCATCACTTCTGTCTGTCGGACCACTACCCTTCATGCAACTAATTCGATTCTAACACACATAAGGAAATCTTAACCTGCATTTTCGCCTTTTTTACCTGGCATTGTTCTAAACAGGGCGCCCCTGCAGCAGGAGGCACAGCCGCTTGCCCGTCCGCTCGATAAACTCACCAGTCTGCCTCTGCCATTCGCTGCTTAGATCATTCAGAACAAAGTTGGCCAACCCCAGCGCGCGTGCAGCCATAAAGGCGTCAACCTCGCCCGGATAGCGTTCCGGCCAGGGGCTGACCCGGGTATAGCCCCGTAGAAAGGCACTGCGCAAGGCCTGGTACTCATCCAACCTGAGGAGATCATACAGCGTAGTGGCAATGTCCTGCACCGGCCATCCCCACATCAAATCCTCGAAATCGATCGGCGAGAGCACGCCTCGATATATACGCACATTCCATTGGTGCAGGTCGCCATGCAAGATGCGCATCGGTTCCTCGCTTGCTATCAGGCGGTCAACCGCCTGCTGCGCCCAATCAGCTGATTGCTCGTAGATTTGGCGCAGCTCAGTGCTGAACAGAGAGGCATAGCGCTGTTCAAACAACACCACCGGCTCCGGGAAGGGAAAGACACGGTCAAAACTCAGCAGGGAGAGGCCGGGGGGCGGCCGGAAACCAAAAGAATGGACATGTAGCTTCGCCATCAACTCTCCCAGCTTCGCTATATTCCCGGTTGTGATGTGCCGGGCGAGATCGGTCCCCGGCACCCAGCTAAAAACAGCACACAGGCGCGCCTCCGGTACACCGGCATCTGCGGCTTCCACAACCAACGATCCATCCTTCGCCAGGACCGGCCGCGGGACGCTCAACTCGGTCTCATAGGAGAGCGCCTCCAGCCAGGCCATCTCCGCGGCAACATGGACACGGTCGTGGCCTCCCTGTGGCAGGGTGACACGCAGAATAAATTTCTGGGAGTCACGCGTTTCAACCCGGAAGATGCCGTTGAAATCGTTAGTCACCATGCTCAGGCGTGTGACATCCAGGGGATACTGCCGAAGCGCTGCCAGGGCAAGTGGGCGCAGGCGGCGCGCCTGCCCGCGTACTGTGAGAGCGTAGTAGGGTTTCATTATTTTCGGATTCTATCTCGGGACAACATAGCGAACCTCCACCTGAGACAGAAAACAACGTTGACCCGGTAATTAATTTTATCAGCGAGATTGGATTAGAACGACTCTAGTTCGCAGGCAGGAACCAGCCTGGTCACCGATCGTCCAAGACTCTACCCTTAAACGGATCGAAGCTGCCCGGCATGCAGCAGCTTCTTCCAAAAAATAGTGCCCCTTGGCGGACTTGACTCGAACCGCGTTGGATAAGGTCTGTATTCCGAAAATATTCTGCAAGCGAATGCAGATATACGAAAGGCGAATTCAACTCATGATTGATGATTTCGCCAGACGGGTTAACGATAATCCTTTTCGCCAAAATCCGCAAGAGAATTGATTGCTGTTCTTGATTTAGGCGAGGGAAGATGACGGTTATATTTGACATGAGAGCCAAGGCTACATCCAGGTCATCCTTAAATAGGTTAACTTCACGTTGCAGGTCAGCGATGTTTTCCTCCACCTGGTGGAGTTTTTCCAGCCACTCAGGCCTTAGTTTATCGTAAGTCTCCTCAGTGATTTTCCCCGTGACCAGTAATCGAGCCAACCGGGCTTCCTCTTCTTTTAGCATGGTGTGTCGCCGCTTTACCTCGGATAGCTGGTTTTCTGTTTTATTCTCAGAAATCTGCTTCACCTGACGGACGTAAATATCCTGGATAGAAGGGATGAGCTCCGGGTTAATCGCGATACCAGCCAGCCATTCGGGGATTTTTTCATCTACAAGATCACATGGGATATGGATATTTTTGCCGACCGGTTTTGTCTGGGTAATGTAATAAGCATAGCTCTGGGAACGCCCGGTCGGAGTCGAACAGAACATCTTAAACAATTTCCCTTCAAGCTCTACCCACAGGAGGTTCCGAAGCAAGTAGAAGCGCTTTTTGAAACGAGATTTTTCACCGTCATGTTTGCGCAGGATTTCAATGCCTCGCTCATATGCCTCTGGCGTGATGGTTGGTTCCCAATTCCCGCGTATCTCACCGTAAGTTATGCCAAAGCGTTCCGAGACGACCCAACCGGCGTAGAATGGGTTATGAAAAATATTATGCAAGCGATTTTTTGCCGTCCCGCGTATTTCGTTCTTTGAATCGTTCCAAACCCACGGTCTGCCGCTTGCCCGTGTGTATCCTCGTGAAGCCAGCTCCTCACAGATTTCTTCGAGTGTATAGCGATTTGTCAGCAACAAATCCCATGCTTCACGGATAACGTGATTGAAATCCGGATCCAACTCTACCCAACGATCGTACTTATTACTGCTAACAAGTCGCTCCTTATTCACATACCCGTCCGGGGCTTTCTGTGCCCAACCCCCAGCTCTCATCTTGGCTTCCATGCCATCTGCCGTGCGTTGGCGTAAAACATCCACTTCTCTCTGCGCCAGGCCCATCTGGATCAGGAACATAAAAAAGCCGTCCGGTTCTTCCGGCCTCAGGCTGGGCATATGCGCCACACGGATTTTGATCCCTAAGCCAATCAATCGTGTGGCAGCCTGTAACCCCTCAATGGTATTCCTGCCAAACCGGTCGGCCCGATACAAGCCCAGGTGTGAGAATCGTCCTGCTTCGGCATCAGTTAACAACCGCTGATAATCAGCCCGATTGGGGGAAGTACCGGTCAATACGTCATAGTATTCACCCTTGAATGGTAAGTCTGAAGGAGCCAACAAATGCTCCTGGATGCGCTGGCGCTGCATAGCGAATGAGCGCTCCGGGGTTTGCTTATCCTCGTCGCTCACTCGCAAATAGGTGGCCCATCCGGGGGAGTTAGTGCGCTCGTTCAACGGTCACTCCAGGAGAATGAAATCCTACAAATGCTACGTGAAACTGGCTCGCGCGTCAAGTGACGCCGGTGTTACCTAATTCACCCGAGAATGGATTGAACAAAACCGCAATCAAATTGCTGATTTACACAAAATATAGTATAATGAAAACATTCACCAGTCTGACTTTCCGACAAATGGAGTGCTTTTATGATCGAAAGAACCCTGACAGTAAAAATCATCGCCTTGGCGCAGAAATTCCAGGTCATTACCCTCACCGGGCCACGCCAGTCCGGAAAGACTACCCTGGTTCGGGCCGCCTTTCCAAACCTGCCCTACGTCTCCCTGGAAGAGCCGGACATCCGTCAGATTGCACTGACCGATCCGCGGGGTTTCCTCTCCAACTATCCAACAGGCGCCATCCTGGATGAAATTCAAAACACCCCAGATCTGTTTTCCTACATCCAAAGGCTTGTGGATGATAACCGTCAGATTCAATTCATTCTGACCGGCTCCTCCAATTTCCTGTTGATGGAAAAAATCAGCCAAACCCTTGCAGGGCGCACCGCAGTTCTGCACTTGCTCCCATTTTCCTTTGTCGAGTTGGAACCAGTTGCGGAACAGTATGAAAGTCAGATTTTCAAAGGACAATACCCACGCATTTACGACCGCAACATCGCTCCCACCGATTTTTACCCGGCTTACATCCAAACATACGTGGAAAGGGATGTTCGATTGATTAAAAATATCGGAGATATCAATGCCTTCATCCAATTTACCCGGCTGTGCGCCGGACGTATTGGGCAGCTGATCAACTATGCTAGCCTGGGGAGCGATACCGGAATCAGCCCAAACACAGCCAAGGCCTGGCTTTCCATTTTGGAGAGCTCCTACATTCTGTTTCGTCTGCAACCCTACCACCGTAATTTCAGCAAGCGGCTAGTCAAATCGCCCAAGCTCTATTTTTACGATACAGGTGTCGCATGTTCGCTGCTTGGCATCCGCGATGACAATCAGGTCAATTTGCATTACATGAAAGGCGTGCTTTTTGAAAATCTGATCATCAATGAGTTCATCAAGCGCAGCTTCCATCGCGGCGAGAATCGCCAGCCTTATTTTTGGCAGGATAGTCATGGCAAAGAAATTGATTGTCTCCTGGTGAGTGGCGATGAGGTCACGCTGGTTGAGATCAAATCCGGTAAAACGATTTCCACCAGCTATTTTGACAATCTCAAATACTGGCGGCCACTGCCATCACTACCGGAAGATCAGGGTTATGTGGTCTATGGCGGGGAGCAATCTATACAAACTGGCGCTGGCGCACTCGTCAGCTGGCGGCAATTGGAGCGCATCCCGTATTGACGACCGGCTTCGAACCTCGAAACCTAATCATAATTTCTCTACCGTACAGATGAAGTGAAAGACCAGTCATGAGGTTGTATCCTAAAGGTGTTCAAAGCCAAAAAGGAGAAGCCGCATGACTGATCGACAGAAAATATACACGAAAGTAGTGAAGACGCTGAAGGGAATGATGGAGATGAGCCATCAAGGCCACTTGGTAACTCTAGCAATGATGATTACCGGCATCGTACTCAGCCGCAATGCACAATTGTCGCTGATAAGCTCGGAAGTACCCGTAGCAGCCAAAGATAAAAGTATTGAAATGCGGCTGAGAAGATGGGTCAAACACGGGAAGATCGATGCAGATGTCATATACATGCCTTTTGCGCGTCAAATATTGGCGGCCCTGGCGACAGCACCGCTGATCCTAGTCATGGATGGCAGTCAGGCAGGGCGTGGATGTATGATGGTGTTGATGTTGGCGTACTGTATAAAAAACGCGCCCTGCCAATCGCCTGGATCGTATACAAGGGCAAGAAAATACAACCGCTCAACGGCATATTCAAGTGCTTGAGAAGGTGATACCACTGCTTCCAAGTGAGAGTGAAGTGGTGTTGCTCGGCGATGCCGAATATGATACGACAGAGATGCTGGTCTGGGTACAAGCCAGCACCCACTGGCAGTATATCTTGTGCACATCACCACAAATATATGTCCAGGAAGGCCAAAACAGCCAACCCATTGGAGCTTAGCCGCTTGCCAACGGTCAGGTCTTTCATCGCAATCAAGTAGGCTTCACGCAAGATGCAATCGTATCCACTAACCTGATCGGCTAGGTCTTGAGCTTCTGCAGCCTTCTTTTCGACCGAGTCAAAAACCATACGCACTTCTTCTGGGTCAATTGTTTCACCAGGTTCTAGGTCATTCGATTCTTTTGGGTTGGGTTCCATCAAACTTACCTCAAATTTGCAATTTGGTGATCAGCGCATGCACAAGCTCAAAAGCGTCTCTCTGAAGTAGTTCTCGTTCTTCAGGGTTCGACAAATCTTCAAAGTCGGCCACGTGCGTAGGCCCAACATGCTGGGGAGAGGCAAACTTCTCGCCAATCTTGGCCAGAGCTTCCTGGACAAGCCCGTGTTTCAAGTGCGGACGAAACTCGTCAACCAGTCGCTCCAGGCCGCCTAGGTAATACCAGATACAGTAGTATATGTCCCAGGCATCCTTTTCCATAAGCCGTCCGGCGAGTGCCATGGCTTTCATCACTAGAAAAGGCACAATGGAAGCGACGCGTACAGTGGTCGTATCCTTGCCCCCACCGGGCAACGTGCCGCTCAGGGTCACTTCGGTGGCCAGGCTGACGGCCAGGTCGCAGCCGCGTGCTTTGCGTGGACGCATATCCTGCACTTTCTAGGTGCGATGGCCACGAGTGGTACCAGAACATTCGCCGGCCAGGAAATCGACCTCTACATCTATTGTTTGCTCACCCAATTGCACTGTGCGGAAGAAGATAAATGGCTGCTCACTAGGCTTATAGCCACGCCCCATCAAAAGCTGCATAATCGTTTTGTATCCAACTTCTTTCAACTTGCGGTGATCAAGGACAATATCCACATCAATACTGCCAACATGTTGGTACGGGGCATCGCTTAGCAATAGCTCGGGTACCCTGCCGCCCACAACGACAACCGAATCCTGATATTCGCCTAACAACCGGGAAAGCTCCAGCAGCACACTGCGAGCCGCTTCTACTGCTTCAACCGTATAATCACTTCGTTTGGCTACCATTTTGCCTCCAATTCCCGACGAATTGCCTCCGCAGCTTCTTGTCCGCGAGCGCGTGAGCCGATCACATCCAGGTACACCTGCACTGGTGATGCAGTCATCAAACCGCCAATTGAGGATGCAGCATAGAACACACCTTCATCATAAGGTGTTAGCAAGAGAATGTTGGGGCCGCTGTCAACGGGTTTTAATTGCGCAGCGACCGTTACAGTTGAGAGATCACCTGCCACATAGGCCGCAGCCCGGTTATAACGCACCATCGGAGCAATGCGGATGGCGCCTGAAAAACTAGTGAGTGCATACCGCATGCCCAGCCTTTCACATGCTTCAGCCAGCCTGGCTTCAGTTTTCGCCGGTTCCGTAAGGGAGTAGAATTCGTATATCTGGTTGCGGCGGTAATTGTAAGCCTTGCTCCAATCGTCCAGCAAAGCGCCGGGCTTGCTCAAGTACATACCGGCATCGTTCACCCCCAGCCATTCGCGGTCAACGAGTAGCTTTTTGACGTTTGCTACTTGGCCCAAGCTAACATCCACGGCCTGGGCTAGCTCAGCAACCTTCCAGCCGCGTTTTGGTTCAGTAAGCATGGCGCGCAATATTCGTTCGGCTTTTGGGGAATATAGCGAGCGCAAATCCCGCTTTTGAACTTTTGGGTTGGGAGCGCCGGTCTGGCGGATGTAAATTGTCTCGAAAGAGAGCAGGCAGTTCCCGGCTAGGTCCAGGTAGCCTATGCCAGCATCTTCACAGATTTTCCCAGCTTCCGGCGAAATATAAGGAGCGATGAAGATACCGTAAACATCTGCTTTCCCTGCCAGGCGGTCTTTCAGCTCATAAACCGCCAGGCGCGCCAGGCGGGGTTGGCCATTGTTTTTGACCTGTGCTAACAGCAGGCGGGGTTGCATCTGAACGCGTACATCGAACTGGATATCGCCTCCATTATTCGTCTTGGGGCTTTCAATCTGGTCAATTTGCAGGAAAGGAATTTTCTCCAGGCAACCCTGCAGGTCAGTGATTGCAGTTTGCTCTATTGGTTCTGTTTTCATCATATACTGCCTTTTCAACGTTTGCTGAAATATATTAAATCAATAAAGCCTGAATTTTGCATTGGGCTATCCCACCCGGGATTCCGCAATAAGTCCGATAATGAAACAACCGCCCATCCGAAGCCTAGGCGCAGTGTCAAAATAAGGTTGAACGACTTTCTGAAATTCAGGCAAACCGGTGAAGTGGGACAGGATTGGCGCGTGGAGGGCTATTTTTGGCGGCAATTATAGTGCCGAAAGGTTGTTTTCAGCCTCAGGTGGGACACTGTCCCAAGTCGACTTATTGCGGAATCCCCGCCCGCCCAAGATCGTTTTGTTATAATCACTTCATAGACAGCCATGAAATCACATGATGAAATTGACCGCTTGATCGCTGAGGCAAAATCTGAATTGGCCGAACTCGATAGCCGCCGATCAGTGTTGCTAGCGCGGTTGGCGGGGTTGCAGCAGGAAAAATCGGCCCAATTCCAGCCAATCGAAGCACTCGGGCAGAACGGCGATCAGCCATCTGTTACCAATCAATCGCCTCAAGAAGAAAAGATTGCTCTTTTTCGCAGCTTGTTTCGCGGTCGAGAAGATGTATATCCCAGACGTTTTGAGAGCCTGAAAACAGGCAAGAAGGGTTACCAGCCAGTCTGTCGTAATGAATGGGTTAGCGGGGTTTGCGAGAAGCCCAAAATACGTTGTGAAGACTGCGGGCAGCGCGAATTCCTACCAGTCACAGATCTGGTTGTTCGTAACCATCTTCAAGGTTTTGACCCCCAGGATCGGCCAGGGCGCGATTTCACGATCGGCGTTTATCCGATGCTGTCAGATGAGACTTGCTGGTTTCTGGCAGTGGATTTCGATAAGGCATCCTGGCAGGAGGACGCGCGAGCTTTCCTGGAAACCTGTTCGCTGTTGAACATCCCTGCCGCGTTAGAGAGATCACGCTCTGGTAACGGCGGGCATGTTTGGATATTCTTTGCTGAGCCAGTTCCTGCGGCTTTGGCGCGCCAGGTGGGCGCCTACATTCTTTCCCAAACGATGGAACGCCGCCCAGAAATTGGGCTGGACTCCTATGACCGTTTCTTCCCCAGCCAGGACACATTACCCAGAGGCGGCTTCGGCAATTTGATTGCCCTGCCCCTGCAAAAAAAACCACGCGAGAATGGCAATAGTGTATTTGTAAACGACCAGGTTATCCCACACCCAGATCAATGGGCCTTTCTTGCTTCTTTGCATCGAATGAGCCGTTCTGAACTGGACACTGTCCTCAGGCGCGTTGAAAAACAAGAAGAGTTGTTAGGAATTCGCTTGCCGGTGACTGATGAAGATGATGAACGGCCCTGGTCTATGCCCCCATCCAGGAAACGCACCGAGCAGCCAATTGCTAGGCCGCTGCCAGCACTACTTGATCTGGTGCTGGGCAATCAAATCTATATTCCAAAAGCCGGGTTATCGCCTTCCCTACGTAATCGCCTGATTTGCCTGGCTGCTTTTCAAAATCCGGAATTCTACCAGGCGCAAGGGATGCGGCTGTCCACTTTCGGCAAGCCTCGCATCATCAGTTGCTGCGAGGTTTTCCCCAAACATCTGGGGCTTCCGCGGGGCTGCCAGGATGAGCTGCTTGCCTTGCTGGAATCGTTGAATATCAGGGTAAACCTGGCTGATAAACGCAATGTCGGATCTCGATTGGACGTTCAATTCCATGGCGCATTGCGCGATGAACAGCAGCAAGCTGCCGATACTTTGCTAAAGCATGAGATAGGCGTCCTGGCTGCTTCGACAGCATTTGGAAAAACAGTGGTTGCCGCTTATTTGATCGCCCAACGCCAGGTCAATACACTGGTCATTGTTCACCGCCGCCAGTTACTTGACCAATGGGTCCAGGCATTGAGCCAGTTTCTTGAAATTGCGCCCAAAGAGATTGGCCAAGTTGGAGGCGGTAAACATAAATCGAAAGGGCAGCTTGATGTTGCTATGATCCAAAGCCTTTACCAGGATGGAGCAGTCAGTGATATTGTCGGCAATTACAGTTATGTGATCGTTGACGAGTGCCATCACATTTCGGCAGTCAGTTTTGAGCAGGTGATCCGGCAGAGCAAAGCCAGATATCTTACTGGCCTGTCGGCCACGGTAACACGCAAAGACGGACATCATCCGATCATTTTTATGCAATGCGGCCCTGTGCGATATAAGGTCAGCGACCGTTCTCAGGCAGAGAAGCGGCCATTTGACCATAAGGTAGTTGTGCGCCCAACCGATTTCCGGTTGCCATCTCATCTACAGAATACGGCAGACCAATCGATCCAGGAAATTTATACCTTGCTGGCGAATGATGATGAGCGAAATCGGTTGATCGTCGAAGATATTGCTGCTGCGGTTAGTGCGCACCGCTTCCCGGTGTTGTTAACGGAACGCCGAGAACACCTGGAAGCGTTGGCAACTCTTTTGGCCAATAAGATTGCACATGTTTTCGTGATGAAGGGCGGAATGGGTAAAAAGCAGCGCCGGCAGTTGGCAGATCAAATTGCCTGCGTTCCGGCTGACCAATCACGGGTGATCCTGGCAACGGGCCGCTATCTGGGTGAAGGCTTCGACGATGAACGACTGGATACTTTGTTCCTGGCCTTGCCAATCTCCTGGCGTGGTACGTTGACGCAGTATGCTGGCCGTTTGCATCGTTTGAACGCTGCCAAGAAAGAAGTGATCATTTACGATTATGTTGACCTTGAAGTGCCTGTTCTGGCCAAAATGCACGCCAGGCGAAAAACTGGCTATAAGGCGTTAGGGTATGAGATTGAGCTGCAAGATAAGAGCAGGCCTGTTCAATTGGCTTTGGGGGATTTATGAGCTTGCTCTGACTTTTCCTTGTACCATTCAGCGTTTCACCGATAATCGGCTGCGCAATACGGGCCCCACTTTCATATCCATCTCGGCGCGCAGAGCGCGGAAGCGCTTATAGGCTTCCATGTATTTTTCATACCACTGTCTAAAAGCTGCCAACCGGTCTTCATGCAAGGCAATTTCCCCCAACATGGCGCAGTAGTAAGCGCCGGTAGCGTAGGTCTTACGCCCGTTGTCAATATGGGCCTGCATTAGGCGGCGATAAATGCCATCGACTCTTTCGATGGCAGCCTCCCGCGAGAGAGCCGGCGACCGGGGCAAAGCGTCACGCAAAAAGCGCAGGTGCTCTTTTTCGCCCTGCTTGACCCTGGAGTACAGATCACGCAGGTTGCTCTCCATGCGCTCGTCAGGTGATGGGCCAAACGCAGCCAACAGGTAGGCTTTGGCAACCAACTTGCTTTCTTCCATGCCCTGGTAACCGTTTAACGATGCGACTAACGAGTAAGCGTCATCGAACTGACTTTCGCTGAGGTACACCTGGCATAGCAGATATCGCTGGCGATCCCCCTGTTGACGCACACGACCAATCGCCTCCGCTGTAAATGCCGCCCCCTTTTCAACGGAAACTGCATCAGCCAGTCGCCGGGCTTGGGCATAAGTCTCAAATCCAGGCGCTTCGTCAAAGGCCGGGCGGTAGAGTTCAAAAGCCTTAGCCGTATCGCCAGTAGCAGAATATGCCCGCGCCAGATAGCCACGCAATGAAAGTGTATCGGGGCGATCCCAAGCATCGCGAAGATAATAAGCCGGGCGGGGTGAGTGAGCAACTTCAAGGGCTTCCTGCGCGTACCGGAGCACCGCCTGCCAGTCGTTGGCAGCCTGCCGGTCAGCCAACAATGGTGTGTAACAGGCTGGATACATATGGCGAAAACGCGCCCACAAGTTGCGCATGTCATCCAATCGCCCATTTTGTTCGTAAAATCGCAGCAGCAAACGCAAGTGGAATGCCAGGCCATTATAAGGCGTTGATAGCCTGTTTTGGAGTTGCCGGTCTGCCCAGGCTTCCAGATGCGTTTGCAGAGCGGGGAGCTCATCCCCAACCAGTTCCATGAAGTTCTCCAGGCCGGCCTGGCTCTCATGGCGCGCCAGGAAATCCAGCGCCCGATCGAAAAACTCACCCTGTGACCGGCTGGCTCGCAGGGCTGTAAAAAATCGGCTGACCACCTGGCGCTCGTCCTGTTCCAAGAACTCCAGCGGGGTGGGGATGCCCAAGTCTTCGTAGGTATCGCTCAGAACCAGATCGAGCAGCCTATCATATGCTTGCGCGGCTACGGTAAACTGACCGGCGTCGAAATACGAGTCGGCCTCGTGAAAGAATCCACGCAGCGCCTTGATCGCAGCGTGATCCTTCGGATCGTAATCCTCATACTCGTTGTAATTATCCTCGCCGTAATACATCGCGGCGTCTTCGTCGTAATATTCCCCTTCCGAAACTTCTTCGGCAAAGGATTCCAATTCGGACAGGAAATCATCCGCCGATGGGTAGCGCAGATCGGCAGTTGCCATCCCAGGCGGAGCCAGGTGTTCCCAAAAGCGCTGACGGGTTGGCTCGTCCATCTCCTGCACCAGGTCGAGCAGTAAAGCGACCAGCTCAGGCTTATTTTTCTTCTCAAGGTAAGCGCGGATATTCGTTAAACGGTCAGGGGTGGCTTTTCGACGGTTTGACATATTCATCTCTTCCGTGTGTTTGACCGTAATTCGGCATACAAAACATCATTCTCTGCTTGCAACCGGTCGCGCAGCGTTTTGATTGCCATATATTGAGGGCTATCCTGCGAGGGGTAGTATTCGGGATCATCCAGCACCGAGTCAATCACATCCACCAGGCATTCAATATCCCAACGCCACAACCCGATGGGCCGTATGCCCTGGTAGTTGGCAATGCGGCGATCCAGGCCAAAGCTTTCTGCCATCATCCAGACAAAGCGCTGGAGTTCATCCAACTCCACGCCTGTGATCAAGATGATGGCTTTGCGGTCTTTACTGCCGGGCTTAACCATCCGATATTCTCCTGTGATCAACGCTCAACGATTAGCAAACCAGACAGCATAATCATCGGTCAAGGTAAAGTTAGCTGACTTTTCGTTAGCCGCTTTCAGATCACACAAGGGAAAAACATACGCATTCCCCCTGGTTTTGATATTCACCAACACGCCATAGAGGTCTTCCACACCTTCGAAGCCAATGACTTTCACCAGGTCGCCAGCTTGCAGAGGGCCGCGTTCCTGGAATTCTGACACCACCGCCTGAAACGGCAGCTTGAGATGGGCTTCGATGTATTCTCGCCAAGCTTCGAATGCTTCCATCTCGTCATCCTCGTCAATGTCTTGTAACACCTTTTTGATCCGTTGGCCGTGCTTGCCCAGGTAATCCCAATTGTGCTCTGCAGAGAGTTCTTCAACAATCTCGTCTACATCCGCTTGCGTGTCGCGGGGCTCTGCCTTCTCGACTTCTTCCGGGTACAATCCCATGGTCGTCCAATCCAGGCCATTTTCCTCGCTGCGGCGAATTGCAGAGGCCGGCATGCGTTTGAGTGAGATGCTGTCCCATTGGAACATAATCGTCAATTGGGGTGGTTGGTAAGTCTCAATTTCTGTGACTCGCCCCTGCCAGCCGCCAATATCAAACCCATAATTAGGGTCTTTGACCCCCGGTTTGACCCGAATGCAATCGCCCACCTTCAGGTCTGTGGTTGGGTTTTGAGCGAGAGGCTGGGTGTTCTTGGGATGACGGATGCGTTTGCTCATATCACAACAATTGCCTCAAAAATTCACCTTCAACGTTTTCTCTTCTTTATCGTAGCTGATTTGTGCTCTTTGCCCAGGCGGTAAATCTGCCCGATGAAAACAGCCAGGATAAATTTGTTCTCTTCGTATTGGTCACCTTCTAAATAGCCAAGCTCAAACTGGAGTGCAGCACCCCACTTCTGGCGCGTGCGCAACCAATTGGTCGCCGTCTTCTCTACTTCCTCTCGAAAACGGCGAAAACGCTCTGGGGTCATGATCTCGGTAATAGCCTGCCGGACAGCATCAAAAATACGCTCGCGCATTTCTTCAGAGGGCTGCGCTTGCGTGAACGGCTCGCCAAACTCTGCTTGAACACGCTGGAAGGGCAGCATCAGCTCTTCTTCGGAAAATAAGCTCAGTTCTACATCACCATGCCCTAATGAGTCCTCGAAAGCCTCGACCATATCCCAGATCTGTTTTTCGGCTCGCTGGCGCAAGCCTGGCTGGGCCTCAAATATCTTTTTCCCAACCTGTTCCAGCTTATCGGGATGCTTGAGGATTGTGAAGATATCAATTTTTTCTTCCCCCTCTGCTTTTAGCACTTCTACAACAGCATCAAAAACGCCCTGCTCTTCTTCGTATTCCTGCATAGCTTGCTGCATCGTTCGGTTGTAAATCTCCAGGATTAAGCCGCAGAGGCCCCAAGGAATGCTCTTCATCCGTAACGCAGGAATGAGCATCATCACCATTTCCAGTTTCTTGGTGTCTTTGCCCGTCATCAACCGGTCCATCAGGGTTTGCAGCCGTTGATCTACCTCTTTACGAAAGGCAGGCGTAGCCAGTTCTGCGACGATCTCAATCCTCATTTCGTCGGCGACTTCATGGTAGTCATCCGGGCCTTTTTTCTCGGCTGCCTCCAGACGCTTGCCATACTTTTTCAACCAGCGCTCGGTAACTTGAGCCGCTTTCTCGCCGTCCAGATACAAATCCTTGAATTCGGCCTCTTTAGCAAGCTTCGCCGAATCAACCATGATGCGGATAAGATTTTGTTTCAGATAATCTGCGCCGCCGTTGGCCATGCGCTGTGCAATGGCCTGCGCGGCCGGGGAATATTCGCGCGATTGCTTTTGGGGCGCTGGTGCAGTTGTTTTTGTTTGGCTTTTCTGATGTCGTCTTCGGGACATATCCGTAAAATCCAGATCAAGTACGCGATTCTCAAACGTTCTTCATGAAGTGGATGGTTTTGATGTTGAAGAGCTTGTGCTGTCTGCTGAGAAAATCCATAGGCAAATTATAACGCGCTGAGAACCCTTATGGTATTCATTACAGGATGTGTGCAAAGGTTATCAGCGAAAAGGATTCTGAGGCATGATCATTCTTGCTTCACTTTCCGCTCTGCCGTGCAAACCCCCCACACCCGTTTCTCTGACAAACCATATCTCTGAGCCAGTTCGCGCACCGTCACACCTTGCTTATGTAGGGCATAAATCTCCTGATTGCGGAGATCGAATTCCTGCCGTTTAAACGGATCGAAGCTGCCCGGCGTGCAGCAGCTTCTTCCTGAAAAATGGTGCCCCCAAGGGGATTCGAACCCCTGTTTTGGCCTTGAGAGGGCCACGTCCTGGGCCTCTAGACGATGGGGGCCAGAGCGGGAAAATTCTACCATGCTCCCCGCCGGTCGTCAACAAGAA
>Ga0105097_10000355_pt1 | contig 20561 bp, 4 predicted proteins | sample PPLLak12cMay2015_FD_87035 | JGI IMG/M metagenome (GOLD analysis project Ga0105097, IMG submission 87035) | Freshwater sediment microbial communities from Prairie Pothole Lake near Jamestown, North Dakota, USA - PPLs Lake P7 Core (1) Depth... | ecosystem: Environmental > Aquatic > Freshwater >...
AGCTAGATCTATATTAAGTGATTACGAAGGTAACAATTCAGGGAAACTTACAAATATTATTTCTTACAAAGCTCATGAATTTGATTGTCCTAATGATCCATTACCTGCTACAGGTAGTAATAGAACATTCTATGATGGATACTTTTATTTGTTTGCATATGGTATTCCTAATTTCTATTGTGAGAGTTCTTATAATACAGATCTAAGACAAGCATTCAATAATAGAGAAGGAGACTTCTGGCCACATGTATCAACAGGTATTCCTGATGATTGGGTACAAGAAGATTTTGTATCAATAGCAAATGATAATACATATACATATAATGTAACATTCTCTAAACAAAATAAAGAAAATACATTTACACATTTACCAGCAGATTATGATGGAAACCCATGTTATACATACTATCCATTTAGAGCTGTGTATTCAGATGCACAGAACACTGATGCTGACAATAGAGTTAATAGCTGGTTAACATATAGAGCTATTTCTTATTATGACTTTCCTCAGAACTATGGTAAACTTATATCGTTAGATGGTATTCAAAACAAAGCTGTATTAGCTAGGTTTGAGAATAAGACATTAATGTATAACAACCTCCTTACAATTGATACAAGTAATCCACAAGCTGCATATGTAGGTAATCCTAATATGTTTAAAGGAGCACCTCCTATTGACTTTGCAGAAACAGATCTTGGTTATGTAGGTTCCCAAAACAAAATGTTATTAAAGATTCCTCAGGGACAGATAACAGTTGATGCTAAAAGAGGACAAGTGTTTCTTATAGAAGGAACAAAGGTTGAGGACCTATCTGCATTTGGTTCTGGAATGAATAGATTCTTCACAGACCATTTAGCTTTTGAAATATTGAGATACTTTTCAAAAGTAGATATAGATAATAATTTTAATGGTATAGGATTACATGGTGTATATGATAGTAAGTTTGATAGAATCATACTTACTAAAATAGATTATATTCCATTAAGTTCAGATATCAAATATGATGATGTAACAAGAGATTTCTATATAGGTGAATCACTAGGTAATAATACTATATTTAAAAGAGTTGTAAGTTTAAAAGACACAGATTACTTTTGTAATAAGTCTTGGACTCTTTCATTTAATGTAAACACTAAAAGCTGGATCTCTTTTCATAGTTATATTCCTAACTGGTATATAGCAGAAAACAATTTCTTTTATTCTGGTATCAATGGATGTTGTGATGATTTTGAGTTTATTGCAGGAGGTCGTGTACCTACACCAAGTACTACTACTACAACTACTATATTTGCACCTACTACTACTACCACTTCAACAACAGAAATACCTGCTAATTGTATAATAGCAGGAGAATTAATATTAACTAATTGTGAACTAGAAGGATTAGGTTATATACTTCCACAACAATGTCAAAGACCTACGGGATTACAAACAACTTTACTTATAACAGGATATCGTATAATAGATCCATCTTCCACAGTAGTATCTACAGGAAGTAGTGCAGATGCATGTGCTGCAATGACTTATATTGACAATGCACTTATAGGATCAATAATTATTATTAGTATTTCAGGACAATTTTCAACTATTGCACTTGGTGAAACTGTGTATGATGGTACAACAGGTACAGATTGTACAGTGGTACCTGATGGTTGGTATTTTACAGATGAAACATCTTCTATTGGTGATGTATTTAATATATCAAGTGGTATTGTAAGTCAAATACTTAATTGTAATCCAACTACATCTACTACTACAACATTAAATTGTTACTCGTTTACAATAAGTAAAGTATCAGTAGGAACTGTAACAGTAGATTACATTGATTGTTCAGGAAATCCAGCAACTACAAGTGTTGGACTTCCATCACCAGGAGGACCTTCTGAAGTAACAATCTGTGGACAAAGTGTGAGTACACTTGCTGGAGTAACAATTCGTAATAATGGAACTTGTTAATAAATTAATATGTTAAAAATAATAACAATAAGGCTAACGCAAGTGTCACCATCTTCTGGACCATTCACAATCTATGATCAGTTTGGGAATGTGATAGCAGAAGATGTGACTAATGAAGCTCTCATTGATGGGATTAACTATTCTGTGGACGACAATGTATTATCAGTTACATTAAGATCTACTGGTAAATGTAAAATACAAAAGACAATGTATTTAAGAGATATTCCAGAAGATGAATATATTAATATTGGATTAAAACAAATTGTAACAGGATGTATATGGAGACACTTAACTAATATACAATTATACAATTCTTATTACGGTGTTACAGAACCATACATAATTGAATATCCATTTGCTTATAAGAATCAAGATGAGATATTACAGAATATAAAAGACTACACTAAAGCATATGAATATATATCTATACCAAATGGTGTCTTTAATGATAACACAAGAATAGAAACAAACAACAAGTGGTTTAACAAAGCTATTCTATACAATGGACAACAGAGCTCAGGAGTGTTAACTCTTGTTGCTAAACCTCTTAATGATATGCGTGCGTACATGCAATATCCAATATTCAATGCAGATAGCAAAACAATCACATATACTAAGAGTGATAACTTCTATCAATACAATACATTCTGGGCACTACAGAAAAGTTCTCAAGTTCCATTGTTTAATACAGGATGTGAAAGTCTTTCTATTGATAAGGTGATTAACCAAAGCAATATGGATTATGGATCAAGAAGTTTCAAGAAAGCTACACTAAGAGCTAAGGAGCTTAAGATACGTCATATATTAGATGACAATTGTACAACACACCTAGTGAGTCAATTCTTAATTGCTCCTGCACAAATCTCTTACAAGTAATGAGTGGTAAAGTAAAATGCACATGTGGATGGAGCTGGAACAAATCTGATTCTAGTAAGAAAGATATGTACATATGTCATGAGTGTGGAAGAGATAATTCTAACAACATGAAGAATGGTGGTTGGTTAGATAACTATGGTGAAGAAGAAAATGCAAATGATTCTTCTGTATCATTACCAGAAGGATATGTAGGAGAAGGAATATTCAATGGTCCTATATTTGAAAACCCTGCTGTTAAAGGACAGTTTCAAATGGGTGGTAATATACCAGGAGCTGTAGGACATATGTATGCTAGAACAGGATCTCCTAGTAAAGGACCACGTAGAAACCAAACTGATGTAACAGATGCTTCTGCACAGAATGGTAAAGAGATGCAATATTACCAACAAGGATTAGATTGGAAACCTAAGACTATTAGTAAGGATGGTGCATGGTTAGATCAATATGATGTAGCTCAAGCTGGTAAGTTTATAAATAAACGTGGTGTTGAATTACAGTTAAAAGAATATAAAGATGTACAGAAAGATAGTGAAAAATTACATGCTACTGGAAAATTAGATAATCCTAGATCTGTTCTATATAAACAAAATGCACCTAAGCAAGAAGAAGTAAGAAAGCATATACCACAATCTAAAAAGTCTAAAGCATGGGAGATAGCAACTCATCCTACAACAGCATTTGGATATGCTGTACGTAACGAAGAATTACCTGATCATTTTAGTAAAGGTGCAATTAATGCACATGAACAAGCTGTTGATATAATCAATCCTTTTTTCTATGCTGATCAATCAGGACAGTTTGTAAAAAATGTAGCAACAGGTCATCCAGTTGATGCAACAATAAATGCATTATCTGTAATACCTGCAGCTGCTGAGTTTGCTCCTGAATTAAGAATGCTTGGAAAAGGTATAAGTAATGCTGCAAGAGAAACAGGGGCATTGGCATCTGATTTAACAAAAGCTAGAAGTGTAAAAGAAGCAGTTGGTAGAATGGCTGGTTTACCTATTGAAGGTTCACTCCCTAGACTATCTCCAGAAGAATTAAAGATGTTTAGACAAGTTCAAGAAGTTGGAAGACTGAGAGCAACAGGAAAACCTATATCTGAACAATACAAATATGCATTAGAACAAAAACTTCCTGAAGAACATTTACAAAAAGTATTTGGAAAATCAAAAAAAGAAATAGAAAATGCAATTCCTAATGCACAAGAAGAAGAAGCATTTAGATTAGCAAATCCAATACGTGATAGAATTAATTTAGAAAGACCTCCTAGACCTTCTAGACAATCAGCATCAACAGCTCAACAATTAGATAGAGATAGACTAAGAGCAATGATGAGAGGGTGGGATGAAGATATTAATGCAGGAAGATCTACTATTTCAAATGCAGATTTAGATATACCTACAACTTCAATAGATCCTAATGAAGCTGCACTTAGTGAATTAATGGCAGATGTTCCTTCTTCATTTCAAGATAGGATTTCTGCAATTCGTCAACAAAATGAAACAGCTATTAATACAAATGCAAGTACAAATCTAGATGATCTATTTGCAGCACTAGATGCAGGAACACATTCAACTCAAACAAATAGATTAGCAAATAATGATATAATAAATAGTATGCGGTCTAATGTTATTACCGAACATGGTCCTCAGAAAGTTGAAAATTTTATAGAACAAGGACTTGCCCCTATGCAAAATGCATCTAATAAATTAAAAACTAAATTTATAAACAGTGTTCAAGACTATCCTTATTATGAAGGTCCTATAATGGAGAACGTACCTAGTCTACACTTAAGAGGTTCTGGATCTTTAAAAGATGTTTCTAATAAAGTTGCTACTACTTCTACAGAAGGAATAGGTTCTGGAGATGTATTTACAGGAAGTCTTAATACATCACATAGTTCATATCTTCCTCAATTAAAACAAGTGTTTAAATATGATGAAGGAGCACCACAATTCTTTGGATACAAACCAATGAATGATTTAGGATTTTTATCTGACTATCGTTATTCTAAAGATGATATTGCAAAATATCTTAACACAGAAATAGATGCTCAAATAAAAAGAGGAATTCTTCCTAAAAATATACAAAGACCTTTTGTAAAAGGTGAACAAGTTCAACTTCCTCATTATGGTGTAAAGCAATTTAGAGAAGGAGGAGTTATCAAAGATGATAGAGGACAATGGGATCATCCAGGAGAGATAACAGAAATAGGAAGCAATAAAATAACAATGAAGGGAGTTCCTTATAATGTAATTGGTGTATCAGATACAGGAGATGTAAAAATGATGAGACCAGGAAAAGATTATAAGTTCAAAGGAAAGAAGGTAACAGAATATCCTATGGCTAAGAATGGTGTAAACCAACAAGACCAAAAAACTTTGCAACAATTAGATCAATTGACTAACTTTACAAATTATAATAAACCACAACCAGGAGGCTGGCTAAACAAATATAAATCATGAAAGCACAAATTTTAAAAATTGCAGGAGTTAAATCTGAAAAGGAGTTCTATAAGAAATATCCTTCGGAGGAAGCCTTTATGAAAAAACATGGTAAAGAGTTTAAGAAAGCTCAAACTGGTGTTGCAATAAATGCATCACAAGTACGTCAAGGAGTTTATAAACCTTTAAGTTATCAAACTCAAGTTGATGATGTTGATAGAATGCTTACAGGTTCTACAGAAGCTGAGAGACAAGCTGCATTAGCTAAACAACAAGCTGCTGCTCCACAAGATGGTGGAGGTGGTGGATTTGATATTGGTGGTCTTATGAAGTTAGCTAGTGGTGCTATGGGAGGAGGAGAAGGCATGGGTGCTATGGGAGGAGGAGGTATGGAAGGTATGGATATAGCACCACCAGCTAGATATGGAAGAGGTATTCCTAAAGCACAAGCTGGTGATTGGTATGCTAATAACCCTCCAGGTGGAGCAACTAACTACGGACAAGCACAACCTGTAAATCAATTAAAACCTGCAGGATCTACAAATCCTTTAGCTACTGGTGGTATAGGAGGATTTGATGTTTCTAAATTAGGTGCTCAAGGGCCACAAGGCTCAGCACCTGGTGATGGTTTAATGAAAGCTGGAAAAATGATAGGTCAGTTTGCAGGACCAGTTGGAGATTTAATTGGAGCTTTTGGAGAATTAGAGAAATCAAAAGATTTAAGAAAAGGGGCAGAAAGAGATAGAGATATAAGTAAAATATCTCTTCAAGCAGCAGAGAGTATTGATCTTGATAAACAAAGACAACAATCTGAAAATATATCTAAGCAAAGAGAAGCACAGATGCCAGTTAATACAGGAGAAGAATTCTTTCCTATATATGGTGTAGGTACAAATGTTCTTGCTAGAAATGGTTTTAGATTACAAGGTGGTGGAGAAATACAAAATACATTTGCTCCAAATGATATATACATGGATAGTGGATATGAACCATTGAATGATAGTAACGTGAAACAATACTACAATGGTGGAAGATTACCTAAGATGATTGATGGTGGTGCAGCTGCTGGTGGAGGAACTCCTTGGGGAATGATTTCACAAAAAGTTACAGGTATGGGACAAGAAGCAATGGGTGGTCAAAATGCTGGTGGTAAAATTGGTAGTACAATAGGTTCAACTGCAGGTACTCTTATTGGAGGACCTATCGGTGGAGCTATTGGTAACTTTATTGGAGGAATAGCTGGTAATGCTTTAGATACCAATGCTAAGAAAATGAAGAAAGCACAAGATGCTACACAAAGAAATATGCAACAAATGGCTAGTGCTAATATGGCTAAAGGTATTCAAGCACAGAATCAATCATACATGAAAGATGGTGGATGGGTTTCTAATGATTGGACCCCACAAGTTATAGCTTCATTTGGTGGTCTTGATGAACAAGAAGTATATGACTATGCACATGAAGGAATGGATTCATTAAGAGCTGGTGGACACCTAAGAGAATATACACCTCCTAGTGATAGAGCTATGGAAACTTATGAAGATGGTGGTGAGATTCAATCTTATGGATTAGGTGGACAACTTAAAACTCATTGGGGTGGAGAAGCTGAAACAATATCTCACAATCCTTATCTACCAGGATCTGGTGAGACAGTAGCATTTAGAGGACAGTCTCACACTGAGTCTGATGGAAATGGTCAAACAGGTATAGGTATTACATATGGTGATAATCCTGTAGAGGTTGAAAGAGGAGAACCTATGTTTGAGATGCAATCAGGCGGTGAGGTAGATCCTGAAACAGGAGAACCACAAAACACAGGTGTTGTATTTGGTAATATGCAAGTAAATAAAAATGTTGCAAAACAATTTAAGGATCCAGAACTTATGGCTATAGCAGGTAAATATCATGGTAAGAAATTTAAAAATATTGGACTTGCTCTTTCTAAAGATGAAGCTAAGCAAAACAAAATAATAGATAAGAATACAAATGAATTAGAGGCATTGAAAATAAACACACCATTTGATAAATTAAAACTTTCAGCATTAAGAATGAATCTTGAAGGAGCTGATGCTAAACTTAAACAACTTGCTAATACAAAAATTACATTAGCTAATTATCAAAATGCAATCAATGATGCTAAAGAAGAAATCTCTGAAGGTGTAGGTAAGAACATAAGTGCTGAAGACTTATCAAGAGGATATGTTAAATTAGACAAAGATCCTGTAACTAGAAATGCTAAATGGGGAGATAACATTAATAAATTACAAACTGGTGATAAAGTTAAGAAGTTTAAAAATGCTACTGAAGCTGCTGAAGAAGGATATAAGAAAAATGATAAAGGTGAATGGGTAAGAAAAATACAAAAATTCTCTACTAAAGATACTGAAACTAAATCTGCAGGTGCTCTTGGTTTTGTTCCTACAGGACAGAAAAAAAGTGATTCAGGACTTTGGGGTAAAGTTACACCAGATAAGTTTGCAGAAGCTAAAGCAGCTAACTCTTGGTATCCAGGTTGGAGCACATTTAATCCTAAGAGTAAAGCAGATGTATTAGCTTATCAAAAAGCATTTAACACTAGAGCTAAAGAATTTGGATCAAAAGCACACATAGATGAGGATGGTGCCTTTGGAGAACAAACTGTAACCGCAAGAGTAGCTGAAGATAGAAAAACAGATCCTGTTGTTACTGAAGAAGAATTAAGAGCAATGGTAGAAGAACCAGCTCTTACTCCATCAACTAAAGAAAATCCTGAAGAAAAACCTCAAATTCCTTGGTGGGGAAAAGTTGCTAATGCAGCTATTCCTTTCTTAAGACCTACTGACCAAGAAGGGTTAGATAGTTCTCAACTATATCCAGAAATGTTTGCTATGGCTACTAATGAAGTTGAACCTGTGCCTGCACAGTTCTATCGTCCTGATTTAAATGTTCCTTATGATATATCATATCAAGATCAATTGAATGCTAATCAAGCAGACTATAGAGCAGCACAGAGAACTATGGGCTACAATCCAGCAGCTCAAGCTAATCTAAATGCACAGAAGTATCAAGCTAATCAATCAGTATTGGCAAATCAGTTTAGAGCTAATCAAGAAATGAAAGACAAAGTGTATTCTGGTAATAGAGCAACAATGAATCAAGCTAAAATGACAAACTTAGGAATAGCTGCTGATCAATGGGGTAAACAAGCATTAGCAAGATCTAATACAAAAGCTACAACACAAGCTGCTCTAAACTCAATATCTGATAAATATGCTAAGAACAAACTTGAGAACAGAACTCTTGGTGTATATGAAAACATGTACAACTATAGATTTGGTAAAAGTGGTAGAGCTCAAAACTATAATCCTCTTCAATTCTTTGATACAGATTTTGGTGGAGGTAAAGAAGCTGGTAAAGGATTAGCTAAAGGAAAAGGATTTTCATATGATGAGAATGGAAACATTGTAGGTGTTAGATCTTTAGGAAAAGATGAGGAGGATGATGACATACAACCAATAGGAAAAATCAAAGGTAAGAATGGAACATCTACCAAAAAGAACTATAAGAACAGCTCTGTCGTAAGAGCATACAAAAATATATAACTAATTTAATTATAAAGAATTAACACAGATTGTTATACACTATTGTATAATCTAATAATTCATATTATATTTGCTTAATTAACACGCTATGGCTTCATACACAGACAAAATCCCTACCTTTAATCCTTACGTACAACAGCTTCCAGTGGATGCAATGTTGAAAGTGGGTGCGTATAAACAAGAAAAATACGAGGAGGGAGTTAAAAGAATACAGACTAGTATTGATAATGTTGCAGGTTTAGATATTGCTAACGTTGCTCAACAACAGTATCTTCAATCTAAACTTAATTCTCTTGGTAACGATTTAAAATGGGTAGCTGCTGGAGATTTCTCAGACTTCTCATTAGTTAATTCTGTTAATGGAATGACTAAACAGATAACTAAAGATGAGGATGTTATTAATGCAGTGAGTTCTACAGCTAAGTTAAGAGCTGGATTTAAGAAAAGAGCTGAGTTAGAAAAGAAAGGTCTAACTGATAAGAACAATGATGATTATTATAATAAAGATGCTAGTGAATATATTAACAGTAAAGATGTAAAAGCATCATTTAATTCTGATTATGTTCCTTATACAAACATTATTAAGAAGTTACAAGAGGCTCTTGTGAACGCAGGAGAAAGTCCAACTGTAGCAGAAGAAATATTTGTTACTGGTAATGATGGTAAACCGCTTATAACTAATGGACATTATACATATGCAGATGCAAAAGTTATTGATAAGCTTGTAACAAATAAACCAGCTGTAATGGCAGCTATCACTAATGTATTAAATGAAGGTAATGTTAAGCAACAGATGGGAATAGATGGTTGGGCTACATATAGAAATGTAGAAGCTACAACATTATTACAACCTCTAAAGATGCAATATGATCAAGAAAAATCTAGTCTACAACAACAACAATTAGATACTACAGCTTTATTGATTGCTAAAAATCTATCTCCAGAACAGAAAGAAGCTTATGTAAATGCAAATAAAGAAATAGAAGCAGCATTACTAAGAAATGATAAAACATTTTTATCATTGACTGAGCAAGCTGAAAATAGTCCAGAACAGTTTAAACAAAACTTTTACGCACAAGAGTTCAAACAAAGACTAATGACTCAATTTGTTAAAGAAGAGAAGTCACGTACATATGGTACCAATGAAGCATTGCAGCAACAGAACTGGAGAGATACAATGGCGTTCAACCAATTAAAAGAAAGAAATCAAATAGCTTATCAGAATCGAACATTAGCTATTTCTGAACGTAATAGTCAAAGAGAAGATTATAAATTTTTAGCTGAGTATGGTTTAGATCCTGTTACAGGAGAATGGTACAAAAAAGATACAACTACTGTTGGTGCTGATGGTAAACCTAAAAAACCTGGAACAATTAATGCTAATCCTATATTTAAAGGAGATAACCCTGGAGATAAAGTTTCTGCTATTAATATAGTAGAAACCGATATAGATAAATTAACTGTAGACAAAGATGATATAGCTTTTGGTATGTATGCAGATCTTATGAGAATAAATCATAACAATGCTGCCTTATCTGATAAAGTGATAGAAGCTAGTGTAAATAAATATGCAAAAGATACAGGTGTAACACCTTCACAATTCTTGAACAGATGGGCATTCAATATAAAAAATAAATATGCTGAGATGGGATTGAAGCCCCCACCTAATTTTCAAGAAGATTTAACTAACTACACCACTACATCTAAAAATTTATCTACTAAAGTGATAGCTAGTAAAACTGCAGAAACTCAAGCAAATCAAGAAGCTGGAGTTGATAAAGTATTAAATGATGTAAAGAAAGGTAAAAAAGAATTTAAGTTTAATATTAATGGCGAGATAATAACAATAACTCCTGATGATATGTTAGATATCACTTCTGATGGAATGTTACAGCAAATAGCTTTAGGGTATGGATCACAATCAAGAGATCCTTACAATCTTCAAATCAATCAACCAAACTTAACTAGTAAACAAAATAAATTTCTTTCTAAATTTAATACATTGTCTCCAGAGATGAAAACTCAAATTTATAAAGAAGCTAATCTATACAAAGGTGCAGGCAAAGCTGTTTCAGATGCAAGAGCTAAAGCTCGTAAAATATATAATGATAAGTTAAGTAAGATAGTTGGAGTTAGTGATGTGATTACACAAACTTTACCAATGGGAAGTGCTGATGAAATTAAAGCTAGTGTAGCTAATGTAACTACATACATAACTGGGGCAGAAAGAAGTTTTGAAGGAGGAGAGGAAGGAAAAGCAGGTATGATAAAAGCATTGGCTAATCCTACAGGTATATCATGGGTAGGTAAAAAACCTACAAACAGTAGAGAAAATTGGACTGGTTCAATAATTGTAACAGACGCAACTGGTTCATACAAAGTGAATAATGTTAATCATGATGATTTAGAAAGCTTTTCAGGTAAGACTCTTACAAATTATATAGAGACACCTATTCAAGATGCAATAAATATGAATACAAATACTAAATCTACCAACCCTAAATATCTACCTGGGTCAGAGTTAGCATGGACAACTGCTCATTTACAAGAGCATGAAACTAATCCAGATATTTTAAACTCAGGATGGGGATATCGTGCAGATGCTGTAAAAGCTGGTGGTGGATATAGAATGATTAATTATGTAAGAGTTCCAGGAACTAAAAAATATGTCACTATATATGGTGATTATGTTGCACCTGAAGAAAATATTATAACCAATACATTTAAAACAGTAACTCCAGTTGAATTGAAAAATTTGTATCTTCAATATGTACAAAGCCAAACTCAAAATAAATAAACATTATGCCAGATAATAAATCAGGACAACCTTATGTAAGAGGTCCAATCACACCTAATGTTGGTTCTATAACTACCACTCCATTAACTACTGGATTTCCTGGATTAAGAACAGGAAAAGCACTCACTCCAGATGATAGAATGGCTCAATTTACCAGAGAAATAAATCCTAATGAAATCAAACCAGGTAAAACTTATTTATCTGATGTTGCAGCAGATTTAACAGGTAGATATGATACAGTTGTATATGGAGCTAACAATGAAGATATCTGGGGACAGAAACAATCAACCTTATCTAAAGGTGTTAATGGTATATTAAAAGGTACTAATCTTGCAGCTACAACTATTGTTGGTGGATTTGCTACTGTTGGAGGAGCTGTATCATCTATGTTCACAGGAAGACTTGCAGACATATGGGATAATCCTGTTATGCAAGCAATTGATAAATGGAACAATAAAGTTGACCAAGAGTATCTACCTAACTATTATGCAGACAAAGAAAAGAATGCTGAATGGTATTCTCGAGATAACTGGATGACTGCAAACTTTCTATTTGATAAAGTGATTAAGAATTCAGGGTTTGCTGTAGGAGCTGTTATATCTGGTAACATGGCAAGTAAAGCATTTGGATTAGCAGGTACTGCTATTGCGGAAAGTGCTGCATCTAGAGCTTTAGCTATGGAAGCTTCTCAATCATTTAAATCATTTGCTCCATTATTAAAGAATACAGCAAGAGCATTCTCTGCTGGTAAAAATGCTGAAGCTGCTGCTATATTAGAAAAAGAGATTTCTTCTATAGCAGATATTGCTGAACATACATCTAAGATGGCAGAAATTGCTAAACAAACAAATATGTTTGCAAAGATAAATGATGTAGGTAAAAGAGTAGGTATAGCTGTGTATTCTCAAGCAGGTGAATCTGCTTTTGAAGGATTACAAACATCTAATGAATTTAGAAATCAATTAATTGAACAACATAAAAGAGGTCACTTTGGTATAGAACCAGATGCAGAAACATTAAAGAAAATAGATGAACAAACAGAAAAGGTAGGTAAGACATCTTTCCTTGCTAACATGGCACTATTAACAGCTACAGAATATGTACAGCTACCTAAGTTATTAGGAAGTACATATGCTGCTGAGAGACAAGCTGCCAATGCTTTAGCTGGTATGACTGATAATGTTGTATTAAAGAATGGTAAGTATGTTGCTCAAGAAGTTGCTACAACAAAATTTGGTAAGTTATATAATAGAGCTAAAGGAGTAGGAAGATATGTATTTGATCCTAAAGAGATGGGTCAAGAAATAGGTCAGTATGCTGTACAGATAGGGGCACAAAACTATTACAATAAAGCATACCAAGGAAAAGATGCTAATGTATTAGTTGATGGTGTACTATACGGTATGTTTGGTACAGATGCATCTGGTAAAGGTGTTGGAGCTTTCAACTCTAAAGAAGGAATTGAAGGTGGTATTATTGGAGGTCTTACTGGAGCAGCTATGCAAATTAAAGGTAACTACTTAATGAGTAGAGCTACTAAAACAAACACTGCTAAATTCTTAGATCAACTTAACAATGCTCCTACATATAAAGAAGCTTTCCAATATAAATTAGATGCAGTTAACAGAGGTGTAAAACTTCAAGAGGATCAAGAAGCTGCAATCACACAAGGTGATCAGTTAGAAGCAAAAGATCTTAATGCTGACATCATGCATAACTATCTAGCCCCACGTATTAAGTATGGCAGAATGGATATGGTGATGGATGATATTAAAGATATGAGACAGACATCTATGACAGATGAAGGAATGGCATCTCTTAAACAATTAGGACTTGCTAATGCTAATGATACATCTATAACATTCAATGCTAGACTTTCAAATTTTGAAAACACTGCTAAAAATACAGAAGAAATATTTAAGTCTACAAACCTTAGATACTCTGGAGAGATATTAAAAGATAAAGAAGGTAAGCCTATATTAAACGATAAAGGACAACAACAAAGAAAATATTCTGATGCAGCAATAGATAAGATGATTTATGCAGCTAGTAAAGTGGCTGATTATGATCTTCGTATTCCTCAAGTATCTGCTCTTCCTGTTAGTAATGGCATAGATGTACAATCTATTATTGATGAAGAATTAACTAATCCAGAATCTACAGCTCTTAATGATAAACTAGCTGAACTTGATATTAATCCAGAAATTAATACTCCAGAAATTAAACAAAGCTTAACTGATTCTGTTGAGCTATCAATGAGAAGAAAAGAATATCTTAAAGAATATAATGATATAATTGCTACACCAGAAGCTTTTGAAGAAGAGAGAAAAGAATTTGAAGGAACTACAGAAGAAGGACCTAAAGAAACTATTTCTATCAAGACTAAACGAGGTGCTAGAGATATTGAAATAGGTACAGAATACTTCTTAGGAAAGGTGACTGATAAGACTGCTAAAGGTAATGATGTGTATCGTGCTCCTAGATTAGTTGTATTAGGTAGAAATGAAGATGGCACAATCAAGGTGCAAGATTCAGATGGCGTAATACATGATGTAAAAGAATCTACACTAGAGAGATATAATCTTGGAAAGGTTGAGTCTACATTAAAAAATAAGAAAGCCAAGTTCTATATGGAACATTGGAACACTATCTATGAGTTTAACTTTGGTGAAAAAACAGGAGGTAAACGAAAAGGTAGAATTGAATATGATCCTGAGAATGATATTATGCTTTTCATTTACACTAATAAAAAAGGAGAGCGTAAAGAAATTGAAGTAACAGCAAATCAATTTGTTCCAAACAAAAAGAAAGGATACAAAGAACCTATGATTAAAAACGTAGGTGAACTAACTGCTGTACAACAAAAAGCATTAGAAGAGTTTGCTGCTCAAGTTGATCCACGTATAGAAGCTAAACGTGAAGCACGTCTTAAAATATTAAATGATTTATTTGATGAATTAGCTGGAAGACAGGATAAGATTAGTAATACTATTGATCAAAAACAAAAAGAGCTTACTAAAGCTAAAGAGGAATATGCTGCATTACAAAAAGAAATAGAAGAAGCTACTCTTGATAAACGTTCAAAATCAGTTAAGTTCAAAGTGGCTACAACAAGAGCACTTGAGAATGCTATGCGTCTTTCTAGAATGCAAGAACAAATAGAAAGAGAGATAGAAGCTTTACAATTAGACTCAGAAGAGATTGAATTCAATCTTAATTATATTACAGACATGGCTGATAATATAGATGAGTATTCAACTAACTTCAATGACTTCATGGATGAGTTGCAAGATCAAATATTAGATCTTGAAATATTACAAGAAACAACTCAAAAACAAATCTCCACTCTATCTAAACTATCAAGAGATACACAGAAAGCATTAGATTTAACTATTGACTATCTATCTAAACTTATATCTACATTTGAATCTAAATATCCTAATGTTCCTAGACTTATGGGACAAGACTGGGTTGACTTCTTAAAAGATAATCCAAACTTTCTTAAAGTTAAACCTAACTATAGAGAAGATTTAAGAATGATTGATGACATTGTTTCAGAAATGGAAGATGGTGACATTGCAATTAATGAAGAAAGATTAAATGCTCTTACAGAACACTTGGCTATAATGCAAGGTTCAATGGATGATGTACAAAAAGAAATTGAGGCAAAGGAAGTTATACTGAATAAGTTTAAAGAAATTGCTGATGCATATAAACAACAACAAGCTGAAGATAAAAGATTACAAAATGATCAAGCCCTTCGTGCTGAATACCTAGGAATTAATAGTGATATTGTACAAAGTTTCTTTGGTAAACAATTCTATGAAGCATCTTCTAAGAAAGATGATCTTGATGTAGTTAGCTCAACAGCTGCTGTTACTAAGGGTAAGAAAGGTGAGACTATTAGAGAACATCACGCAAGAGCAAATCGTTTTGGATTTAACATGCATAAGTTTAGTAATAGAAATTCTATTCGTGGACTTGTTGTAACATCTAAAACAGAAGAAGCAGCTGGTATACCAGGTCTGATGGATCATTTAACTGATGTTGGAAGAGCTCTTGGTACTGATGGTAAACCGATCAATCCTAACAGTGTTATTGCTCTTGTAATGGTACAAGATAATGAAGATGGTACATATACATTAGTTGATGAAAATGGTGTTCCATTTACAGCAGAACAATTAGCTGATCCTATCAATAACGCTATTTATCAAACATTCCCAACCGCTGAATTACAAGCTACCTATCCAGATGAAAATGGTAACCCAGTGAGAGGAACCATGTTTAGAAAACAAACTGAAGATGGTAAATTAACTGAGGCACAAACATCTTTACAACTACAATATGCTAAGTGGAGAACTGATCGCTTACAAGAATCTATTCTTCCTGATGCACAAGATATATCTGCATCATTTGGTATTCCTGATTATGTAACACGTTTAGATGATAAAGGAAAAGAAGTAAGAGATTATGATGCTAGAGTGGGTGTAGAAGCTACAGGACTATTAGAAGAAGGAGCATTGATTCAAGATCCAGTGTTAATGGTTGCTACAACTAACGAATCTGTTAGTTATGGTAAGGTGACATTTGAAACTCCTAAAGGTAGAGTGTTCTTAAAAGTTCCTGGTGGATTGGTTAAATTAAAAAACAGACAATTAACTGAGAAAGAAGTTAACACAATATATGATGTTATGCTTCAAGTGACAAAGAATACTTCGAAAGATGGTACTACTAAAACAAAAGAAACACAATATTTATTCAATTGGTTAAAGAGTGTTGTATATTGGGGTATCCCTAGAAACACTCAGACAAAAGAAAGAAAAGATCCTGGATATAATAGTATATGGTTTGAAAATGTTACAGAAGATAACAAGTCTTTCACTAGATTATTTATGTCAGGTCTTGGTGCAGAAGCATTTGATTTTACACCTACTGGATTACAGAACAAAGAGAATGAGATCAAAGCTATTCTTAGAGGAATGTACAACAATGTAAATGCTAATAAGGTAAATATAGATTCATTTAAAAAGAAATATACAGAGATAGTTGGTATAGATGAGAATGGTCAGCCTATTAAAAAAGAATGGGACAACTATCAATCATATTTATTATCAGCTGAAGGAAGAACTAATGAAGAGATTCCTTTGGTTACACAAATCAGACCGTTAACAGATCCTGCTATCCCTAATAAGAAAGGGATATATTTTACATTGGATTCAACTCAGGCTGAATATACTATTCCTACTCCTCCAGTAGTGGTTGCAGCTGCACCTAAACCAGTTGCCACTACACCAGACGCTACACCAACTACTGCTGTTGCTAAAGTTTATGACTTAGAAGGTGGACCTAATGATTATAAATTAGGTGCTTACGGTAATATTCCTTTTAAATTAGATGCTCAAAAGTTCATAGATACAAATGGAGATGAAGGTTTCGGAATTACATTTGAGGCAGAAACAATGAAAGCATTAATGGCTGCTAAAGACATAGATGAAACTCAAGCTAGAGATGTAATCTATGCTGCAATATTAGCTAAGCTAAGACCACAGCTAGATGCATTCCAAACTAAGTCTAAGATACCTGCAGCTGATGCTCCACAAACTACATTTGTGTTAGATGAGTCAGGAACAGAGAACACTATACAGATAGGTAAATATGGTAAAATCATATTTACATTAGATGGTAAAAAGTTTAATGAAACTGGAGAAGGATTTAATATTCAGTTCCCTGCATATGATTCAGAAGTATTAAAAAGTGTAATGGCTGATAAAGGTATTACACAAGCAGAGGCACAACAGATGATTGGTAACAATATCTATGGTAAAGTGCTTACACAATTGGAAGCATTGAAGATTCCTGTTGAACCTGCTATTGCTACACCATTTACACCAAACGTTACCCCTGTTTCTAAAACAGAAGAAGAAGAAGAGGCAGAAATAGTTGCTCAGGTATCACACGAAAGAAAAGTTACTAAAGATGATGTTGATAATTTAATAAAGGCAGCTAAGTTTATAATTGATGCTAAAGTAGGAAGTACTTCATTGATCCAAAGAAAATTAAAAATAGGATATAATAAAGCAGGAGGTTTCATAGACCTGTTTGAAGATCTTGGTATAGTTGGAGAATTTACAGGAGCTAAGGGAAGAGAAGTTCTTATTACAGATTTAGTTCAAGTAGAAAGTTTAATACGTCAAGCATTAGAAAATATTCCTAGTACTCCTGAAGTATTACCAACTCCAACAGAAGAAGCTCCTACTACACCAAAACCTACTGGAGCAAGTAAGTTTGCTAGTAGACAAAGAGGACAAACTCCTGATGATTCATCTATGCGTGTTGCTTTAGCTAAACAAGCTAAGAAGTTTCAAGGAGAAGACTGGGCTAAACTAGAAGAAGGTATTAAGAAGATGCTTCCTAATGTTCCTTTATATAGAGTGAAGAATATCATTCAAGCTACTAATGGTAGACAAGCTTGGGGTATGCTTCATAAAGGTGCTATATATGTATATGAAAATGCTGAGGTGGGTACTGTGTATCACGAGGTATTTGAAGCTGTATGGAAAATGTTTGCTGATGCAAAAGAGAAAGAAGCAATACTTAAAGAGTTTGCAAGTAGACCAGGAACATTTGTAGATAGAGAAACAGGAAGAACAGTTGCATACAAAAATGCTACAGCTTTTCAAATTAAAGAAGAACTTGCTGAAGAGTTTAGAGATGCTGTTCTTAAAAATAATTTAGGAGAACCAATTGAATCAAAAAGTTTAATAGGTAGATTGTTCTCTCAATTGATTGACTTCATTAAGTCTTTCTTTACAGGAAAAGATGCTCAACGTAACACTAGAGAATTATTCAATAAGATTGGTAATGGATATTATGCTACATACAATCCTTATGTTTCACAATTAGCATATGCTAATAGTGGTGTAATAGATATAGAGAATGCTACAGCTGATGCTAGTTCTGATCTTAGGGTGAAGAACATTCCTGCTACGCAATTACATGAGATCATTGAGGAGATGACATTCATCACAATTAAAGATCTTGTTGATAGAAAAGAAAGCTTATTTGATATAGTTAAACCTAGACAGAAAGAAGTATATGAAAAATTACAAGTTAGAATCTTAGATGTTATTGGTCACCAAGCAGATCTTGTTGAAGATAATGTTGCTTCTGGAAAAACTTCTATAGAAGATTCAATAAAACAATATAATGATATAGAAGCTTTATACAACAATGTATATGAGCAATGGGATAGTATTATCAAAACACATAAAGATAAGCTTAAAACATTCAATATACAGTTTGATGAGAACGATGAGTTAGCATTAACTGATATTGAAAAATCTAAAGATGAAGGGTTTGGAGATGCTAGAAAGATTGATTCATTTAGAAAAGCAAACGGTGCTGTTAAGTTATTACTAGGAACACTTCCTGTATCATATGTAGATATAGTTGATGGACAAAGAGTATTGAGAAATAAACATTCTTCTATTGGTGGTGCTATACTTATGCCTGCTGATGAAGTGTTTATTAAATTAAAAAATAAACTTCATGATTCTGTAAATCCTGATGAAATGCTTTCTAGGCTTAAAACTATGGCTCAAGGAGATCCTACATATGAGAATTTATATAGAAGACTTACGAAGGTGGGACCTACAGAAGATGTTAATTTTAAAGAATTAGGTCAGAATGGAATACAATTAATTTCTGCATTTTGGAAAGCTATGAAGAGTCAGAATGCTGATGCAATATCTGTATTCATATTACCTACTGGAGAAGTGGTTGTTAGCGATTCTACTCTTACAAGTAGTGCTAAACAATCTAAACGTGACATGACTAATGCAATGGTTGACAAAATCAAATCTAGTTCTGTATACTTCAATTATGATAGTAAGACAGGAAGATATTTTGCTACAGATAAGATTAAATCAATGGTGTTGACTGGATCAAAAATGGAGAGTTACACTACACTTCTTAAAGAATTGGGAATTGAATTTGATGTTAAAGCTTTGAAAAAATTAAGTGATAACCAATTGTTAAATTTTAGAAATGCTGTAGAAGGAATTCAAAATGAATTCATTAGATTAAATGAAAAAGGTAAAGCTAGAACTGATGCACAAATAGCAGATGATGAGGCTAATGGAATAGTTGCTAGAGGTATTGTATCATTAACGCCTAGAGCATTAGGAATTGAAAAACGTTTATTCCAACTAGGACTGACACAAGCTATTATTGATAATAAAGGATTTGAGAGTACGTATTTCAACATGAATGGAGAACGTACACAAACTTACATTGGTGGTAATACATTAAGTAACTTACATGATGTTCTTTCTAAATTAGATAATATCACTGAGTTATCAAGTAATCCTGCATACAATCAATATGAATATTTACGTACAGATGCATTTGCTAAAGGAAGTGTATTGTTACAAAATATGTTCAACCTTCATCCTACAAAAGGAACAGGTAAACGTATCTTTGGTACAGAAGATTTAGGTAAAGCTGTATATGTTGATGGTATGGATAATCAGTCTACTGGTAAAAAGAAAGAATCTTCTAAACTTACAGCTAAAGAAAGACTTGTGCAGGAGATAAATCTTAACTTAGATGGATACTTTTTAAATTTAGTTCCTGGAGATGCTTCTATTGAATGGGCTGTCAAGATGCTTAAGTTTATTGACAATGATAGTTTTGCAGATGATGCTCACATTGATATATTTAAAAACTATTTTATATCTGAAGTGGAACTATCTAGAGACAATCGTTTTATTGTTGAAGATAAAGGAAACAAATCAACAGATCTTCGTTTCTTTAAAGCTATACTAGGTCAAGAACTTAATGACAAAATTACTAAAGCAAGTAATAATAAATATACTGCTGAAGAATTATATGATTTATACAAA
>Ga0105097_10000356_pt1 | contig 20551 bp, 16 predicted proteins | sample PPLLak12cMay2015_FD_87035 | JGI IMG/M metagenome (GOLD analysis project Ga0105097, IMG submission 87035) | Freshwater sediment microbial communities from Prairie Pothole Lake near Jamestown, North Dakota, USA - PPLs Lake P7 Core (1) Depth... | ecosystem: Environmental > Aquatic > Freshwater >...
AGCAGTACCAAGCTAACACTTTTTACCCTTGCCAGCGGCCGTTCCGGTACCAGCTATCTCGCTGATTTCTTCGCCAAAAACATCACGCCATGTTACAGCACGCACGAACCTTATTTCACATCAGGTAATCCCACGCTATTTGGCAAGCCGATTGCATGGAATACGCTGCATAACGACCGCGCATTATTGCCGGTGCTGGAGCGCAAATGCCGGTTTATCGCGAGCCGCAGGGAGCCGTTTTATTTTGAGTCGAATCATGCTTTTCTCAAGGCGTTTAATCGCCATGCCGGAGCTCTGTTAGACAATCCCGGCTTTATCCATCTGGTGCGCAATCCGCTGCTGGTGGCAAAAAGCGAATATGTGCGCGAACAAATGATACGCAAGGTGCATCTTCCGTTTGCCGATTATACGAGCGATGCCGGCGAGCGCTTGTTTCGCTGGGCGTTAACCGGGCAGGAAGATTTGTTTCAACACTTTCCGCCGACACTTAACAGGCCGTTGAAAAACGTTTTCGAGGTAGCCGATGCAAGGCAAAAACAGGCGAAAAAGCGCAGTTTATGCTTAATAAATGAGCATTTTGAGTCTGTTTTTAACACCGCAGCGGCAACGCAGATAGTTTTTCAACGGCCTGTTAGTCGTTTTCAGTTTTATGTGCTGCAATGGCTGGAGATCGAATACCGGGCGATGCAATTGATTCGAGACAATCACTGGCAAGACCGGGTGTTTTTTATTGATGTTGACGTGGATCTAAAACGAGAAGCGGTGTTGAAAAACATGGTCGACTTTTTTGGCTTGCCGCATCAACCGGTCTTCAATCTGAATTTGCGTCGCAATAAAACTCCGTTTATTGGTCCCACTATCATCACCACACAAGATAAACTGGAATTTCAGGCGGTTGTCCGCAATTTGCCGGACAGTTATAAACAGCTGTTGCAGGGTAAGCCTTATCGCAATTGCAGTTGGTTCGCTGAAGTCAATCGATTGATGGCGGATGAGCAGCAATAACCGCTTACTTCCTGCGATTGCACCGAGATTCCGCAACTGAGCTGTTTGCAACCTATGCCCGCATCGGCTGTCTCATCGGCTAATGCTTTACAATGCCTATCTGAAAAACAACACCCAGATAAAAATACGAGATGGCGCTTATGAAAACAGATACAAAATCCGCGGACCATCGCATTGGCTGGCGGTTTGATAACAGTTATTCGCGTTTGCCCCGGTCGCTGTATGCGCAGCTTCACCCCGTGCCAGTGCGTGCGCCACACCTGGTGATAGTCAATCATGCACTCGCAGAATCGTTGGGATTGGATTTCCACACGCTATCCGAAGAAGAAGCTGCCTTGCTGTTTTCCGGTAATGCCTTGCCTGACTCGATGCAACCGATTGCGCAAGCCTATGCCGGCCATCAGTTCGGCAACTTTACGATGCTTGGGGATGGGCGGGCGATATTGCTTGGCGAGCATGTTACTCCGGCGGGGGAGCGGTTTGATATTCAGCTCAAAGGCTCTGGCCAAACGCCGTTTTCACGGCGTGGCGACGGCCGTGCGGCGCTTGCGCCGATGCTGCGCGAATATATCATCAGCGAGGCGATGCATGCGCTTCATGTACCCACCACGCGCAGTCTTGCGGTAGTTGCCACCGGCGAACCTGTAATGCGAGAAACCATGCTTCCCGGCGCGATTCTCACTCGTGTAGCGGCCAGTCATATCCGTGTGGGTACGTTTGAATATGTCGCGGGAACAGGGGATAAATCGGGGATTAAAACCTTGGCTGATTACGTTATCCAGCGTCATTACCCGGATCTTTCCGAAGCGGAGAATCCTTATCTTGCGCTCTTAAATAGCGTGATTGAACGCCAGGCGTCGCTCGTCGCTCAGTGGTTGCTGGTTGGTTTCATTCACGGCGTGATGAATACGGATAATATGACCATTAGCGGCGAGACGATTGATTATGGTCCATGTGCATTTATGGATGCGTACGATCCGGATACGGTATTCAGCTCAATTGACCAGCAAGGCCGCTATAGCTACCGTAACCAGCCGCATATGGCGCAATGGAACCTTGCACGCTTCGCCGAAACATTGCTCTCGCTCATCCATCCCGAGCAGGAAAAAGCAGTGGCGTTAGCAGAACAAGCCATTCATGCTTTCCCGGAAATATACCAAGCCCATTGGCTGTCGGGAATGCGGAAAAAATTGGGATTATTCACTGAAGAGGCCGAAGATAGCGAGCTGATTGCAAGCCTACTTACCTGGATGCACACACACCAAGCCGATTACACCAATAGTTTCCGCGCGCTGGCTTCCGAGACCTTTCCCGAAGATGCCGTGTTTCAAGATACTGATTTTGTTGCATGGCATGCACGCTGGCAGGCGAGACTATCGCGCCAACCGGAACCGATTGCATCTGCTTTGGGCTTAATGTGGGCGAATAATCCTGCGATCATACCGCGCAACCACCGCGTTGAAGAAGCGCTGGCAGCCGCCTCTGAAAATGGCGATTACTCGCTGATGCAACGATTGCTTGCGGCAGTGACAGCTCCATACGCCGATGCGCCGGAATATACAGAGTACCACACCCCACCGGCACCTTCAGAGCATGTGTATCAAACTTTCTGCGGAACGTAAGCTGTTACGCAACAATTCTGAATCAGCGCCCGATAACACAAAGGCGCAATTATTTTTCAATAATTGCGCCTTTGTTGTTTGAATAAAAACCTTTCAGTGCGTCACAGCGCTTTGACCAAATGCTCAACAACTTTCTTGGCATCCCCGAATATCATCATGGTTTTATCCATATAGAACAGGTCGTTATCAAGACCGGCATAACCCACAGCCATACTGCGTTTAACCACCATAACAGTACGCGCTTTATGCGCATCCAAGATCGGCATGCCATAAATTGGACTACCTGGAACATTCGCTGCCGGGTTCACCACATCATTCGCACCCAACACCAGCACAACATCTGTGTTTGAGAAATCGCTGTTGATTTCATCCATTTCCAGGACTTGTTCATAAGGAATCTCGGCTTCTGCCAGCAACACATTCATGTGTCCCGGCATACGTCCGGCTACCGGATGAATCGCAAAACGTACATTAACCCCTTTTTCATGCAATTTCTCAGCCAATTCCTTAACGGCATGTTGCGCCCTTGCAACGGCCAAACCATAGCCAGGAACAATAATGACGCTGTCGGCATTACCCATTAAGAAAGCTGCATCTTCCGCACTGCCGCTGCGGTATGTCTTTTGCACACCATCATCTGCCACCGCTGCGGTTCCGCCGTCACTGCCAAAACCACCCAATATAACTGATAGAAATGGCCGGTTCATGGCCTTACACATGATATAGGAGAGAATCGCACCCGAGCTGCCTACCAGTGATCCTGCGATGATCAACATCGGATTACCCAGAGAGAAACCAATACCTGCCGCAGCCCAACCAGAATAGGAGTTGAGCATGGATATCACTACTGGCATATCAGCGCCGCCAATAGGAACAATAATCAGGAATCCCAAAATGAAAGCAATTGCAGTCATTGCGATAAACGCGTTCCAATTGGTCGTTTCACTAAAGAAAAACCACAGACCAAATCCGATCATCATGATTGCCAGCAATAAATTAATCATATGCTGGCCGCTGAAAACGATCGGGGTGCCACTCATACGGCCGGATAATTTCAGGAACGCAATCACTGAACCGGACCATGTCATGGCGCCAATAAAGGTACCCAAAAACAATTCCAGTTTACTGCCGCCGGGTAAAATTTCCGGCAAACCGAATGAAACCGGATTATTAACCGCTGCAACTGCAATAAACACGGCGGCTAAACCAACCAATGAGTGCATAAACGCGACCAATTCCGGCATTGCAGTCATCTGCACACGTTGCGCAACGAGCGCACCAATAATGCCACCCACTGCAATACACCCTAAAATCAGAGGCCAGTTCTGGGTAAGCGTCAAGGTTGTGGCAACCGCAATCGCCATACCAACCATGCCGAATAAATTTCCACGGCGTGCAGATTCAGGCGAGCTTAGCCCTTTTAGTGCCAGTATAAAAAATACTGAAGCCACTAAATATGCAAGTGCTACCATATTTGCTGACATTTACGCGTTTCCTTTTTTGTCTTTTTTCTTGAACATTTCCAGCATCCGCTGACTTACCAGAAATCCACCAAAAACATTAATTGATGCCAGTGTTACCGCAACAGCACCGAGCCACACCCCCCAATCCGTCTCAGCCGGCCCAGCCGCTAACATCGCGCCCACAAGAATAATGCCAGAAATAGCGTTCGTCACTGACATCAAAGGTGTATGCAAAGCTGGAGTGACATTCCATACAACATGATAGCCAACAAAAACCGCCAGCACAAAAACCGTTAGATTGATAATAAATGGATCAATTTCACCAATCATGATTACTCCTTTAAAATTCGTTAACCGTACGTTCTACACGTAGCAATTGTATTGCGTGTTTATTAAGCACGTTGCCGATTATGATTTACTGGCGATTTCCCCGCCCGCACAAAGCAATGTCCCTGCTATAACCTCATCTGCACGATCGATTTTAAGTTCACCGCTTTCTGAATCAAGCATCAAATTCAGAAAATTCATCAGGTTTCGTGCATACAATGTACTGGAATCAGCCGCCACCAATCCCGGAAGATTCGCAATACCAATCAAATGCACGCCGTGCTTAACGACTGTCTTATCCAGCTCTGATAGCGGACAATTGCCCCCTGCTTCAACCGCCATATCCACAATCACCGAGCCTGGTTTCATCGCTTGCACGGTTTCCTCCTTGATCAGAACAGGTGCCGGACGCCCGGGAATTAACGCGGTTGTAATGATGATATCTGCCGCAATCGCGCGTTCATGCACCAACTCACCCTGGCGCCGCTTATAGTCTTCCGACATCTCAGTTGCATAGCCGCCCGCTGTTTCAGCTTTGGCTTTTTCTTCATCACTGAGCGGAACTTCCACAAATTTGGCACCCAGGCTTTCCACTTGTTCTTTAACTGCCGGGCGCACATCAAAAGCTTCAACCACGGCACCCAGCCTTTTCGCTGTCGCAATAGCCTGCAAGCCAGCAACACCCGCGCCTAAAATCAGAACGCGCGCTGCTTTCACAGTACCCGCTGCCGTCATCAGCATGGGGAAGAACCGTTGATAAACGTTTGCTGCGATGATTACAGCTTTATAGCCCGCAATATTTGCCTGTGAGGATAAAACGTCCATATTCTGCGCACGCGAAATACGTGGCAATTTCTCCATCGCAAATGCAGTCAACCCGTGTTGTGCCAATGCGTCTACGCCCTCTTTATGATGGGGTGACAAAAGACCCAGTAACACAGCATCCTTGCGCACCATTGCTAATTCGCTGGAATCCGGGCCACGGACCTTGAGTACAATCTGTGATTGCGCATACAACTCGGCCACGTCAGTGACTATCGTTGCGCCTGCTTCTTGATAGGCTGCGTCCGGTATACTGGCACCTGCACCAGCGCCTGACTGCACTAAAACTTTATGAACACCCTTGGCAGTATATTTTTTCACGGTCTCCGGTGTCGCTGCTACACGCGTTTCTCCGCCGCGAATCTCTGCTGGTATGCCTATATGCATTGATGATCTCCCTTTTCTTGCCAACCTGCTTGCAAACAAAAACCAAAATTATGGTTAATTCTTTTAACGGACTGCGAATTATAAATCAATTTCCACGCAATGCATTACATGGATTAGGAAAAACTTGATATTGCCTGATTTTCTGATTGCTCACACAATCAATCCTGTTGGTTAGCGCTGGCCATAAAATAACAATGAACGAGCCATGCCAAACACGCAGCGCATGCATAGGCTCGGTACTTGCGAATGTGTCGCGCTACTCGCAGTAATGCCGGAATTTATTGCAAAAATGATACTATCGCCGCCGCCTGCCCTGTTTTGTTGATTACTCAGCCAATCAGAATATTATCCTAGGCCGTTTACACAACGTCCGATCCATTGATTCGTCAACTTCTCCTGCACCGTATTCTGACGTAAGCGCGTAGCCAATCCAGGAAAATCCACCTGATCCAGCGGTTGATCCTGATTAAAACAGGAAAACACGTAGGTGATTTTTCCAGTTTCCGGATCTTGATGCGGCTGCAGGCACTGCGCACAAATTTCCTTCATCATGCACTGCATCGGAGAGTTAATTGAGCCAATGGCAAAATGATCTGCTTTTAAGTAAGGCTTCAATTGGTTATGACGCGCCAGGCCTACTGCAGCCATCATGCGGTCTGAACCAATCGCAATAATATGGTCAGCATCAGCCAATGCCACTGGTTGCACGCCTAATTCACCACTGCCATAAGCAACCATGGATTGTACGATATTACCCACATAGCTTTTATCCTGCGGACGCGTTGCTTCAAAGCCTGGGGATTCGTCACAGCACCATACGACGATATCCGCTGCCGCTTCAATTTCGGCCACCTTATAGCGATCAATGAGCTTTTTATAACCTGCAAAATATAAAACCTTCGATCCGGCAGCACGTGCCGCTGCGCCAATAGAAAATAGCACCGCGTTACCCAAACCGCCACCCACTAGCACCACGGTTTTACCCGCTGGAATTTCTGTCGGCGTGCCGGTGGGGCCCATCAGCACAACTGGTTCGTCCGGTTTCAACAGCGCGCACAGATTAGAAGATCCGCCCATTTCCAAAACAATTAGTGAAACCAAACCGCGCTCAATATCCACTGATGCCCCCGTCAATGCAAGGCCTTCCATTGCTAATCGAGTATCTCTAGCAACGGTTGCCAGCGTGGCATAGTTCTGGAACCGATAAAACTGGCCGGGTTGAAAATGTTCTGCCGCCATCGGCGCATGCACTACCACTTCGATAATATTGGGAGTCAGTCTTTCCACTTTATAAATTGTTGCCCGCAACTGACCATTCAGTTGTGCAAAAAATTGCTCTGCCGGCTGATCCAATTTTGGCTTAACACGTTCCAGTACCCGGCTCACCACCGGGTAACCTTGCTTGGCACTGGACATCGCTTTCACTACGTTGCCTGAATAAGACGGATGCAAGTCGCCAAAGAAACTGATAAATCGCCCATCCTGGCTATTCTTGTAGCGGCTGAGCAATACCATCGGTGTTTCCGGTTTGGGATTGGCATACACCGGTTGCACCGGATTGCCTTCTTCATCGCAAGCCGCGAAATAACGGCCATTGAGTTTAAAGAGCTTGTCATCTTCCCGCGCCAGCACCGTATTGGGCTGAGTTCCTGCAGCAACCAGCAAGGCGCGCGCTGTTAATTCCACTTCGCCAGCATCTTGCCACTGCCCGGTTTCATCCTGCTTCTGCGCCGCAAATCGCACCGATTGCGTATGTCCCCAGGCATCCACATTGACCCGCACCGGTGTCATGCCTTCGGCAAACCAAATACCTTCTTCCAGAGCCTTTTCAACTTCTTCATGATTCAACGTATAGGAAGGACTATCTGTCAGGCGTTTCCTGTAGGCTATCGTTGCGCCACCCCAGGATTGCAGCAAATTGATAATACGCGGCGCCCTTCCTTCCTGTTGCGCAGCTTGGCGTTCCGCCCGAATGGCTCGTGCATGACTCAGGAATTCGTCAGCAATCTCTTTTTCTTCAGCGTCCCAAGCTTCACAAACGGCAGCTTCCCCCTTCACAGCGGATAGAATTTCATAGCGCTGTAAAAATTTTTCCACCTGTAGCGGGTAATAGGCCAGCGCCTCAGTCGCCGTATCGATAGCCGTCAAACCGCCACCAATCACCACCACCGGCAAGCGTAACTGCATATTGGCAATGGAGTCACTCTGCGCAGCACCTGTTAATTGTAGCCCCATCAGAAAATCCGATGCCGCACGCACGCCTCGCGCCAATCCATTCGGCAAATCCAACACGGTAGGGCGTCCGGCGCCTGCTGCCAGCGCAACATGATCAAAACCCATGGCAAATGCATCATCGGTCGTCAAAGTACCGCCAAAACGCACCCCCCCAAACAAGGCAAACTCTTCTCTGCGCTCCAGTAACAGACGGATCAGCTTCAGAAAGTTTTTATTCCAGCGCACGGTAATTCCATATTCAGCCACACCACCAAACCCCGCTGGCATACGCTGATCCAGATTCTCTTCCAATGTACTGGCATGTAGAATCGCCTTAAATGGCACGCGCTCGCCCTGCGGATTAACACCCGAGATCTCTTCTGACAGGGGTTCGATCTTAAGCCCATCAATTCCCACCACAGTATGGCCTTCATTCATCAAATGATGCGCCAGCGTATAACCGGCAGGCCCCATTCCGACAACCAAAACCTTGCGGCCAGATGCCGGTTTCGGTAGCGGCCGGCGCAGATTCAGTGGATTCCAGCGTGTCAGTAAGCTATAGATCTCAAATCCCCACGACAGCGCCAGCACATCTTTCAGTGTCCGTGTTTCAGCTTGCGGAATATCAACAGGCTCCTGCTTTTGATAAATGCAGGATTTCATACAGTCATTACAAATGCGGTGACCGGTTCCCGCGCACATCGGATTATCCAGCACAATCATCGCCAGACTGCCCACCGCAACGCCTTGCGTCTTGAGTTTATGAAATTCTGAAATGCGTTCTTCCAATGGGCAACCTGCCAACAAAGCCCCCAGTTCACTTCTCTTGAAGGCGGGCGGTTCATCCGGTGATTTGGATTTTTGTATCAACCCTTTGGAACACGAATCTTTACCTTGCTCATGGCACCAAATGCAGTAATTGGCTTCATCCAGCGCGCCCATTAAATCAGTACCCGAGTCAGTCAATGCAAAGCCGTTACGCTCACGTAAATGTCCAAGCCGATGTACGCGGTATCCTGCTGATTCATCCGTATCCAGCGACAATAAATGTTGGAAATCTAATTTCGCTGGAGACTTGAATAAAATTCCATGCTGCGTGTGCTGTTGTCCGGCAGGCGTCCTCAATGCCCAGGCAGCATAGTGTAACGCCTTGTTCAGCCGTGACTCATTTTCTGCCTCCGCTTCCATCCATTGAGTCACTTTGGTGGCAAAAACCAATTCTGAGAAAGTTTCACCAAATTCTGCCGCCAGTTCTTTCTCTAGTGCCAAGCCATCTATGGCAGCCAATTCTTCATCACTGACTTTTCCTTTGGCCCGCCGTTGAACAAATTGCCGTTTACAAAAATAAAGCGGAGCCAGTTCATGATGCTTTGCAGCCAACTGCTGCACTTCAGCCTCAATATTAAACAACCGGGCAATAAAATCTTCCAGCCAAGGTGCAATCTCAATCAGTAGCGCCGAATCATCTTTGGGTAGCAATTCATCGGGATGTGCTCGCGCATACTCCAGCTTTTTATACAGCGCTTCATCGCCGGTACGGAGAAAATCCAGAAATATTTGATCCAGTTTTACCAGACCACTACGACGATAGAGATCGGTAATTGTGAAGCCAAAGTTAATATTCGATGAGGCTGTCATTTTTTCTTGTTGAGTGTGCAACGTCGCATCTATTTTTGTCATAATCAATCATTCAAAATTTTATTATTTATTTCTAATGCCAGGATATGTCGTTATTATTTTTGACAATACTTGCGCACTGTTAGCAATTTGCGCAACGCACTGAATCTTTATCAATGCTTGTGATTTATTTTTTCATAATCAGATAGCCATTTGATAAATTCATCGAACGGCATGGGTTTTGCAAAAAATATCCCTGAGTCCCATCACAACCAAGCGCTGCTGCCAATTCGTCGTCTGCTTTAATCAGGGAACGGGCATCAACTTGATAGTTTTGTTCTTTTACCGATTTGCGCTTATCCCTTATGCAGAAGAAATCATACCGGCTGCCACCGTATTATTACTGCTTTCATCAATGATGATAAAACACCCAGTCGCACGATTACGTGCATAATCGTCGTAAACAATCGGCAATTGTACTTTCATTCCAACATGGGCAATATCATTCATTTTTAAAGTATTCACTGTTTCGTGATCCAGGGTATTCACATCCACACGATAATCAATCCGGCTTATGATTGCTTTAACAACACGGGTCGTATGTTTGATCAGATACTTCCGGCTGGGATCAAGCGGTTGTTCAGAAAGCCAGCATAACATCGCATCAAACGCTTTGCCAGCCCGTGGTGTATCGCCTGTTTTCACCAGCATGTCGCCACGTGAAATATCTAAATGATCTTCAATAGTCAACGTGATGGATTGAGGAGCAACCGCCTCATCAATGGGTCCCTCGTACCTGAGAATTTCTTTGATGCGCGAGGTTAAACCGGATGGAAGCACTATGATATTGTCACCTACGTGTATGGAACCCGATTCAATTCGTCCCATATAACCACGAAAATCATGTAATTCCTTAGTTTGTGGCCGGCACACCCATTGCACGGGAAAACGAAAATCGTCACGATTGATGTCATCCTCGATCGATACATTTTCCAGCAAATCCATCAACGTGGAATTTTGATACCAATCGAGACGATCACCCCGCTCAACTACCATGTCCCCATTGAGGGCTGACATTGGAATATAGGTAATGTTGTGCAGATTGAGGTTTTCAGCAAAAGTGGCAAAATCCTTACAAATGCGCTCAAATACCGATTGAGAATAATCCACCAGATCCATCTTGTTAACGGCCACAACCAGATGCGGAATCCCCACCAGGCTTGCCAGATAGGCATGGCGGCGCGATTGCGTGAGCACGCCCTTACGTGCATCAATCAGAATAATCGCCAGATTGGCAGTCGATGCGCCTGTTACCATATTGCGCGTATATTGCTCATGGCCTGGCGTATCGGCAATGATAAATTTGCGTTTGGGCGTCGCGAAGTAACGATAAGCCACATCGATGGTTATCCCCTGCTCGCGCTCGGCCTGTAACCCGTCAGTCAGCAAAGACAAGTCGACACCTTCTGAACCACGCTTACGTGTCGTGTTGGTAATGGAGGTTAACTGATCTTCAAAAATAGACTTTGAGTCATGCAGTAAACGGCCAATCAAAGTACTTTTGCCGTCATCCACACTCCCGGCAGTAATAAAGCGTAATAACCCGGTTTGATCAAACGAAATTTTTTCAATTGCCGACATTTAGGAGCCTTCTGGAAATTCGTATCACCGCAAAATATAGAAATAAGTGGTTCTGAATAATAGAAACCAGTTCATCCAATTGACTGAATGCGGTGTTTTCCCAGTCAATCATCAGCGCTTACGTGCCAATGTTAGAAATATCCCTCTTTCTTGCGCAATTCCATGGATGCTTCTGATGTCTGATCGTCCATGCGGGTGGCGCCGCGTTCAGTAATTCTCGTCATCGCTGTTTCTGCAATGATCTCATCAACATTAGCAGCATTGGATTCAACTGGACAGGTGCAACTCATATCACCCACGGTGCGGAAGCGTACTGTCATTTGCTCTATTTTTTCGCCCGCTTGCGGCTGCACCAGGTGAGAAACAGGCAACAAGCCTGCAGCACGCCGTATCACTTCGCGCGTATGGGCAAAATAAATCTTAGGTACTTCCAAGTTCTCGCGTGCAATATATTCCCAAACATCCAGCTCAGTCCAGTTGCTGATCGGGAATACCCGGATATTCTCGCCGGGATGTGTCCGGGTATTATAAAGATCCCATAACTCTGGACGCTGATTTTTTGGATCCCATTGGCCAAACTCATCGCGGAAAGAAAAGATTCGCTCCTTGGCGCGCGCTTTTTCTTCATCCCTTCGCGCACCACCGATGCAAGCATCAAATTTAAATTCTGCAATGGCATCCAGCAGCGTCACTGATTGAAAAGCGTTACGGCTCTGATTCTCTGAACGCAGCACCACTCTGCCTTTCTTAATCGAATCTTCCATACTGCGCACAATCAATCGCTCACCCAACTCTTTGACGCGATGATCACGAAATTCGATGACTTCAGAAAAATTGTGTTCCGTATCAATATGCATTAGGGGAAATGGGAAACGCCCGGGACGAAATGCCTTCTCAGCCAAGCGCAACAAAACAATGGAATCCTTACCACCGGAGAACAGCAGAACGGGATTGGCGCATTCTGCCGCCACTTCGCGCATAATATGGATCGCTTCACTTTCCAGCGCATCAAGATGGGTAAAGGGATGGATATTCATTTTCTTTCTCTAACATTCAGATTAAGCAAATCCTGATCACATTGTTTGCAAAAAGGACTCATGACGTTGCTTTCAATTGCGCCTATTTTAATGGAATAACCTTGCCGGTATGCAATCCACATTCCTTCGTTTCCGGCGTCTCCCACCACCAGCGTCCGGAACGGATATCTTCACCCGGTGTAATCGGGCGCGTGCAAGGCGCGCAGCCGATACTCGGATAAAACTTATCATGCAGCTTGTTATATGGCACCTCATACTGCCTGAGATATTCCCAGACTTCTGCGTTAGACCATTCCAGCAACGGGTTCACCTTTTGCATACGATTGCCCATATCATAGGCAGACACCTTCAAACTCAGCCGGCTGGTTGCCTGCTCGTGTCTTATCCCGGTCACCCAGGCACGTTTACCCTGTAAAGCGCGGCGTAATGGCTCCACTTTACGGATATGACAACAGGCTTTACGCAACTCGATGCTCTGATAAAAACCATTGACGCCATTCTCGGCAACATAGGCTTCAACTTGTTTTACATTGGGAAAATAAATACGCAGCGGCGTTTTGTACCGTTCCCGTACTGTCTGCATCAAATCATAGGTTTCTTGCGGCAACCGCCCGGTATCCAGACTGAACATATCAATAGCGAGTTGATACCGGTCAATGATATCAGTCAGCACCATATCTTCTGCACCCAGACTATTCGCAAATGTAACCGGTGCAAAGTCGCGCATGGTTTCGGTCAGGATTGCAACAACCTGCTCAATTTTTTGCTGCAACTCACTCATTGACCACATCCGCCGCAAGATTTCCCTTGCGTTGCACCCGCCGGAATAATGGCAGTTTCTGGTCAAAAGAAGTTTGATAAACTTCGGAAAAATCAGTCAATCCTTTTAATGCGTCTTCAATGTTACGATCCGGGCGTGTTGCAAAGGCATCAAACCCCACACGCTGCATATAAAATAATTGGTCACGCAAGACATCGCCGATCGCCCGCAATTCCGCCGTATACCCGAGGCGCGCGCGCAAGTTATAGGCTATTGAATAACCACGGCCATCTGAGAATTTCGGAAAATCAACTGCGATCACAGAAAATTTGTGTATATCGCCCTTCAAATCCTCCGGCCGCTCGGCACTCGCCAGCCAAACACCAATTTCAGCACGTTGTTGCAATGCATCGCGTTGCTGAAGCCACACTGGCAATGGAACAATCACCTTACCTTCCGGAACCGTTACATTTTCAGCTGACTCCTGTTCATTTAAACGTAGAACAATCCAATCATCCGCAACGATTGTTTTATTTTTTATTATCATCTTGACTAAAACCTTGGCGAATAATAAGGAACTGAATATTGCGCAGGAACCACGGCATGCTTGTCGGCAATTTCTTCTTCCGCTACCGTAAAATCCGTCGCATACACATGCTCTTTAAAAGGCACATGACCAATGCGGCGCACGGTATCAATAAAGCTTTCAGCTTCTAACCGTTCGCGCAGATAAACTTGAAGCAGACGATCAATCACTTCAGGTACTTGGTTAAATGTGAAGGAGGGGCCGATAATCTTACCGATCGAACTCAAGTTACCTTCAGCACCGCCCAGCGATACCTGATACCACTCATCGTGATCTTTCTTTTCCACCCCGGTAATGCCGATATTACCGATATGATGCTGTCCGCAAGCATTGACACAGCCCGAGATGTTCAGTGATATTTCACCAATATCATGCTGAAAGTCCCAATCCTCAAAACGCTCGGCAATCAACTGCGCGAGCGGTATGGAACGTGCATTGGCCAAAGTACAGAATTCTGCACCGGGACAACTAATCATATCAGTCAATAAGCCAATATTGGGTGCAGTCAGCTCTTGCGCGGTTGCTTCTTGCCATAACCGAATCAAATCCTTCTGCCGGACATCCGCCAATACCAGATTTTGTTTATGCGTGATGCGTAATTCACCAAAACTATAACGATCCGCCAAGTCTGCGATGACTTCCATCTGTTCAGCCGTAGTATCGCCGGGTACACTGCCTGGTTTCTTCAACGATAAGACGACAATCGCATAACCGGGAACACGATGCGCTTTAACATTGCGTTGCATCCAGTTGGAGAACGAGCGGCTGTCCGCCTTGAATTCATTCAGTTGCGAATCATGATTGGTTAGTTTCTCATAAGCTGGATCAGTAAAGAACGTGGCAACGCGATTGACTTCTTCACTGGTTAAAGTGCCGGGACCGTCCTTGAGATCTGCCCAATCAGCTTCGACTTGACGTTTAAACTCATCAATCCCTAACGCTTTTACCAATATCTTGATGCGCGCTTTATATTTATTATCCCGGCGTCCATATTGGTTATAGATTCGCAAAATGGATTCTACATACGTCAAAATATGCTGCCAGGGCACAAATTCACAAATCTCACTGCCTATGATCGGCGTACGCCCCAATCCTCCACCCACCAGCACCCGGAAACCGGCTTCACCTTGTGCATTTTTTGTGACTGACAAACCAATATCATGCGCATAGACAGCAGCACGATCTTCTTTCCCACCACTAATGGCAATCTTGAATTTTCGTGGTAAATAGGCAAATTCCGGATGAAAAGTGCTCCACTGGCGCAAAATCTCTGCATAGGGACGTGGATCTACCACTTCATCCTGAGCAACACCGGCGAATTCATCCGACGTAATATTGCGCACACAGTTACCGGATGTCTGGATGGCATGCATTTCGACCGCAGCCAGATCAGCCAAGATATCGGGAGTATCTTCCAGTTTTAGCCAATTAAACTGAATATTCTGGCGTGTCGTGAAATGCCCGTAACCACGATCATATTTGCGTGCAATGTGGGCAAACATGCGCATCTGCTTCGACGATATCAAACCGTAAGGCACTGCAATACGTAACATGTAGGCATGTATTTGCATGTACAAGCCATTTTGCAGCCGTAAAGGCAGGAATTCCTCTTCGGTCAATTCACCGGAAAGACGCCGGCGTACCTGATCACGGTACTGCTTGACACGCTCATCCACTATTTGTTGATCATATTCGTCATAGCGATACATTTTTATTTCCCCGCATATTCATTTAAAGCTGCTCAGTAAGGTATGCAACAAAAATATTTTTATTAGTCAGAAATTCAACTGATATTCTAGGATTCTGACTGGGTGTAACGCTTGGATACGGGCAACAATAATGCTGCATCCAAGGGAAATTTAGCACCATACTTCATAATATGGCTCACATCATCATCCTCGTCATGTCTTAATGCCATACCAATATAAGCATGTTCGCCACTCTCGCCCACCACAACACCAATGCGCCCGCCACAACCATTAAACCATGAGACCTGTTTAGGTTTATTCTCAATATTTGTACTCATCAATCAATCCTTTGTTTCATTAATGGGAAGCTGCTGCAGCCTGTCAATGAATCAGCAACTCACCATCACAGCCCCTTATCATCCTGACACACAAAACAACTTCTTAATTGTCACCTTAAACTTATTGCCATTGATCATACTGCCCGGTTCTAATTCTAGCTTTCAAGAGTCAGTTTGATACCTGCTGCTGCGGGCAAAATATAGCAATTTTGCTATTCTATCAAAAAACGAAATGGGAATCGTCTTATGCATTTAATCACAGACAAAATGCAATGCACTCATTTCACATAAAAATTGATGTGAAATGGCACAGTTAGCAAAGCTGACAAAATATCAAAATACGAACAATAAGAAAATCACAAAGAATATTTACTCATTCTGACTGAGCTCGCGCTGGAGTCAATCAGGAAATCTGACACCACACACCTCATAGGTAATTTCATTGAGTTATCTTTCTACTTTCTTTTTAAAAAAGTAGCATCATAACAATACAATTTTATAATTCAAAATAATGTTATGTTAGATCGATATAACCACTTATTATTAACAGGCACGACTTATGAAACTCCAGCAACTTCGCTATTTATGTGAAACCGCCAATCAGAATATGAATTTATCCAGAGCGGCAAAAAAATTACATACGTCTCAGCCCGCCATCAGCAAGCAAATTCAGATGCTTGAGGAAGAGCTTGGCGTAGATATTTTTTTGCGCAATGGTAAACGTATTGTGCAAATAACACCACCAGGGCAATTGATCATAAAAACGGCCACCCGGATGCTTCGCGATGCCGATAACCTAAGAAAAATTGCGGAGGAATTTACTAATGAAGCCGGCGGCACACTGATTATCGCTACAACGCACACGCAGGCGCGCTATGTTTTACCCCCTGTGATCAAGCGTTTTACCGAACGTTACCCAAAAGTCAAATTAATCCTGCGGCAAGGAAGTCCGATGCAAATTTCTGCTTTAGTGACTTCGGGCGAAGCGGATATTGCGATTGCCACTGAAGCCATTGAGCAATTTCCAGAACTCATATTGTTGCCGTGTTATCAGTGGAATCGATGTGTCGTTGTGCCGCCCAAGCACCCGCTTCTAAAGCTAAAAAAACTCTCATTGGAGGCGATTAATCAATATCCTATTATTACTTATGATTTTGCTTTTACCGGGCGCTCAAAAATCAACCAGGCGTTTGCAAGCCGGGGACTGGAACCCAATGTGGTGCTGACGGCTATTGACTCGGATGTGATCAAAACTTATGTAGAACTGGGGCTGGGTGTTGGTATACTGGCGAACATGGCTTTTGATCCCAAACGGGACAAAAATCTCAGATCAATAGATGCTAGCCATTTGTTCGAACCCAGCACAACACGCATCGGTATAAGCCGCAACAGCTATATACGTGGTTATGTCTTCGATTTTATCGGAATGTTTGCACCGCATCTTGATCATGCAAGTATTCAAGCCAAACTGGAAAGTAGTAAAAGCGATGACTCAGTGATTGCAAACTCATTCCCATTGAAAGCAAACACCCAATCATTTGTTGAGGTCAAAAAATGAAAACGATTCTTAGCCTGATATTGGCATCACTCATACTGGCATTCATTGCCCTTGGATCCGGCGCTTACAATATGGCAGCCACAGAAAAACACTGGGGCATCACTGAGAAGATTATCGAATGGGTGCGTGAAAGTTCCATCGAAGCACGTGCTAGGAATCTAGAAGTACCACCATTGGATAATGCTGAGTTGCTGCTGCTAGGCGCCGAACACTACAATGCCATGTGCACAACTTGCCATCTGGCTCCCGGTCTGAAACCAACAGAACTGTCTATAGGTTTATATCCGCAAGCACCCGTATTCCATCAACGCGAATCAGTCAATGATCCAGTCAAACAATTAGATCGCGTCAGAGCATACTTTTGGGTAATAAAAAATGGCTTAAAAATGACCGCCATGCCAGCCTGGGGTCTTAGTCACGATGATGATACGATCTGGGCGATGGCGGCTTTTGTTGTCAAAATAAGCCATATGACACCTGAGCAATATGAACATCTCATCAGTTCAGCCAAAGACCACTCGCATGATCATGGACACAGTCATCATTAACTTGAATAGCGAAAAACCAAGATTCAGCTTAGCCTGATTACCCGATCCGCTGCTTATCAAGGTAAATAACTTTGATTCAATCGGTTATCGCCAAGAATCTTATTGCAAGCTACCTTTGCACAAATTATCAGATTGGCGCTGGCCCTGACTCAATTTCCTTACGAATTGATCAATACTCAGAACCACTCGCAAAACTCCTAATTTCATCGGAGCAATCATGCGCTGCCATTATCAGCGCCTTTAATCCACGCAGCCTGCGGTTAAGCAACACTAAAAATTTGGCTGCGCACGAATCGCTCAGGAATTTCTTGATTCATCATTCTTATCCGATCATTGAAAGCTTAAATCGTGATCCGGCCGGCTTATGGCCTGCAGAAAAAAGTTTTTTTGTGCCCGGACTGGATCTAAATACAGCTCAAACATTAGGACAGCAATATGATCAGAATGCGATTGTTTGGATCGGTAGTGATGCAATACCCCGCTTGATCCTACTGCGCTAGAAACAATCGATTCAGTATTTGTTTCAACAGAAAATGACTCAACGCCAGACAAGATATTGGGGTATCAAAAAATTCAGTATAGCTGCCAACGCAAACCCGATGCTATACTCAATACTTTCACAACAGTTTGGGAGATACAACTATGAAACAAACACTCACCTTTCTGACTTTGGCTATATTCAGTTTCGGATTGCTTGCTTTTGATGCGGAAGCAAAACGCATGGGTGGCGGCAAAAATATAGGCACACAACGTCAATCTGTTAACCAGCAGCAAGCTGCGCCCAATTCTCAGAAACCGCCGGCAGCCGCACCTGCGGCAGCCGCTGCTGGGGGTGGAAGTAAATGGGGTGGCGCACTGGCAGGTCTTGCAGCCGGTGGTTTACTGGCCGCGCTCTTTATGGGCGGTGCGTTTGAAAACATCAACATGATGGATATAGTCATGCTGGCGTTATTAATCGGCGCTGTGTTCTTTGTTATCCGCATGCTGCGCAAACCCAAAACTGCGGAATCCACGCCTTCGATGCAATATTCAGGCACGAACACAAACACGCAAGATCGCTTCAACACGCCGCCATTTACCACACCCGCAGGAAGCGCAACAGCGGATAGTAACGAAACTGCCTACCGTCAGCCGAATATTCCGGCAGACTTTAAAGTGGAACCGTTCATACGCAATGCAAAGGCTTCGTTTATGCGCTTACAGACTGCGCATGATCATGGCGATGTCAACGAAATCCGTGACTACACAACCCCCGAAATGTTTGCGGAAATCAGTGCGCAAATTAATGAACGGGGGGACGTGCAGCAGAAAACGGAAGTACTGTTTATTGATGCCAATCTGCTGGAAGTTGAAACAACCAATGATTTGGCAGTCGCCAGTGTCCGCTTCACCGGTCAGCTACGCGATGCGCCCGATGGCGAACCAGAAGCGTTTGATGAAATCTGGCATGTACAGAAAGATCTGAAGAATTCTGATGCTACCTGGTTATTGGCAGGTATTCAGCAAGTCTCCTAAGTTATTTTGCAATAAAGCGTTATTGAATTAACCCGGCCGGAACGCACCTGTTCCGGGTCAAGCGATCAGGCCGGGGTTTAACAGAATTTTTGCAACCCGCACAACTTTTCCCAATCGATCTTCAGCGCTCATTTATTGATTGCACCAATCATTCACTCCATGTATACGAGATTATCAAAAACTGTGATGGTCTTGGCTTTTGCACTGTATGCCTCGCTGGTAGCTTTCGGCAATCTGACTGATTACAATTCAAATCTTTCCCTCGTGACTCACGTTCTTACGATGGATACGACCTTTCCTAATAACCAGGGATTATGGCGGGCCATTCATCCCCCTCTCATTCATCATACGGTTTATGCTTTCATCATTGGTATTGAAATCGTCATTGCAGGACTTTGCTGGCTGGGCGGTTTTCGTTTATATCAAAACATTAAAGACCCCACATCCTTTAACCAGGAAAAAGGTTTGGCGATTCTGGGATTAACACTCGGTTTTATCCTCTGGTTTACAGGATTCATGACGATTGGCGGAGAATGGTTTTCAATGTGGCAATCAGAAACTGCCAATGGACAACAAGCTGCATTCCGCTTAGTTACGATAATTGGTATCGCCCTCATCTATTTGACCCAAACCGATGAAGCGAAACATCCATAAAACCTTATCTAAGGTAACTCTCAATAACTGTCATTTCGAGTGTAGCGAGAAATCTATGGTATTGATTGCCAAAGATTCCTCACTTTGTTCGGAATGACATATGCGGGTTATTCAGAGTTTCCCTAACTTCGGTTACTCAGGCTTATGATACCAATGCGTCAATTCCGGCCTGGGCGATCTGCGCATCCTCGAATGATCGCACACCACTAACACCGATCGCGCCGACAAACTGATTATTGACAGTAATCGGCAGTCCGCCTTCAATGGGCAATGTGCCGGGTAAATTCAGATACCTGAGACGTCCTTCCGCAATATTCTCTTCCCAGATTTTAGTTGGGCGGCGAAATGCAATGGCGGCTCGTGCTTTTTCAATGGCCACGTTAATACTGCCGAATTGGGTATGATCAAGGCGTTGCAGATAAAGCAAATGACCGCCGTCATCTACGATAACAATGACAACCGGCCATTCATTCCGCTTGGCTTCCGCTTCTGCACCAGCGGCTATTATCTTGGCATCGTCCAGCGTTAGAATTATTTTGTTCGTAGTCATATTCACTCCTTCAAGCAGCAGACCGGAATCCCATCGGCCCCCAATTTCGGTTCAACAGGATATGAGCCCGCAACGTATTTCTTATATTGCAATAAAATCGAAATAACCTATTTGGTTCCTGGCAATGTTATTTAACCCGGATATTGCATGAATTGCACACGCCCTCACTTGTCTCTTGATTCCACAAGGAATTTGTCTCAGTCAGGTGTATGAATAACT
>Ga0105097_10000357_pt1 | contig 20550 bp, 19 predicted proteins | sample PPLLak12cMay2015_FD_87035 | JGI IMG/M metagenome (GOLD analysis project Ga0105097, IMG submission 87035) | Freshwater sediment microbial communities from Prairie Pothole Lake near Jamestown, North Dakota, USA - PPLs Lake P7 Core (1) Depth... | ecosystem: Environmental > Aquatic > Freshwater >...
CCGTCCGCACCCTTTCTGCCCAGCACCTGGGCCAGCGACAGTATCCAGGCCGCACTAGCCGGCCGGGTGGCGGACAGCCTCTTTCACCTGGCGGTCAGCGCCAGCTTCGCCGTGTTCATCTTCTGCCTGGCCGTCATCACCGCCGATGCCATTTACTTCAAGGGCTTTTCAAGGGCTCAGACGGCGATCACGGCGGCCATACGCCGCCATGGCTTCAGCGAGCGGGTGTTCCGGTTCTTTCCGGGGCCGGTGCGGGCCTTCACGGTAAAAGAGATCAAGACCTTCCTGCGCGACCAGACCCAATGGACCCAGCTATTTCTCGTTGCAGCCCTTCTGGTGATTTACATCTATAACTTCGATGCCTTGCCCCTCGAGAAATCGCCCATCCAGACCGTTTACCTGCAAAACCTGTTCGCGTTTCTAAACATGGGCCTCGCATTGTTCGTGCTGACGGCCGTCGCCGCCCGATTCGCCTACCCGGCCGTGAGCCTGGAAAAGGAAGCTTTCTGGCTGGTGAAGAGTTCGCCGCTGTCGATCCGGAATTTTCTGCTGATCAAGTTCTTTATCTACTACCTTCCCCTATTGGCCCTGACCGAGACGCTGATCGTCGGCACGAACCTGCTGCTCAAGGTGACGCCTTTCATGATGGCCCTCTCCACGGTTACGGTGTTCTTCCTGGTGCCGGGCATTGTCGCCATGGCCATCGGCCTCGGTGCGGCGTACCCGGATTTCAAGGCCGAAAATCCGGCTCAAACCGCCAGCAGCTTTGGAGGCCTCGTTTTCATGCTCACGTGCGCCGTCTACATCACGGTGGTGATCCTGCTGCAGGCCGGCCCCGTGTACCGGATCTTCATGGCCGACCTGCACGGCAAACCGCTTTCCCCCGGCGCCTGGCTCTGGATCGCAGCCGCCTTTGCGGCGGCTTTCGTCTTGAGCGTTCTGGCCGTTATCCTGCCGCTGCAGTTCGGCGAAAAACGGCTACGCCAGATCCATTTTTAATCCCTCCGGACGGCTATCCTCCGGCCAGCGAGCGCCGGTCGCTGCGATGATTCCGAGCGATAAAAAATGACTTTTAAGCCGCTAAAATCACTTGCTAATTGTATGAGGATCGGCTATTTTGAGTCATTTAGCGATAACACCCCGCCTCGGGTGGCTCCTCCCGCAGGCGTTTTCGCTTCGGATGCTTTTGGCTCGGCCAGCGCGGATAAAAATTCTCGGAACTACATGAAATCGCTTTCAACCCATATTTGGGGCATCCCTTTCCTGGTTCTTTTCCTGGCGGCGATGCCGGCGGCCGGCGCCGGCCATCCGACACTCCGCAACATCACGGTGTCCAACACCAACGACGAATTGCTGCTGCATCTGAACCTGGAAGGCTCCTTTTCGGATGCCATTCGCCAAAATGTCCTGGCGGGAAAAACAACCTCCTTTGCATTCCGCATCCGGCTCAGCCAGGTGCAGGATTTCTGGCTGGATGAAAAGATCGCCGACCTGACGGTGATCCACACCATCAAATTCGACACCGTTAAGAAAGAGTTCACGGTGCGGCGATCGTGGACCGGCTATGAAGCCGAAACGACCCCATCTTTCGAGGAAGCGCAGCGATGGATGAACCACATCGAGGGCCTCAAGATTGCTTCGCTGAGCCGGATGGAAAAAAACGCCCGTTACGAACTTCAGGCCAAGGCCGAGGTCAGCAAAAAGATCCTGCCGTTCAATCTGCACCATGTGCTGTTTTTCGTCTCGTTCTGGGACGAGCAGACCGACTGGTACATCATCGACTTCGTCTATTGAAGTACGCCTCATGGCCCGCGTGGAGCGGAGGCCCTGTTCCGCCTCATGCTCGCTCACGGCGCAACCGGTTAATGTCCGGAGTAACCATCCCATGTCATTGAGAGTCATTGCGGGGGAGCTCAAGGGCCGCAAACTGCATACAGCTTCGGGTCTGCGGACGCGGCCGACCGCCGAGCGCACCCGTGAGGCGATATTCAACATCCTCGGGTCCACGGTCCAGCAGGCCCATGTGCTGGATCTTTTCGCCGGCACCGGCGCTTACGGCATTGAAGCGCTCAGTCGCGGAGCGGCTTCCGTACTGTTCATCGAGGTCGACCGCCAGGCCTGCGTCGTGCTGACCGGAAACATCCAGACCTGCGGAATGGCCGACAAGGCCCGGGTCCTGCGCTGGGATGCCTCCCGCAATCTCAACTGCCTGCGGACCCACGAACCCCGATTTCAGCTGGTCTTCATGGACCCGCCTTACGGACGCGGCCTGGTGGAACCGGCGCTCTCCCACCTTCACCAAGCCCGCTGCGCCACGGACGGCGCGCGGCTGGTCGTCGAGCACGACAAAGACGACCCGCTGCCTGAACCGGCAATGCCCTATCGGCTTCACGATCAGCGCCGATACGGCAGGACGCTTGTGTCTTTTTTAACTTATGTGCTATGAGGCGGCAGCCGGCCGCCGACTGCTGCAACCAATCGCTCGACTCTTCGAAAAGGACCGTGCCATGGAACGCGTCGTCATCTATCCTGGATCGTTCGACCCGGTCACCAACGGCCACCTCGATATCATCGAACGGGGGATCCAGATTTTCGACAAGCTCATCGTGGTCATTTTAAAGAATCCCAAGAAACAGTTCCTCTTTTCGCCGGAGGAGCGCATCGAAATGCTGAAGGCCAGTCTGACGGATTTCCCCAACGTGGAGGTGGATACCTACGACGGTCTGCTGGTAGAGTACGCGGCGCAACGCAAGGCCCAAGCGGTTTTGCGCGGGTTGCGCGCCCTGTCGGACTTCGAGTACGAATTCCAGATGGCGCTCATGAACCGCCGCCTGAAGCGGGAGATCCAGACCGTGTTCCTGATGACCGGCATGCGCTGGATCTACACGAGTTCCTCCATCATCAAGGAAGCGGCCATGTTCGGCGGCGACGTCGAAGGCATGGTGCCGCCGCTGGTGCTTGCCCGCCTCCGGGAAAAATTCCCGATCCTCGCAAACCCCAATTGAGGCCGCCCCCATCCGAATGGATCTCTGGCAACTGCATATCTTCTGCCGGGTGGTCGAGTGCAAAAGCTTTTCCAAGGCCGCCGAAGCGGTTCATCTTTCGCAGCCGACCGTGAGCAGCCATGTCAAGGATCTGGAAGACCACTTCGGGTGCCTGCTGATCGACCGGTTGTCCAAAGAAGCCGCCCCCACGCAAGCCGGCCGACTGCTTTACGGGTATGCCCGCCGAATGCTCGCCTTGCGCGATGAAGCCGAGACGGCTCTGGCCCAGCACCAGGGCCGCATGCGGGGCCATCTGGCTATCGGCGGCAGCACGATTCCCGGCGGCTACCTGCTGCCCCGCGTGATCGGGAAATTCAAGATCCAATACCCTCAGATCCGGCCGTCGCTCATCATCGCCGATACTCAGCGGATTATCGCCGGCGTGGTGGAGGGGGCGATCGAATTGGGGGTGGTCGGCGCAGAATCGCGGGACAAGAATATCCTGCAGGAGCGCCTGATCGATGACCACATGCGCCTGATCGTAACGGCCGATCATCCGTGGGGTGCGCTGAAAAAAATCTTGTTGGATCGGCTGCTGAGCGAGCCCTTCATCGTCCGCGAACGCGGCTCCGGGACGCTGATATCCATCCAGGAGCGACTCAAACAACAAGGTCGCAGCGTCGAGGAACTGAACATCGTAGCGGAAATGGGAAGTACCGAAGCGGTCCGCCAGGGAATCAAGGATGGGATCGGCGTATCGATTCTCTCGACGCTGGCGGTGAGCGAGGATCTCGAATCCGGAGCCTTGAAAGCGCTCTCCGTAGAAGGGCTCAACCTGACGCGCGGTCTCTACCTCACCCGCCATCGCCAGCGCAGCCTATCGCCGCTGGCCCAGGCTTTCGTGGAATTTCTAAAGAAACACCTGCAACGGTAATAGCGTGCTCCGGCGGTTCGATCGGTCTGAATGGGTCGTTTCACTGGGAAAGGCCGCCGGATTCCGGCCGCTGCGCGGACATGCGCTCAGGGTTCCGGCCAGCCGTGTTCCCCCACCAGCTTGACGAACCGGCAGCCTCCCAAGTTGCTCTGACGGATTCCCGTTTTTTCCTTGACGAGCTTGATCAGATCCTGGGAATGCGGATTGCCGACCGGCGCCACGAGCCGTCCGCCGACGGCCAGTTGATTCACCAGAAGTGCGGGAATTTTCGGCGTTCCGGCCGTGATGATGATGGCGTCGAAGGGGCTTTCCTCCTCCCAGCCCTTGGAGCCGTCGCCGTAACGGGTGACGACATTGAACAGGCGCAGTTCGTCGAATAACCGCCGGACCTGCAGGTAGAGCGCCCGGATGCGTTCGATGGTGTAAACGCGGTAAACGATCCGGGCCAGAACCGCCGCCTGATATCCGGAGCCGGTTCCGATTTCCAAAACCCGGTCCTCCCGGCCCAGCTGGAGGGCCTGCGTCATCTCGGCCACGATGTAAGGCTGGGAAATGGTCTGCTGCTCGCCGATCGGAAGCGGGAAATCGCCGTAGGCCTGGTCGCGCAAGGCTTCGCTGACGAAAATATGGCGCGGTACGTTGCGCATGGCTTCCAGAACGGCCGGGTCGCTGACCCCTCGGGCTTCGATCTGCTGGCGCACCATCTCTTCCCTGAGACGCTGATACTTTAGGGATCCCTTTTCCACGGAACACCTTTCCGGCGGCGTAAACCGCTTCGGGTTTTCTATCAACTCGGTGGATGCCGGTCAAGTTTTCAGGCGGGGACCGGCATCTTTCAACCCTCCATTGGATCTGCTAATATCCCGTCGGGAAAGGTCCTCCGAAACTGCGGCGGATTTTCCGGGAGGAGCAATGGCATGTGGCCACCGGGGCATTTTCTGATCATCGTGACGTTGCTGATATTCATCGTCGCGGCCGGTACGATCGGCTTCGAGCTGATCGAGGGCTGGGGGTTCATGGACGCCCTGTACATGACGGTCATCACCATTGCCACCGTCGGTTACCAGGAAATCCGCCCGTTGGGGGAAGCCGGCCGGATATTCAACATGGTGCTCATTTTCTTCGGCCTCGGCACCACCACCTATGTCGCCGCCAGTGTCGTGCGATTCATGGTGGAGGGCCGTATCCGAGCCATCATGGGGAGGCGCCGCTTGGACAGAAGAATCGATCGCTTAAGGAACCACTACATCGTCTGCGGCTACGGCCGGATCGGGCGGATTCTCTGCCAGACATTGCAGCAGAAGCCGGTCGATCTGGTGGTCGTTGAAAAAAGCCCCGACCTCGTCCCCGTGATGGAGCAGGACCGGGTGTTGTTCGTCCAGGGTGAGGCCACGGGCGAAGAGACGCTTCAGCGGGCGGGAATCGCGCGAGCCCGGGGCCTGGTGGCGGTCCTCGGAACCGATACCGACAATGTGTTTCTGGTATTGACGGCCAGACAGCTCGCTCCGCAGTTAATGATCATCGCCCGCGCCAGCCGTGAAGAATCCAAGAGCAAACTGCGGGCCGCGGGTGCGAATATTGTTGAATCTCCTTATGAAATGGGCGCGTTCCGGCTGTCCCAGCGGATCATGCGACCGGCGGTGACCAGCTTCCTGGATTCAGCCTTTTCCGACACCCGCAAGGATATTCAGATGGAGGAATTGGCGGTGAGCCATAACTCTCCGTTGGCCCATTTGACCTTAAAGGACTCGGGCATCCGCCAGAAGTACAATCTGATCATCATCGCAATAAAGAACACCGACGGCGCCATGCTTTTCAATCCGTCCTTCGAAACCACGATCCGCCCCGGCGATACGGTCATCGCCGTGGGTGAGGTCGAAAACCTGGACCGGCTTGAACATGCGTTGAGCCCGTAATGGGGGGTGGCTTATATTTTATAGATAATCCGCTTGTCGGTGATGATGATATCCACGTGCTTGTCGTGCGACTCGGTGGGGATTTGCGGAATAATTTGCTCTTCGAAGGCGAGGGCCACCTTGCGCGTCGTGGCCGGCAGATCCGGGATGAACCGATCATAATAACCGAGGCCTGAACCGATGCGCGCTCCCTTTTCGTCAAACGCTATCCCAGGAATGATGGCGATGTCGATTTTCTGGAGGGGCACCGGCTTGCACCGGGCCGGATTGGGCTGGGCCACGCCACGGGGCCCCGGCGACAGGTCTTTGCCCGGATGGTCCACCTTCAAGGTGGTCACCTTGAACCGTTCGGAATCAAACGCCGGCAGTACGACGATCTTGTTGAATTCATAGGCACGCTTTAGAATGGTCTTCGTCCGAACCTCATTTTCACCGTCGATATACAGCAGAACAATTCGGGCTTCCAGGAAATTGGCAAACCCAAATAACCTGGACTCAATCGCCTTGGTTTTTTCGACACGCTGTTTTTCCGACATGCCGTTGATGGCCTTGGCGATATCCTTTCGGATTTGCTCTTTCGTCGATCTGATTTCGTCCATGCATTCTCTCCCTGCGGTGAAGAGGCTGTGGGGTAGGGGAATATCCATTGACTAAATCCAAAGGCCTGTGTATGGATTTTATTACCCTATAACCCACCGGTCAAACAAGCTACTAAATTTATTATTATAATCGATTTATGCTGGAAATCAAGCGGGTCAGACAAAATTTAGCGGACGTCGAAGCCGCCCTCGGCACCCGGGGGCCCGGCGTGGATATCGGTCCTTTCAAATCCGTAGACGAGCAGCATCGCAAGACGCTCCTGGAGATCGAAGCGCTGCGCCACCGGCGCAATGTGGTTTCGGATGAAATCGCCCGCCTAAAAAAAGCCGGCGAACCGACCGACGAGTTGATGACGGAGATGCGCACGGTCGCCGCACGCGTCAAGGAGCTGGAAAAAACGCTCGCCGAGACCCAGGAAGCGCTCAGCCGCATCCTGATGGGCATCCCCAACCTGCCCCACGCCTCGGTCCCGGTGGGACGGGACAGCTCTGAAAATCCGGTGGTCAAGACCCGGGGCGAGCCGACGCGATTCGACTTCGAGCCCAAAGCGCATTGGGACATCGGCGCCGCCCTCAAGATTCTCGATTTGGAACGCGCCACCAAGATCACCGGCGCGCGCTTCCCCCTTTATTTCGGAGTTGGTGCCCGGCTGGAGCGGGCTTTGATCAACTTCATGCTGGACGTCCACACGACTGAAAACGGCTACCGGGAGATTCTGCCGCCTTTCATCGTCAACCGCCAGTCCATGACCAGCACCGGCCAGCTGCCGAAATTCGAGCAGGACCTTTTCAAGCTGGAGCAGTGGGACTATTTTCTGATTCCGACGGCCGAAGTGCCGTTGACCAACATCCATCGAGATGAGATCCTGGACGAGGAATCGCTCCCGCTTTATTACACGGCGGTTACCCCGTGTTTTCGATCGGAAGCCGGCTCGTATGGGAAGGACACCCGCGGCCTGATCCGCCAGCATCAGTTCAACAAAGTGGAATTGGTGAAATTCTGCACGCCGGAGGCCTCCTATACGGAACTGGAGAGCCTTCTCGTTCAGGCCGAATCGATCCTGGCCAGGCTCGGAATTCCGTATCGCGTGGTGCTGCTGTGCACGGGAGACATGGGGTTTTCCGCAGCCAAAACATACGACATCGAAGTGTGGATGCCCGCCCAGGGCACCTATCGGGAGATCTCCTCCTGCAGCAATTTCGAGGATTTCCAGGCCCGCCGGGGCAATATCCGGTTTCGGCGCAAGGGCAAAAAGGGCACCGAACTGGTCCACACCCTCAACGGGTCCGGCCTGGCGGTCGGCCGCACGTTTGCGGCCATCCTGGAAAACTTTCAGCGCGCCGACGGGACGGTTGTGATCCCGGAGGTGCTCAGACCCTACATGGGCGGATTGGACCTTCTCACGCCGTGAAGATCGACGAATTCCCGAAAGACATTCAGCCGCACCTGCTTCCATCCCATGAGGGCCGTCTGGTCTATCGCTGTCTGGGATGCGGGGCGCAGTTCGATATCGAGCAATTGCTTTACGTCTGCCCGGAATGCCGCCAGGTGCTGCTGCTCGAAGACACCCGCTTCGAGCGGCTCAAGGCCGCTTCGGGCGCCTTCTGGCGGCGGATCTTCGACTACCGCAAAATGCTGACCGTGCCGGCCTTGCGGGGCATCTATCGCTACCATGAGTTCATTGGGCCGGTCATCCCCTTGGATGCCGTACTTTATTTAGGCGAGGGCCACACCCCGGTGGTGCCGGCCAACGCCCCGCTGCGGGATGAACTCGGGATCGATTTCTATTTCAAAAACGACGGCCAGAACCCGAGCGCGTCCTTCAAGGACCGGGGGATGGCCAGCGCCCTGAGCTACATCCATAGCCTGATCCGGCGCGGGGTCCTGTCCGAAGTGCTGGCCGTCTGCGCCTCGACCGGCGACACCTCCGCGGCGGCCGCCCTCTATGGCGCCTATCTGAAGCCGCGGGTCAAATCGGCCGTTCTCCTGCCGCACAAAAAAGTGACGCCCCAGCAGCTGTCCCAGCCGTTGGGCAGCGGAGCCACCGTGTTTGAGATTCCCGGCGTCTTCGACGACTGCATGAAGGTGGTCGAGGCGCTCTCCGATGAATACCCCGTGGCGCTGCTCAACTCCAAGAACGCTTGGCGCATCCTCGGCCAGGAGTCCTATTCGTATGAGATCGCCCAGGACTTCGAATATGACGTGTCGCGATTGGCGGTGATCGTCCCGATCGGCAACGCCGGCAACATCACGGCCGTCATGAGCGGATTCCTGAAATTTTGGGAAGCCGGGGTCATCACCGCGCTTCCTAAAATCGTCGGGGTCCAATCCGAGCACGCCGATCCGGTGGTTCGCTACTACCAGGAACCGCAGGCCGACCGGCGCCGTTTTGTGCCGGTCACGGTCCGGCCCAGCGTGGCTCAGGCCGCCATGATCGGCAATCCCGTGTCCATGCCGCGGGTGATTCACATGGTGGAGCGCTACAACCAGACCGCCGGCTGCCAGCGGGTCTTTTTTGCAGCCGTCACGGAACAGGCGATCATGGACTGGCAGCTTGCCGCCAACCGCAACGGGCACATCGCCTGCACCCACGGCGGCGAAACGCTGGCGGGGCTGCGCGCGGCCCGCGAGCGCGGCTGGCTGCGGCCGGGGGACGTCGCCGTTCTCGATTCGACCGCCCACGCGCTTAAATTTTCTGGATTCCAGGATATGTACTTCGAAAACCGCTTCCCGGAGGAGTTTGGCATCCGGCCGAATCCGGCCCTGATCAACCAGCCGGTCTACATCCGGCCCGGGGACCTTGAGAAGGTGCCCGCTCCCGGACAACCGCTGAAGGGCGAAGAGTTCCAGCGCTTTGTGCGCCGGACCGCGGAAGACATCGCCGGCCGCCTCGGGCTCCGCAAACGCGCTTGACCTATCCGGCTGAAAGGAAAGCACCCCCCATCCACCGGGATTCCGGTTGGGAGACAGGCCTCGTAACAAGCCTGAAGACAAGGTGGTCCATGATGAGAAACTGGCTACATCCGAAGGCAACCGTTGTGCTGCTCACCCTATGGCTGGCCGCCTGCGCCGCGTCCACTCCATCCGGCCCCGCCGGTGCTCCCGAAACCCCCGCCGGAGAACGCAACAAAGCCGCGGCGGAAGCCAACCGCAATGTCGGCGAGGCCTATCTGGCGGGCGGGAATTTAATGGCGGCTCTGCGGGAACTCAAAAAAGCCGAAAGCTTCGATCCGGTGGATCATATCACCCAGTATGACATCGGGCTGGTTTACTACTACCGGGAACGCTACGACCAGGCCATTCCCTATTTTGAGAAGGCCATTCAACTCAAGCCCGATTTCGCACCGGCGATCAACGGCCTTGGCAACGCGTATTCCGCCCTGGGCCATTGGGACAAGGCGATCGAAGCCTATCAAAAAATCATCGAAGATGTCTTCTACGGCACGCCCCACTTCGCGCTCTCGAACATGGCGCTGGCGTATTACCAGAAGGGCGATTACGTCCGCGCCGAAAAATATTTTCTCGATGCCCTGAAGCTGAGCCCCGACTTTGTGAATGCACTGGGCGGCCTGGCCACGACCTACATGGCCCAGGGCCGTTACGAGGAGGCCGTCCAAAAACTCGAGCGGGCGGTGCGCAAAGAGCCCAAGCTGGCCCAGTTGCATTTCGAGCTCGGCCGGGCGTATCGCGGCCTCGGCGATCCGGGCAAGGCCCGCGATGAATTTCAGCGCGCCGCGCAGCTCGCTCCGGATTCACCGCTGGCCGACGAAGCCCAGCGGGAGCTGAAAACGCTGTCGCCCTGATTCCGGTCAATAAAAAAAAAGCGAGTGGCACGCAGGTGCCACTCGCTTTTTTTTTATTGGACTCAGCCCGGCTTAGATCGTCCGGCGCTGCTCCAGCTGAATGATGCGCGGGGTGATGAAAATGAGCAGCTCGTTCTTGCTGGTTTCCACCCGTTCGGACCGGAACAGCCAGCCGAGGGCCGGCAGCTTGCGCAGCCCGGGGATGCCCTGATCCGTCAGTTTCTTGGTATCCTTGAGGATGCCGCCGATGACGATCGTATCCCCGTCTTCCACCAGGATCTCCGTCTTGGCCTCGTTGGTCGAAAGCGCAGGTTCCGGTGCGGTGGGGTCGACAACGTCGTTCTTGGTAATGAAGATGTTCATGACGATGCGGCGATCCTGCGAAATATTCGGCGTCACCTCCAGCAGCAGGTCGACGTCCTTGAATCGCACGGTGGCATTGCCGGAGGAATCGCGTTCCAGGTAGGGAACCTCCAGACCCTGCTTGATGGTGGCCTTCTTGCTGTTCAACGTGATGATTTTCGGCGCCGAAATGATCGTGGCCTTGCCTTCCAGTTCGCTGGCCGTCAGCTTGGCATCGACAATCGAGATGTTGGTGCCGAACAGAGTCGAGAAATTGAATCCGATCGAGTTGTCGGTTCTATATGTCGAAGGGATGTTGTTGGCCGCGAACGTGGTCGGGCCGGTTCTCAGCGCTCCGCCGATCTTGAAGGCCTCAACGGTGATGGTTCCCCAATCGAATCCGATTTCACGGTTGAAACTGCTGTTGGCCTCCACCACGCGGGCCTCGATGATCACCTGGGACGTCACGCGGTCGATCCGGTCGACGATGGCCCGGGCCTGTTTCACTTTTTCGGCGATGTCGGTGAAAATGACCTGGTTGTTGCGTTCATCCACCGTGGCCTTGCCGCGGTTGGGAGTCAGAATGTTGGTCAGATGCGGCAGGACCTCGGCTTTGGCGTTGGAGTAGTTGACCGGGATGTATTCGGTGACCAGCGGCTCGCCCTCTTCTTCCTGTTTTTTCGCGTCTTGTTCCGCCTTAAGCTGGGCCTGGCGCATCTTCTCTTCCTGCTGCAGGGTTGCGAGAGAAGCGATGCGGATGATGTCGCCCTCACGGACCATGCCGAGCTGGTTCATCTTGAGCACCAGATCAAGCACCTGATCCCAGGGAACCGGCCGCTGCAGAGCCAGAGTCACCTTGCCGGTAACGTTTTTGTCGATAGCGAAGTTCTTGCCGCTGATTTCCTGGAGGATCCGGAAGACATTCTTGATATCGGTGTCGTAGAAATCGAGAGCGATCTTTTCACCGGTGAACGCTTTATCACCGGACATGGATTCCGAAACCGTAGATGTTTTCTTAACGGCGACCGGGGACGGGACCGGGGACGGTTTGGCCGTCGCGCTCTTCATGGCGATGGGCCCGCCGGGTGCGTCCGCCGCGGGAACCGAAGACGCCGGTGTTTTCCAGGCCGGCGGCTCGGCGTTTTCATAAGGTTTCGGCGGAACCGAAGACGCTGCAAAATTGATCCGGATCATGTTGCCGACCTGCTCGGACGTGTAGACAACGCTCTCGCGAAGGTCAATGGCCACAACGGTTTCGTTTCGACCCTGGCCGGGTGTCACCCGGTCGACGGCGCTTTCGAAACGGGTGGTGATCAACGCGCGCCGGTGCTGCTCCGGAACGCTGGTGTTGAGCAGGCGCACGTTCACGCGTTTGTCATCGACCTTCTGGAGATCGTACTGCACGGGTCGGGTGGTCCCGATGATGACGGCGGAATTTCCCCCTGGCTCGTCAGCGAATTCGACCCGGTTGACGGACGCCGGCGACTCGGTTACGGCCGGAGTTGGTTTGACCGGTATGGGAGCCGGGGTCGTTGCCGAAGCCAGTTTCAGGCCCGGTTCGTTCACCGCGACTTCGGAGTCCCCGACTTTGATGATCAGGGTGTTTTCAACGGCTTCAGCCGAATATTTTTTCAAATACGGTTTCTGGGTGTCGATCACCAGGCGAACCTTGTCCGGATAGGCCATATGCCGGACCTGCTGAACCGGTCCGCTCGGGGGTGCGGTCCGCTGCTCGCCCTTGTAGGTGCTGCGAAGGCCCGGCAGATCGAAAACGATGCGGGGCGGGTTGTCGGCGATGGTGAAGGCTTTGTAATCACGCAGCACGCCGTCGGCCTCAACGGTGATCACCACGCCGTCCTTCGACGGCACCGTGCTGACCGTTTTAAGAGCCGTCGCCGCCGGTTCAAGTGGCTTTTCGGCACCCGCGCCTTTCACCTGGGCAACGCCGGGGGACGCACCGACCGCCAGGACGGCAACCAGCAGGGCGGCAAGAATCACAGAGGCCAAACGGTTTCGACGATTACTAAGATTGGTCATCATGTTACAGCTCTCCAGGAGGCTTCGGAAGGGTTATTTCCTTCTTCTGGGTTATGGTTTTGCCGTAAGCGTCTTCAAATTCTTCCTCGACCAAGACCTTGTCGATGGCGATGTTCACGACTTTGCCGGAGTTCATGCCGACGTAAGTGCCCTCCCGGAGGATATACCCCTTGCCGGAGGATTCCTCGACCAGCGCCCGATTGCCGCTCGGCGCCGCGATAATGGCCACCAGCTTCAACTGGCCCAGGTCTATTTTTTCGAGCGGGCTTTGAGGATCGCGCTTCTTGGCCTTGAGCTTGGCCCCGGCGGCGGCCGACGCGGATTCATCCCGCAACAGCGCTTCGAAGGGATCCACCTTGCCCTTGGCATTGTAAGGCGCCTGCGCGTGGAGGTTGAGCAGCGCCGCCACTTGCTCGTCCGTGACCGCCAGCTTCTTGCTCTGAGGTTGAGGCGCCGGCACGGGAGGCTGAGTCACCGCCACCGGTCGGATCGGCTCGACGATCGGCGCCGGCGCAGAAACCGCCGCCGGGGCGTCGGTTCGCATCGGGGCCTTCGGTTCCGGAGCCGAGAGTGCGGGCACCGATGCAGCTTGTGTCGCTACAGCGGCCACTGCCGGCGTTGGCGCGGCCGGGGGAGCCGCCGGTGCCGGCGCCGGCAACTCGGCGACTTGGGACGGTTTCGGAAGCATCTCCGTCGGAGCGTTGAACTTCTTGCGGACGACTTGGGGATGCGCCGCAGCCAGATCCGAGTCGGCGCAGCTTGCCAGCATCAGCGTCGCTCCCAGCAGGCAGACGAAAGTTCGAATACGGGCGAGATAGGTTTTCATAAGCGCATCACGTTTTTTACAGGTTCGCATTCTTGAGGTTCGGTTTCGACTTGGCGTCGCCTTTGCCGGCATTCGGCTTGATTCCCGGCTTGGCCGCAGCTCCCGGTTTCGGCGGAGCCGGCGGCGGCGGTTCCACGAACTTATAGGTGACCGCCGTGCAGGCCGTGCTGAGGTCTTTGGGATCCTTGACATCCTTGCTGCGGTTGATGGTAATGTTGTTGATGTTGACGATTCGCGACAGCCGCGCCACCTTGTCGAAAAAAATGGCCAGGTTGTGATAATCTCCGCGAATGTTCATCGCGACCGGAATTTCCGCGTAAAATTCGCGCCGGGTTTCGGCCTTCGGTTCAAAGAGCAGAAACTCCAACCCCACCTCCTGGCCCGACTTGGAGATGCTGGTCAGCAAGGCGGGAATCTCCTCCTTCTCCGGGAGCGCGCTCATGGCGATTTTGAACTGAGCCTCGGCTTCCTGCATCTTGGCCTGAAACTTTCCCAGCTCGGCCGCATTAATCTTGGCCGTGGCCAATTTTTTCTCGAGCCCCTGCAGCTTTTGCTCCAGCGAGGAGATTTCTTCATATTTCGGCAGAAACAAGAACCATACGGCGGCCCCGAACAGCAGGACTAACAAACCGGCGACAATGGCCACGCGCTGCCAGAGAACGAGTTTCTCAATCTTTTCCAGAAGGGCGTTTCCGGATTTCTTGAGTGCATCCGCTTTCGTATCCATTATTTCTTGGCCCCGACTTCTTCCGTGGTTTTGGTTTCGGCTTTTTGCACCTTTTTCTTATGGCAAGCGATTTCAAAGCTCTTGACCGTCGTCTTCTGGACTTCGACCTGTTTGAGGGTTTTAAGATTGACGGCCGAAAACAACCCGCTGCCTTCCAGGCGCAGCATGAAATCCGCCACCGTTTTGTCGTCCATGGCGATGCCGCTGATGTTGACCAGCTCGGCTTTCATGTCCAGGGCGGTGTACCACATGCGCTTATCGATCATCACCTGCGACAGCGTGTCCAGCAGGCGCACCGGCTCGTAACGGTTGGCCTCGAGATCCCGAATGACCGCCAGCTTCTTGTTCAGGTTGTCCAGCTTCTTCTTGATCTCTTCGATTTCCTTGTTGATCTTTTCGTACTTTTCCAGTTCGGCCTGTGTGGTCGTAATGCGACGGCCCAGATCGTCGATCTGGCTGCCGAGGAAGAAATTGCCCCCGAAAATCGCCACCACGGCCAGAATCAGCGACAGCACGAAGATCGACAGCTGGCGACGGATGTTTTCCTTCTTACGATTAGACCGGAACGGCAGTAGGTTGATGCGTATCATTTGTCGTCAACTTTCCTCAGTGCGAGTCCCATTGCGACGGCGGCTTGGGGAGCGATTTGTCGGATATAGTCCGGCTCGAACGCCTTCTCATCCAGCACAATTTTCTTGAACGGATTGAGGGTTTCCACCTGGGCGGAGGACTCCGCGGCGAGAAGTTTTCGAAACTCGGACAGGTGGGCGCCGCCCCCGCTCAGCAGGATCCGCTTGATGGGATCATCCGGATAGTTGGTGTAGAAGAAGTCCAGCGCCCGGCGGATTTCCGTGCACCAGTCCGTGACCACCGAGGTGGTGATCTGGTTGAGCTCATCGGCGGACATTTTAGTTGAGGTTTCGCCGAATTTGAGAAGCTCGGCCTGATCGTAGGAACAATCGAGCAGCGACATGATCTTCTGGTTGACTTGAATGCAGCCCAGCGCCACGTCGCGCATAAACACCGAGGAATTGCCCTTGAGGATGTTCAGCGATGTCTTGCTGGCGCCGATGTCGAGCAAGGCGATGTTCTCGTTTTCAATATCGTAATTGGCTTCGAAAATGTTCTGCAAGGCGAAGGCCTCGACATCGACAATGCAGGGAGTGAGTCCGGCCAGCGTCACCAGATTAATATAGTCGTTCACCATTTCCTTCTTGGCGGCGACCAGGAACACGCTCATCTGATTGGGGTTGTTTTCATTTTCGCCGAGGATCTGGAAATCCAGGTTCACGTCGCTGATATCGAAGGGGATGTATTGCTCGGCTTCGAAATGAATGGTTTCCTGGAGTTGCTGCTCGGGCATCGTCTGGACGTTGATCTTCTTGACGATGACCGAATACCCGCCGATGGAAACGGCTACGTTGGTTTCCCGAATCTTGCTCGATTTCAAGAGCTGGCGGATGGTTTCAGCCGCCGCGTCCGGATCGCTGATGGCGCCATCTTCAATGGTGCCGACCGGAATGTCCGCCATTCCGAAACGCTTCAGCTTGGGACCGCTCTTGGAATCGATGATCTCGGCGACTTTCACCGAACGCGATCCGATGTCCAGGCCTACGAGGGAGTCATTTTTTCCGAATAGCATGGGAGGCGCTCAATCCTTGAAAATTTTAGGTTTATCCGACAGGTTGAACCCCAGCGCCAGCAGGATCTTGCGCTGTGTCTCCATCCGGCACGGCATGCCCTTTTCGATGCGCGAAATCGTGATCGGCGACAGTTCGGCCTGCTTGGCGAGTTCGGTCTTGCTCATGAGAAGCGATTCGCGCACGGTTTTGAGATTGTTTCTGGCCATCGCTCAAGCGAGAATATCGAGGTTAAAGAGTCCAATAATTAATGATGATTGATTTCCGGATTCGGTTTTTATGTATATCGGCCATCAACTAAATTTAATTATGCTCAATTAGCCAAATTTATGATTCCATGGCCGGCGTTGGGCCGGAGCATCTCGATCTCAGGTTCGAACGCATACCGTAGCAAATTTTAAGCCACGGCGCGGTTGCCAACTCCTTTTTCAAGGCCTTATTCATTATATAACCTGATTTCAAATGGTTAAAACCGCAACCCGTTTTGAGCGCCGATCCGCCGGACGACCATTCGTCGGCCGAATGCCAATGTCTGTGCTTTTTCGTCGACATACCGTCAAATTTTTGTAATTCACGCTCGTCTGCATTCGGATTCCGGAGGACACGTCTTTCGGCAGCGGGGCCGGGGGCGCTTCGGCTGGAACCGCAGCATCCTCTGCCGATGACTGGGATATCGGCTCCGGCATCTAAAACTTTAACGCAAAGTGGAGGCTTTTCGGTTGCGGCCTTGAAACTGCCTGAGTTTACTTCTATACTTTCCAGAAAGATTGCACGGGAATTCAAACATTGCCAATGGACCGAATCGTATCCGAAGAACGCATCAAGCCGTTTCGCCTCGTCAAGTATTTCACCTTCAGCGGGCTGGTGGTGATCTTTCTGGTCACCCTCATCCTCGCCATTCTGAACACCCACTGGGTCAAATCCATGCAGCGCAAGAAGAGCGAAGATTATGCGCACGCCCTGATCGAAAACCTCAACCACCAGGTCTTTCTCCAATTTATCTTGCCGATCGGCATGAAGTTCGGCAAGGTCCAGCTCCGCAACCAAGAGCAGTTCGAGCGTATGGACAACGTGGTCCGCAGCACCCTGCACAGCTTCAAGGTGGAGGACCTCAATATCTACAGCATGAGCAACACCATCTCTTACAGCTTCGACGAGACGCGCATCGGCGTCAAGGCGTTCGGCGGCACCGCGATCGAGCAGGCCAAAAGCGGACGATCCTCCTCCAAGCTGGTCCAACGCGGCAGTTTCCTGGAGATCTTAGCGGGGTTTCCGAAGGAAGTGCGGCTGGTCACGTTTGCACCGCTGCGCTGGGAGGAGCCGTTGGGCCGCATCACCGACCCCGTGCTCGGCGTGGTCGAAGTGGTGCAGGATCTATCCGCTGATTACCAGACCATCTTTCGCATCCAGATTTTGGTGGTGATCACCTGCACGGTGCTGATGGGGGCGCTGCTGGTGGTCCTGGTGTTCGTGGTCAAGCGAGGGGAGTCGATCATCGAACGACGGGCCGAAGAACGCATGCGCTTGAAAGAGCAGTTGAGCCGGGCGGAGCGGTTGTCGGCGATGGGTGAGATGGCCGCCGGCATTTCGCATGAGATCCGCAACCCGCTGGGGATCATCCGCAGCTCGGCAGAACTCCTGAAAAAAAAGGTGGCCAAGATCGACCCCTCCAACGCCCTGCCCGACATCATCGTGGAAGAGGCCAGCCGCCTGAATAACATCATCACCGATTTCATCAACTATGCCCGCCCGCGCAACCCCAAACTCAATCCGTGCCGGGTGGACGATGTGATCGAAAAGACGCTAACCTTTCTGGCCGCCCAAATCGAGGAGCACGGCTATAGCATCGAAAAGATTTACCAGAACCCGCTTCCGGAAATCATGGGAGATGCTCCCATGCTGCACCAGTCGTTCCTCAACCTGTTCATAAACGCCATGCAGGCCATGCCGGACGGTGGCCGCATCGGTGTGGGCCTCCGCGCCGAGGGGGGCCAGGTCCGCGTCGAAATCGAAGATGCCGGCCCCGGCATTCCCACGGATCTGTCGGACAAGATCTGGGATCCGTTCTTCACCACCAAAGACAAGGGAACCGGCCTGGGGCTGGGGATCGTCAAGAACATCGTCGAAGCACATGCCGGGACGATCCGCATCGCCAACCGCGAACCGCAGGGTGCCCGCGTGACGATTGATCTGCCGGTCCGCAAACCCGAGGGCGACGCCTAGCCATGGAAACCATTCTGATCGTCGATGACGAAAAAAACTACCTGCTGGTGCTCAGCGTCGTGCTGGAGGAGGAAGGCTATGAGGTCTTGACTACGGCCAGCAGCCTGGAAGCCCTGGAAATTCTAAAATCCTCGGATGTCGACCTGGTGCTCACCGACATGAAGATGCCCGGCATGGACGGCATCGAGGTGCTCGAGCAGATCAAGACCCGCGACCCGGAATTGCCGGTGATCATGATGACCGCCCACGGCACCGTCGACAAGGCGGTGGAGGCCATGCAGAAGGGCGCCTACAGCTACATCCTGAAGCCCTTCGACAACGAGCGGCTGACGCTGTACGTCAAGAAAGCCATCGCGACCTACGAGGTGGTCAAGGAAAACCGCCGCCTGCGCAACGCCGTCGAATCGCAATACCAGTTCGGCAACATCATCGGCAAGAGCAAGGCCATGCGCGACGTCTTCGAAATCATTCAAAAGGTGGCGCCTTCGAACGCCACCGTTCTGATCGAGGGGGAGAGCGGGACGGGCAAGGAGCTGGTCGCCAAATCCATCCACTTCAACAGCCCGCGGCGGGACAACCCCTTCGTGGCGGTCAACTGCTCGGCACTGGCGGAGAGCCTGCTCGAAAGCGAGCTGTTCGGCCATGAACGGGGAGCCTTCACCGGTGCGGTGTCGAGCAAAAAGGGCCGCTTCGAGCTGGCCCACGGCGGGACGCTGTTTCTGGATGAGATCGGCGAGCTGTCCGCCAACCTCCAGGTCAAACTGCTACGCGTGTTACAGGAAAAAACGATCGAGCGTGTGGGCGGGGTGCGGTCGATTGCCGTGGATATCCGGGTGATCGCCGCCACCAACCGGAACCTAAAGGATGAATTGAGGGCCGGGCGTTTTCGCGAGGATTTATTTTACCGCCTGAATGTCGTCCATATCGCGATCCCTCCCCTGCGACTTCGTTGGGAGGACATCCGATTGCTGGTAGACCATTTTATCAAAAAATATGCATCTTCAAATCAATCGGCTGTTCCCGTGCAGGGACTATCGCAAGAGGTCATCCGACTATTTTACGAATACAATTGGCCCGGGAACGTCCGTGAGCTGGAAAACGTCATCGAGCGGGCGATTATCTTATGCGAGGACGGTCTCATCACGATCAAGGATCTGCCCAACTGGTTCAAGAACAACGTCTTCAACGCAAGAATGATCGATAACATCCCCACCGGCGCCAAGCTCTATGAAACATTGGAATTAATTGAAAAAGAAATGATTGAGCGGGCGCTCAAAATGGCCGACAACGTTCAATCCCATGCCGCCGCGATCCTGGGCATCGGCAAAAGCGGCCTCAACCAGAAAATCAAGAAATACAACCTGGAGGTGGGCGCCAAGAGCTGATCGCGGCCGGTGGTCCTCAGCTATTGACGCGTTCGCGGACCATGTTGACGAAAACGGAGTCCTGGTGGTCGCTCAGCAGGCGGTTGAACGCTGCCGTGCTTTTCTGCGAGTCGCCCAGCCGCGCATAGAGATCGCCCAGATGAAACAGCACGTCATCCTGGAGGTTCTTCTGGGCCGCGGCCAACGCCTGCTCGAAATAGGTCACGGCCGTCGCATAGTCTTTGAGCCCCTCGTGGGCGTATGCCAGACTCTTCAAAAGCAGGAAGCGCATCAGCGGGTCGTCTGCAAAGTGCGCCAGCGACGTTTGATAAAGCTCGGCGGCCTGCTTGAAGTCGCCGGCTTCATAGCACAGGTTCGCATACAGCACGCGCGCGATGCTGCCGTTGGAGCGATTGCCGTAGTCATCGAGGATCCGCCGGAAATCCTCCGCAACCCCCTGAACGGCCTTGTCCTGGGAAGTTTCGGCGCGCAGGCGCTCGTATTTGGCAAGGGCCTGCGCCAGCTGAGCCGCCGCCGCCGACTCCCGCCATCCCGAGTACCCGATGTAGGCCGAGAACAGGACCGCCACAAGCAGCACGCCGAAACAGATATAGCCGATGATCTTCTTATACGTCGCGATAAAACCCACCATCCGGGATGAAAGTGTGATGAATTCATCCGGTTCCTTCAGCAGTTCCTTGCGTGTCTTTTTAGCCGCTGCCGCCACAGATACCTCCTTGATCGGCCGAAGCCGTTATGTTGGCGAGCCTCTCCCGCCCGCTGCTTGAACCGACGATGCGTCGCTTGACGCATGCGGCGGTTCCAAGAGTTTTCGGATGCGCTGCCAGCCCGCCTCCGGGATGCTGGCCCCCAACACCTGGCAGACCTCGTGGCCGCAGGCCGATCCGATCGCGCCGGATTTCTCCAGCGAGTACCCCGAAACCAAGCCGAAGAGGAAGCCCGACGCCCACAGATCTCCGGCCCCGGTGGTGTCCACCGCCCGCCCGTCGCCCTGGGCCGGCACACTTACTACCCGGCCGTCGGCGACAATCCGGCTGCCCCGCGGACCGAGCTTGAGGACGGCGATTCGAGCCTCGCGGCTCAACGCCGAAAGCGCCTGATCCGGATCAGACCGGCCGGTGAATGCGCGGGCC
>Ga0105097_10000358_pt1 | contig 20533 bp, 19 predicted proteins | sample PPLLak12cMay2015_FD_87035 | JGI IMG/M metagenome (GOLD analysis project Ga0105097, IMG submission 87035) | Freshwater sediment microbial communities from Prairie Pothole Lake near Jamestown, North Dakota, USA - PPLs Lake P7 Core (1) Depth... | ecosystem: Environmental > Aquatic > Freshwater >...
CGGTTGTTGAAGAAGTTCCGGTTGTTGAAAAGCCGAAGCGAGTTTACAAGAAAAAGCCAGTTCAGGTAATTGCAGAAAATGAGCCTGAATAACTTCTTATTGGTTGTTGTTGGAGTCTTTGCTGTCTTTCGAGTTGCAGAGTTATTTTCTATTGACGATGGTCCTTACGGAATATTCAAGAGAATCAGGGAATATGCTGGACGGAAGGCAATCAGTAGTAAATTTTGGTTTGAAGTTGCTGAAATGGTGAATTGTCCTTACTGTGTTGGAATATGGATTGCTTTCTTCCTGTCGATCTTGATATCTATCATGGGAAAAATGAATCTGATTCATTTCTTAATTATTTGGATGGCAATTGCAGGTGGACAATCTTTCTTGTGGTCGTTGATCAAGAATGGGGAGAGAGAAGAATCATGACTGTTGTTCCGTCTCAATCGTCTCTAATTCCAATTGAATTAGCAGTTCCTCTTCCGAGGTATGCGAAGTTGGTTGGATATGCTGAGTGTGCATTCTTTGGAATATCTCACCCGAATAATGCTCAGTATGCGTGTCGCGAGATATGGACAAAGTCTCAAAGAGATATGGTTGAAAAATATCTGGCTGAGGCACAGTTGGAGATAGAACAGGTGATTGAAGCTCCGGTTGTGCCGAGATGGATCGAAGCCGAAGAGCATCCGGCAATTCAGAATCCAGTAAGTTTAGATTGGTCAAAGTTTATTGTAGCTGGATTTAAAACTACGGATGATATCAGTTTAGGGGAAAGTGTTGATCATACGTCCGATCCTGCGGTCATCGGGCCGGTTGCGACAACAGTGACGGACGAAAATGAAATTCATGTATTTCATCCTGGGTCAGACGTTGAGATACACCCGTCTAAAATCACATTATCTGGCGGAAATGTCACAATTGAGATTCCTCGGTGCAGGCTAGTAAGTGAAGCATATGCAGATAATCCGGTAAATGGATGGGACTATTATAATATTCCTCCATCTATGACTTCTCCATTCTTAGTAGAAGTAGATATAAAAAGGGTATATAACGATCCTTCTACAAATGTTATCTTGAAGCATCCTGGAACGGCGGGAAGTTGTACTTGTGGATGCAGCGAGACAGAGACAACGGGGTGTATTATTATTAAAGATTCAGAAATAAGCTCCGTTTATTATCGCCATGCGGTATATTCGAACAATGTTTGGACGAAAAGTTCTACTATTTGTGGATGTGGTGCGATCAGGGCTTTGTATTATTACAAAGCTGGATTTCAGGGATTGCTATCTTATCAACTCGAAGATGCGATCATGCGGTTGGCTCATTCAAAAATGCCAAATGAACCGTGCGGGTGCGATGTGATTACTCAACTATGGAGAAGGGATAGGGATCATCCGGAGTACATGACCAGGGAGAGGATGAATTGTGCGTTTGGATTGAATAATGGTGCTTGGATTGCGTTTCAGTTTGCGATGGCAAATAAGATTTGGAAGATGAGTAATTTTATGGGAAGGCAAAATGGTTAGGTTTAAGGCGATTCTTCCTAATCCGAGAGAACCGGACATCAATGCGATGAAACATCGTTTTGCAATCTCCGCCGAAAAGTATATGGAGATTGCGAGAGACGATTTTAAGGCAACGGTTCAATCATGGAAAGGCGAAAAGCCGGTATTTGTTCGAAGGACGAAACTTAGCGATCCAAAAGAAATCACGGTAACTATATTCCTCGAGCGATCAGACGAGGGTGTGCAAAAATGGGATTGGTTGGATTATGGGACAGAAAAGCATCCAATTGCGGCCAATAAATCTCCGGTACTTGCGTATCAAGGTGTATTCAAGCCTAAAACTAGAGTTGGAGTTTTCCCGTCTACCCCTGGTGGGAAATCGGGGGAATATGTATTCAGAAAAGCTGTTGAGCATCCTGGGATAGAAGCGAGAGGATGGTCAGATGCTATTTTAGAAAAACATGAAAAGCCTTTTGCAGAATGGATGGAGAAGGCGATGAAATCGGTTGCGGAAGTCAGCAAGCATAAGGCTTAGGAGGTAGGATGAATCTTGTTCAAGTAAAAGTAATTAGATCGAAAGGTGCTGCCACTTTAGTTGAATGGACGAATAAGGATGGATGTTTAGAGAGAGCGTCTATTCCGTCAGTTGAAGTAAAGAAGGACTCTGTGAATATTGCGATGGTCGGGCAGGATATTCTTGATCAAGGAATTGACTATGGTATTCCGTTTTCAGATGTTCTTCCAGAATACGTTGTCAGTCCAAAGACAATTTCTAATATACTTCATTTGCATGGAATTTGGACAGAGAGCGATTTAAGGACAAATTCCAACGAATTGCAAGGTGTTATTCTTGAATGTTGCAAAAACATTCTTCGTGATTTGAGTAAACTTTCTAAGAAGAAATAAGGAGGTATTAACAATGGCTGAAACCAATTTCTTAGCCGGTCAAGCGTCAGTTTGGGTGCAACCCGGTGGTCCGAACACTAAGCCGGAATTTCTCGGCTGTCATGGTATTGGGGATGTAGAAGAGCCTCAAGGTGACGTGACTCTTTTGTATTGCCCGAATCCTGCAAGTGCAGGAAAATTCATGGTAAAGAACAGTTTCCAGGGTGCGCCGGGATCGCCAACGTTCTCGATTGACACTGATATTCGCAAGACTGCGGATTATCTGGAAACTGTGAAATGTCCTGTTCCGATCTTTGTTCACAAGGTGACTTGCGGAAGACGGGATGATTTCACTAACTTTGAAAGGACGTTCATTTTCCGTCAAAGCCGGATTACGACTCGCACCCTTTCGAATCTTGCCGCTCGAACTCCGGATGATGAAGATGAATCGTTGCAGAGTTTTGATTTTTCCGCTGAGGAAATCCTTCGTGCGTTCAACTTGCAAGCGAACCGGGTGACAATCTCGGAGACTGAGCATATCAACAATATCGCGGTTGGTGGTGAAGATCGATGCGAGAGCGATTGCGGTGATACTCAGGATTTTGGAGATATCGTGGTTGCGGTTTGCGATGCTCCGGATTATATGACTGCGGCAAATGTTCTGCTTACTCAAAATGCGGGAGCGCCGGTTGCAACTGCTGCCGATCCATTCGGAATCGGGGAAGATATTCGGGGAGTAGTTATTTTCAAAGTTGGGAAGACTACTACCAGGATTTTAGTTGCGAGAGGGACTACGGATGGGGGTAATCCCGCCGAAGTTGCTTATTCAGACGATTACGGTGTGTCGTGGACAAACGTCAATGTTGGTGCAACAAACGGCGAGTATGTTTCCAATGGTCATGCTTTATTTGCTCTGGATGCTCGCAACATCTGGCTTGGTACGAATCTTGGCAACGTTTATTTTTCCGAAGATGGTGGAATTGTCTGGACGAAACAGACAACCGCCGCATTGTCCGATAATGTTGCCGCAATTTCCTTCATTGATGACACTTATGGATTTTTATTGGTGGATGATGGTGAGGTCTATAAGACTATTGATGGTGGAACGACTTGGAGTTCTGTTACTGCAATCGGTACATTCGGAACTGGCACAGACATCGAAGCAATTGGTCGGTATTTCGTCTATGCGTCTGCTACGGATGGATTGTATTATTCCCATGATGCTGGAACTACCTGGGCGTTGAGAGCATCATACAATATCGGTGCGATTGATTATCGGAATGAGTTGGAGGGGTTAGCTGTTGGCGGCGCTCCTGCTGGACTCATTTACCAGACATTTGATGGTGGATATTCTTGGGGGGCGACTCCTACGATATCTAACCAGGGAATGTTGGACGTTCAATGGGTAAACAGTCAATTGGCCTGGATTTGCGGACGAACGCAGAATGGTACTGGCTTTTTGGCAAAGATGATTCCTGTTCCATAATATTTGCGAAGAGGGGTAGTTTTATCCGCTTTATGTTCGGACGCCGGCGACCATCACTCAGCACGCTCGCCCCTCGGCTGCTGAGTGATGGTATAAGGCGTTATAACGAGGGTGCAAACAAATGAACGACAATTTTTTTATTACAACCAGGGGAGTGAAGATCGAGTGCAATCCGGTATCTGATACTAAGATTGCTTTGGCGTTGGCGGCAATTGAGAAAAGATATCGGGCGGAAGGAAAAAAGGTAGACAAGCCGAAATATAAGACTGTTTTGGCTGGCGGGGCGGAAGAGTGGTATGAGCATGACGATAAATCTATCGTTGGCGATCCGGAAGCAGAGAAAGAATGGGATGAATTCTTGGCTGATGCTCAGGACTTGATTGATGAGCAGAATAACAAGAAAGTCAGGATGCTTCTCAAGGGATTAGTTTGGAGTGAAAATCCGGATTGGGAAATTAACCAAATGATGGATGGGATCGAAGTTCCTTCGAAGCCGTTGGAGAGTGATGCTCCGGATGTAAAGGCGAAGAAAATGGAGGAGCGTTGGTGGCATTTTTTGACCACCGAGATATTAGAAACTCCGGATGATTTGTTCAATGCCATTGAAAAGATGACATTGTTGACTTATATGGGAGCAGTATCGGAGGAAGCTGTAAAAGCTGGAATTGCCAACTTTCGCAGTTTATTACAACAAAACTCCTCTACTGCATTTGAAACTCAAGGCAAAGAGTAAATGGGAGTTTCGCAATAATCGTCTTAAGGAAATAGATACTGCTTTTGAGTGGAATATGACTCCGAGTGAATTCAGGGAATTGCCGTATGAAGATCGAGTAGAGATGATGGCGTACCTTGATGCGACCAGGAAAATGAAGCAGTACGAAGATGAAATCCTTTCAGCGAGAAGTGAGGCGACAGCGAAACAGAACAGAAAAGGATAAATAAAAATGCCAAGAACTCCTAAAATCGGCCTTCAAGCCGTAATGAATTTGTCAAACTTCAATTTGGGTTTGAGGGGATATATGGGAGGGCTTCGGTTAGCAACTGCCACTACCAATACTGCTACAAAGACGATTAATCGTTCTATTGGCGGGATTGGTAGTGGCGTTTTCGCTAAATTGGGAAAGGCAGCTTTTATTGGAATTGCAAGTGCGATTGGAATTGCAACTGCCGCTATTGTAGGGTTTGGATTAGCGGGGGCGAATGCTGCAATTTCTTTCGAGTCTGCGTTCGCCGGTGTTGTGAAGACAGTTGAAGATATATCGGATGCGGAAGGAAACTTAAATAAGGAAGGGGAAAAACTACGATCTGGTATAAGGGATTTAGCGAAGGACATTCCAGTTACAGTTGAAGAATTGGCAAAGATCGGTGAATTAGCCGGGCAATTTGGTGTTGCCAAAGAAGGAATTATTCCTTTTACGAGGGCGATTGCTCAATTAGGGGCTACGACGAACTTGACGGTAAGCGAGGCCGCAGAACAAATTTCAAGATTTATCAACATCCTCGGAACTCCGGTTGAACAGGTTGATCGGATCGGGGCTTCAATCGTTGCTCTCGGTAACAACTTTGCTACGACTGAAAAAGACATCTTGAATTGGTCATTGAGAATTGCCGGTATTGGACAGGTAGTTGGATTGACCGAAGCGCAGATTTTTGGAATCGGTGCAGCGTTTTCGTCTGTTGGTGTTCAGGCAGAGTCTGGTGGAACGGCGGTTCAAAAGGCTTTAGTGTTTATGAATCAGGCGGTTGCTACGGGGGGAGATAAGCTAGAGAAGTTTGGGAAGATAGCCGGGATGACCGCAGAGGAATTCAGGGCGTCTTTTGAAAAAGATGCTGGCGAGGCTTTCAGGAGTTTTATTGAAGGGTTGGGGATGGCGGGGAAGGGAGCAAGCCAGTTGTTGCAAGATGTTGGATTGACGGATGTTCGTCTTAATCGTGCGTTCCTTGGACTGGCAGGTGCGGGAGATTTACTTGCCAGGGCGATGGGGATGGCAGAAGATGCTTATTCAAACATCAATGATATTGCGGGGGTTGTTGGAAGTACGCTTGGGGTAAGTGAAGGTCAAATTATTTCATTTGTTGACACATTGAAAGTAGCGGCAGATGAAGCCAACTTGAGATTTGATACCAGATCATTGGCGGCGTATGGAGCGGCTTTTTCAAAACTTGGGATTGATGCGGGTACTGCTCAGGATGCTTTTACGGAGGCATTAAATCAGGTGAAATGGGAGGCTGCGGGGGGAGGAAAACAGTTAGAGAAGTTTGCTAAGATTGCGGGAGTTACGGCGGCTGATTTCGTATTGGCGTGGAGAGATGATCCAACAAAAGCTTTTGATATATTTTTCAGTGGGATTAAGGCAAGTGGAGCATCGCTTGAGGAGTTTTCTTCATTATTCCCTAATTTGAATGAGACATCTGCGAAGGCGTTGTTTGATCTTGCCAGTAATAATCAATTGGTTGTAGATTCTTTCACGGCGATTGATAGTGCGTTTCTAAAGAATAATGCTTTGCAGGTCGAAGCGAATAAAAGGTATAAGACAACCGAGTCTCAGCTTCAATTATTGAAGAACACATTCAATGATTTGGCGATTACGTTGGGGTATGCGATTCTTCCGGTATTGAATACATTCTTGAAGGCATTTCGTCCGATTATCGATGAAGTAGGAAACAGGTTACCGGATGCGTTGAATCGGTACGTTATTCCGGCGTTGGAAGATTTAGGAAGTGTAATCGAGAAGAATCTTCCGAATGCGCTTGCCTTTTTATCTGGAATGTGGACGAATACGCTTTATCCTGCGATTCAGGGCGTTACTAATTTTATTCGGAACACGGTTGTTCCTGTATTTCTTTCAATTTACAATGCAATTAAAGGGCCGGTTGGAAAAGCATTTGGATTTATTGAAGAGAATTCGGGTACGTTAATTCCTTTAATCAAGGGAGTTGCAGGAGCCTTCCTTGGGTGGATGGTTACATTAAAAGTTGTTGCATTAATCGTAAAAGGAATTTTGGCTGCAAAGACAGCCATTGCGGTTTTTGCGGGCGCATTTTCCGGGCCGGTCGGTTGGATTGCGCTTGCGGTTGCTGGATTGGCGGCGGTCTGGTCATCAAATTTCTTGGGAATTCGGGACATTATTCAAGATGATGTATTTCCGGTTATCGTAAAGTTTGCCGATTTTATCAAACAGGGATTGCCGGGAGCGATGTCGGTTGTCAAGAAGATATTTCAGGACACATTTGGAAGTTTTGATCCGTTGACGAAAAGTTTTGCGGCTTTATGGGAATCATTGAAATCGTTGTGGATCAGTCTCGCCCCGCTTCTTATTCCGGTCGGGAAAATATTGGCTGGAATATTCGGCGGAGTTGTATTGACGAGTATCAGCTTATTCCTTTCATTTGTGAATGGAGTGATCAATGCCCTTCCGGTATTGTTAGATACGGTTGTAAAAGTATTTAGCGGAGTCGTTGATTTAGTTGGAGGAATGGCGGATGTATTTATCGGAGCATTTCAGGCGTTTTGGGCTTGGATTACTGGTGATGAAGAAGGATTGAGGAAGGCTCAAGAAAAGGTATCGGGGGGAGCGCAGAAGATAGTTGATGCGGCTGGGGATATTATCGTCAATTTCTTTGGAGGTCTTTGGGATACCGTAAAGACGTATTTTGAGACTTTTCAAGATTCTATGGTTGCGTTCTGGATAAGTATGTGGGACAACGTGATTGCGGAAACTGCGTTGGGGGAGAAAATAAATACATGGGTGACGGGTGCTTTTGCGGGGATTGATACTATTCTTGCTGGATTGGGAGAAAGTGCTGCGGGGGCGTGGATACAGGGTGCATTAGATAAGTTAGGGGTTGATACTGAATTGATCGATAAGATCAAGGGAGTGTTCGGGATCGAGCCGACAAAAACGAATGTTCCGGTTCAAGAGTTCCCGCAGATGCCGCCCTGGTTGCAGGGAGGAACGGTACAAGTTCCAGTTCAGCCTATTCCGTCAAAAGAAATCACTCCGACTCAGGAATCGGGTGTTCCGAAGGGAGGGGGGTTAATGCCGCAAGCTGTTGAAATTATTCCGGGTGGAGAGATTGAACAGGCACAACAACAGCTTACAAACTTTTCCACGTTTGTCTCAAACATTACGAATGCAATTGCGGGAAGTTTTGATAAGGCTAAAAATGCAATCATGCCAACATTCGAAGCAATCGGCGGATTTTTTACTGAAACATTATTCCCGTTTGTTCAAAAGTATTATGATTTTTGGTGGGGAACGGTTGTGCCGCTTTTAGGGTCTTTAGCAGAATATATTGGTACTGCATGGACAAAGGCTTTCGAAATAGTACATGATTTCTTAGAAGATATTGGGGTTTTCGATACTTTCAACTCTGTTGTTGAATCTGGAAAACAAATAATCGAGGATTTGAAGCTGTCTTTTATTGAAGTAAGTACAAAAATAGGTGAATTTTTAGATTTTTATTTGACTCCGCTGACTGATTACTTCAATTCCATTTGGGCGGGAGCAATTGAATCTGCAACCAGTCTGATCGATGGACTGAGCCTTGGGTTAGACAGAATCAATATAGTTTTATCTCAGGCAAAAGATTGGGTAGACAAACTTACTGCTGCTTTGAAGGAATTGTCTTACGATAAGTTAAAAGAAATGCTTAAGGCGATTCTTCCTGGTAGTCCTCCTCCGATTGCAGAGGGTCTTTCAGAAATTGAAGAAACTGCGGGAGACAGCGCAAGGGGAATAAAAAGGGCTGGAATCGATGGAATTCTGGAAGATATTGCAATTATTTTTAAAGATAAATTACTTCCGGAGATTGACAATTTTGTTACAACATCTCTTTCGTTAATTACGTCAATTCAAGATATTGGAACTGCGGCTTTCAATTCTATGACGCAGATTTTAGATTTTGTTGCGGCGCTCAATACGGTTTCAATTCCAGCGGCGTTGCAACAGGGGAGTCCTTCTCCGTTAGAGCAGGCGTTATTGGATTTTTCGTATGCGGCTCAGGTAGCGAGAGATTCTTTTGATGGATTTGTAGAATCATTAGGGCAGGATATTTCGACTGGATTTGTGATGAGTGCTAAGAAGGAATTAGCTAGGTTGAAGGTAGAAAGAGATATCGCTATTCGGGATGCTAAAAGAAACTTGAAAAAGTCTCAAGCTGAATTGGCAGACGCAAGAGCGGAACAGGCGAAATTAGCCGCAAAGAAGAATATTCCTGCCGTAACTAGGATAGAGAAACGAGTGGTAGCAAACGCAGGTGGCGTTCCGATTGTTCAGGATGTTGAAGTCGTTATTACGCCAGGATCAAGTGCGGCGACAAAGAAAGAGTTGGATAAGGCAAAAGATAGTGTGTCGGAATTAAAGGATAATGTTACGCTTGCTAAGTATGCTTTGCAAGATTTGTTGAATACTCCGCTTCCGCTCATATCCAGGTTGATTACTAATCTTGCGAGTAAACTTTCATCTATTACGGGGAGTTTTATATCCTTATATCAAGAGAAATTGATTGATCCAGTCGTTGAGCAGTTGGATCGGTTGAAGGATAAGTTGGAGGAAGATCAGGATGCTTTCAATGAGCTTACAGATCGAGTAAAGGAATTACGAGAAGCTTTTGGTGCGCCTATTTCGGATTATATTTCTTATAAGGATGCGTTGAACCTTCCGGAAGGGAAAGTTAGATCAGAGATATTAGCTTCATTGAAGGCTGAGGAAGAGATAAAGACGATTGAACAGCAGAGGCGTGAAATTGCGATCAAGATGGGGTATACACAGGCTGAGATTGCAAGATATGCTGAACTTGAAGCTGACGCTAAAAAGAGAACGTTGGAATACGAAACAAATGTTCAGCGGCTGAAATTCTTGGAAACACAGTTGGATTTGATCGAGCTAATTCAAGAGAGAGGGTTGGATGCGGGAAAAATATTGTCTGGAATTACTCTTGGGTTGAATGCGTCTTTACCGCAGTTGATCGATGCGATGAATCTTGCGATTACTGCGTTGATCAAAGAAGCAAACGACTCGCTTGAGATAGGCTCTCCTTCGAAGGTATTTGCTCGGATTGGGGAGAATATGATGAAGAGTACGGCGGGGGCTGTTCTTGGACAGGTGAGTGATTTACAGCTTGCGATGAAGAGGGCGATGGCATCTGTTATTAGAACGGGGCAATCATTGGGATCGTCTATTGCGGGGAGTAGGACAAATGTATATAATAATAATAGTCGAGTCGTGAATTTAGAAATCAATCCGAGTTATCAGCAGTACCAAAGTCCGGCAGATATTTATTATGATGTTCATGCGGCATTGGGTGCGGTGAGGTTGTAAGATGGTACAGTTTCATTCTCAACACTGGTTTGAAGATTTTGAATTGATTTGTCCGAGTGGAACGGTTTACAGATTCAATTCGGGGGAAAGATGCGTGATGACGTTTGAGGGTTTAGGGATGCCGGACATCAATTACATCACGCAAAGAGGGCCTTTTCAGCATGGCGAGACGATGATAGATTTTCGCCTTGAGAAAAGGATTATTCAAATTTTATTGAGACAGGATTCTTGCAGCCGTTGGGATTATTGGGATTTGAGGGCTGATTTGATTAATAAAATGAGGCCTAACCGTTCTCCTTATGGGACAATTTCCCCTGGTCAATTTGTTGTCTCATTACCGGATGCGTCAAAAAGGGCAGTTCATGTCACGATTGATGGGGGATCGCCCAGGTTCGGACCGAGGGACTTAGACCAATGGGATGAATGGGGATATACGGAGACACTTCGATTTATTGCTCACGATCCAGTCTGGTATGATCCTACGGAAGTCTGCGATACATTGGCGATACTTGCGTCAGATGATGAATTGGTATTTCCAATCACATTCAAGAATCCGGTTACTAATCCTGATGGCACGGAATTGGTATTTCAGGCGGGAGTGATTTATATAGTTACTTCTGTTGCATATTTGGGGACGTGGATCACGTTTCCGAATTTTGTTATTCAGGGGCCTCTTTATGGGCCTACGATAACGAATAATTCTACGGGTCAAAAGATCAAATTAAATTATAATGTTTTGACGGGAGAGGAAGTTTCGATAAATTTGCAATATGGACAAAAGAGTGTAGTTAGTGATATCAATGGGGATATCATTGGCGCAGTAAGTGACGATAGCGATTTGACTGGATTTCACTTAGAGCCTGATCCAGGTGTAGTTGGTGGAATTAATGAAATCGTTGTATCGGGTGGGAACGCGGCGATTGGCACGACTCAAGTAGATATGAGTTATTTCACCAGATATATCGGGATTTGAAATGAATCAGATTCATTTAGAAAGGAATTGAGATGGCAGAAACTTCTTTTTATTGGGGAGGCACTTCGGTTGGGGACGCTTCGTTAGCTCCGTATACGGATGATCAGTTTTCGGATAATTGGAGTGTATTATTCCAGTATGATAGGACAGCAGAAGGGGTCGTACTGACGAACAGGACTGGATACACCGGATTATTGGCGGTATCAGCACCTGGGGCGAATACAGTTCGGGTATCCAATGGATTCGGGTTGGTTGACGGGAAGTTGTATCAAAATGATGCAAACGTTGATTTCACCCCGGCTGATGGAAGCTGGACAGTTGTATTGAGGAAGGATTGGGCAGCGCAGACTGTCAGGCTGGCGGTGAGGGCTAGTGGTGGATTGACTCAGACGGATGGGGCAACGTGGGAAATTCCATTAGCAGATGTAACGCTCGCTGGCGGGGCTGTTACGGTATTGACGGATCGAAGGGCGTTTCTGCGAAATCCTGGATCAGGACAAATTTTGATTCGAAGGGATATTATTGGAAGTGCGGGAGGGACGATTGATTGGACTTCGATTCCCCAGGTATTCAAAGATTTGTTGATTGTGATTCATGGTCAATCGAATGCAGTTGATCCTGTTGGAACGCTAGCGTATGATGGGGTTGAAACAACGATCAATGGGGACGCAGGAGCAAACTATGATTCTCTTGAGAATTCATTAGATCAAACAGAAACTCCGTATTACAAATTTCTTTCTGGACAGAATTATCTTGTTTTCGGTGCATTTCCGGCAGAATTAAATGTGAATGGATGGGGAGATACTGTAATTCGAGTCAATAATTATGCAGATGCGAATAACGACAAGAATTTTCAAGTCGAATTTTTTGTCCGAAACGATGGCTCTCCTACTGTAATGGGGAAATATTTAGGGATGTGGAATTCAGTTGATCCTATAAATCGAATCACGATGATAGGGGAATATGGTGTTCCGGACGTGAATTTCAAAGCCGGATCGACATTCTCTTTGTTTGGGATTATGTGATGATCAGCCGTAGGGAATTCCTTAAGGTTGGGATTGCTGGATTGTTGGCTTTGATTATTGCGATTTATTGCAAAAAGAATGTAAAGGCAGTACAGCAGATCCAATTCCCGCTTTCATTTCCGTTATCATTCCCGGGGAATGAAGGGAAATTCCTTTATTTTCCGTATTTGGGAAAATAAATGAGTATCTATTTTCCTTCTTCGTGCAAGACGGTTGCGATAAACCAAGAGGGGATTTTTGCTGAGTATTATGCTCGCTTGAAGGATAAAAACGGAAATGTTATTGCATGGATTGACGATTGGAATATTTTAGAATACCAGAACGTTGTCAACGATATTGGATATTATGTCCTTGCCATTAATGAGACAAACGGATACTTATTAGATTTATTTGAAGTAGATTGTTTAATTGAAGTATATCGAAGAGTGCCGGGAGTTGGATTGGGATGGTATCGGGATTTTGTTGGATTTCATCAAAAACAAACCAGGGGAATAACCGAAGATGGAAGAAGGACATATATTTCATCGGGGGTAGGAATCAATGACCTTCTTAATCGAAGAAGGATTGCTTATGATAAAGGGACAGTAGGGGCAAAGAAGATCGGTGCTTCCGAAAGTGTAATGAAGGAGTATGTTTTAGAGAATTGTGGAGGGATGGCTACGGTTGCCAATGGGAGAGTAAAAGAAGGCGGATTTCCGAATTTCACGGTGGAATTCGATAATGCCAATGGAATCATCTGGTATGGGGATCGGTATTTGGAGAATCTCCTTTCGATATTGAAAGAGATAGCTGATTATGCGTCAATTGATTTTGCGATTGAGTATCAAAGTCCGACAAGTTTTATATTCAAGACATTTGTTGGGCAGATGGGGAGCGATCGGACGCATAAGGATATTGATGCAAGTACTGGAAAGAAAACAAATGGATTAAGTCCTATTTTATTTAGTGATGGATTTGGGACTATTCAATCTGTTAATTATGAGTTGGATTATCAGCCTGAGGCTACGGTTGCGATGATTGCGGGAGAAATTGCGGGAATCAGGGTGATCGTATATGATATTGCGTCAACGGTTAATGATTCTCCGTGGAATACAAAGGAAACTGGATATGATGCTTCTACTCAGGATACATTGGACGAGTTGATGACTCTTGTTGGAGAAGAGTTGGCAAAAAATGTTCCAACGGAAAAATTTGAATTTGTTCCACTTCAACAGGCAAATGCGGTCTACGGGAAACATTATTTCATTGGAGATTCAGTTAGCGGGAAGGTGGATGGAATTTTGAAACATAAAAGGCTTGTCAAAGTAAAAGTGAATGTAAGTAACGGAAAAGAGACTTTAGAGTTAGATTTCTCGGATAGGTTGAAGTAATGAATGACAAGGGAATGTCAAAGACTATCGAAGAGATAGCCAATGGGTTGAGGAAGTTGGCCGTAAAAGTTGAGAGGTTGGAAGTAAAGAGATTCTTGACTTCCGGGAGTGTTCCTCCTGGTGGAGATACAGTAAGTGAAGGGCCTGGGATAGATATTGTTGCGGGTGTAACAAAGCAGATCGGATTAGGCGGAGACACGATTTTAATCTATGATTTTTCGGGAGCACCGGTTGCCGAATTTCCGTTTACGGAGGTAGGAATTAAAGCTGCGTTGGCGTCAGTAACTGCCGATGATGTAATTGAACTTCCGCAGGGATATTTAGGAATGACAAATCCAACTTTCACTCCTAATCCTAGTTTTCCTGCAACGGATCAGTATTTATTCAATATAGGGACTGGGGTAAAGATAAGAGGAAAAGGGAGACAGCAGACGGTAGTTCGAGTTATTACAAATATTGCTCCGGCTAAAGTTACTACGACAATTTTTGAATTTGCGTCTGATTGTGTTATAGAAGATTTGACGTTAAGCGTTTCGAGTTCAAACTGTACTGCGCTTGACACATTGTATCTTGCGAGACAAGGAAGTTTTGCTGGAAGCAACGAATGGGAATTCAATCGAGTAAGTTTAGAAGCATATGTTGATACAGGGCTTGCTCTTATCCCGTTTTTTGCTTATTGCAACAATGATACATACAAGCGAGAACATTTGTATATGTCAGATGTTCTTATTTCTAGCAAGGTAACAAATACCGCGAGTGCTTGCAAGAATTATGCTCAATTATCTGAGCCGCCTGCATATAGCCATATTGGAAGATCGGTTATTCGAGATGTTTATTGTGTATTTGAGTATGGACAAGTGTTAGGCCTTATTTTAGATGTGAGCGGGTCTGCTCCGGTTGGATCATATAGCGCACATAACATTTCTTCTTATGGGTATTCAATTCTTGCATCTACATCTCATCAGGCGGGAAATTTTCACGGATGGAATATTTATGAAGCAGTTGGAATTATGCAACACGTTTCGGCGGCGTCTACATTCCCTGCTGTGGGACTGGATATCAGCGCAGATTTTAGTTCTGGAAGGAACGAGTTTTTCAATGTTTATGGAAAGGCAATTGCCACAAGTAATGCTGTTGCTACGCCTCCAATTGGGATAAAAGCGAGAGGCCAAAGTGCGGCATTTCCGCTTACAGGAGATGGATTCTTTGGAGAATGTATCCAGTCTGGTACAGGAAATTCTATTGGAATATGGGGAGAGAATTATGCTCGTATAACCGGAGGGGTTGCAAAAGCAAGCGGAGGCATTGCCCAGGATGTTGTGCTAGATGCTACAAGCGAAATTGCGAATATGCAGTACAGCACATTCTCTTTATCGAATATTCTTGCTCCATTGAAGAGTGATAGACTTCCAGATCATCTTTGGATTCATTTATATCGAAATGGGGTATTGACTCAAGGATATGCGTTTACAAGTGCCGGATTTATTGCGGCATTAGCGGCGTCTACAGTGGGGGATGTAATTGAGCTTCCAACTGGAACTATTACAATTACTAATCCGACATTAGTTCCCGATCCGCTCTATCCGGCAAGTTATCAGTATTTTTTCAGTATTCCAGCGGGAGTTACTGTTCGAGGCCAGGGGAAAAATAGAACAAAAATTGTTGTTACATCGAATGCTAATTTATCTCTTGCTACTCATGTATTCAGGATCAGGCATGGGAATGTTATTGAGGATTTAGAGATAGATGTAACGTTGTCTGGAACAATTTCTACGAATTTTGTGGCAATTATCAAACAATGGGATTATACAGAACCAATTACGTTCGAGTTGAATAGACTATCTATAAAAGCTACTCAAACAACTGTTTGGACTGGATTTTTGAACAACTTCTTTTGTTTTGAGGGAGGATTTGTAGTATCTATTTATAATACGGCTGAAATAATGACAGATGTTGAATTTTACATTAACATGAATTTGTCATCTACGGCTAATGCAAATCCTTGTTATTTGATTTCTCATTCTGCTCATAGAGGACATGCAATTGTAAGGGGAATGTATGCTTATACTAACGGAGGAAGAGGAGAGGGAATTTATCTCGATTCTAACGGGTATGGACAAAGATCAGCGTTTAATATAACTTCTTATGTCTATACTACATACTCGGCATCATTTTGTACGAGCGGATGGCTTTTAGGATGGACATTGTATGGGGTTAAAGCTCACCTTACTCAATTATCTGCGGGAGTATCTGGAGACGCCGAAGGATTGCTTATCGGAACTTGTACGGCATACGACGTGTTTTCCTATACTGATGCGACAAATAACGGATTATTGTCTAGCTATAAGGGTGCTGGCGCACTATATGTAGAATCTGCTAGAGTGTTCGGCTTTTTTGCTTACGCTATAAATCATGGTGCAAGCGGAGATGCTTTTGCATTAGAGGATTCGAGAACATATGGAATACATGGGGGAGTTGCGAAGGCGGAAGTAGATGGAAGTGGACGTGCTATTGATATCTTGTGCGGATTGGGGAATCTTTCCGATGTAACACATATGAGTATAGATGAGCCAGTAAATTTAAATGAGGCATGGAACACGAATTTGCGATTCAGATCGCACAGTCGTGGATTTATGTTGATGGGAGGCTAAATGCCAGCAGAGTATTATAAGGTTTTAGGACAAGCCGCTCCAAATGCTACAACAGAAACAACTTTGTATGATTGTCCGAGTGGATATAATGCAGTAGGTTCGAGCATTGTTGTTTGTAATAGGGCGAACACGGACACTACATTCAGGATTTCTGTTTCGGTTGGTGGAGGGGCGACAGCAAATAAAGATTATTTGTATTACGATGTTCCAATTTCTGCAAACGATACATTCATTGCTACAATCGGGATTACATTGTACGAGGATGATATTGTTCGGGTATATGCTGGAAGTGCAAATCTTTCATTTACTTTATTTGGGAGCGAGATAGATTATTACTTCTCGACATATATCTGATGATTGTATCTCCAATTAGATTTGTAAAGTTTCTTGATGGGGAAAAGGGATACGAGACTATCCAGGTTATATGCGATAACTGCGGTCAAGAATTTTTTGGTTCGTTATCGGATATGACGGAGCAAAAGGTATCCGATAAAGAGTATAAGCATACTATTCATCACGAAATAGGATTTAAATGTAAATTCTGTCAAGAGTTTGTTTTCTTTTTTTACGAGACTGATTCTCAAAAAGAAAAGCGAGATAAAGTGAAAAAGGATAAATCTCCAAACAAGAAAAAGGTCGAAGATTTTCTTGGAATCGAATATGCGAATCAACTCAGAAGGAATTTTCGTGATATGCAGGAGATATTAGCAACTGGCGACATATTTAGTGATCCAGAGAGGAAAATAAACAAATGAGTCAAGGGTTTGCAAAACTTTCGGGGCTTATCCGTAACTATTTCTACAACGGTACGAACTGGTACGAAGCCAGAATGGATGTTCAGACCAGGGCGTTAATTACGATTGATTACGAACATCACGAGGTACACGCCGGAAGTCATTTTATTTATTATGACTATGATGCAGATGTTGATACTGCCGGTCCAAAATATTATAGGTTAACAACGCCTGATACAACAAAATGGATTCATATGCAATTTGTCTTGCAGTCTGAGGGGGCTGGCACATGGCAGTTATTCGAGAATCCAACTGTCAATGCCGCTGGAACTACTGCTACGACATTCAACAATGATCGAAATTCTGCTACTGCTGCTGGATTGGTTGTTGCATATGATGCTACGTCAACTGCCGATGGAACACAGATAAAAATTTGGAGAACGGGAAGCGGGACAAATGCACCGAGTAGAGCCGGGACAGAATCGAGATCGAGCGTAGAATTGATATTGAAACAAAACGAGGATTATTTCCTGAAATTCACGCCTGATTCGGATAATTGCAAGACAAAGGTCGAGATGCTTTGGTATGAGCATACAAATAAAGGTGTTTAGTTTGGCTAAAAATAAGCAGTTGAGCGGAATCATTAATAATTCTATCTGTTTGATTGCGGTATATTTATAGAAAGGAGTCCTTATGAGCGGGTGGCTTGTTTTTAATTTTGTCGTCTCCGTGTTGGTAATACTATCAGCTTCTGTTTATGTTGTTGAAGTAATTCGGAACAGGAAGAGTCATGTGAAATGCACGTCTCGCGATCGTTCTTATTTTTTTGTAAAGCTCGGATATATTATTTCTTTTGCGATATACGGATATGGAGTTTACCGAGCAATTATAGGAGACCCAATTAATCGTATAGCACAAGTAGAGTCCGTCTCATTGATCCTTGTTACTGTGTTGTTTGCCAATATTTCAAGCCTGCTTCGAAACAACATAATAAGGCTGTATAAAATCAAGGAGACCGATGGATGCAACTGAAACGCTTGTATTGGTTGGCGCAGCGATTTCCGTTATTTCGAGTGCAACTGGTATTATCTTGGATACACTCAGGCAAAAGAGGGAATCAAGGACTGCTTATGTAAGTGAAAAGATTGAGTTAGGTCAAGCTACTCTTGACAAAGATCGTTTAGATATGATCGATATGACTCAGACTGCTATCCAGAATATTGGGCAATATTCGGATATTGACCAGAGAATAAGAGAAAGTTTTAGATCAGAGATCGAGTCGATGGCTGGAAGGTATGAGAAATTATTTCAGGAATATGAGCAGTATCGAGCGATTTGCAGACAGTCGAAAGCTGACGTATCTGAGGTATTTGAGAGTATCGAAGTTCTCGTTTGCGAAAATATGGAAAATGGAAGCAAGAAAGAATTAGTGAAGTTGTTGAATAAAGCCAGGAGAGACCTGGACATTTAGGAGAAATATTATGAGCTTAGTCCATCCGGCTTATCCAATTGGTGGGTGTGATATATCAAGTTGGCAAGTGCCGATTCGATATGACGAATTATATGCGAAGATAAATTTCATTTTACTGCGTGCCGGTCATCCATTTCTACGTCCTGATTGGGAAGATGATACGTTTCAGCGATCCAGGCGAGAAGCGGAGTCTGTTCAGCTTCCGTGGGGAAGCTACTGGTATTTGGAGCATGAAGTTGATCCGGAAGCTCAGGCCAGGGCATACATCGAGTTTCTTGGAAATAAAATGGGGGATATTGGTGCATATCTTGATCTTGAAGATCGTACAATCAACGGAGTGAAATACGTCTTAACTGCGGCAAACAAGACTCTGCATACTCAAAATGCAATAAAGTTTTTGAAGATCGTGGACGCAAAGCTTCAATCGTCTGGATCGAAGCAGAGGTATTGCGGGATTTATTCGAATTCGTATTGGAATGAATTTATTTATCACTCTCAGATTCCAAATTTAAAAGAAAGATGGGTATGGCAGGCTCAGTATTTCAATAATTGGCCGATGCCGAAGCCAACTATGAAGTTGAATGGAATGGCGAGTACATCATTCTGGCAGTTTACTGATGAGGGGAGCAATCCGCACAATAAGGGTGGGAACGGGAAACAATGGGGAGTTGGATCATTCGGGCTGGATATGAATGCTTATCTTGGAAGTGCAAAAGAGTTTGAGTTGAAGTTCGGGATAAAGCCCAAAGAAGTTTTGATTCTCCCTACCGCTTGTAAGCCGTTTCAATCTGGCTACAATATTCGGGCAAAGCCTTCGGAATTATCACTTTCAGTTGCTTCTACTCGTTATGCTGCGCCCATTGAAGTGATGGGAGAGACGGTTGACGAGAAAAATGCCTGTTGGTATCAGCTTGGAAAGGGAATGTGGATACACGGCAGTCTGGTAAGTTTAGTATTATAGGAGTGTGAAATATGGGAACACCTTCAACGCCTGTTGAGTTTGTAAAGAAATTACCTGGGGGCGGGCTTCAAAGAGTAGGGAATGAAGTTACAATCGCTGGAAGTGGTGGAGGGGGAATTAATGTAATTGTTATCGATCCAATTCCGGCTGGAAATAACAATATTGGCGATGTAGATGTAGCCAGCTTGCCGAACACCGTTCTTGCTGGAATGGCGTCTCTTCCTACTGGGACGAATAATATCGGAGATGTGGACATTGCCAGTATCGCGGCGGGAGAAACTCACATCGGCTCTGTTGGTGGGAATATGGCAAAAGTTTCCGTTGAGATGACCAGACCTGCTGATACAACTGCTTATGGGGTTGGGGATGTTGTCTCGAATTCAACGGTTACAACAACTTTGATGGAGTTTGCCAACCTTACTAGGGTCAACGCTGGATCAGGGTATCTGGTTCGAGTGAATTTGTTCACGGACAAGAAATCTATTGTGCCTAGAATGAGGATTCACTTGTTCAATGTCAATACTCCGACTGTTGCAGTTGATAATGCTCAGATGAAGTTATTGTACGCTGATGCGGCAAAGTATATTGGGTTTATTGATTTACCGGCGATGACTACGCCTGTTGATACTGCAAACTCAACGTGGAGTTATGCAGACAATGATACGCTTCGCAAGGCGGTTATGTCTGCTATTGGATCAAGGTCAATCTTTGCCATGATGGAAGCGTTAGATGCTTTCACTCCTGCATCTGCACAAAAGTTTACTCTTTCGATCACGTTGGAGAATAACTAATGCCGCTCATAGCTCCTAGTAGGATTAGGGAGCTAACACTCAATCCTGCTCAGATAAAGTATCTGTTAGATGACCAGTTCTCGGATACTAGAATTGCGGGATTAGTGAATGGTACTCCGGCTGTTCCTGGGCCTGGAACCAGGAACATAGTAGAAACCGCAGGAACAATTAGCATAGGTTCTGGAAGAGCAGTCATAGATGGAGCAAGCGCAAGTTATAGTACTCCTGTTTTGCATTACGGATTATATGCCAGGACTAGCGGAAGGATATTTATTTTCAATGTTACTGGAAATTCTGCTACAGGCCCTCATTTTGGATTAAATACAGCAATAACGAGCTGGCACTTGGGACAACATATTTTTGCATGGGA
>Ga0105097_10000359_pt1 | contig 20469 bp, 20 predicted proteins | sample PPLLak12cMay2015_FD_87035 | JGI IMG/M metagenome (GOLD analysis project Ga0105097, IMG submission 87035) | Freshwater sediment microbial communities from Prairie Pothole Lake near Jamestown, North Dakota, USA - PPLs Lake P7 Core (1) Depth... | ecosystem: Environmental > Aquatic > Freshwater >...
GCGCTGTACTTCAACGCCCGCATCCTGATCATGGACGAACCCTGCGCTGCGCTCGGGCCGGAAGAAACGCGCATGGTCGGCGAGCTGATCCTGCAGCTCAAGGCCGAAGGCGTGGGCATCTTCCTCATCAGCCACGACATGCACGACGTGTTCTCGCTGTCCGACCGGCTGGCGGTGATGAAGAACGGCAAGATGGTCGGCACCTACAACACCCGTGACGTGACCGAGGACGAGGTGCTGGGCATGATCATCCTGGGCAAACGGCCCAAGGGCAAGGCGCAGGCCGAGCGGCTGCACGCCTGAAGGCCCGCGGCGGCGGACACATTCGCCTTACAATCCGGCCGACAGGTAAGGAGGCCTTTCCATCATGCTCATCACCATCACGTCCAAGCGGCAAGTCACCTTTCCTGCCTATGTGCTGGATGCGCTGGGCGTCAAGCCTGGAGACCGCCTGGAACTGCAACCCAGCCCGGACGGTTTCCTGCTCCGGGCAAAGCGCGTGGACGCGAGCCGCCTCGCGCCGCTGCGCGGCAAGTTGAACCAGGTCGCACCCACCTTCGACATCCACAGCTTCCGCGAGCAGGCGCATGCCCCGGCGCTGCGGGATTGATACATCCATCCTGGTGCGACTGGCCACCGGCGAGCCGGCACAGGATTTCGACCGCGTCGTTGCCGCACTGACGCATCTGGTGGAAGTCGAGCACGTGGCGCTGTTCGCCAGCCACATGGTCATTGGAGAAGCCTACGTCGCATTGCAGCACCATTACGCCGTCAGCAAGCCAGATGCGAAGGCCGCGCTGCGCAGCGTGCTGACCAGCGGCCTGGTGGCCCCCTTCGGCGGCGATGAGGTGCTGGACGCGCTGGCCAGCAGCCGCGGCTGCGGTTTGCTGGATCGCCTGACTGCCCTGCAGTACGGCAGCGATGAACTGAGCACGCTGACGCTGGATCGGAAGATGGCGGCGCAACCCAACGTGGACCGCCTGGCCATTAGAACCGCTGGCCGATAAGCTAGTGGAGCACCCGTGCTGAACCCCACCTTCACCGCCACCGACGCCTCGGGCCGCAGCGTCAGCTACCGCGATCGCAAGCGCTGGCTTTGGGCCTCGTCGGTGATCTACCCCCTGATCCCCTTCACCGGCATCGCCGGACATGCCTTCAGCGGCAACCCGCTGTGGCTGGTGCTGCCGCTGATCATCGGCTACATCGGCGGCCCCGTCCTCGATGCCTGGCTGGGCGAGGACCAGAGCAACCCGCCCGAGGCCGTCGTGCCGCAGCTCGAAGCCGACCCCTATTACCGCTGGCTGACCTATGCGGTGGTGCCGCTGCACTTCCTGGCGCTGATCGGCTGCGCCGTCTGGGCCGGCACGCAGGACCTGCCGCCGTGGGCCTTCCTGGTGCTGGCCTATGTGGCCGGCACCACCTCGGGACTGGGCATCAACACCGGCCACGAGCTCGGGCACAAGCACACCGGGCTTGAAGTCTGGCTGGCCAAGCTGGTGCTGGCGGTGCCCGCCTACGGCCATTTCCGCATCGAGCACAACCGCGGCCACCACCGCTTCGTCGCCACGCCCGAGGACCACGCCAGCGCGCGCATGGGCGAGAGCATCTACCGCTTCGCGCTGCGCGAGCTGCCCGGTGGCATCCGGCGTGCCTGGGCGCTGGAAGCCGAGCGCCTGCGGCGCGAAGGCCGCAGCCCCTGGAGCCCGCACAACGAAATGCTGCAAAGCTACGCCATCACGCTGGCGGTGCAGGGCACGCTGGTCGGGTTCTTCGGCTGGCCGATGGTGCTGTTCCTGGCGATCCACAACGTCGTCGCCTGGTGGCAGCTGACCAGTGCCAACTATGTCGAGCACTATGGCCTGCTGCGGCAAAAAGGGCCTGACGGCCAGTACGAGCGCTGCCAGCCGCACCACTCGTGGAACGCCAACCACACCTACACCAACCTGGTGCTGTTCCAGCTCGAGCGGCACAGCGACCACCATGCCAACGCGGCGCGCCGCTACCAGAGTCTGCGCCATTTCCCCGACCTGCCGCAGCTGCCCAGCGGCTACTTCGGCATGTTCCCGCTGGCCTACGTGCCGAGCCTGTGGTTCAAGGTGATGGACCCGCGGCTGCTGGCGCTGCCGCACATCCGCGGCGATTTCAGCCGCATCAACGTCTGCCCGAAGCGCCGCGATGCGCTGCTGGCGCGTTACGGCGCGGTGGCCTCGGCACGCCCGTAACGCGCCAGGCAGCGCCCCAGGGCGCGCGCATCGCCGCGTTGCAGTGCCATCAGCAGGCCGTGGTCCACCTTCTGCATGCCAAGCTCTTCGCCGAAGCGTTCGCTCACATCGTGCTGTATCTGCAGCAGCAGATGGGCGGTGACTTCGGCGTCAGCCAGCGCGCGGTGGGCGCGGCCTGAGGCGGGCAACTGGTGCAGCACGGCCAGCGTGCCCAGGCGGTGGTTGGGAGCGCGCGGGTACAGCCGCCGCGACAGCAGCACGGTGCAGGCGAACTCGTGCGCGGGGTCGGCTGCCAGACCGGCGCGCTGCGCCTCGGCATGCCAGAAGCCGCGGTCGAAGGCGGCGTTGTGGGCCACCAGCGGCAGGCCCTGCGTGAAGCGGCAGACCTCGCGCATCACCTGCGCAGCCGGCGGCGCGTCCTGCAACATGGCGTTGCTGATGCCGGTGAGCTGTTCGATGAAGGGACTCACCCAGGCCCCGCTGTGCATCAGGCTGGCATAGCGGTCGACGATGCGCCCGCCGCGCACCAGCACCGCGGCGATCTCGGTGGCACGCGCGCCCTGGCCGGGCGAGATGCCGGTGGTCTCGAAGTCGATGACGGCGATGGTCTGGGCGGCACTCGGCATGCGCCGATTGTGGCCGCCCGCGCGCGTCAGGCCACCAGCGATGCGCTGGTCAGTTCGTCCAGCACACGTTGCAGGTTCAGCCGGCCGTGCAGCACGGCCGTCATCTTCGGCGTGCACAGCTCGGCCACGCGCTCGAAGCGCACCCAGTCGTAGCCATCCATCTCGGGCAGTCGCAGGCCGGTGCCGTACTGCGAGAACTGGCTTTCGCAACGCAGGCTGGCCACGTCGAAACGCGGCATCAGCGTCGCGAACAGGTGCAGGTCCTTCTTCGGCCGGTAGTCGAAGCGGCCCAGCTCGCGCAGCGCCTCGGCGGCCAGGTCCAGGCCGGTCTCCTCGCGGGCTTCGCGCAGTGCCGCCTGCAGCGGGCTTTCGCCCTCGTGTGCGCCGCCCTTGGGCAGGTCCCAGTGGTCCTGGCCTGTGACGTGGCACAGCAGCAGCTCCTGCTGCTCGGTCAGGACCAGGATGCCGCAGCTCAGGCGTCGGGGTGCAGGCAGATCCATGTCGTACAGAAAGCTCATGCGCCGCAGATGCGGTGTTTCGGTCCTGGTTCAACGGCACGCAGCCGCCGTCAGTTGAAGCCCGAGTGTGCCCAGCGCCTGTGACAAACGTACAAAACGCACACGCGAACCCAGCATGCCAGCATGGGCAGGGCCGGTTCTGCGGAGAAGCGGCGCTTTGCGCCGCTGTTTCAGGCGGCCTTCTTTGCCGCGGGCCGGCGCTTCGGCGGCTCGCTCGGCTGGAGCTTGGCGGCGTAGTAGCCCAGCGCCCACCGCGTCTTGGTCTGCTCGCTGGTGTCGCGCTCGGCACCCACCTCGGCCAGGTAGGCCATGAAACCGCCGATGGCCGCCGCCGCCTGCACGATGGGGGCCTTGATCGACACCTCCATCAGCCGCTGGCCGTCCTCGCGCCGCCACAGCTCGGCCGTCAGCGGCCAGGGGCAGGCCGGGTCCTCGAAGCGCCAGCGCTGCGCTTTCAGCGGCCCCAGCACAGCCAGCGTGCCGAATTCGATCTTGCGTTGGGCCACGGTCATCAGGAACTCCTCCTGCTCGGACGTGAACACCGCCTCGATCGACTTGCTGCCCTCGGCCACGCGCTTGATCACACCCTTGTCCACCGGCATCGAGAACGAGGCCGACTTCACCATCGCCTTTTCGCTGGCATCGACCTCGATCTTGAAGTCGCGGTACTTGCGCCAACGCGTGCCGATCTGCGCCGGGTCCACCGGGCGGAACTTCACCGTGCTGTCATGCTCGTCGCCAATGACGCGGCGCATGCGCGCAATGATCCCGGCCGCCAGCAGATCGAGCGCCGGGGTGTCGAAGAAGTAGATCAGCCGCTCTTCGTCGTTGTCCGCGCTCAGCTTGAACTTGTCGAGCGCCGGCTGCACCTGGTGTTCGGGCAGGGTGGCCTTGATCTCGATGGCCTCGGCTCCCGCCACCGCCTTCGCCACCTTGCCCATCGTGGCCTTGCCGCGTTGCTGCATTTCCAATCCTCCTGGGATGAGCTTAACGCAGCGGAATCTTCAACGCCGCATCCACCGGCACCACGCTCACGCTGTTCTGCGGCGAGCCCTCGATCACCCGGTCGGAATAGGTCAGGTAGACCAGCGCGTTGCGCTTGGGGTCGACCATGCGCACCACGCGCAGCTTCTTGAACACCAGCGAGATGCGCTCGGTGAACATGTCCTCCTGCTTCGGCAACGGCTTGGGGAAGCTGATCGGCCCCACCTGCCGGCAGGCGATCGAGGCCTCGGCCTTGTCCTCGGCCAGCCCCAGCCCGCCCTTGATGCCGCCGGTCTTGGCGCGCGACACATAGCAGGTGATACCGCTGACCTTGGGGTCGTCGTAGGCCTCGACCACGATCTTGTGGTCCGGCCCGAGCCACTGGAAGACCGTGTCCACCTCGCCGATGGGTTGGGCACGCACCATGGCCGCGCCCGCCAGGCAGGCCAGCGCGATCAGTTGTTTGTTCATGACAGTCCTTTGCTGGGCGGGTAGCCTAGCGCCATTGCACTTTCAAAGGACGACCGATGCCCGACACCTCCACCGACTGGCCCGCCCGGGTCGACGAACTGAACCGCCTGCTGCGCCTGAAGACCACGCCGATCGGCATGAAACTGTTCGAGCGCATCGAGGACATGCTGGCCATCCCCAAGATCCGCCGGCCCAGCGCCATCCACACCACCGACCAGATCGTCGCGCAGTCCGCACGGCTGGGCTTCACCGTCGGCATCACGCGCGAGGACCTGGTCGGCGCGCAGTGCGGCGCGGTCATCGGCCTGCACCCGCAGGACGAGGATTGGCTGTCCGGCCAGGCCATGGCCGGCGTGTGGTTCGCCACGGTCGAGGATTCGGCCGCGCACCAGCGCGCCATGTCGGTGGTGCCGCACGGCCGCTACAAGGCGATGGCGGTGTCGCCGCTGGCCAGCGGCCGGCTCGACCCGCCCGACATCTGCCTGATCTATGCCACCCCGGGGCAGATGATCCTACTGATCAACGGCCTGCAATGGGCCGGCTATCAACGCTTCGACTGGAGCGTGGTCGGCGAATCGTCCTGCGCCGACAGCTGGGGCCGTGCGCTGGCCACCGGCCAGGCCAGCCTGTCGATCCCCTGCTATGCCGAGCGCCGTTACGGCGGCGTGCTCGATGACGAGCTGCTGATGGCGCTGCCACCGGCCGACCTGCCCAAGGCCATCGCCGGCATGCAGGCATTGGCTAAGAACGGCCTGCGCTACCCGATCCCGCAGTACGGCATCCAGTCCGACGCCCGCGCGGGGCTGGGGGCCAGCTATCCGGCCAAGGCGGGCTGAAGCGCAAACCTTCCTGCGTGCAGGGCGGGCTCGGGCCCGACCCGCAATCGACGAAAATCCTCGCTCCTGCCCTCTCCCGCGACCGCCCACCGTGCCCCAGACCACCCCCACGCGCCGCCGCCGCGCCGCAAGCCCCGCCGCCGCGCCGCCGCGCCCGCGGGCCGCGGGCCGCAAGCCGCGTCGCAAGCCGGCCGTCAAGAACCTGCCCGCGGCGGACCTGGCCGCCGCCCAGGCGCGGCGTGAGCTGCTGCGCAGCCAGGGCCTGCGCCTGCTGCGCGGAACCGGCGCATTGGCACTGCAGGCGGTGCGCCTGCCCGAGTCCACCAGCCGCATCGTGGCCGCCTTCATGCCGCTGACGCGGCTGATGGCGCAGCCGGCGCACATCGGCGTGGCCGAGTTCGGCCACGAGCTGGACCGCATCTTCGCCGCGCTCTACCAGCACCCGCTGACCGAGCAGACGCGCCGCTTCACCACCTACCTGCGCGCACGCAACATGCTGCCCAACGAGGGCAGCACCGAGAACCTGATCCGCTATGTCGTCAACGAGGCGGTGGCGCGCTCGCCGATCCCGGTGCCGCAGAAGATCGTCGACGAGTTCTGGGGTTTCTTCCACGAGCTGATGGCCGACCCCGAGCTGCGCGGCCTGGCCGACCTGGGGCTGGACATCACCCGGCTGCTGCTGCGCACCTACGAGCCGCTGCTGGTGGAAGTGATCAACGAGCTGAAGGACATTTTCTATACCAACCAGCAGCGTACCGACGCGCTGCTCAAGCGCGTGCAGGTGGTGCGCCGCGACCTGCAGATCATCCGCCGGCAGATCCGCGCGCTGCGCTACATCCGCCCCTTCCTGCAGACCGATGCCAAGGACTTCCGCGGCCAGGCACAGATCGTCGCGAAGATGGTGCGCGAGTTCGGCCCGTTCTTCGTCAAGATGGCACAGGTGGCCGCGGCCACCGCCGACTTCCTTCCCGAGGAGATGGCGCGCGAGCTGACGGTGTTCCAGGAAGACGTGCCGCCGATGACCGCCGACGAGGCGCGCCAGGCCATCATCGACAGCTTCGGCAAGCCGCCCGAGGACATCTACTTCGGCTTCGATGCCGAGCACCCGCTGAAGTCGGGCTCGATCGGCTCGGTCTACCTGGCCAAGAAGCCGGTGGTCGACGGCGGCGTCGAACGGCTGGTGCCGGTGGTCGTGAAGATCGGCCGGCACAACCTGGACCGCGAATTCCTGATGGGCAAGACCTCCATCGGGTTGATGTTGCTGTCCAGCCAGTACTGGGCACCGCACGGCAAGCTGACGCCCTTCCTGAAGGCGATGACCGCGCAGATCGACGGTTTCATCGAGGGCTTCCGCGGCGAGCTGCAGTTCGAGCGTGAGGCCGCCATCCAGGCGCGCTTTGCGCAGCGCACCCAGCACGGCGGCGTGTGGCGCGTGCCGCGGGTCTACGCGGCCACCGAACGCGTCATCGAGATGGAATACGTCGACGGCGCGGTCAACATCTCGCGCGCCACCGCGCACTTCAAGCCGCGCGATGCGCTCGCCTACCGGCGGGATCTGGCGCGCAAGTTCACGTTCGCGGTGCTGAGCCAGGTGTTCATCCACCAGGAGGTGCACGGCGACCTGCACCCCGGCAACGTGATGGTCGACGCCGCCGGCACGCTGCACCTGATCGACTGGGGCAACACCGTGCAGCTGGCCGGCAAGGTGGCGCCCGTGTGGCGCTACCTGCGCGGAGCACTGACCGCCGACGCCGACGCGGTGACCGATGCTCTCATCGCCCTGTGCACCGACCCGGCGGCCGCGCTGGCGCGCCGCGCCGAGATCCGCGAGGCGCTGGCACGCACGCTGCAGAAGAAGCAGATCCGTCCACTGGGCCGCTGGTTCGCCTGGACGCTGGCACTGGAGGGCCCGGACGGCTGGCTGCAACGCGCCCAAATGCTGGGCCAGCTGATGTCCAACACCCAGCATCTGGGGCTGGTGGTGCACGGCGAGTACCTGCACCTGTCACGCTCGGCCAGTGCGATGCTCGGCACGCTGGGCAGCCTGTACAAGGACATGCCGCGCCACCGCGTGGCGGCCGATGTGCTGTGGGCGCTGAACAGCTTCCCGGCGCGAGCCGTGCAGGATGCACTGCGCGGCAAGCGGGTCGAGTTGCGCGAGGGTGCCCGTGCCTTGGCGCGGCGAGCGCTGTTTGCAGCACCGTCTGGCGGCGATACGCCGCACCCGGCCTGACGGCGCAGCCCGCAGCCCGCAGCCCGCAGCGCGTCAACGCTGGCGGTCGCGGTCGACCCAGCCGGCGATCGAAGCCAGCAACAGCAGCGCGGCGATCCACCCGAAGCCCGACTCGAAGTAGGCAACCCAGCGCAGCGCATGGGTCCAGTCTGGGCCTGCGGGCCACGTAGTGCCCTGGCCAAGATCCACCAGCGGCAGCAGTCGGTCGAGCGAGTAGGCGAACGGGCCGAGGGTGCTGTCCGTGGCCGGCGCGGCATGGCTGCTGCTGGCCGATTCGCTTGCCGCCCAGTACAGGCCGCCGCACAACAGCCACACCACTGCCAGCCATGCCACCAGCCGGCCCGGCCGGTAGCCATGTCCCGCCAACAACCCGAGCAGCGCGTGCCCTGCCCGCGGCAGCCAACGCAACGCGGGCGGTGCCCATGCGCCCACCCAGCCGACGCGCCGCAACCAGCGCTCGCGACGCAGCGCAATGCTGCCGGCCCGATGCTCGTGTCCCATGCGACGCAGCACGCGGATCAAGCGGCGCCAGGGCTGCATGCGGAACTGCGCCTTCAGATGGGCCGGCTCCTGCCGCTCGAGCCAGCCTGTCCGAAAGACCGAATCCAGCGGCGCCCCCTCGCCGAACCGGCTGTAGTCGAAACCATCCAGTGCCAGCCGCTCGCCCCAGGTACTGCGATCGTCCGTGAGCGTGCCCACGCGCGCGTCGACGAACGATGCGCCGAGCAGTGGCGTGCGCAACTCGCGCAGAATCAATGCCCCCCGGATGTGGGCCCGGTCCAGGACCAGCGTGGCACTGTCTTCCCAGGAGGCATCACCGAGCCAGTCGAAACTGGCGCCGGTGGCATCGAGGTCACCGCCGATGCGCGCCCGCCGCATGGCCACGCATCCGGCCGCGCCGAAGCTGCTGTCGAAGCGCACCGAACCCTGAACCATGATGCGGTCGAGCGACAGCGCCGCACCGCGGCGACCCTCGGCCACCGCGTTGCCGTTGAACTGACCACTGGCGTGCAGGTCACCGCCGATGCGTGCGCCTCCGAAGCGTACCTCGCCCACCGCCTGGAAGCCGTCGACAAGCCGCACATCGCCGCCGACGCGCAGGCCATCGGCCACCAGAGGGCGACGCGGTGTTCCCGGCTCACCGCTGCCACGCAGATCCAGTCGCGAGCAATCCAGGTTGCCCCCGACTTGCGCACGGCTGAGCCGCAGATCGTTGTCGACCACGCACCCGGCGTTCAGCGTCAGGTCGTGGGCAATGGTGCATGCCTCGGCCATCAGTCCCGAGAGGTGGCAGCCGGCAAAGACGGCGGATCCCGCCACGCGCGCCCCATCGAGCAGCACCGCCGCATCGAATCGGCAGCGATAGAACCACAGGCTGCCGGCAATCGATGCGTCTCCCAGGTCGAGCCGGCCTTCGATCCATGCACCCATGAGCTGCAACCGCCGCCCGCGCAGCTGCAGCCCGCCACGAGCAATGAAGGCCAGCAACGAAGCCCGGATGCTGGTCTCCGCCGACGACCGCTCGGGCCTGCGCAGGCTGATCTTGGCGATGTCGCCGGACGAACAGGCCCGCACCAGCAGTCGCTCGGCACGACGCAGCCTGCCGAAGCCGTCGAGGGCAGTGATCTCAGGCTCTGCCGACGATGGACTCGGGGCGACGAATCGCGGCGGTGCGCTTGCTCCGTAGGTGGCTTGCATACGCCATCATTCTGCGTGCGTCGTTGCGCTTTGCGGGGCCTGCCACCCCCCGGCTCGCGGGGCTCGAGACCCGGTTGCCACGCCAATCCCCCGCAAGTCAGGGGGCGGTCGGCTCGCTCAGAAACACGTTCTGCAACCACGAAGGCCAGGCATCGATGCCGCATTCACGCCGAGCGCATGCGTCCGCGGCGCTGCGGGTGGCTGCGCCGGATCCACCGTGCTGACCGCGGCTGCTAGCGCTGGGCCGAATGCTGCCTGAGCATCTGCTCCAGCTCCAGCCCGGTGAGCCGGTGGGCGCCGCGGGCCAGGTAGTACATCACCCCGGCCATCATCAGCAGCGACGGGATCACGATCACCGGGTAGCTGAGCAGTGTCATCCGTCCCAGCTCGTTGTTGAAGGCCTCGGTGCCCGCCGGGCTGGTGACCACCCAACGCGCCAGCAGGTAGTTGGCCACCGACGAGAACACGAAAGTCCCCGCCAACAGCACCGTAGCGGCCTGCAGCCGGTTGTCGAAGGCCGCCTCGGTGCCACGCGAACGCAGCGCCTGCTGCACCCGGTCGACATCGAAGATCGCGCGGTTGAACACCAGCACGCGCACCAGCGGGTAGCGCGTGCGTGCCGAGACCAGCACCGCCAGGCCAATGGCGCCGGGAATCGCAGCCTCCTTCACTGCCAGCCATTGCGCGTCCAGCGCCAGCAAACCGATGCCGCCGGTGAGCAGCGTGCTGACCACGCCAATGCTGGCCATCAGGTTGAGCTTGCGCTGGCGCAGCAGCGTCCAGCCACCATAGGCCAGCGGAAACGCCAGCGCCAGCAGCAACGCCCCCACCGCTCCCAGCCGGCTGGCGCTGCTCAGCTGCATCAGCACCGCCGTCGGTATGACGATGGTGACGATCAGTTCCAGCCAGGGGCTGGGTTTGGCGGCGGGGCCGCTCACCGGGCGGGCACGGCTCAGTCGACCAACCGCACTTCGACGCGGCGCGCTTCTTCGGCCGGTCCGCCCAGCGCCGTCTGCTCGGGCTTTCGCAACTGCACGCGGGCGGGATCGCAGCCCTGCGCCGTCAATGCGGCGCGCACGGCCTTGGCGCGCTGCTTGGCCAGCTCGGCGTTGTGGGCCGGATCGCCGCTGGGGTCGTGAAAGCCCGCAATCACCAGCTTCTTGCCCGGCGCATCGGCCAGCGCCTTGACCGCCGGCGCCAGCGCGGCGGACGCTTCGGGCTGCAGCTCGGACTTGTCGAGCGCGAAGAACACGCGCCCCACCACCACCCCGGCCAGCGGCACATCCACCAGCACGTCGGCTTCCGCCACGGCCGCGGCAGCCGGCGCCGCAGCCGGCGTGGCCGCCACCGCCGCCGGCTTGGCGGCATGCTTGGCGTTCATGGTGCGGATCACCAGGCCCCCGATCAGCCCGAACAGCAACAGCGTGATGATGCCCAGCACCACCCACAGGCCAACCTTGGCACCTTCGTCTTGTTCATCCATCGAATGTTCCGGACACCTTGTCCGTCCCCTGTTTGATCAACCCACGATTCTGCCAGCCGCCGCCAGGCGCCCACCTTAGGGCCTGTCGCGCGCGCGACGTGCAACGCGTGAAAACCCCGGGCAACCAAAGCCCGCTTTGCCTTGCCGGCCACCCGGGCCCACGTGATACTGATCGCCCGACCCCGACGGAGTGCACATGGACCCCCGCTTCGACAAGCTGTTCTCGATTGAAGGCAAGGTGGCGCTGGTCACCGGCGGCTCGCGCGGCATCGGCGAGATGATCGCCGCCGGCTTCCTGGCGCATGGCGCCAAGGTCTACATCTCGTCCCGCAAGGCCGAGGCCTGCGAGGCCACCGCGCGGCGCCTGGCCGAAGCCAGCGGCGGCACCTGCATTGCCTTGCCCGCCGATCTGTCCAACCTGGCCGGTGTGAAGAGCCTGGCCGCGCGGCTGGCCGAGCGCGAGGCGGCACTGGACATCCTGGTCAACAACGCCGGTGCGGCCTGGGGCGCGCCCATCGAGGACTTCCCCGAAGCCGGCTGGGACAAGGTAATGGATACCAACGTCAAGGGCGTGTTCTTCCTGACGCAGCAGCTGCTGCCGCAGCTGCGGCGCGCGGCCGCGGGGCCCAGCCCGGCGCGCGTCATCAACATCGGCTCCATCGACGGCCTGAAGGCCGCCACCTTCGACAGCTGGTCCTACGGCGCGTCCAAGGCGGCGGTGCACCACCTGACGCGCTTCCTGGCCGCGCGGTTGACACGCGAGCGCATCCTGTTCAACGCCATCGCGCCCGGGCCCTACCCGACCTGGATGCTGTCCACCGGTGTCGGCCACGGCGGCAAGACCGACGGTGTCGACTGGTCGGCGGTGAGCGAGCGCAACCCTAGCGGTCGCGTCGGCACGCCGCAGGACATCGCGGGCCTGGCGATCTTTCTTTGTTCCCGCGCCGGCGAATACGTCGTCGGCCAGACCATCGCCAGCGACGGCGGTGTCGTCGCCGCGGCCTGATCGAACCCTTCACCTCCAAGGATCCTCACATGAACGCACCCGGCGCCCCGGTCACCCAGTCCATGTTCTCAATGGACCCCTGCGACCCGCTGAACGACCTGCGCATGTCCGAAGGCGCGCGGCCGCTGTACGAGCACGTCAAGCGCTTCATCAAGCAGACCGTCGACCCGATGGCCGCGAAGTACGAAGCCCTGGGTGCCAACCGCAGCGGCGAGGATCGCTGGACCTATGCGCCCGGCCAGCTGGATCTGCTGGACGGCGCCAAGGCCCAGGCCAAGAAGGAGGGCCTGTGGAACTTCTTCCTGCCCCATGCGCAGACCGGCGAAGGCCTGTCCAACCTGGACTACGCCTACATCGCCGCCGAGCTGGGCAAGAGCCCGCTGGCCAGCGAATGCATGAACTGCTCGGCCCCCGACACCGGCAACATGGAGGTGCTGGAACGCGTCGGCACGCCCGCGCAGAAGGCGCAGTGGCTGAAGCCGCTGCTCAACGGCGAGATCCGCTCGGCCTATGCGATGACCGAGGTGCACCATGCCTCGTCCGACGCGCGCAACATCGCCACCAGCGCGCGGCTGGAAGGCAGCGAGTACGTGATCAACGGCGAGAAGCACTACATCTCCGGCGCCGGCAGCCCGCGCTGCAAGATCCTGATCACGATGGTGCGCACCAACCCCGACGCGCCTTCGCACCAGCAGCAGTCGATGATCCTGGTGCCCAAGGACACGCCGGGCGTCAAGATCATCGGCGCGATGCATGTCTTCGGCGAGGACCATGCGCCGCACGGCCACATGCACATCGTCTTCGACAACGTGCGCGTGCCCAAGGACAACATCCTGCTCGGCGAAGGCCGCGGTTTCGAGATCAGCCAGGTGCGGCTGGGCCCGGGGCGCATCCACCACTGCATGCGCAGCATCGGCCAGGCCGAGAAAGCGCTGGACCTGATGGTGCAGCGCGGCGTCTCGCGCGAGGCCTTTGGCCGCAAGCTGGCCTGGCTGGGCGGCAATGTCGAGCACATCTCGCGCGCGCGCATTGACATCGAGGCCATGCGCCTGATGGTGCTGAAGGCCGCCAAGGCGATGGACGTGCTGGGCAACCGCGAGGCGCGCATCTGGGTGCACATGGTCAAGGCCATGGTGCCCGAGCGGGTGTGCCAGATCATCGACCAGGCCATCCAGATGCACGGCGCGCTGGGCGTGTCTCAGCACACCCCGCTGGCGCGCATGTACGCGATGCAGCGCACGCTGCGCCTGGCCGACGGGCCCGACGAGGTGCACCACCTGGTGGTGGGCCGGCAGGAGATCGGCCACCACCAGACTCTCGGCGAGGAGATGAACTCGGCCATGGTGTGGCGCAACTGAAAGCGCGCACATGACGCGCGACGAGGCTATCGCCGCCACCACCGGCGCAGGCCAGCCCTACGAGCTGGTCGGCGCGGTGATTGGCGGCCGTTCGCTGCGCGTGTTCAGGCAGGCGCCGGCCTCGCTGCGCGCGATGTTCGAGCAGACCGCCAGCGAGCTGCCCTTCCTGGCCTACGAGGACGAGCGCTGGAGCTTCGCGCAGGCCTGGCAGGCGGCGGCGCGCATCGGCCATGTGCTGGTGCACGACTGCGGTGTGCGCCACGGCGATCGCGTCGCCATCGCCATGCGCAACTACCCTGAGTGGGTGCTCGCCTTCACCGCCATCACCGCCATCGGCGCGGTGGCGGTGGGCATGAACGCGCACTGGCAATCCGACGAGCTGGCCTACGCGCTGGCCGACGGCGACGTGCGCGTGGTCTTCGCCGATGCCGAGCGGCTGCAGCGCCTGGCCGAATGCGACCTGCCGGGGCTGCAGGTGCTGGCGGTGCGCGCCGACCCGTCGATCGCGGGCGCCCGCTCGCTGGCCGCACGCACCGCGGCCGTGGGCGAGGTGCCGATGCCGCCGGCAGAGATCGCGCCCGAGGACCTGGCGATCATGATGTACACCTCGGGCTCCACCGGGCACCCGAAGGGCGTGCCTTCCACGCAGCGCCAGGTGCTCAGCGCCCTGCTGTCCTGGGAGGCCGACCGGCGCATCGGCGAGCTGGTGGCCGGCATCGAACCCGTGCCACCCGCCGTGCAGCCAGGCACGCTGCTGGCGGTGCCGCTGTTCCATGTCACTGCGCTGCATGCCTCCTACCTGGTCAGCTACCGCCTGCAGCGGCGCATGGTGTGCATGTACCGGTGGGATGCCGAGGCCGCCGCCATGCTGATCGAGCGCGAGAAGCTCAGCTCGGTGGTCGCACCGGCCGCCGTCACCGGCGACCTGGTGCGCGTGGCCCAGCAGGGCAGGCACGACCTGAGCAGCCTGCTGGCGGTGGGCGGCGGCGGTGCGCCGCGCGCGCCCGAGCAAGTCCGGCAGATCGCCGCCAGCTTCGGCAACGCGCTGCCCAACATCGGCTGGGGCATGACCGAGACCAACGCCATCGGCGCCGGCAACAGCGGCGAAGACTACCTGCGCAAGCCGGCCAGCTCGGGCCGCTGCTCGCAGGTGCTGCAGCTGAAGGTGGTGGACGAAAGCGGCACTGCGCTGCCGGCCGGCCAGCGCGGTGAGCTGCTGGTGCGCGGCACCTCCATCTTCAACGGCTACTGGAAGCGGCCCGAGGCCAACGCCCAGGCCTTCACCGACGGCGACTGGTTCCGCACCGGCGACGTGGCGACCATCGATGACGAGGGCTTCCTGTTCATCGTCGATCGCATCAAGGACCTGATCATCCGCGGCGGCGAGAACATCGGCTGCGGCCATGTGGAAGCCGCGCTGCTGCTGCACCCGCTGGTGCAGGAGGCAGCGGTCTACTCGGTGCCCGACGAGCGGCTGGGCGAGGAGGTCGGCGCGACCATCTACGCCAGCGAGGCGCTGGATCTGGACGAGCTGCGCCAGTTCCTGACCACGCACCTGGCGCGCTTCGAGTTGCCGCGCCACCTGCTGCGCGCCGCGCAGCCCTTGCCGCGCACCCCCTCGGGCAAGATCTTCAAGCGGCAGATCCGGCAGGACGCGCTGGCCGAAATCGGTCGCGGCGCGGCGTAGCGGCGCTTCAGCGACGCAGCAGCAACAGCGCGCCACCGACGATCAGCGCTGCCGAGCCCAGGCTCCAGGCACTGGGCAGCTCGCCGAAGAGCAGCCAACCCAGGCCCGCGGCCCAGACCAGCCCGGTGTATTCCAGTGGTGCGGCGCGGCTGGCTTCCACGTGGGTGAAGGCCCAAGTGATGCACCACAGCCCGCCAGTGGCCAGCAGGCCGATCAGCAACACCGGCCCCAGGTCGGCCGCGCCCATCGGCTGCCAACCCGCCGCGGCCGGCCCGGCCAGCAGCAGCACCGGCAACAGGTTCTGCACCAGCAGGATGGTCCAGAGTGCATCGCGCTGCGCCTGGTGCCGCGCCAGCACCACCACGCCGGCATAGCAGACCGCCGACACCAGCGCGGCCACCTGGCCTTCGACGCGTGCGGCACTGCCGGCATGGGTCTGCGCGCTCAGCTCGGGCCACAGCCCCACGGCGCAGCCCAGCGCGCCCAGCAGCAGCGCGGCCCAGATCCAGCGCCCCGGCCTTTCGCGCAACACCAGCATGGCCAGCAGCGAGATGAAGATCGGCGCGGTGTAGCCCACCGCCACCGCCTGCACCAGAGGCAGCAGCTTCAAGCTGTGAAACCAGGCCACCAGCGCGGCCAGCAGCAGCACGCTGCGCAGCGCATGCAGTGGCCAGCTGGCACGCGGCGGCATCGGCGTGCGGAACCAGCCCCACAGCACCAGCGCATACAGGCTGCCGCTGGCGAAGCGCAGGAAGGTCAGCTGCACGGCGTCGAAGCGGCCGGTCAGCGTCTTCACGGTCGCATCCATGCCGATGAACAGCGCGGCGGCCAGTGCCGCGGCCGCCAGCGGCGCTGCCCTGGTCCTGGCGGACGGCCTTGCGGGGCTGGCGTCGACGGCGGTCTCCTTGATTGTTGTCCGGCTCGCGGCCGGCGCGGCACTATAGCCAGCCCGGGCCTGGGCCGTAGACTCGCTGCGCAACGGCGGTGCGAGGAGCAGGTGACATGACATTGGCCATGAGCTGGGACGAGTGGGCGTCGCACGATGCCGTGGCCTTGGCCGAGCGCGTGCGCGGCGGCGAGCTGACCGAGGCCGAGCTGGCAGCCCAGGTGGCGGCTGGAGTCGCGATGCTCAACCCGACGCTGAGCGGCGTGGTCGAGCTCTTCGACGACGCGGTGGCCGACCCGCACGCCGCCGGCGCCCATGCCGACGGCTTCTTTGCCGGCGTGCCCTTCCTGATGAAGGACCTGGGCCCGACGATGCGCGGCCGCCTGCAGGAGATGGGCTCGCTGTTCATGCGCGGCCACCGCGCGGCCGAGGACAGCTTCCTCACCGGCAAGATGCGCCAGGCCGGGCTGAACCTGATGGGCCGCACCACCACGCCCGAGTTCGGCCTGTGCTCGTCGGCCGAGAACTCTGCGGTCTACGTCACCCGCAACCCCTGGAACCGCGACTACACCACGCTGGGCTCGTCGGCCGGCTCGGCCGCCATGGTCGGCGCCGGCGTGCTGCCGCTGGCCCATGCCACCGACGGCGGCGGCTCGATCCGCATCCCGGCCGGGGCCAACGGCCTGATCGGCCTGAAGCCTTCGCGCGGCGTGTTCTCCATCGCGCCCAAGTTGTCCGACCTGTCGGGGCTGGTGTCGGCGCAGGGCTGCCTCAGCCGCACGGTGCGCGACACCGCGGCCTTTTTCGACCAGTGCCGCGGCGGCGCGCCGGGCGAGTTCATGCCCTACTGGACGCCGCCCGAGCCCTACCTGCAGCTGATCGAGCGCGACCCGGCCCGGCTGCGCATCGCGCTGTCGCACGAATGGGGCGACTACCGCGCCACAAAGCATTACGTGGCCGAGCTGGAACGCGCGGGGCGGCTGCTGCAGGACCTGGGCCACCACGTGGAATGGGTGCTGCCGCCTATCGACTATCGCAGCGCCTTTGCCGCGCAGACCACCTGCTACATAAGCAACTTCGCGCAGACCATCGCCAACCTGCTGGCCGCCCAGGGCCTGCACTGCCCGCCGGCCGGATTGATCGAGCCGATCTGTGCGCGGGTGTGGGAGAAGGGCATGCAGACTACCTTCACCGAACGGGCGCAGATGCAGGCAGTGTTCAACACCACCTCGCGGGCCTTCGGCAACTTCTTCGAGTCGTGGGACATCGTGCTGACGCCGATCACCGCGCTGCCCACGCCGCGCATCGGCACCACCGAGTACCTGACGATCAGTGACAACCCTTCGGTGCTGGACTGGTTCGAGAACCTGTGGCGCAACTTCGCCTACACCCCGCTGACCAACCTGTGCGGCATGCCCGGCATCTCGCTGCCGCTGGGGACGCAGGAATCCGGTCTGCCACTGGGCATTCATGCCCAGGCGCGGCAGGCCAACGACGGGATGCTGCTGCAGCTGGCCGCGCAGGTCGAACGCGCGCTGGGCGGCCGCTGGAACGACGGCCGCGCGGCGGCGCATCACGTGACGCGGGCCTGAGCGCGGCGCGGCGCTCAGCCTCTCTGAACGTCCTCCGGTTCAGCGCCGAGTTCCACGATCATCCGCGAGACCGCCTCGAGCATGGCGTCCAGCCCGGCTTCATCGGCGCTGCGCATGACCAGTGTGGTGCCGTAGCGCGCGTCGCGCTGGAACGGGTAGCTGCCGAGGTCGATATGCGGGTACGAGTCCTGGATCTGTCCCAGTCGCCTGGCCACCTGGCTCTCGGCCAGGTAGGCCGTGACGCTGCGCGAGCGCACGGTCGCGCCGCGCCGCAGCTTGCCGGCCAGCGAGTCGACCATCTGCTGCATCACCCGCGGGATGCCGGCCATCACGTAGACGTTGCCGATGAAAAAGCCCGGCGGTCCGTGCGGGTTGTCGATCAGGCCGGCCCCGCGCGGTATGCGCGCCATGCGCATGCGCGCGGCCATCACCTCGGGCGCCGCCGGCCGTCGCTCGAGGATGGCGGCGATCTCGGGCGACACCACCAGGTCGACACCGAAGGCCGCGGCAATGCAGTCGGCAGTGATGTCGTCGTGCGTCGGGCCGATGCCGCCCGTGGTAAAGACATAGTCGTGACCAGCGCGCAGCGCATTCACCGCCTCGACGACGTCGCGCTCGATGTCGGGCACGATCCGCGCATGGCGGATCTGGATGCCGTACTCGTTGAGCTTCCTGGCCAGGTAGGCCAGGTTCGTGTCCTGGGTGCGCCCGGACAGGATCTCGTTGCCGATGATCAGCACGGCGGCTGTCACGAGGGTGGGCTGGGTGGGCTCGGCGGCCATGGGTTGCTCCGGTGTGTGGGGTGAACAGGCATGCTACGAAATCGCTGCAACCGTGAGTGCTGTAGGGCGCCAGCTCGGCCGCACGGACGCCAAAGCGCCAGCAACCCCTTGGTGTGGTCCAGGCCAAGGGATGGGACAAGTGCAGGCATGAGTCGTTGCGACTGGCCTGCCGCCGCGTCATAGTTGTGGCAGGCGACCCGCGCCAAGGCATCACAGCTGATGAGATCGAACGGCAACAAGCGCGCGGCAAGGATGCCGCGCCCTCATCACCACAGCGTCTACGTCGTCGAGCTGGCGGAGCAGGTGTGGAACGAGGCGCGCTTCCGCGCGGCCAACCCGGACTATCGGTTGGGCCAGCCCTTTGTCTATGTCGGCATGACGGGGCTCGACCCGGACCTGCGATTCGACAAGCACAAGGCAGGCATCCAGGCAAACCGCTTCGTCTTCGCGTACGGGCTGCGCCTGCTGCCGGCGCTGTACGAGGTCTACAACCCGATGCCGTACGAGGCCGCCCGCGAGATGGAGGTGGAACTGGCCATCGGCCTGAGAGAAGCGGGGTTCGGCGTCTGGCAGGCCTGAGCCGCGGCAACCGACCGGCCCACCGCGACGCACGGCCAGACGCCGTGCCGAATGCCGGTTCGGCGCGGCTGGGCTACTTGCGAAGCGCAGCGTCCTCGATCAGCACGCCGTAGGTGTAGCCCGAGCCCAGGTTGACGTCGGTTCGCACCGTGCCCTTGACGCTGACGACATCGCCGAGGGCGGCGATGTCCCTGGTGGTCACCAGGATGTCGTTGCTGCCATCGGCGGCCGAACCCGACCCGTCGCGCAGGTGCAGCCAGTTCTTGCCCATGATGCCGGTGTTGACCTTCACCACCTGCGCGCGCACCAGCACGCTCTTGTCCTTCAGTCCGGCCTTGCCGGTTACCACCTCCGCCACGGTGCGGGCATCGGGGCCGGTGGCCTTGTCCACCTTGATCGGCTTGGCCGCCGGCGCCGCAGGCGCGGCCGCACTGCCCGTTACGGGCCCGGCGGCGGGGTCGACGATCTGACCGAATACGATCTTGTCGAACTTCGTCTTCAGCGACTTGCTCTCGAAGTTCTCCATCACCATGGTGTTGCCGATTGTCACCTGGGCACCCGGCTTGACGGTCGTGGTCGGCACGGCGGCCCAGGTGTCGCCGCTGGCGGTCTTGAGCCGCAGGTAGGTGTAGCCGTCGACGTTGCGGGTCTCGAGCACTTCGCCCCGGAGCGCGCCGGTTGCTGGCGCTGGCGCGGCAGCGGCCGCAAAGGCCACGGCGGACAGGAGGGTCGCAAGCGCCGAGCGAGCGGGCGTGGCGAAGCGGGTGGTGACGGATTTCATGGCGATGAGTCGGGTCCAGGCGAAGTGAGAGAGCAGCGCAGCAACTGTAGACAGGGCCATAAGCTGAGAAACGCCCTTCTGGGAATCAACGACCTCTTGCCGGGCAAAAGGCGAGACAGGTTCGGGCATAACCCGAGAAACTGCCTCACCCTGCGGCGAGGGCAGGATACAAGAAGGGTAACCCCCGTGCTCTACCCATTGAGGATTCTTAGGGAGAGTTGTGCTGCTGGCAAGGGGTGACATGATCCCGTTCCGATTGACCCCACAGGTGGCGAATGGCCATGGTGCGCGGTGAACTCATGATCAGCTGTCGCAGAACAGCCTCGAGGAGCTGGGATGCTCTGAACCTGCCGTTCGCCGGTACCAGCCATCGGCCACGAGCCGACGTTGGTGATGGTCCGCTTCGGGAATACCAACCTCCACGCGATCCCGGCGCTTTCGCGCTCTACCCCGGTACGATGACATCCGCGTCGAGGCCTGTGAAGACTTTTGTGCCACGCAGCGAACAAATGATTCGTGGTCGGCGATCACCAGCTGCTGCGTACGCCCTAGGCGCATGCGAAACACCGGCCCGAACAGCTGCGCCCATTGTTTGACGTCGAGGTGGACGCATGCGGGCGTGATCTGGAAGGTATTGCCCAGCAGCGGCCAGCCGCGTGGGCCGGGCAGGTCCTTGATCTGGCGAAGCGTGACAGCAACAGGCATCGGATTCGCAGGGTTCGCAGCC
>Ga0105097_10000361_pt1 | contig 20446 bp, 16 predicted proteins | sample PPLLak12cMay2015_FD_87035 | JGI IMG/M metagenome (GOLD analysis project Ga0105097, IMG submission 87035) | Freshwater sediment microbial communities from Prairie Pothole Lake near Jamestown, North Dakota, USA - PPLs Lake P7 Core (1) Depth... | ecosystem: Environmental > Aquatic > Freshwater >...
ACCCGCCATTTCATGAGCACAGGATCGATCGCCCAACGAATTTCCCCGGTACGCAACAAGTAATTAGCAGAGTAGATCAACCAGGCCGCATCACCAGGATCATCTGAAGACCAATCCTGAATGATTCTTCGGAATAATTCCGGGTATTGATTTATGGCTTTTTGCCGGCGGATTCCCGAGGCCTCAACTGTTGCCATGGTTGTATTTCGAATGGATCAATTCCTCCACATCCGCCATGGGTCTGTGGAAAGGTCCTAAATCCTCCATTTTCAAGCTGGTTACCGCCGCAGACCACCTGCCGGCTTCTTTTGGTGTTTTGGTCAACCGCGCTGCCATATAAGATCCGATGCAGGTATCACCCCGCCCGCTTCTCCCAACAAGTTCCTTCGGGTAAAAACCGTATTCGAAGAACTCTCCCTCTGCAAAGACCAACATCCCATCCCGGTGGGTAAGTACGATCTCTTTAGGTCCCATGGAAGCGTAAACCTTTGCGGCAGAGCGAATATCTGTTTCACCAGTAAGGAACTCGGCTTCCACCATATCGCTTTTCACTACATCTACCCATGGAAGAGTATCCTTCATCTCCTCCCAGGGCTCGTATTTCAACTCCTTCTCCCTTAATACCCGAATATACCCCTGCATATCCGCCGCAACAGTTGCGCCATTTCCTTTGAGCGCTTTGATCACATCAAGTCCAACTTCTCCTCGAAGGCTCGGACCTATCACGGCTGATTTCACCTTCAAACCATTTACATCCGCGGCAGTGATGGTTCCGGCCGTGGCTTCCACGGATAATGTGCGAATATCCGGGTCAGTGGTGGGATAGTACAACTCCATCAATGTGGAGCTGGGTGTGTATGTCACCCGGTACGCTATCCCTGCTTTTTCAAATTTGTCTATGACGCGGAAATCTTCCTTCGCAAGCCTGGTGACCACAATGGTTTTCACCCCCATCAGATTTGCGGCGTGTGCAGAGTAATTGATTGCGCCCCCATCCGTGAACTTCGTGCCTGAGGGAGTGATGATAGTATCTTTTGTATAATTTCCAATGCAAGCTAGTTCGAAGACATCATTCATGACCATTTTTCCTTTGCTTGATTTTTATACAGGGATTACTTTTATAAGAATCCAATAGATGCCGGCGGCTATAATGGCTGTGGATGGGATGGTGAACAGCCACGCGCTACCGATTTCCTGCGCCACCCCCCACCGGACCTTGCCGATCCTGTGCGCAGCGCCAACGCCCATGATGGATGAGCTCACCACCTGGGTCGTGCTCACCGGTCCACCGACCACCGAAGCCCCCAAAATCACGGTCGCCGAGGCGAATTGTGAAGCAAATCCATCCACCGGGCGGATCTTGAAAAACTTTCCCCCCAGCGTCCGGATCAATCTTTTACCGCCCAGGAGGGTTCCCAGGGCGATCATGAATGCGCAAAGAGCGATCACCCATTGCGGAACAACGAATGAGCTCAGGTAACCACCAGTCACCAGGGCTAGAGTTATGATACCCATCGTCTTTTGGGCATCGTTAGCCCCGTGGCTAAGCGCCAGAGATAATCCGGTAAAAATCTGCCCGGTTTTGAAAAAACCATTGATTCTCGGTGAAGCATTTTGGCAGAGGAAGAAAATGATCTTCAGGATCAACCAGCCAACCATAAACCCGAGAAAAGGGGAGGTGAAAAGTGCGATGACTATCTTTTTAAGTTCTTCTAGGTTGATCGCCTGCCAGCCCGCGCCAATGATCACAGCACCAATTAAACCACCCACCAGCGCATGAGAAGAACTGCTGGGAAAACCCAATCGCCAGGTGAGTAGGTTCCAGAAGATCGCACTGCACAAAGCGGCAATCAGTACCTGGAGGGTGATCGTATCCGGCTCCACAACCCCGCCAATGGTTTCAGCCACTGCCACCCCAAATATAAACGGGCCAAGGAACTCTGCAATGGCAGCCATCCAGAGAGCTGCCTTGGGCGGTAAAGCGCGTGAAAAAATCATCGTGGCAACTACATTACTGGAATCATGAATTCCATTAAGAAAATCAAAACCCAAAGCCAGAATTATTACTGTAAGAACGAGGGGATCCATATATCATAGCCCTGAACGGTTAAGTTTTCTTTACCACTATGTCAGCGATCACATTGGCGGCTTCATCACCCCGGTCGGCAGCATTGCTTAAATGACGATAAACTTCCCGGCTTTTGAGCATTTTCATTACGTGCTTGATATCCTCTGCGCCTGTAAACAGATCAGCAAGGGCTTCCCGGTACACTTCCTCCACGCGGTTCTCCAACGCTTTCGCGCGTTGCGCGTGTTCATTCGCCACCCCGGGATGCTCCTCCAGCCGATCCACCGCCTGAAGCAACTCATACGCTGCATCGCGAAGAATGGAGGCGATGCGGTGCATATATGTCGTCGGTTTGACCTTTAAGATCTCCATCTCGGTGACAGTGCTGAACGCATAATCAAGCACATCATCGATCGTACGCGATAGAGCAAATATATCCTCTCTATCAAATGGGGTGATGAACGTGCGGTTTAATTCGTTGATGAGGATCCTGCGGGCTTCATCCGCCTCTTTTTCTTTGGTAGTCAGGAGCGCCGCCGCTTTGGGGTCCTGGCTGGACATATATTCCTTTAATGCTTCCAATCCTTCCAGCGTAAGCTGGGCCTGGTTGTGGATATACTTCAGGCACACATTTGGTTTCTTTTTAAAGAGTTTCATGTTTATTCATCTCCTTTACATCTTTTTAATACAACCTGATTGATGCAAAACAACCAAGCCTGTACGGATTTGCTGATAATTGTTGTGGTTCTGAACTTCAATTACCCTGCAGGCTTTCTCAGGAAGATAAGGTGATAACTCGCGATAATCCATATCCCCTGATCCCGGCGCAATATGGTCATCCAATCCATCCATATCATGAATGTGAACACCAATGATCCTCTGCCCAAATTGCTTCAACCAGGTATCAGCCGGGTAAAAACCCAGCCTGTCCAGCGCTGCGGCGTGACCCACATCAAAAATAAAACCAATTCTCCCAGGCTCCGCCATTGCCAGTAATTCGTCCAATTCCTCCGGTACGGGGATCTCAAGGAAATGGGATCGGTTTTCCAAACCCAGTTGTACCCCAAGCGGTTTCGCATAATCCAAAAGTTCCTGGATGCTCCTCTTCAATGCCAGGAAACGAGCAGATTCCAGTCTTTTCCGCTTTTCGATCAGTTCATTCTTTATATCCGCATAAGCTTGTGATGATTTATCCCCACGAACAAACAACGTGCGCAACCTATCTTCCACCGAATGATCCTGCTGAACATTCCCGGCATGAACTACTATGTACTTTGCTTTGACTTCATACGCCAGGTCCAGGCTGCGCATAATGGATCCAACCCCTTCTGCCCGGTATTCTTCATTCGTGGAGGAAATAAGCCAATCCCGGTTCTTGTATTCCGCGGCGGAAATATCTGCTGGGCAGGGTTCATGCACGCTGGATATCTTTTTTCGCAACCTTCCGATGCCTTCCAGCATGGAAGAATCCACCTGGTGGTTAAGCTCCACGTACTCAAAACCAAGCCGCCTGGCTGCTTCCAGGAAATCCTCCAGCGATTGAAAATTACCAATCCCCCACATGGAGGAAAGCGAGGCCATGTATCGAATAGCTGGATCTGGAGCATTTCTGGGTGGGAAATAGGGGAACAAATCCTTCAGGTTGGTTATCGAGTGGTCAGGCTCCAAACCTTCAACCGATGGGCGGATTTTTCGACCTGTTTCAGAATGGTTGATCAGAACTGCCAGCTTGAAGCCAGCCAGTCTGGCAGCGGCAACATCTCTCTCCGGGATATCGCCAACATAGGCGCATTCGGAGGGGTCGACACCCATGATGGTCGTTGCTTCCAACAGGATCCGGGGATCAGGTTTACGTTTTCCAACTACTGCAGAAAGCACTATTGTTTCAAAATACCCGGTCAATCGCAATTTTTTCAAGGCATTGGGAGCTTCCACACTGCTGGTTGTGTTGCTCACCAGACCCAACCGATACCCCCGCCGAAACAACTCCTTGATGACCTCAGCGGTTTCCGGAAAAACGATCCGCTCTCCTGTCGCCTCACGCCAAAGCAGGTTTAATTTCACAGCATTTGAACGAACCAGGTCCTGCGGCCAATCTGGCAGCATCCAGCGGGTCCACAGGTCTGCCTCATTGAGTTCGATCATGGTTTCGCGCGCCCATTTTCGATAAGCCGCCAGCCTGCGCGCAAGCATTGCCGAGAAACCGTCAGGGTCATCGCTGGTGTTGAGAATCTCAAGGATCTCGCTTGTGTAATGCAGGCGATCCTCCCTGCTTCGCTTTTTCGAACCCCGCAGGGTGCCGCCCATGTCAAACAGGATCGTCGAAATACCGTTTTTCATGAATTCTTGAGTTCCTCAAACGCGACGGCAGGTACAGTCAAAAGCTCCTGGAAGGTTTGAATATAAAAATCGGCATGTGCGTCAGCGTCGTAATTAAACGCAACAGTTTTAATTCCTACCTCTATGGCACCTTTTAATTCGCTCTCCTTATGACCCACGAACACCGTTTTACGCGCAGGAACACCCAGCTGGTGCAGCGCAGCTTGATAGATACCTGGATCTGGTTTTCGGATGCCCATCTCACAGGAGGATATTATCGAATCCCAGACGTGAACAAAACCGCCCTGGTCGAACCAGTTAAGCTTCGTTGAAATAGGATTTGCCGTATCGGTGATAATTCCCAGCAGGTAACCGGCATTTTTTAGCGCAAGCAAGGTTTCGGGGACCCCATCAAAGAATTCCACCGAATCGTCTTCCTCTGCGAGTATCTCTTTACCCGTATTGACTTCGTTCGGTTCATTAACTCCGTACATTCGCACCAATTCCTCCCTGAATTCATCCTGGGTGATCTGACCGCGATACGCCTTTTGGGTTAAAAGGTCCCTTCCATCCTCATCTACTATCTTCCCGGAAAGCCCGAGGCTCAGAAGAAATTCCCTGAACCTGTCTCCTTTTCCAGGACGATGGTAAAGGATATCCCCGGCGTCAAAAAGAATCGCCCGGATGGATTCCTCCTCGCCAAGCTTTCCGGTATGATGCTCTTCGTTTCCGATTTTGTTCTTTAGAAAGTTTACAAGCTCATCCATCTTGTGAATTACCAGATCGGGGATTGCTCCATCGTCGGATTCTCCATGATTGAAATCATGACAGATCTGAATGGCATACTTAAAGCCTGCCTTTCGTGCCCCTACGATATCCCGCGCGATCCTATCACCAATGTAAACGCATTCGCTGGTGGGAACATTCGCAAGCCGCGCAGCGTAATGGAATATGGCTGGATCCGGTTTCCGGCGTCCGTATTCACTCGAAAGAACAATTGGATCGAAATAATTCCGGATCCCGTAAGCTTCGAGATTTTGTGGAACCTGTCCCCGGCTGCAAACGTTGCTTATCAGCCCGATCTTCAACCCAAGATTCTTGATCGATTCAAGCACCTGGGGAATTTCGGGACGCATCTCACGCTGGTAGTAATGAGTCTCAATATATAGAGTTACCTCTTCCGCAATAGAATCCATTGCCTCTGCATCCAGTGGGTATCCCGGGAATATATATTCCCGCCATACCCGCTGAGGCGGAAGCTCCATCATGGTATCCAGGCTGAATTTGTGATACGCTGCGAGACCTTTTATTATGACATCCAGTAATTCCTCATTGGATAAATCAAGGTTAATGCCTGCTGATGCGAGGATCGCGGAAATCCCTGGGGTAGCCTCCAGCCGGAGCTGGCGTGTGTACCCGAAGGTTTCTATGGTTCCGCCCATGTCAAAAAATATTGCCTGGATGGTCATTTCTACTCCGGTATGAACAAAAGCCCGTCCCACCGCAAGGTTATTTACCTTGCGGTCTGTGGAATCTTCCTAATTTGGTTTTTACGATGCGCTGTTCGTTGCGGGGACGCCCCGGGATTTTCTCGCGATCACCCCGGGGCATCCTTCTTAATTCAATTCACTTATTGAATGATCTACGGTTGCCCAAGGTTGAGCAGGTAGAAATCTCGCGCCTGGACCAGATTCTCATACGCGAACTTCTCTTCAATTAACCAGGTCAAATCGCGGATCTCTTTAAGGGTTTTCATTCCTTCAGGTACCTCATAAGTTGAATCCGAGAAATAGGTCCCGAAACTCGCCCAAGGATCCCGCCCTTCCTCGCTAGTTATAAACTTGATAAACAATTTTGCGGCGTTCGGGTGTGTTGCCTGGTTCATGATCCCCAAATAGCTTTGCGATTGAATACCTGTTGTTGGATTCAATCCCCAGCACGGTTCAAAGGCAAGATTACCTTCCTGAACATCCGGGTAATTGGAATAGGAGGTGAACGCAAGCAAATTTTCTGTCATACCAGGGGTGGCAAACGCCGAATCAACCTCGTCGCCACCAGGTTGTGGAATAGGGGCGTTCTGAGCAAATTTCTTGAGCCATAACCAACCGGCATCAGGGGTATCTGCTTCCAATTCCGGTTCCTTGCCGTAAAGATCCACATACGCCTGTTTCATTTCATCCGCGTGGAATGCTAGGGTAACTAATTTACTTAAAGTGGATGCGTCATTTAGGGGATCTTCAACCACGACCTTCCCCTTCCACTCCGGTTGGGTGAGTTCCCAGATATTCTTGACCGGACATTCTTTATTGAGTTCCGAGTTATAAGCCAGGATCGTGGTACCAAGCCTGTTCAGAAGAAGTGGGTAGGTCAACTCTTCTGCCACTGGAAAACCATCCGGCACAAACCGCCAGACGTATTCCTTCGGCAAAACATTCCCAACCAGTTCTGCGCCGCCACTGCTCAACCAGACATCCCCAACGACCAGGCCGGATTCCTGCTCACCCAGCGTTTTTGAAAGAACATCATCACCACCCAGGTCGTAGCCTTCGCAGGCAATATCCGGGTACATCTCAGACCAGATCCCGCAAGCTTTTTCGATCTTGGAGGTATTGGCGTAAACAACCACTTTGCCTTCCTGCTTGGCGGCTTCCTCGATGGCTGCCCAATCCTGGGGTTCAGTCGCGAATTCACCCAGCATGTTGGCTTTGAGCCATTCCTGCTTGGCGGTGAGTGTTGGTTCCACTGCCGGTGCGGCTGAATCTTCAGGTACTGTCACATCCGGGGGAGCCTCAGTAACTGCAGGGGCTGGCGAGGTGCACCCAGCTACAAGAACGATCAGAAAGATGATGGTGAAAAACTTGACGAACTTATTCATTTCTTTTCTCCTTAAAATTTTTATGGTGATGAAAATCCGCTTTCTTGTTCAATTAGTCAGGTATCTGGTTTCCTCCTTTCAACACAGAATATATTGAACTAATTAACCCATCAACAATTAGCAGTTGAAATGATATTTCCGCTTTCCTTGCTGTAGAGATTTACGCAATCGGGATCTAGTTTTAACCAGATCTTTTCATCCATCTTGATCTTGCTGATCCCATTTTCCTTGACCGTGACCTCCAGCTCGCCACGCCGGGCGATGATGGTTGAATCTGCACCTGATGGAAGAACAGAGTATGCGCTGAATTCGACCGCACCCGTACCCGGTTTATTAAGAATCTTGATATCCTCCGGTCGAACACCAGCGATGACATCTCCTTCCGCGCCGTATGTGGGCACGGATAATTCCAGCTTGCCCAGCATTATCTTATTTTTCCCACTGATGACGCCATCGATTAAATTGATCTTCGGATTGCCAATGAAATCCGCGACAAAAAGATTCGAAGGAAAATGATATACCTGGTCAGGGCTGCCAAGCTGCTGGATAACGCCCAGTTTCATGATCGCAATATTGGTTGACATCGTCAGGGCTTCCAACTGGTCATGCGTCACGTAGAGTGTGGTTGCCCCGGAATCATGATGAAGCCGTTTTAATTCCACGCGCATGTCCATTCGCAGGCGGGCATCCAGGTTCGAGAGTGGTTCATCCATAAGAAAGACCTTCGGCCGGTATGCCAGCATTCGCGCGAGCGCGATGCGCTGCTGCTGCCCGCCGCTCATCTCACGCGGGTAGCGGTCAGCGTATCCTTCCATCTGGACTTCCGCTAATGCTTCCATTACCCGTTTATCCATTTGTTCCTTGGATAGTTTTTGAATTTCAAGGGCAAAGGTAATGTTTTTATAAACTGTCATGTGCGGCCAGAGCGCATAATTTTGAAAGACCATCCCCAGCTCTCGCTGCCCGGCCGGTAAGGAAATTCCTTTCCGGCTTGAATAAACCAGTTTATTTCCTACCAGGATTTCTCCTTCGTTGGGATCCTCCAAACCTGCGATACATCTCAACAGGGTTGTTTTTCCACACCCGGAAGGTCCCAGCAGTGTGAGGAAACTGCCAGGTTCTACTACCAGGCTGACGTTATTGACCGCTACGACATCGCCAAACCGTTTTGTAAGATTATTTACTGTGATTGTAGTTGCCATGTCTCCTCTGGGTTAGGCTCCGAGACCTTTTTTCAAACTACCGCCCCGGAATCTGCTGATGATGAAGTGGCCGATCAGAACCAAGCTGATCAGAACTAGGATGACTGCGTTGGCCTGTTGTTCGCTGCCATTTTCACTGTAACGCATGGTCATGCTGGCCAGAACTTGCGTGGAAGGAGTGACCAGTAAAATGATCAAAGATAACTCCCTCATCGTTGTAATGAATGTCAACATGAACCCCGAAACGAATCCTGTACTGGTGAGCGGGAAAATGATCCGGCTGAACCGCTTCCATGAATTCGCTCCAGCCACAGCAGCGGCTTCTTCAAGTTCCCGGCCAACCTGGAGCATGGCGGAAACACCACTCCGGGAGGAATAAGGAATGTGCTTGGCGACGGACACGATCACCAGTAATGCAAATGTTCCATATAAGGGTGGTATCGGACCAACCGGTTGGGTGAACATGGTGATATAAACCGCGCCAAAGGCAATGCCCGGGATCACATAGGGAATGAAGGCAAGTTGTTCAGTGATCTTTGATAACCGAGTCCCCCGCCCCTTCACGATCGCATAACCCAGGATGATCCCAAAGAATGCGGTGAAAAAAGCAGTCGCCACCGCCAACCGTATGGAGTTCCAGGCGCCGCGATAGATCGCAGGATTCAGAAGAATGCCGGGTTCCCCGTTGTTGATCTTGGGGTCTCCTTTTCCGACCCAATGCGCGAGGGTGAAATTGGCGGCACTATAATCCCCCGAACGGCGCATGAAAGTGCTCCATAACAGCAAAACCAAGGGTCCAATCGCAACGATCAACTGGAAGGTGATGATTCCCGCGGCGATTACGCCCCTCCATTCCCGTAATTTTGTTTTCTGGGACATGAACCCGCGACCACCAATCGTTTCATAGCTTTTCCGGGTCCCGACGATTTTCTGGTTTACTGAAATTGTCACCATGGAGAATAGGATGAGGATGATCGCCAATACGAAGGCATCACCGAAGGCTCCAACCGCAATATTGGATCGGATCATGGTGGAAAGGGTGTAATAACGAACCGGAACCCCCAGGACATTAGGCCCGCCGAAGGTACCCATCACTTTCGCAAAGGTCATTATAAAACCGGAGAGAAGCGCGGGTACTACTAGCGGGAAGGTGATCTTCCCCAGGATACGCATCCGGCTTGCGCCAGCCAGTTCCCCTGCTTCCTCAAGACTGGAATCAATGGACATCAGCGCAGCCGAAACGAACAGGAAAAAGAAGGTGTAGTAATGCAGGCCACTGCTGATAATGATCGGAACGGGTCCGAAGGCGAGCCAATCCGGAGGGGCAACCCCGGTAAGGTCCATCAGCATACCGGCGGTTCCTCCCAAAGTCCCGTTATTGAATAGAACCTTCCATGCCATTGCGATTGTCCAGGAAGGCATGATGTAGGGAAGAACTGCCAGAATATTGATCGCATTTCTACCAGGCAAGTCCGTGCGGACGACCAGCCAGGCAAGCCCGCCTCCGATGACAAATGCCATGAACGTCGCTCCCAGCGATATCGTCAACGAGTGGAGCAACGGTTCCAGCGTCATCACGATCCCAATCTGGGTGGTTAGCATTCTCATCCAGTGAAAGGACGTTAATTCACCCGGCACGGCATCCTTGGCATACCTTCGGTCGTTATCAGCATAGGTGATCGTTGTCGTGATCATTCGGTACAGAGGGATAATCACCATGTAGAAGATCAGGACCAGCATGATTATCGAGAGGATCACATGCGGGCTGGTTAGCCAGCGGAAAAACCTACGCCATGATGCCAATAATCTTTGGGAAAATGGTTGGGGTGCAATTGCCGCGCTCGTCATTAATTTTCTCCCATGCAATAATCGATGGATTACCTTGCTTGACCGTTCGTTTTCTTCAACCGATCTCGTAGCTGATCCAATTTATCCAGGTTCTCCGTCACCTCTTGCGGGTTTCTATTGGCAATCTCCAATAAGAGCGCATTGATGATCGTCATCGGGACAACTAAAGAATGAAACGCTGAAACAGGGCCGCGCTTTGCGGAAAGTACAATATCCACCTTGTCGCCCACAATAGAACCCAGGGTATCAGTTAGCAGAATCGCCGGGCAATTCACCTCCCGCGTGTAATCTAGGACTATTTGCAGCGTGGGATTCACATCGAAAAAGCCAATCGCAAAAAGCAGGTCTTTTTTTGTCATCAGGAGAAGCGGTTCAAGCGTCTCCCGCCCTGCGATCGTTAGAGGAATCACTTGCTTCCCAAAACGGGTTAACCGCTGGTGAAGAAGATGAACAAGTGAAATGGAAGGACCGGTACCAAAGACAAAAAGATGCTCGCATGCGATCATGCGAGCAACTGCCTTCTTCATTTGATCCCGGTCAACAGTTTGGAGAGCTTCGGTCAAGTAGTCAATTTCAGATACCGTGACCTTTTCAAAAATGTCACCGCCTTCTCGAAGGTCATCCAACCTGCTTCGCAGCCTGGCAGAGTGACCCACCCGGCGGCGGAAGTTTTCCTGAAGGGCTTCCCGCATACATGGGTAACTTTCATATCCAAGTTTGCGGGCAAACCTCACCACGGTGGCCTCACTAAGACCGAGGCGGTTTGCCAGCTCCCCGCCTGAAAGGAATGCCGCCTCATCCTGGTTCTTTAAAAGATAAGAGGCTATCTGTTTTTCACCCTTGGTAAGCTGGGGGTAGGAGTTGCTTATGACCTGGTTAAAATCCTGGGCGATCACAAAATCTCCGATTGAAGGTCAATTCGATTTTTCTTATAACTTTCATAATTTAATATTATGAAAGTTATCTTTCATTTGAAACATAATACAACATTAATATTTGAAATGCAAGCGATTTACCATACCTTCTTTCGAAAATTGGTAGACTTCAATTTGATGTTTATGAGGCAGTTTCATAGTTGACCTTCTCGTCGCCATTAAATTCCCATAGTTGAGGGTATTTTTTATGCACCGCCCAGGCAGCAACCACGCATCCGATTCCGCCGGAGATGATCGCAAAAGGTACGCTGAAAATCTGGGCCACGAGCCCGGATTCCACTTCACCCAACTGCGGGCCGCCCTTGAAAAATATCTGGGTGATGCTCATCATCCTTCCCCGCATTACATCGGGAGTCTGTAACTGACGCACTGTGTTACGGATGATAGTACTGAGTCCATCAAACACTCCGATAAGGATCAAGGCAAACATGGTGATCCAAAAAGAAGTGGAGACGCCGAATAGAATCGTCGAAAATCCCAGGGCAACAAGGGAAAGTACGATTATTTTTCCCTGTCGTTGAATAGCGCGCTTCTGGGATAAATACAGTGCTACCAGAAGGGTGCCGATGGATTGCCCCGCGGACAACCAGCCATAGTGGATCGGCCCGACGTGCAGGATATCCGTGGCAACAAAAGGCAATAGGGTATTCGCGGAGGAGAAAAAGGCTGCAAAAAAATCCATCAGCATGGCAGAGAGGATGATCGGGGATTTCAGAATAAAGTCGATCCCCGCCTGGATATCCACTAATGCGCTCTTTGGCTCCATGGGTTGTTTTTCGATTTCTGTTTCCACGTGCCCCATTGCGATCAACGCGATGATGACTGCAAAAAATGAGATCGCATTCAGCCAATAAGCCCACTCGATCCCTAGAAAAACAATAACAAATCCGGCTAATGACGGGCCGACAATTCCGCCGACCTTGGTCGCGATGGAGGAAACGCTATAAGCGCTGGGCAGGTCTTCCTTCGGGACGAGCGCGGGTATTAGCGCTTGCCGGGCGGGAATATCAAAAGTAATCGCAACGGCCTGGATCACAACCAATCCAAACAGCATCCAGAGGGACACGATTCCTGCCGCAGTAGCGAACCCTAGAATCAATGCCGCGACTGCCTGTGCAAACTGGGTCAGGATGGTGACCTTGCGCCGGTTGAAATGATCCGCCACCACTCCGGCAAGCAATGAAAGCATCAACAGGGGTAGAAAACGGGCAATTCCAATGATGCTGATCGAAAGCGGCTCGTTGGTCAGTGTGCGCACTTGCCAGTATAGTGACCAAAGCTGCATCTGCGAACCGGTGAAAGAAATTAAATGACCGATCCAATACATGAGGAACTTTTTAGATTTAAGAGCCGGAGGCACAATCATTTAATGATCTTCAGGGTATGTTTTCGATTCGGCGATTTCTAAGTTCCTATCTTAATATTTCTCTGATCTCATCAGAAACCCACAATGCCGCCCCGGTGGTATCCACGACCATCTCGGAAACCGCCATCAAAGGACGGTAGATCTCATCCGCCCGCAGGAATTGGGTCTTGAAGTACCTGTTCAAAAAGTACGCCGGGTCGTATTTCTTGCGGTAATCAATATCCCGCTTCCATTTGCGCTTCAAGCGGATCGGATCATCGGTCAAATACACCACTTTGATACCGATTAGCTGTGATATCTCGTCGATGTGAAAAGGGAAGTTTCCTTCCATGAATATAATATCCGCTGGCTCAACTTCAATTGAACTACAGCCGGGTTTTAGGTTCCCTTGCAGATCGTGACTGGATGTTCCATATACGAAATCATAACGGGGGATCTGGATTTTATGCCCTTTTAGAATTTCTTCAAGGCTATTAATAAAAATATCAAAATGGGTGGATTCCTTCCCCATAGGTTTATCCTCACGGATCTCCCGGTCAAGCAGGAAATTATCCACTTCGATGGAGGTTATTTTTTGACCCTTTTTGTGAAATTCGATTAGCAACCGTTCGGTGATCTCGGTTTTCCCCGCAGCAGTGGGACCAGCGAGTGTGATGAGAATGGGTGTCCCTTTCGCTTCGATCACTTTTTGAATGCATCCGATAAAGGCTTGATCAATTTCTTCATTTACCTTCATGAAATCCAGGTATCCAACCCCCTGGTACCTATCCAGCTGCCTTTGTTTCTGCTCAAAACTCTGGTATGGTTTTCCTCCAAGATGGGTCAGAACATCCTGGGTGAAGTAAGTGTTCCGTGGGACGAAGAAAAAACCTCTGACGTCAAAATAAAAAAGATACTTTACCCATTCCGCCGAATATTGATTGCTGACTAAACCCGCGAAGAGTACCTGGTTGAGGTGAAAGATCTGGTGGTCGAGCACGATCCGGTCGCCGATCTTCGGTTTGTGCTCGATGCTCTCATAAAACCTCCGGTCTTTCACCATCCTCTCAATTTCTTCTATTGGGATCAAATTTATGCTTTCCCAACCCTTTGCCGGGAAATAATTTTCCAGTGCATAACGAAATTCATAAAATGCGAGGTCGTCCACGCCAGGTTGGATCATTCTGAGTTCTTTGAAGAGAGAGGCGGTAAAATCTTCTGCGCTATTTAGCCGATTGGTTCCAATCATCGGTGATCCTTTCAATTACGGTCGAGGCTTTTCATCACCTCGGGTGTGACCCAGAAGGCAGCACCTGTGGTATCCACAGCAATATCGCAGGTAAGAAGTTGCGGCAGGTAAGCCACCTGTGCCATGATGAACTGATCCTTAAAATACCGGTTGCGGAAATAGTTCAAATCGTACTTCTTTCTTAAGTCCATATCCCTCCTCCATTTTCGCTTCAGGCGAATAGGGTCATCTGTGAGGTACACCACCTTGATTCCTATCAGCGGGGCTATTTCATCGATCAGGAATGGAAAATTACCTTCGATGAAAATTATTTCCGCAGGAGCGATATCAATGGGTACTCCTCCTGGCTTGAGCTTTCCGTCAAGGCTGTGGCTGGAGGTTCCATCGATAAAGTTATACCGGGGAGTGGTGACTTGTTTTTCAACGCGGATATCCAGCAACGCATGTTTGAACAGCTCTAAATGCAGTGCTTCCTTTCCCTCAGAGTGGATACCCTTTTCCTCGCGTTCATCTCTATCGGTGAGGAAATTATCAATTTCGATCGAGGTGACCTTGAATCCTTCCCTGGTAAATACTTCCTTCAGCCTGTCGACTATCTCAGTTTTTCCAGCCGCGGTTTGTCCAGCGATCGCAAGGATCAAGGGTACCCCGCGAAACCTGGATAATTTCAAAGCACTGTGAATAAAGAGGTTATCTACCTCCATGTTGGATAATTTAAAATCCCGGTAACCAAGTTCCTGCCTGGAGTCAAATTTCCTCTGTTTCCGGTCAAATTGCCGGTAGGGTTTACCGCCCAGGTGCCTGATTATCTCCGCCGGGAAATAGTCCGTCCGATGATAAAACATAAAACTGCGAGGATCAAAATAAAAATGCTTATCGACCCAATCTTCAGAATAACAGCCTATGGCAAGCCCGGCGAAAAGCATTTGCTGAAAGGTAACGATGATCTCATCCAAACCGATCCTGCCGTTGACGATTGGTTTGATATTGATTTCTTTATAAAATTCCTTGCTGGTTACCTTGGCCTCAATGGTTGAGGGAGACTCAAGCGATACAGAATCCCATCCGCTTTCAGGAACGAACTCCTTAATACCGTATTTAAACTCGTAAAACTCAAATTCAGCGATAGCCGGATGGAATCTTTTCATTTTCGAAAAAAGTATTTCGGATACTTTCTCTGAATCTCGTAATAATCCCGTGGGATTCATAATACGCGTGAAACCGTCCTTCCTTTCGAGTTGGTATTGGCAGAGCTCACACCCCTCTGCATTTTCGTCCGGTTCCTGAGACCATCAGATCGAATGCCCGTTTGGTTTTCTCATAGTTACCATCCCGGTCGAGGGCGATTCCCCTTCCAACACCGGAGGCGATCCTCCCAGCACCGATTTTCCCGAGCTCGATCTGCAGCTTGTTAAGCAAAACCGGGGCACTGCCAGGGTCGGTGCTCCTTCCGTCAAATATCAAATGAAGGAAAACCTTTTCCAGCCCGCGGTTCTTTGCCATTTTCAAGATCGCCAGGGGATACTCGATCGAACCGTGTGAACTTTTTTCGGTGAGAAGCCCGATCAGGTGCAGGGAGCAACCGCTGGATCGGATCGAGTCGATGGTCCCGCAGATAACCTCGTTGGTGAAAAAAGACCCATCCTGCATGGCCTGGTCCAGGCGGACATCGTCCTGGGGGACGATCCTCCCTGATCCGAGATTGATGTGCCCCGCTTCAGAATTACCGGCTTTTCCAGGTTCCAAGCCCACCGCCTCTCCGGCAGCACGCAACCGAGACCAGGGGTGATCCTTCAATAATTCATTCCAGACAGGTGTTTCTGCCAGGAAAATTGGGTTGGTTTCATCCTGTGCTCCTATCCCCCACCCGTCAAGGATGATAAGGAGAACTTTTCTTTTTCCACACCAGTCAACATCCGTAACCAAGTTTGCGCCTTCCATCCCTTCGGGTATATCCACACCTACTGCGGAAAGGATGGTCGGTGCAACATCTGCCAGGACGCCATCTCTCAGAATCGGTTTTTCCTTCATGGAAGGATCGATGACAATAAATGACACTTCATTAGCAGTGTGGGAAACGTGCGGTTTACCGTCCTCAGTCAGCATCTGCTCCAAATTCCCATGGTCTGCAGTGACCATGGTGACATAGCCGGATCTTTGCGCCGCTGCGAGGACCCTTCCAAGTGTTTCATCAACAATTTCCGCGCAGCGGATTTTGGCTTCCCTGTTTGTTGTATGTCCGATCACATCTCCGTTTGCAAAATTGGTCACGATTAGATCGTATCCCTGGTTTATCCCTTCAATCACACGTTCCTCGACACCGGGGAGGCTAAGTCCGGGCACCTGGTCGAACGGGATACCCTTTGGAGAAGGTACGCGAAAATCATCCTCTCCCGGGAAAGGTTCGCTGCTGCCGCCATTGAAAAAGAAGGTGACATGCGCGAATTTTTCAGACTCCGAGGTTCTAAGTTGGCGCAAGCCTGCCCTGGAAACGGCTTCGCTGAGGGTTCCCTTGATCTTGGTAGGAGCAAAAGCAACAGGCAGGTCTTTGAATTTTTCGTGATACAGGGTGAGGATTACAAATTCGATCGGGAATAATTCTGGGCGTGGAAAATGAGGAAAAGCCGGATCTGAAAATGCTTCGGTTAGTTGAATTTCCCGCTCACCCCTCCGGCAGCAAAATATCGCCGCATCCCCCGGGCGGATTCGCCCGATCGCCAATCCATTTTTTTCAACAACCACCAGTGGTTCAAATGAGTAATCGGTTTGCCCTTCAACATACATTCTGCGAATGGTTTCGATAAGATCCGGTTCCAATCCTGGGGATGGTTGCTCGGCCATGCAGGCTTCCTTCAAAGAGTTACTTTTTTACACCTGGAAAAATATCCAGAAGATCGCTTAATTCCTGGATGATCAAATCCGGTGTCACATTACCGGAGGGAGGTTCTTTTTTCAGGGTTTCTGGTTCAAGCAGAACGATGGACATGCCATATCCCGCTGCCTGAGTACCTTCAACATCCCGAACCAAATTATCTCCGATGTATACACACATTGCTGGTTCCACGCCCATCCTGCGCGAGGCTTCCCAGTAAATTTCAGGATTCGGTTTACGAATGCCAAGCTTGGATGAAAGAACTACCGTCTTGAAATAACCGGTCAGGTGATCTTCCTCAAGCCAATCCGGGATCTCGGTTTCAGTGATTGTATTCGCGATAATTCCCAATAAGTATCCCCTGCGGTCCAATTCGGTGATTACCTTGGTGACATCCGGCCGGGGGACCCGCCTGCCATCGCAATCCCGCCATAGACGGGTAAGCTTACTAGAATATGGAGCGATCCTTTCAGCAGGAAAATCAGGGAGCATCCACTGGGTCCACATCTCTTTCTCTGATGCCTCGATTAATTCTTCCTTCGCGCGTTTTCGAAGAACCTGGTATCGTTTCTCCAGGAATTGAAAAAATTCTTCCGGCTCCATTTGCGCACCGGTAAAATCCACCAGTTGCTGCTTTGCATCTGCCATGAACTTTTCGTCTTTTATGACTATCCTTAGCGTGTTCCCTACGTCCAGAATGATCGCTTCGATGTTGAGAGCCTTTTCCTTGGGATCCATCCCGCCTCCAGTTTATTTTTCTGTCATATTTTTCTTTTCTGCAATTATTCTTTCATTTGAGTATCGTACAACAATATAAATATTTTTGCAAGAGAAATTTCAAAAAAGTATTGACTTTTATTTTTATTCTGGGTAAACTGTAAATGCACACGTGTGCATTATTTATGGCAACCACCATCAAAGACATCGCACGAAAAACCGGGTTCACCCATTCAACCGTATCGCGCGCCTTGAATGGGAGCAGTCTCATCTCTGAGGAAACCATTTCGATTGTTACGAAGGCTGCCAGAGATATGGGATACCATCCCAGCGCAGCTGCACGGAGCTTAAAAACCAATCAGACGCGCGCTTTGGGCGTGGTTGTCCGCAATATTGATGACCCCTTCTTCAGCGAGGTGCTGCAAGGAGTCGAGGATATCGCCAGGGAGCGTGGATACAGCATTTTCATCTCGTCCTCAATGAATGACCCGAATCGGGAGCAGTCGATCGTGGAATCGATGCGGGAACACCGTGTGGATGGCATCATCATCTGTTCCACCTCCTTCAGCGCTTCTCAATCCAGGCACCTGCAGGATTACGACGTGCCAATCGTGGTAGTAAACAACCAGGCTTCAGAAGATTACCGATTCGCGATCTCGCATGATGACGTGGATGGCAGCAGGCAGATCACCCGCCACCTGATCGAGCTTGGGCACCAACATATCGCATATCTTGGCAATTCCATTTCTGGCCGGACTAACCTGGAGAGGCTTTCAGGTTTCCAGCAGGAAATGGCTGCACATGGAATTACTGTCCTACCGGAAAATCTCATCCTGGTTCCGGGTGGTGAGCCCGCCATGGGATCTTTGGGCGCGGAGAAATTCATCTCACTTACCAACCAACCGAGCGGTCTGGTGTGTTTTAACGACATGATGGCAATCGGTGTCCTCAGAAAATTTGAAGAGGCGGGAATTCGAATTCCTGAGGATTGCTCGGTGACCGGTTTCGACAATATTTCATTCTCGGAGTTTTCGAATCCACCTTTAACCACGTTTGACCAGCCAAAACACTTTATCGGCGCTGAGGCAGCGGGATTGGTTCTGGAGTTGTTACAGCAAAAGCATGAAGGTAACGGCCACGATCCTGTGAACAGACTATTAAAAGGAAATTTACTGGTGCGACAATCCACCACTTCACCCCAAAAGTCAGGGAGCATCGAGAAATGACTGGATCCAGCTATAAACTCTCTGACCTCAATCTTGACCTCTTTGAAGGTTCGCTCGCCGAGAAGGACGGTATCGAATTCGGGTTATGTAATACTACCCAGGGTAAAAAATTGGTGGCCCTGCGGAAAAGCGAAAATACAGTCCTGCCTGGATTTCAGGGTCAGTTTTCAGAATCCGCTGTTGGTGATCTGCTCATCTGCCCGCTGGATCCAACCAACGCCCGGGAACTGCGTTCCCGTCTGGATTGGCTAAGACCCCGCCCGTTGGGTACCGCCGCTTCGGCAGGAATGGGAGACCGGATTGGCCTTGCCACTCCAGGGCACGTCCGTGCCGTGAAATCCACCCAGACCGTTCAGCCGATCTTCGCCCAGCAATCCATCCGGGAAATGTCCAGAACCAACCGCACTCCACAACAAGTGATGGACGATGCCACCTGGGGTGTTTTCCAGGAGGGTTGGCAGGGGGGTTTGGGTGCGGATGCTGATCATCTGAAGACACCCGAGGATATCGATTATTGCCTTGCATCAGGATACACCCTCTTCACGATTGATCCCGGTGATTATGTCGATTACAGTGCTGAGAACGCTGACTCTGGTATTTTGACTGAAATTGTCTCCCAACTCCCCAAAGAAGTTCAACCGCAAAAAACAGGTCTACTGGGAAAAGAGTTCGAGGTAGAAGGATATCGGATCGAATTCAATGAGAATGCCCTACTCAGAGCCAGCGTAAAGTATGGAAAGGTAGTGGACCATGTTGCCGGGATGTACCGGCACCTTGTATCAGTGGCAGGCAACCATCCATACGAATTGGAGGTGTCAGTGGATGAAACCGATCAACCCACCTCGCTGCTGGAGCATTTTTACATCGCCAGCGAGTTAAACCGGTTGGGCGTGCAATGGGTGAGCCTGGCTCCGCGTTATGTTGGCACCTTTGAAAAAGGTGTTGACTATATCGGTGATTTGAAGCTATTTGAAACAGAATTTTCCGGTCACGCCGCAATTGCCCGCCATTTCGGCGGTTACAAGCTCAGCCTTCATTCTGGTTCGGATAAATTCAGCATTTACCCCATCGTCAACCAGCTGGCAGATGGTCGCATCCACTTGAAAACCGCGGGGACAAGTTACCTGGAGGCATTGCGGACCGTGGCAGATGTCGATCCCGGATTATTCCTGGGAATCTACCAATTTGCCAGGGATCACTATGAAACAGACCGGGTGAGTTACCACGTCTCTGCCAAGCTTAGCCGCGCGCCATTAACCAGGGATGTAATCGAACCACCCCGCTTGTTGGATCAATTCGATGTCCGGGAGATACTGCATGTCACTTTCGGTTCTGTTCTGACTAGCAAACACGAGAATGGAAACTCCATTTTCTATCAAGATCTGATGAGCTGTCTCGCGGCCAATTCCGAAGCATACGCCGCGAACCTGGAAAAGCACTTTATAAAACATCTGCAATTCTTCGGGAAGGAGAATTGATAGATCGCGGAAAAGGACCCAATATGAATCATTCATCATCTGGAGAAATGTTTGAAATTAACGGCAAGGTGGCAATCGTCACCGGCGGTGCAGGGATCCTTTGCGGGAACATGTGCCGCTTTCTCGCCGGTAGAGGCGTCAAAGTGGCCATCCTGGACCAGAACCTTGCTGCAGCGCAGCAACTAGCTGACGAAATCAGATCTCAGGTTGGAGAATCCATCGGGATAGCTTGTAATGTACTGGAGAAGAATAGTATTGAGGAAGCAGTTGAATTGGTACATTCAAAATTTGATCATGTGGATATCCTGATCA
>Ga0105097_10000362_pt1 | contig 20436 bp, 16 predicted proteins | sample PPLLak12cMay2015_FD_87035 | JGI IMG/M metagenome (GOLD analysis project Ga0105097, IMG submission 87035) | Freshwater sediment microbial communities from Prairie Pothole Lake near Jamestown, North Dakota, USA - PPLs Lake P7 Core (1) Depth... | ecosystem: Environmental > Aquatic > Freshwater >...
CGATGGGCCCTACGTCATCGAGCTGAACGTCTACCCGGACAAGCAGGGTGCGACGCACCTCGATCTAAGTCACACCGAGTTCTTCGGCAGCGGCCCCTCCGGTTGATCACGCCGTCCGGGACTGTGCCCGGGAGTCGCAGGCGAGGCGGCAACCAGCGTGGTCGATCGTGCCGTGCGAGGCGCTCGGCAGTCCCGGGGTCGCTATTCTCCGCGACATGCCGGTAGCGAGCTCAATGAGCCACAAGGACGGCGCGTGTGCACCGCGGGCGAGGGCGTGCACGAGCAGCGTGCGTCCGTCGCCGCACCAGAACGGTCCGTGCGACCATGCGAAGCGTCGTGTCCAGCCACAATCCAGTTCGCAGCCCGAGTGCAGCGACCGCAGGCGCACCTGGTGGGCGCCATCGGGTGACGCCGAGAAATAGGCGAGCGTGCGGCCGTCCGGCGAGACGCAGGGACGGTAATCGGGGCCCGCGCCATCGGTCAGCTGCTCGAGACCGCTGCCGTCGGCATCCACCCGCCAGAGATTCAGCCGGCCTGAGCGATTCGAAACGAACACCACGGTCCCATCCGGTGCGACGGCTGGCCGCTCGTCCACCCACGGCCCTGAAGTCAGCGGCTGCGACTCACCGGTGTGCGTGTCCAGCCAGCGCAGGTGGGCGGGCGGGCGATCGGGCGAGAACTGCCGCGAGGCCTCCCAGTGCGTCGCGCTGGAGGCGAAATGAACCAGGCGCACGCCATCGGGGTGCCAGTAGGGATGTCCCTGCAGGCCTTGCTCTCGAGTCACGGCCACCGCTGAAGGCTCGCCTTCGAACTGCGATACCCAGATGCGCGGGGCCGCCTCGGTGTGGCCTACGCCCCAGTAGGCCACGCGGCTTCCGCAGGGCGTAATCATGGGTTGTGAGAAGTCGCCCGGTGGTGAAACGCGGCGCAGCGACCCCGGCAGGCCGCGTCCGTCTTCCAGGTCGAGCGCGTACACTGCGCCGTCGCGTCGCGGCTTGCCGGTGGACTGCGCGTGGTCGCGCCGAAGCAGGGTGCGCAGCAGTTGCCGCATCAGCTGTCGCCGTGCAGCGTCGTCCACTCCGGGAACTTCCGCTCGAGAAGCTCCTCGAGCGCTGCGACCTGCGGTCGCTGGATCGGGCGCAAGTGCCGACGGGCGTCGGCCGGATCCACCGACTTGCGTTCCACGGGCTTTTCCGAGAGCCGTCGCCCGAGGCTGCGGATCGATTCCGGGATCATCGGGCCGAGCGCGTTCCACATTGCGGAATGTCGGAAGCGGTGCAGCAGGCCGGTGCCGCGCACCTGCGTGACCACGTCCGGGGTCTCGTTGGCGCGCTCGGCGAGGTTGGGCGGAACGTACGCGGGATCCACGCCCAGCCAGCGGTAAACGCCGGTCATCGTATCCTCTGGATTCCGGGCCAGTGACTCCGTAGTGATCGCCAGCACGCGCTCCCGCCCGAAGAGCGCGAGGTACGGCCGCAGCTGCATCGCGTAGTCGCTGGTCTCCGCGTAGTCGGGATCCTCGCGGATAGCGGTCATCAGATCGCGCTGCTCACCGAAGAACCGGACCATGTACCAGTAGTGGCTGATGGTGCGGACCACGGGGTCGCGCAATATGAACACGATGCGCGCTTCCGGGTTGAAGGCGTGAATGCGCTCCGGCACGCCCTGCACGCGGTTCAGGCGCGCGTAATTGGCGCTCGCCTCGCCGACCACAGGACGGTCACCCGCGGCCTCGAACAATTTGAGGTAGTACTCCTCGCCCCGCCAGAAGCCGCGCTTCTCGACGCCCGGCAGCACGTCCAGCAATTGCTCGCGGGTCAGGAAATACGTCGGCTCCTTGGGGTCGGGGGTCATGAAGATCTGGGCGTGAGCACCGAGGTAGCGGGCGAGCGACGTCGTCCCCGCCTTCATGGAGCCGACGACGAAAAGGTTGGGCTTTCGCCTGATCATGCCGAGATTTTGTGCGCCTTGAACCAGTGCTCCAGCATGGCGAGGACCCACACGAAAACGCCGTAGTAGCGCGCGTCGTCGGCGCCGTGAAGGTGCAGCAGCCGGTCGAGGAAGTCCTCGCGGATGATGTGGCGGCTGCGCAGGTCGGCGAGGCCTCCGAACACGAGATCCCGCAACTCGCCCGACTGCTGCAGCCACAGCCCGAAGGGCAGGCCGAAGCCGTGCTTCTTCTTGTGGATGATCTCGTCGGGCAGGAACCCGTGCATGGCCCTCTTGTAGAAGTCCCGGAGCTGAGTGCCCGGCATCTTCATCCCGGGCGGTACCCGGTTGGACATCTCGACCACGTCCGGGTGCAACATCGGGTAAGACACCGCAACGCCCGCGAGGTCGCACATGGCCTCGACCTTGCGCAGGTCGTTGTCCGCCAGGGTGAAACGCCAGTCGTAGTAGAGCAGCCGGTTCACGTTCGAGCGGGCCGGCGCCGAGAGGTACACCTCGCGCATGTGCTCGAGCGGTCCGTCGGGTGAGATCTCCGACAGGAACCCCGGATCGAGTACCTCGGCCATGCCGAGCTGGTGCATGAAATTCCAGGTTTCGAGCCGGTCTGGCAGGGGCGTGTTCGCCTTGGCGACATAACCCTTGGCCTTGCGGATCAGTCCCTTCGACAGGGCCGGCGGACAAGCCCGCAGCCCGGACTCGAGCAGCGAGCGCAGCGCTGCAGGGGCGCTGTGGTAGCGATCGAAGACCACCTGATCCGAGTAACGCGAGTTGCCGGCAAACAGCTCGTCGCCGCCGTCGCCTGCCAGCAGGTGCGAGACGCCATGACGGCGGGCGAGAAGCGCGCAGTAATAGGCGGGGAGGGCGGACGAGTTGCCGAATGGCTCGTCGTATGCCTGGGCGATCGCCCCGAAACTTTCGACAATGTCGTCGGCCGTGATGTCGTACTCGTGGCCGAGGCAACCGAACCTCTGGTTGGCGATTCGCGCGTAGGACAGTTCGTCGTAGTCGGGAAATCCGAAACCGATGGAAAACGTTCGCGCGCGGCTGGTGCCGACCTCGCTCAGGACGCCAGCCACGGTCGAACTGTCGAGGCCGCCACTCAGGAAAGCGCCCGAGGCGTCTCCCGGTGCAGCCGCGCGCACGCCGACCCGCAGCGACTCGTGCAGTTCCCGCGACAGGGCACTGAAATCGCCGGGACCGTCATCGACGAACCTGGTGTGCCAGTAGCGCTCCAGGCGCAGCCGGCCGTCCGCGTATTCCAGGAGCGTGGCTGCCGGCAGCTTGCTCACGCCCGCGAAAATCGTGCCCGGCGAGGGCACCATGTGGAAGAACAGGTAATTCAGCAGCGCCTGCCGGTCGATGCTGGGCGAGGGCGCCAGGTGCCGGGCAACCGCCTCGGCGGAGGTCGAGAACACGAGGCCGTCGTCCGTCTCGGCATAGGCCAGCCTTTGTACCCCCATCCGGTCGAGCGCCAGCAGGCCGTATCCGCGGGCCGGTTCGACGATGGCCAGCGCGAAGCTGCCGTGGAGCGCGTCGAGCAGGCCCTTGCCATCGCGCCGATAGGCCGCCAGGACCTCGCTCGCCATGGCCGCGTCGGCTGGCGCCTCGGCCTTGCCCCGCCAGAAGGGACGCCCCACCAGCGCGACGGCGGTGCCTTCCTGCTCGGCCGTTGCAGGAGCTTCCAGAACCGGTACCCGGGCACGCGTGTCTGCACGGGGTTGCGTCAGGACCCCGAAAAACCTCTGCATTTTCTGTATCGTTCTCGTGACTGGACGGCGAGATGCTACCGGATTCAGACTCGCCCGAGAGCGCCCCGGCCGGACCCAAGTCACATAAAATACCGTCCCTCTTGGGTAATCTACCTGGCCAAGGGGCCTCAAACCGAGCCGGAGCCGCGGAATGGAGACGATCGATGTGGTGCGCAGCGTGCTGCGCGATGCGCTGCACCTGGGCGAACGCGCCGCCCGGCTGGACTCCGACAGCCGGCTGATGGGCGGGCTGCCCGAGTTCGACTCGATGGCGGTGGTCACCGTGGTAACGATGCTGGAGGACCAGTTCGGCATCACGGTCGCTGACGACGAGCTGTCCGCCGAGGTCTTCGAGACCGTCGGCTCCCTGTGCCGCTTCCTGGAAGGGAAGCTCGACGCGTGAGACGTGGAACGCTTTCCGGCGAGTTCATCGGCCCCCCGGGACGCCGGATCTTCGTCGTGTTGCGCGAGCCCGCTGTCCGGACCGCGGGCCGGGGCAGCGTGCTCGTGGTGCCGCCATTCGGCGAGGAAATGAACAAGTCCAGGCGAATGATCGCCGAAACCGCGCAGCGGCTTTGCGAGTCAGGCGTCGCGGTGATCGTTCCGGACCTTTTCGGCACGGGCGACAGCGACGGCCAGTTCCGGGATGCGCATGTGGACCGCTGGATCGAGGACCTCGACGTCGTTTGCCGGCACGTCGCAGCCCGCGAAATGCCCGTCCGCGCGATCCTCGCCGAGCGACTGGGCTGCGCGCTCGCGATTGCCGCCGCGCGGCGGGGGGCGGTGCCTGCGGTCGAGGCCAGTGTGTGGTGGCAGCCCGTGCTCGATGGCACGCGTCACCTCGCTCAGTTCCTGCGCCTGCGCATTGCCGGCGGCAGCATGCGCGGCGATGCCCCGGAGACCGTCGAGGGACTGCGCCGCAGATCCGCCGCGGGCGAAACGCTCGCGGTCGGGGGCTACGAACTCTCGCCGGCGCTCGTGCGCGGCCTCGAGGGGTTGAGCGTCGAGGCGCTGCCGTCCGAGGTCGGCGAGCTGCACTGGTTCGAGATCGTGCGCGAGATCGAGTCGGCCGCGCCCCTGCCGACGACCCGGTTCGTCGAAAAGGCGCGCGCTGCAGGTTCCCGGGTCACGCTGACGACCATCGCCGCCGAGCCCTTCTGGGCGTCGGCCGAGATCGTGCGGTCGCCGCAGCTGGCTGAACAGACCATGGCCGCGCTCGCGGCGTCATGGACGACCAGCCGCGGTTGCTGCGGTTCCGAAAGCTTCGCGAACGCATGAGTACCTTGCAGGAAAAGGCGCTGGTCTTTCGATGCGGAAACGACCGGTTGCTCGGAATACTTCACGCGCCGTCCTCTGGCACCCGTGCGCTCGGCGTATTGATCGTCGTCGGCGGACCGCAGTACCGGGCAGGCAGTCACCGGCAGTTCGTGATCATGGCGCGTGAGATCGCGCGCGCGGGTCACCCCGTGCTCCGGTTCGATCACCGGGGCATCGGCGACAGCGACGGGGAAGCACGGAGCTTCGAGGAACTGGACGAGGACATTCGTGCCGCGCTCGACGCAATGCACACGCAGTACCCGGCGCTGCGGGGGGTCGTGGTCATGGGGCTGTGCGACGCCGCCTCGGCAGCGCTGATGTACGGCGCTGGTGACCCGCGCGTCGCGGGACTGGTCCTCGCCAATCCCTGGGTGCGCAGCGAATCGGGGGAGGCACGCGCCTACGTACGGCACTACTATGCCAACAGGCTGCTGCAGGCCGCCTTCTGGCGCAAGGTGGCGGCTGGTGAATTCGACTTCGTCGGTTCCGTGCGCGACTTCCTGCGCAAGCTCTGGACCTCCAAGAGGGGCCGCCCGGCGAGCGAATCGCGGGCGTCCTTCCGGGAGCGCATGCTCGAAGGACTGACGCGGTTCCGCGGCCCGATCCTGCTGCAGGTCAGTGGTCGCGATCTCACGGCGGCCGAGTTCATGGACCTGTGCGAGTCGGACCGGCGCTGGGGCAGTGCCATCGCCCGCCGCAACGTCGATGTACGCCGCTACGAGCGGGCAGATCACACCTTTGCCGAGGGGCTCGATGTCGCGACGGCGGACTGCGCTGCGTGGCTCGACACCGTGACCGGCCGCTGATCCGGGAGGAACCCACATGGCATTGACCGCGCTCGCCTTCCTGATGCTGTTCTTCACCGGGTTGCTGCTGGCGTTCGCGGTCCACCCGCGCTTCGGGCTGTACACCTACCTCGCCGTGTTCTACCTGCATCCGCCCTCACGGTGGTGGGGGGACATGCTGCCCGACATCCGCTGGTCACTCGTGGCTGCGGTGGTGACGCTGCTCGCGATCGCGCGGCTGCAGAAAGTGATCGGCCGGCCGTCGTTCCTGAGCCTTCCGCCGGTGTGGCTGCTGATCGCATTCACTGCGTGGGTGTGGATCCAGAACGCCTGGGCGATCGACCCGGTGATGCAGCTGGACCTGTCCATCCTGCTTACGAAATATGTGGTGCTTTTCTATCTGATTTACCGTCTCGTGGACTCGCCGCGCGAGATGAACAACGTGCTTTTCCTGCACGTGCTCGGCTGCTTCTATCTCGGCTGGCTGGCGTACACCGCCGCAGACGCGGGACGCCTGGACGGCGTCGGTGGCCCCGGTATCGGAGAGGCGAACGCTCTCGCCATGCACGTTGCGACCGGCGTCATGGCAGGTGCCGTGCTGATCATGAACCCGGGACGCTGGTGGATGCGGCTGGCGTGTCTGCTGGCCATGCCGTTCATGCTGAACGTGATCGTGCAGGCGGAGAGCCGCAGCGCGTTCCTCGCGTTCCTGGCCGGCGGCCTGGCTCTCTGGTACATGAAGCCGGCGGCCTACCGGCCGCTGTTCTATGCCGGCGTCGCGGCGGGCATCGCGGCTCTCATGTTTCTGGGACACGCCAGCTTCTGGGAGCGCATGTCCACGGTCCGCGCCGCGGTCCAGACGTCGGACGACGCGGACAGCAGCGCCCGGTCTCGCTTCGCGCTGATCGACGTGCAACTGCAGCTGGCAGCCGAGCACCCCTTCGGGATCGGGCACCGTGGACTCGTCATACTGGCGCCCCGATATTTGCCGGAAGAATTCCTTGCTCAGCAGGGCAGCCGCTCCTCCCACAACACCTACCTGACGGTTCTCTCCGAGCAAGGCGTCCCGGGCGCCCTGATCTTCGGTGCGCTCATGGTCTGGGCGCTGCGCAGCATCTGGCGCATGCGCGATCTTCGCCACCAGCCCGAGGCCACGCGCATGGCGGGGCAGGTGGCAGCCGTGTCCGCGATGCTCACGGTTGCTGCGGTCGGCGGCCTCGGCGTGGACTATCTGAAAGCCGAGGTGCAGATCTGGGCGCTGATCCTCCTCACGGTGCTGAGCGTCGCGCACTCGATGATGTACGAGGTCGTCGAGCCCCTGCCTGCGAATGAGCCACGCCCGGAAGGCCTGAGACCCGCCCGATGGTTCGGATGACGGTTGCCGTGGACGACACGCGCGCGAGAGCGACGCCGGACGCAGTCGTCGTCGGACTCTGTGCGCACGGCCTTGCCGTGGTCCGCTCGCTGGCGCGGCGAGGGCTCTCGGTGCTGGCCGTCGAGCCGAACGCGAGGAATCCGGGCTGTCGAACGCGTTTTGCCCAAGTCGAGCATCGACGTCCGATCAATGGCCAGGGACTCTCGGAAACGCTCCTGTCGCTGGCCCGAGAATCGACATGGTCGGGTCGTCCAGCACTATTCCTCACGAACGACAAGATGGTTCGCGACGTCGCCGAGCATGCCGGCGAACTGCAGCAGCATTATCGCTGGAGCTGGCAGGATCACGCGCCCGAGATCCTGCGACTGCTCAACAAGCAGCACCTGCCAGAGGCCTGCGCCGGCCGCGCCGTGCTGTTTCCGGCAACCGAGACGCTGGCCGACCCGGGCGACATCGAAAGGGTCCTGGAGCGGGTCCCGATGCCCGCGATGGTCAAACCGGCGTGGCCGCTCGGAGCGTTCAAGGCCCGCGTGGTGCACGAGCGGTCGGACCTCGAGCAGGTCGTTCGTGAATTCCCGCGTAGCCTGCCGTTCGTGGTCCAGCAATGGATCGAGGGTGACGTGCAGACCCTGTGCTTCGGCGTCGCCTACCTGGAGCGAGGCAAGGTGCTCGCCACCTTCGAGGGGCGCAAGGCATACGCCGGCGTGGATGGACTCGGGCAGGCGACCACGATGGAGCCCTGGCCCGACGACGCAGTACGCGCCGCAACTATCGAGTTCCTGCGTGGACGGGACCTGTCGGGCCCGGTAGCGGTCGAGTTCAAGCGCAGTGCGGACGACCGACTGTGGATGATCGAGCCGAACGTCGGTCGCACGGAGTACTGCGTTGACGTTTGCATCGGCAACGGCTTCGACCTGCCGTGGTTCGAGTTCTGTCACGTGGACGGTCGCGAGTTGCCGCCAGTAGCCAACGAGAACCGCCGGATCTGGTTCGACTGCGACCGAGACCGCATGGCATGGCTGCGCTACCTGGGCCGGCGGCCCGGAGATCGTCGTGCCTACCGTCCGCTGTTTCCTTACGCTGGGCACGGCGACCCGGCGCCGCTAGTAACGCGGCTGCTGCGAAGGTGAGGGGGGGCTTGTCAGGCCGTCCCAGGCGTCGCCGGATAACTACGCCACGAGATCGTTGACCAAAACTTTGGGGCCGCGACCCGAGTCCAGGATGACCGGGATTGGTCCCGGGATCACGCCGGCAATATTCCTCGCCGGCCCGACGCAGCGCCGCTAACGATCACTTCATCGAGCAATGCTGCGAGTGTTTCCGTAGTGCCGGCGCGCGAGAAGCGCATGACGTCGGCTCGCGCCGGTACGTAGGATGCTCCCTCAGACGCACTTCGGATAACTTCCAGGATGAGGGACTTTATTGCCGCGGTGTCGTCCAGCGGCGCCACTGTATCGATGCCGAGCTCCGCAAGCAGCTTGCCCGTATCGCCGGCCGGGTCTGTGAAGCCGACGACGGGCCGGGCGACGTAGAGGTACTCGTAAAGCTTCGCGGGGATCTGGCGATTGCAGTTGGCCGCCTGGAACAGCATGAGGAAATCCGAGTCGTGCATCTCGCGGAGGGCCTCGCGGTAGGGCAAGCCAGGAAGCAGCCGTACCATGTCCCCGATCCCGAGACTTGCGATCTGCGGTTGGTAGCGGTCCGGATAGCCGCCACCGCGCAGGTCGAACCGTGCGATGTCGGGCGACAGTCTTCCCTCGGCCCGAAGCTCCGCCACGGCTCGGAAGAAGAACTGTGGGTTGCGCTCATGTGGGTAGAGATTGCCACTGTGGAGGAATCGCAGAGGTCCGGGCGGCCGCTCGCCCGTCGGCGTCTCCAGCGGCGGGAACGCCATCTCGTCGAAGCCGTTCGGAATGACCTGTATGCGATCCGCAGGAAAAGACGGGTACCGACTGCGGTACAAGGCGGCGGTGCCTTCGGTCGTCACCGTGACCGCCGCACAGTGCTGCAGCACCCGTTGCTCCAGAGCCCAATACGCCTTGCGGATCCGCTCGTCGTCGGGATATGAGTCCTGACCCATCGGGTCGCGGAAATCCGCGACCCACGGCAAGGCGCAACTCCGGCTGAGGCGCAGGGCGATCTCGTGCGCCGACGCGATGGGGTAGGTCGAAAAAATCGCATGTGGCGCCCACTCGCGCACAAGGCGGTGTCCGGCCCTCAGTCCAGAGTAGATCCAAGAGCGCCAACGGTCCGGCGTGGCGAGCGCGTGGGGATACCTGCCAAACAGCGCGAGATGCCGTTGCGCGTCGAGGGCGAGCGCGCGGATCACGCGCAAGCCTTCCGGTACCAGTGCGTTGTTGTCGAGCGACTGGCGCGGGTAGGCGCATGGTGTCGCCGTCAGGACCGTGACGTCCCAGCCGTGCCTGCCCAGGTAGCGAGCGAAGGCCAGCGAACGATGCACGCCCGTGCTGCCCTGCAGCGGTGGAAAATGAAACGCGACCAGAAGCAGCCGTTTCCGCATGCGAGGCTCGAGCGTGCGCCAGACGCCGTCGATGCTACTTCGGCGGCGTCCCGGTGGTGCCCCGCACCGTCCGGACGTACTGGCAGTGGCCCGCGACGTCCCTGTAGAGTGGGCTCGTGGGTGGAATCCGCTTCAGGGTGTAGTTGCAGTCGCCCTCGGCGAGGCGCAGCTGGTGGCTACGCTGCTGGGCGCTCTGCGCCATGCTTGCACGCTGCATGTACACGAGGCTCGCGCAGTAATGGTGCACGTGCTCGTAGGTGGTGTTGCCAATACGCGTCTTCCAGTTCTGGATCGTCGCCGGCGGTAGGGTGTGAGCATACGGAGAGGCCCGGCCGATCGAGGTCGTGACGTAGCGGGCCTTGCAGAATTCGGGCCACATCGCCCATTCAGCCTGGGTGGGCTTGAAGTCATAGGCCAGCGCGGTCAAAGGCGTCGATGCCGCGGCGCAAACGGCTGCTATAGCCATGCGCCGGAGGCCCCGTGGTCCGATGGATCGGCGTTGCATGTGGTTTTTATACACCTCGAGTGATCAATCGACGTTCAGCACGATCGGCGAGCGTGGCTCGCGCCTCGCCTCCGACCCGGGCATGCGAAACGCATATACCGGTCCGCCCACCTGGTTGACGACCAGCGCTATCTCGGCATCCTCGAAGCTTGCAATGCGGAATTTGCTGTAGACACCGTTCTTGACTTCGCCCGCAGGCACCAGCGTGTTCGCCGGTGACGTGAGTTCCGACCACTGCCAGGGATCGGACCGCCAGTCCGTGCCCTGTTGCTTCAGTTCGTAGACGCCCGCGCCGCGCCGATAATAGACGAACGCGCGCCGCGCAGGCGACCACTCCCAGCCATGAGCGTGTTCGCGCTCCGGTGCAAGGCCGGTCTGGTTGATCTGCACGTTGCCTCCATTACCTGCGGCCGGCTGTGCGAGATCCACCGCCCAGACGTTTGGAGCGGTTCGGAAGACAGTGTAGAGGATGATGTCGTTCACGGGATCGTAGGCCGCCACGGCATCCGTGATGGACGTTCGATGCGGATAGCTCTTGAATGCCCCAAAACGCCCGTCGTCGCGGGCAGGCTTCGGGTCGAAGCTGACGAAACTGCGTGTGCCGGCCCCGCCGTTGGCCCAGAACACGTCGCGCGCAGAATCGTAGACGGACCAGCCGCCCGACTGCGTGTAGTTCTCAGAGTGCAGCGGCGAGAGCCGCCAGTTGGCACGGTTGGCATCGCGATTGGCATTGGAGTCGGGCGGCTTGAGTCCGTCCAGCGAGAACATCGCGACCACCGGACTGCTCTGGCCGCCGGTGTTGTGGTGCTGGGTCTTCATCATCACGAACGAGTTCGTGGCCGGGTGGTAATCGACCTGATCGTAGGTATGAGAAACGCTCGGCGTGCCGTCGGGCCAGATGCCGTCGGTTACCGGGAAGACCGGGCTCCTGTAGGGATTCGTGAGGCGCTGCCAGCGTCGCGAGTCGAGGTCGAAGGCGTACACCTCGTTGCCGTAATAGTCGGCGTGACCGCCGCCGCAGAGAATCAGTGCGCCGCTCCGGCCGTAGCCGTTCGCAAATGCACCGCCGTTCCAGGCGCCGAGTACGGCCCCCTGGCTGTCTTTCCAGGGCGGCGAGCCCGGATGGTAGGGGTTGACCTCGGGGTCCCGGGCTGGATCCACGTCGGCCAGCGTATTGAGGCTCACTTCAGCCCAGGTGCCCGGCGCAATCTGCTTGACCCACTCCGGGGCCGGGCGCGGGGCCCCGAGCACTGGCTGGCAAAAGCTCGCGAGGCCGATGACGATCGGCGCAAGAACGATTCTGGACAGGTTGGCGAGACGCTTCATGTGCATCGGTCCTCCGGCCGGCGACCGGGCCGTTCTCCAGAGGTCTTTGTACCCTTGAGCGGCAGACTCGACATAGATCCCGGTCACGTTCCGGTCAGAATCGGACCGGTACGCCCGCCGGGAAGTTCAACGGCCGGCTCGGTCGCGTCCGGTGCATTTCCGCACCAGGTCCAGGAAGCCGGACAGTTCCGCTTCGAAACGGATCGGGGAGATCTCCTCCGAATCCAGAAAGCGGCGCAGTTCCAGCGGATGAGTTCGCTGGGTGTTCGTGCCCTGCAGCGTCGTCGTCGCCGATTCGATCCCCAGGGATTCCAGTTGCCGGAATGCGCTTCGGTCGTACTCGCCGGATGGGTAGCACAAGTGACGGAACGGACCTGACGCCATCCTGCCGAGGGCCGCGCGATTGGCTTCGATCTCGTCGACCAGCGCATCGTGGCGGCTGCTGGGAAAGCGATGGCGATGCGTGTGCAACTGCAGTTCGATGCCCATGGCCGGCAGTTCTGTCGCCTCGCCGGCCGACATGAAGGCGAACCGTCGTTGCTGCCTTACCTGCTCGAGGTCGAGCCCCAGAGTCGTGTAGAGGCGCTCCAGCAGCGCCTGACGCTCACCGGCCGAGCTCAGGCTGTCGGCCAGCGCACTGAGCCGCTTTGCGGCCGCCGACCGTTGATCCGGCACCGAAAGGTCTAGGCTGCCGTCGAGTCGCGGGTCCACGTCGGCGAGGCCAAGCGTCCTCCCACCAGCCTTCCACAGCGCGTATGCGGTCGCCACGTTGAAGACCTGGGTCTGCTTCTCGACGTAGTAGGTCGCGAGGTAGAGAGTCGCTTGATAGCCGCGGCCCTGCAGCGCGGGCGCCATGTCCCGATAAGTGCCGAACCAACCGTCGTCGATCGTGATCACGACGGCGCACCTCGCCAGCGTGCCGCGCCGGAGCTGCTCCAGGGCTTCGGCCAACGACAGGACAGGATACGCGCCGCGGGCGAGTCGCTCGAGCCGCGCCCTGAAGGTCGCGGGCCTCATGAAGAGCATGGGCTGGAAAGCCCATTCGTCGGCCAGTGCGATGCCGTGGTAACCGAGGATTCGCAGCCGTCCGGCGGTCAGCGCGCGTGCGGCGGCGAAGAGGCCGCAGGCCCGGGCGGCATGCAAGATCAAGTCCGCCGTGACCGTCATGATTCGTTTCGTGACAGCAGACGCTGCAGTCGAGGCCGCACGCGGCGCAGCAGCGCCTTCTCGGCGCCCTCGGGTCGACCCGCGATCGACCAAAAGAGCGCGATGCCGCATGCGTATACCACCACACCGAGTAGCACCACGACGATCAGCCTGGGCAACGCCTCGAGGGTATCCGGAACCGCCCAGGCATCTGCGATGGGCTTCGTGACCACGAACATGGTCGCCGCGGCAAGGATCGGCCTCCAAACGGGCTCCAGGACGTCCGACAGACGAATCGGCGTCGTCCGCAGCAGGATCCAGTAGCAAACCGGCATGAATATGAGGAGCGAGTGGAGCAAGTAAGCCCATGCAGCGCCGATGGCGCCGAAATAGGCCACGCCGGCCGCGACCGCAGGGAACAGAGTGACGGCCTGGATGCCCGTTGTGAGTGTCTGCTTGCTCGGCTGGCCCGTCGCATAGTGCACGGAGATCGTCGAGGCCGTCAGGCTGCGCGAGGCGCCCGATAAAGACAGCAGGGCGAGGAAAGGCACGACCGCCTGCCACTTCGGCCCGAAAGCAACCGGGACGATCAGCGCTGCAACTGCCGCGATACCTGCCGTCGCAGGTACGACCACGAGCGCCACCAGACCGAGTATCGACTTGTAGCCGTCCCGCAGGAGTTGGACATCGTGGGATACGCGAGCGTAGCCGGGAAATGCAGCTCGATTGAGCGGCGCCACCAGCGTGCTGGATGGAAGGGAGGCGGTCTCCCTAGCCAGCGAGAAGACGCCGACGGCGTTGGCATCCAGAAGACGCCCGAGCACTAGCACGGCACCCGTGTCGCGGACGTACTGCAGGATGCTGTTGATCTGCAGCCACTTGGAGAAGCCAAACAACTCCTTACCAGATCTCAGGCAGAATTTCGGGCGGTACGGCAGGAAGAGGTAACTTACGAGTACGGCAGCCACGTTGCCGGCCACCATGCCTGCCACCAGTGCCCAATATGAACGTAGAGCGAAGGCAAGCGGGATCGTCACCGCGAGCATCGAGACCTTTTGCGCAACCTGCAGCGCAAAGTCCCGCTTGAAGTTGAGTTGCTTCCGGAAAATTACCGTGCCGATGTTCTGGAAAGAGAGGAAGAAATGGCCCGCTGCCACGCAGTAAAGAATGACCTCGATGCGTGGCTCGGAGTAGAAACCAGCCGCGTAGGGTGCAACGAGCGCGATCATGGTGCAGACCACGCCTGCGAGGATGATGTTGAGGGTCCAGGCGGAATCGAAGTCCTCGCGCGTCGCATCCTGCTTGTGGATCAGCGGCATCTCGAACCCGAAGTAGCTCAGGGTCTCCAGCAGCGCGACCACCGACATGGCCATTGCGATCAGGCCGAAATCCGCCGGTGTCAGCAGCCGCGCAAGGATCATCGTGCTGATCAACCCGAGCACCTGCACGCTTACCCGTGCGCCGGCCATCCAGGCGATGCCGCGGGCAATCTGGGCCTTGATGGGCAGGTCAGCCGGCCGCTTGCCTGGCGCGGCGACGGGGGGTTGAGGGTCCATGTCGCTCAACGGGCGATCGGGCGAGCGCGAGGCGTTACCGCCTGCGCGCCGTCCTGCTCAGGGCTGGCTGGCTTGCACGGATAGTTGAGCCTGTTCAATAGCCTGCGGGCACGCACCGGAGCAAAAGTATCACGAACCGGTGAGCACAACCGTGACAGCGCCTACGTTCTGTCTTCAGATCGACTTCACTCGCGGGGCTGCCAGCCGATCGGTTTATAGGCGTAGACATTGCCCGGGTCGCCCTCGAGCACCCCGAAGAACAGGTCCAGGTCGCGCGCGTATTTGAACTTGCCGAGTACGCCGGGGTAGTCCGTCAGGGGGTCGCGGAACGGTGGGGAGAATCCATCGGGAGCCTTGGCCGCGCGGACCAGTTGCCAGCCGGACGTGCCGAACGTAGCAGGCGGTTTCAAGTACCAGACATCCCCACCGGTGCACCAGATGGCGAATCCGGCTCGGACCACGTCGTAATCCATGCCGCAGTTTTGGAGCCCTGCCGCGGTGAACTCGGGGTTGAGGTCGATCGTTCGAACGCGAACGTTCGTGTTCGCGGGACCCGCTGTGTTCAGATTCCAGATCAGGAACCCCGTCGAAGTCTTGGGCCCGACGGACCGAACGTACCAGTTGCGCTGCGAATCATAGGCGCCTACTCCCTTGCCCGTGTAGGCGGAAAGCTTGACGCCAACCAGTTCCCACGTGTCCTTGTCAGGATCCGCGAGGTCGTTGATGACGTAACGGAACAGCCGTCCGGACTGGTCCGGATGGATCGTAACGTAGATTGCGTCCTTGCCTTGATACTCGGCATAGGCCGAGGTGCTGTTGACGAAATTCTTGTCTGGCCGGATCGACGCCGTCCCCCGCACGGTAATCGTGTTGCGGTTCTCCCACATCTCGCCGCCGAACACGTTCCTGTAGAGCCATGGCTTCTCGTGGGAGCCCGTCGTACCTCCGACCATGTTCGGGTTGGCCCGTGACGGGTCCCACAGGTACGGACCCGTATGCGTCCGACCGTCCTCGAGCACGAACTGGGCGTTGACGTTGTACTTTGCCCCTCCGAACGTGATGAATCGGTCCAGTTGCGGGAGGAACTCCTGATTGTCGTAGGTGTGTGCCGCAATCGGCGCATTCATGACGCCATCTACGGCAGCATACTGGTTGTCGTTCAGCGGTGAATAGATCGCGCTCGGCAGCGAAGCGCGCTCCCAGTTCAGCGTGGAGAGCCTGAACCGATAGACCTCGTTGCCGCAGTAATTGGCATGGCCGCCGCCCCAGAAGATCAGGTCGCGCCGGTTGGAGTCGTAGGCCATGGAACCCCACGCGGTCAGAACCCTAGAGGGCAGGTTATAACCGGTGCAGGGTCGCTGGTCCTTCGGTGTCGATACTGCCTTGAACGGGTTGCGATTGAGCTGGACCCATGAGCCCTCGGGGATCGCCTCGATCGTCTCCCGAAATTCTACGAAGCTGTCGGGGCCTATTACGTTAACCTGGACGGTGCCGTTGGCATCCTGTCCGGTCGAGTCCACGATCCGGTAGGTGAACATGTCGAGGCCCGAGAACCCGGCGGGCGCGGTGTAGGCGATCGAGCCATCCGGCTTAACCGCTACCGTTCCTCGCGCTGGTGCGTTGACGGTCTGCAGGGTGACCGACTCGCCGTCGGGATCGGAGTCGTTGAGCAGCGGTCGGACGATGACCGTGCGCCCGGCGACGGCGGAGACAAGGTCGGCCCGTGCGGTCGGCGGGTCGGATGCGGCCAAGACCGTGATCGTCACCGAACCGTAGGACTTGCCATAACGGTTGTCTGCAACGCGGTAAGTGAACCGGTCCGTTCCGAAGAAGTCCGCGCGCGGCGTGTAAACCACCGTGCCGCCGACTGGCTTGCTGACGGTCCCGTTCATCGGGGCCCCGACGGTGACCACACTGATCGGGTCGCCATCCGGATCGTAGTCGTTAGCGAGCAGGTTGACTTCGACGCTACCGTCCTCGGGCATCGTCGCCACGTCCGGTACCGCCACCGGTATGTTGTTGTCCGGATACTTGGGGTGGAATACGCCACCCTCGATGTGGCCGTCCGCGAACGTGATCACCTCGATGTTCGTAAGCAGGTCCGTTCCTCCGCCGAGCAGGCTGCGGACGCTGGTTGGCGAGCCCTGCAAGACCACGTAGCTTTCGCTCTCATTCAGGTATATCGCCGTGTCTCGACCTGGGCCGCCGTCGATGACGTTGTTGCCCCCCCCACCACGAATGACGTCGTCTCCCGCCGAACCGACGATGGTGTCGCGACCCGTGCCACCTTGGATCAGTTCGATCGAGACTAGGGTGATGCCGGTCAGGTTCAGGGAGCGGGTGCCGCTGTCCGGCAAGCGGATCACGTCGTAACCGCCGCGTCCGTCGATCAGTTCGATCGACAAGGGTCGAACGAGGAGGCCGATCGTATCGTTCGCATCCGATCCGACGATCGAGTCAAAATCGCCGCCGCCGTCGACGGTGTCGAAAGACAGCGTAGTCCCGATGAACCGGAACTCGTCGTTACCGGAACCGCCGTACAGAAAGTCATTGCCGGTACCGCCGATGATGACGTCGTTACCGCCGTTGCCGTAGATCGTGTCAACGCCGCTGCCGCCGTCGATCATGTCGGCGGCCGACCCGCCCTGGACGTTGTCGGTGCCGCCCAGCGCCAGGATCGTGTGTGGCTCGCTCGAGCTGCTGACGTTTATGACGTCGTTCCCCGAGGTGCCACGAATGGTGACGGATCCAAACGAAGGAGCCGCCAGCACACAAAGGGCGGTGGCGCAAGCTGCGCGCAGAGCGATCGGCCGTGAGTTCATCATTCTTGATTCCCTTGGGATACGCGTCACGATTTGTTCCGTAGGCGCGTTAATAGCCCAATCCACGCGCACGGTCAAAGTACCGCGTGTTCTGGAAATGCCGAGAATCGGCTCTTATGTTGAATGCCGCCGCATGATGCGGCGGTCTCGCAGTCAGACCAGTGTCTCCACCGCCGCCGGATGACTCAAAAACCCCAGCGGGCTCGCCGTGAATCCATAAGCCCCACTCTGGAACACGACCACGAGGTCCCCGGGCTCGGCCTTCGCCATCTCCATCCGGTCCGCCAGCAGGTCGAGCGGCGTGCACAGTGGCCCGACGGCCGAGGCCACCTCGCGCTCCGGGCCGCGCACCTTGTTGCCGATCAGCGCCGGGTAGTTCTTGCGGATCACTTGCCCGAAGTTTCCCGACGCAGCGAGGTGGTGATGCAGGCCGCCGTTGCAGACCAGGAACACCTGGCCGCGCGAGATCTTGCGGTCGACCACCTCGCACACGTACAGCCCGGCCTCGCCGACGAGGTACCGCCCAAGTTCGATCACGGGCTGCGCCTCGGGCAGCGCCTCGCGGATCCGTGCGACGGCCCGCGCGAGGTTTGCGCCGAGCGGCGCGAGGTCGAGCCGCTGCTCGCCAGGAAAGTAGGGGATGCCGAAGCCGCCGCCGAGGTTGAGCATACGTACGGGGCCGGGCGCGTGCCCGGCCAGTCGCAGCGCGAGCTCGACGGTCTGGTCCTGTGCCTCGATGAGCGCCTCGACCCGCAGGTTCTGCGAGCCGCTGTAGATGTGGAACCCGAAGAACTCGAGCGGTAGGGCGCGGAGCTCGGCGAGTACCGCGGGGACAAGTTCGGCATCGATGCCAAACTGCTTCGGCCCGCCGCTCATCTTCATGCCGCTGGTCTTGAGCTCGAAGTCGGGGTTGACGCGCACGGCGACCGCGGGCCGCAGTCCGAGGCGCGTGGCGATGCGCGCCAGCCGGCGCATCTCGCCCTCGGACTCGAGGTTCACGACGATGCCGGCCTGTGCCGCCGCCTCGAGTTCGGCGTCGGACTTGCCGGGCCCGGCGAAACTGATCTCGTGGCGCGGCGTGCCGGTGGCGAGCGCGACCTCGAGCTCGCGGCCCGAGGCGACGTCGAGGCCGTCCACCTGCCTTGCCAGGTGCTGGACGACGGCGGGCATCGGGTTGGCCTTGATCGCATAGTGCAGCTTGAGGTCCGCGGGCAGTGCGGCCCGCAGCTCCTGCACCCGGCGGTCCATCACCGCGCGGTCATAGACGTAGAACGGCGTGTGGCCGATCTCGGCCGCGAGCTCGGTGAGCCGGCGTCCGCCGACCACGAGGCAATCGCGGTCCACCTCGTAGTACGGGCTCGGTACGTGCTGCGGAAACTCGACGGTCATGGGCTGGCCTCGAACACGGTCTTGCAGCGCGCGGCCAGCGCAGGCCGGTCGAACTTGCCGTTGGGATTGCGCGGCAGCACATCGAGCCACTCGATGCGCTGCGGCACCATGAAGCCCGGCATCTGCGCCTTGCAGTGGGCGAGGAGGGCGGACGTCAGTTCGTCGCCAGCCGGCCCGGACGCGGGGGCCGAGCAGAGGATCACGATGGCCTCGCCGAGCGCCGGGTGCGGCGCGCCGACCGCCACAGCATCACCCACGAGTCCGGAGGCGTAGACCACTTCCTCGACCTCCGTCGGGCTCACGCGATAGCCCGAGGTCTTGATCATCTCGTCGCGGCGGCCCACGAAGTACAGGTAGCCCTCCGCGTCGCGCCGCACGGTGTCGCCGGACCACACCGCCATCTCGGCGATTGGCAACTCGGCGCGCTGCCCGGGCAGGGGCTTGAAGCGCTCGGCCGTCTTCTCCGGATCGTTCCAGTAGCCGAGTGCTACCAGCGCACCACGCTGCACCAGCTCGCCGGGCTCGTCCGCATCACACGCCGAGCCGTCGGGACGGACCACGAGGATGTCGGAATTCGGGATCGCCATGCCCATCGAGTCCGGGCGCAGGTCGAGCTGCTCGGGCGGCAGGTAGGTGCCGCGGAAGGCCTCCGTGAGCCCGTACATCAGGAAAGGCCTGGTCTTCGGCAGCAGCTCACGCAGCCGCTCGAGCGTCGCGCGCGGCATGCGGCCGCCGGAGTTCGTGATGTAGCGCAGGTGCTGGGTGATGCCGGCCGGCCACGGCACTTCGGTCAGCTGGATCCACAGCGGCGGAACCGCGGCGAGCCCGGTGACGCGGTGCCGCTCGACCGCCTTCGGCACGTCGCGGGCGAAGAGGTAATCCATCAGCACCACGCTCGCGCCGACGCGGAACGCGGTCGTGAGCTGACTGAAGCCGTAGTCGAAGCTGAACGGCAGCACGGCGAGCAGCCGGTCGTCGGCAGTGTTCTCGAGGTAGGTCGAGACGCTCTCGGCGCCCGCGAGCATGTTTCGGTGCGACAGCACCACGCCCTTCGGCTTCCCGGTGCTGCCCGAGGTGTAGAAGATCGACACCATGTCGATGTCGATTACGCGGTGCGGCGTGTGCCCGTCGTTCGCCGTCAGCTCGGCCCACGTGATCGTGCGCTGCCGGACGCCGGTTGGCTCACCGTCGCCCACGAGCACCAGCGTCTCGAGATCCGCGCAGTCCTCCAGCGCGGTTGCCAGGTCACGGGCCCGGTCGGGCAGCGTCACGAGTGCCCGCACGTTGCAGTCGCGCAGGATGTGCGTGACCTGCTGGGTCTTGAGGAGCGGGTTCACGGGCACGAATACGAGTCCCGCGCGCGCGATGCCGAAGAACGCCGCGACCGTCTCGAAGCGCTTCGGCAGGTACACGCCGACGCGCGCCTGCTTCTCGAGCCCGAGCGACAGCAGCCCGGCAGCGACCTGCGAGACAAGCTGGTCGAGCTCGGCGTAGCTGAGCGTGGACGAGTCCTGCAGCAGCGCCGTCCGGTCTCCGGCACGGTCGGCCGCGAGCGCGATGAGCGCATCGAGTCGGGTCGTCATGGGGTGTCGCGTCGCTCCGGGATCGGGCTGTGTTCTTGCGCGATTCTAGCAGCCGCGGTTTTCGCGGCCCGCCGGCGGAGTCGCGGAACTGTGAGCAGTCTCTCGCCGGCCGCCCGTCACTTGAACTGCTCCGGCACCACCTCGTAACGGGTCAGCAGCTTGTAGAAGTCCGTGCGATTGCGCTTCGCGAGCCGCGCGGCCTGGCTGACGTTGCCGCGCGTCACTTTGAGCAGCTGCACGAGGTAATTGCGGGTGAACTCGTCGCGGGCCTCGTCGAACGACGGCAACTGCGTGGTGGCGCCCGTGGCCTGCTGCACGAGCTCAGCGGTGACCACCGGGCCGGGGGCCAGCACCGAGGCCTCGCGCAGCACCGCCCGCAGCTGGCGCAGGTTGCCGGGCCACTCCGCGGCGGC
>Ga0105097_10000363_pt1 | contig 20426 bp, 18 predicted proteins | sample PPLLak12cMay2015_FD_87035 | JGI IMG/M metagenome (GOLD analysis project Ga0105097, IMG submission 87035) | Freshwater sediment microbial communities from Prairie Pothole Lake near Jamestown, North Dakota, USA - PPLs Lake P7 Core (1) Depth... | ecosystem: Environmental > Aquatic > Freshwater >...
AGGCTGATGTTCGGAACCATTGCGATCCATGTAGGCGTCAAGTAGTTGCCATTTCTGCTGGACTGTGGTATCTTGTAGCTACACCCGGCTAGGTGGTCATGCGAATCCTATCCCTCACCGGACGGTGTAACATGGCTGCGGCTCCCACATGACAGGGAGACACCTGGCCGCTTTATGATTTTCTGACCGCTCCAATCCCCAACACATCTAGCATCTCACGAGTTGTAACACGGCGGTCTGGCTGGCGCACTCCCCGGTAAGTTTGCAGGGCCAGAGTATGAGCCCCTGATTTCTTGCCGATCTGTCCAAACACGATCTGATCGTTTCGTAACGCGGGGGTACGCTGACGCAGGTTCTGAAGCAATTCCCCTTTGATATCACCCGTTGCGCCTCCAACATACTCCAGATCGATGATAATCGTATGGATCTCTCCAACATGGGGATGCAACAGGACCACCAAGCCCGCAGTGAGCATTCTCACCCCAATTCTGCTCTTGCGAATACCGGATGCTTTCAGTGCGTGATAGCATTCCTGCTTGACGGCCTTCGGGATGAGAATCGACACCTTTAGGCTGTTGGACAAAGCGAGCACTGTGTCAACAGTCAAGACATCTGTGCGTCCACTTTGATCGATCTCTACGTCTCGCATGTTCAATACCCACACTGATTTGTACAGGCCCTGTCGGAGTTGGTTCGCCTATCGAAACGTCCCACCCTCCACGAGGACATGATTTTGGTATGGGAATTCTAGCATAACATCCGTTATCCGGCAACATCGTTGCTTTGACGATAATGTTCTTGTGCGGTATTATCGATTGACCGGAGGCATAAGCTCTTGGCTCAAACAGCAAACCGCCTTATCGTCGCCATGTCCGGCGCCAGCGGGCAGATCTACGGCATCCGCCTGCTGGAGGTGCTGCGCGCTGCGCGACAGGGCGACTCCATTGAGACGCACCTGGTGTTGAGCGAGGCGGCCGGCATCACCATCACCCAGGAAACCAGCTACACCCCGCGCCAGGTGGAAGCGCTGGCCGACGTGGTCTACCGCCAGCGCGACATCGGCGCGGCCATCGCCAGCGGCAGCTTCGACACGCTGGGCATGGTGGTGGCGCCGTGCAGCATCAAGACCCTATCGGCCATCGCCAACTGCTACTCCAGTGACTTGACCAGCCGGGCGGCCGATGTACAGCTCAAGGAAGGCCGGCGGCTGCTGCTGTTGCTGCGGGAGACGCCGCTGCACTTGGGGCACATCCGTCTGATGGCTCAGGCGGCCGAGGCTGGCGCCATTATCATGCCGCCCGTGCCCGCCTTTTATAGCCGACCCAAGACCGTGGACGACATCGTCAACGGCACGGTGGGCCGCATGCTGGCCCGGCTGGGCATCGAGAACGAGCTGTATTACCGCTGGCTAGGGGTGAGGCAGGCAGCGCAGGATGATCCCTAGCGCTGGAAGGCGCCCAGAAATGACCTTTCTCGCGGAAAAGTCATTTCTATGAGCCCCCCAAGCGCCTCACCGTCTGACGCTATGACCGAGTTGAGACAGTTTCTGCAGGCCTTCCTGGCCCAACATAACACCATCACCCTGGCAACGGTGGACGCCGCCGGGGCGCCGCACGCAGCGGCTGTCTTTTATGCGGCCGACGACGCGTTGAACCTGTATTTTCTTTCCAGCCCCAACAGCCGCCACAGTGTCAACCTGGCCCGTCAGCCGCTTGTCGCTGCGACCATCCAGGCCGACAACCAGGCATGGCAGACAATTCAGGGCGTGCAGGTCGAGGGCACGGCTCAAATGGTGGACGGCGCAACTGAGTTGGTGCGCGTTGTGCAGGTTTACGTCAGACGCTTTGATTTCCTGCGCGGCCTGTTCGACGGCGCCGCCAGCGGCCCGGCTGTGCTGCGCGGCCCGCTGGCCAGCAGCCGTTTCTATGTCCTGCAGCCGAACTGGATCCGCCTGATCGACAACAGCCAGGGCTTTGGCCACAAAGAGGAGTTGTATCTTTGAACGACACAGCCATCTTCGAGCGACAGCATAGCCAGCAGGCTGCGCTGCGCGGGGTGCCGTCGTTAGTATGGCGGGCCGGCCAGGAACGACGCATGGGCTTGATCCGCCAGTGGGCGCCGCTGGACGGCGCGCGCGCGCTGGTGGATGGCTGCGGCGTTGGCATGTACGTGCGCGGCTTGCAAGGCCAAGGGGCTGAGGTCTGGGGCCTGGACGTGGAGCACGAGCACGTGTTGGAGGCAGCGGCCAACGCGCCGGGCGCCGGCCTGTGCCAGGCGGCCGGCGAGGCGCTGCCCTACCCAGACGAGCAGTTTGATCTGGTGCTGAGCCACGAGGTGATCGAGCACGTGCAGGACGACCGCGCCTATGCGACCGAGATGATTCGCGTGCTCGAGCCAGGCGGCCGGGCCATCATTTTCTGCCCCAACCGGCTTTATCCCTTCGAGACCCACGGCCACTACTGGCGCGGGCAGTACCATTTTGGCAACACGCCGTTGATCAACTGGCTGCCCAACCCGCTGCGCGACCGCCTGGCGCCGCACGTGCGCGCCTATTCTCGGTCCGGCCTGCGGGCGCTGTTCGACGGCTTGCCGGCGCGCGTGGTGCATCATACCGTCATTTACCCTGGCTACGACAACATCGTCTACCGCCGGCCTGAACTCGGGCGCATCCTGCGTCGTGTTACCTATGGACTGGAGCAGACGCCGCTGCGCTGGTTTGGTCTGTCGCACTTGTTGGTCGTCGAACGATTTTGATGGTAAAATAGCTGACCTGACCGATATCATTGCTTTCGAGCACGCTCAACGACGTATTTGCTTGCTTAAACAGTCGTTTGGGGCGTGTTTTCTTTGGATGAACTATGAGCTACGAATCTGAACACATTCTCATCAAACGCCGCCGCCGCGAGCGGCGCTGGCAGCACCGGCCGCGGCCGATGCTGCGCTTGGCTCAGGTGCTGGCCGTGATCCTGATCATTGTCGTCGGCCTCAACGCCCTGATGGTTGGCTCGGCCGTGGGCGCCGTGGCCGGCGTCTACACCTTCTTCGCCCGCGACCTGCCCGACGCCAGCGCGATCGAGACCGAGCAGGTGGAGTTCGAGACGGTGCGCATCTTCGACCGCACCGGCCAGCATCTGCTCTACGAGAGCTTCGACCCGCGGCCCTTCCGCGGCGACCGCACCTACCTGCCGCTGGAAGGAATGTCCAGTTGGGTCATCAGCGCCACGGTGGGGCTGGAGGACCGCAGCTTCTGGGAAAATCCAGGCGTCAACCCGATCGGCTTGGGCCGTGCGTTCGTCTCGAACGTGCGCGGCGGGCAAGTACAGGGCGGCAGCTCCATCACCCAGCAGTTGATAAAAAACATCATCATCGATCCCGAGGAGCGCTACGAGCGCAGCTATACGCGCAAGGCCAAAGAAGTGATCATGGCCATGGAGATCACGCGCCGCTACTCCAAAGAGCAGATCCTGGAGTGGTACCTGAACTACAACTTCTACGGCAACTTCGCCTATGGCATCGAGGCTGCTTCGCGGGTCTACTTCGACAAATCGGCTACGGATCTCACTGTGGAAGAGGCTGTGATGCTGGCGACCATCCCCCAGTATCCCGCGCTCAACCCCATCGCCAGCCCGCAGGATGCCTATCGACGCCAGCAGAAGGCGCTGGATGCCCTGGTGGTCGAGGCGGGCGCGCTAACCCAGGACGAGGCCAATACGGCTAAGAAGTTCTTCGACGACAACGTGCTCAAGCTGCTGTATGACGAAGGTCTTATCAGCCAGTATGACCGCGAGAACGCGGCCAGCGACAAGGCCGCCAGCGATCGTGTGTTGGATGCCCTGGTGGCGTATGGCTGGACCGACCAGCCGACAGCCGATGCAGCCAAGACATACGGCGGCAATCGCTGGATGTTCCTACGTGAGAAGGCCACTGAGCGTTTCGAGAACTTGAACGCTCCGCACTTCGCTCTGTACGTGTTGGACGAGCTGCAACAACGCTTCAACACGGTGGATGATCCCTACCTCATCTGGCGCAAGGGGTTGCAAGTGTATACAACCCTGGACTACGACCTGCAGAAAGCTGCGGAGTGCGCCGCGCGGGTGCGAATCGCTGGCTTGGAGGGCACGCCGGCCGCTGAGTACGTGCCGCCGGAAGGTATGCCGGCCGATGCTTGCGACGCGTTCGACGACATGGACATGCAGCCCAACATCGAGGGCGAGGATCACAACGCCCACAACGCGTCGGTGGTGGCTATTCGTCCGCCCACCGGCGAGATTCTGGCCATGGTAGGTAGCGTGGATTACAACAATGAGGAGATCGACGGCGAGGTCAACATGGCGCTGGCTGACAACCAGCCTGGATCCAGCTTCAAGCCGTTCACCTACCTGGAGGGTTTTCTGCAAGGGTACACACCAGCCACGCGGCTGATGGACGTTCGCACCGTCTTCCCCAACGCGCCTGAGCCTCCCTACGTGCCGGAGAACTACGATCGCAAATACCACGGCCCTCAGTTGGCCCGTTACGCCTTGCAGCGCTCGTACAACATCCCGGCCGTGTCCATGATGGACATGGTGGGCGTCAAGAACGTTATCGACCTGGCCCACAAGTTGGGCATCAACACGCTGGGTGAAGAGTACTACGGCCTTAGCCTGACCTTGGGCGGCGGCGACGTACGTCTGTTGGACATGACCTACGCCTACAGCGTGTTTGCCAACGGCGGTGTCATGGCGGGCAAGCCCGTGGAGGAAGACCGCCAGCGGCCGGGTTATCGCACCCTGGACCCGGTCAGCATCTTGCAGGTACGCGACAAAGATGGGCAGATCATCTACAAGTATGAGCAGCCGCGGACAGAGCGCCTGATCGACCAGCAGCACGTTTACTTGCTGCAAGATGTCCAAAGTGATTACAACGCCCGCATAGCAGCCTACGGCGATTGGGCGCGTTTCCTGGAGTTGCCTGATCGCAAGATTGCGGCCAAGACGGGATCGACCAACAACTGGACAGACGCCTGGACCATGGGCTATGCGCCTCAACTAGCGGTAGGAGTCTGGGTGGGTAACGCTGACAACAGCGATATGTATGAAGTGCCGGGCAGCCGCGGCGCAGCGCCTATCTTCCGCGCGGTCATGGAATACGCGCTGACCAAGCGCGGCGAGCCGGTGCAGGAATTCGAACGTCCGGAGGGTATTGTCGAGCGCGCCGTATGTTGGGAGTCCGGCCTGCTGCCCACGCCGGAATGCGGCCGGGTGGTCAACGAGATCTTCATTCAGGGCACCGAGCCGACCCAGTTCGACACCGTCTGGCGGGCCTTCGAGATCAACAGGGAAAACGGCAAGCAGGCGACGACCTACACACCGCCTGAGCTACGTGAGCGCCGGGTCTATCAGATGTACCCGCCCGAGGCGGCTGACTGGGTGCGAGAGCAGGGCATTGCCCAGCCGCCGACCGAGTATGACACCACGGTTGACGCCGGCCTCGTGGACTTTGAAACGGCCATTATCTCGCCGACGGTATTTTCATACGTCAGGGGTCCGGTGCAGATCATTGGCAACGCCCGGTTGGATGGCTTCGCCAACTATCGAGTCGAGTTCGGCGAGGGCATCAATCCGGCCGGCTGGGCTCAGATCGGCTCCACCCACGGCGAGCAGGTAGGCGAAGGCTTGCTGGAGATTTGGGACACGACGCCGTACAACGGCCTGTACAGTCTACGCGTGGTAGCGACGCGCGGCGATGGCAGCAGCAAAGAGAGCACAATCCAGGTCACAGCCGACAACCAGCCGCCCACAGTCAAGATCGAGGCGCCGGCTGAGGGCGAGCGCTTCGTCACCGAGGATAACGAGTGGATCAGCATCACGGCCAACGCCACCGACGACTGGGCCATGGACCGGGTAGACTTCTATATCAACGGCAACATGGTTGGTTCCAGCACCGTGGCGCCCTACAGCCGGCGTTGGGATTTGCGACTGCTTGGCCAGGGCAGCGGCTCTGGAGCATCCCGTTCCTTGCCCGAAACTGGACGCGATGGCAATCCAACCGGTCGTCTTTACACTGTCTACGAGAATGGCTTTGGCTACCTGGTTGGAGCCAGCGGCGCCTATACCGAGACCCACCTGATCCAGGTCCGGGCCTTCGACCGGGCCGGCAACGAGGCCCGCAGCGAGTCTGTGCGGGTCTTCGTGGCTAAGAAGATCAAAGACGAGGACAACGCGACCGGCAGGCTGCCTGACCCACCCGTGGCGATCCCGTCTACAGGCCGGCTAACGTGATACCCAACGCCATGGGTCTGGAAGCGGGCGCACTATGAATCCTGCAACGACAACGACCCCGCCAAAACGGGGTCGTTGTCGTTGCAGGACCGTTGCGTTTGTTGATCTGCTGTTAACATGCTTCACTAGACAGCACTCACAACCTGTGCTAAACTCCGCTGCATGAGCGAAAATGCCAACCTTGCTCAACATGAAGCCAGCAAGCGCTACCAGAGCGCCAGACGCAAACTTTTCGTCCACGATCTGCTGAACCTGGTGCGCGGCCGTGCGCCGGAACTGTTGTCGTTCGACTCTGTGCAGGCGGCCCTGCAAGCCTGGCAGCAAGTGGAACTACGCGCGCCGGAGATGGTTCCCCTCAACAAGATCGTGGGCAGCGTCGGAAGATATCGCGATTTTACCCGCGAGTTTTTGCCCAAGGGATCGATCAGCCAGGAGCGTTGGCGGGCTGTCGACGCCGCCATGCACAGCCAGGCTGGCCTGCCGCCCATCGAGCTGTACCAGGTAGGCGATGCTTACTTCGTGCGCGATGGCAACCACCGCGTGTCTGTGGCCCGAGCCAACGGCCTCACGGACATCGAGGCCTATGTCACCCGAATTGAGACGCCGGTCTCTATCGATGCCAACACGCAGACCGAGGATTTGCTGTTAAAAACCGGGCTGGCCGAGTTCCTGCGCAAAACCCACCTGGAGGACATTCGCCCCGATGCCGACGTCGAGGTCACGGAGGTCGGCAGCTACCACAATCTCCTGCAGCATATCGAGGTTCACCGCTATTACCTGGGCATCGAGCAGAAGCGCGAGATACCCTGGCAAGGGGCCGTGGCAAGCTGGTACGACACCGTGTACCTGCCGGTGGCTGCTGCCATCTGGGCCTCCACAATCCTGGATCGATTCCCCGGCCGTACCGCCGCTGATCTGTACCTGTGGGTCTGCCAGCATCGAGAGGATTTGGTGCGCGCAGGGGGTGAGCTGCCCTCGCCCGTGGCGGTCGTAACTGATCTCACGACTGAGCAAGACGAGTCAGCCGGCCGTGTGGTGAAGTCGGTCAAGCGCGTGCTCGGCTCTAAACCGAAAACAGCCGACCTCGCTGCCCAGGCTGTCGAACTAACCAAGCAAGAGCAAGCGGCAGCGCCAAGCGATCTTTCATCGCCCTAATCAAGAGAGGAATCATCCATGCAACGGACGAAAATCGTCTGCACCATTGGTCCGGCCACCCAGTCACCGGAGATGCTTGCCCGCTTGATCCAGGCCGGCATGGATGTGGCCCGCGTCAACATGTCTCATGGAACGCATGAGGTTCACGCTCAGAACATCACGAACATCAGGATCGTCTCCCAGCAAGCCGGCAAAGCCGTGGCCATCCTGGTAGATTTGCAAGGGCCTAAGCTGCGAGTGGGTCAGATGCCGCCCGAAGGAGTGCTCTTACGCAATGGGGAAGACGTTGTGTTGACGATCGACGACGTGCCAGCCACGGCCGAGCGTGTCCCGGTGCAGTACAAGCGCCTGCCAGCGGCTGTGGAGCCCGGTGATCGCATTATGTTGGACGATGGCCTGCTCGATCTGGTGGTTAAGAGCAAGGATGAAGCCAACGTCACCTGTCGGATTGTCACAGGCGGTGTCCTGACCTCCAACAAGGGAATCAATCTACCCAAAGCCAGCTTCTCCATTGCGTCGATATCCGAGAAGGACAAAGAAGACCTGAGTTTCGCCTTGAGCCAACGAGTCGACTGGATCGCCCTGTCCTTCGTGCGGCGGGCTGAAGATGTGCATGAGCTGCGCAGTCTGATCCGACAACAGGCGGAGTTTGGCCGGCTGACCCCGATCATCGCCAAAATCGAAAAGCCGGAGGCGGTAGAGAACATCGCGGAGATCGTCGATGCGGCCGATGGCATCATGGTAGCCCGCGGCGACCTGGGCATTGAGGTGTCGCCGGAGGGGGTGCCGATGATGCAAAAGATGATCATCCAACTGTCCAACAAGGCTGGTAAGCCTGTGATCACAGCCACCCAGATGTTGGACTCGATGATCCGCAACCCGCGGCCGACGCGCGCCGAGGCCAGCGACGTAGCCAATGCCATCCTGGATGGTACAGACGCCATCATGCTGTCGGGCGAGACGGCTGTGGGCAAGTACCCCATCGAAGCGGTCGAAACCATGGTGCGCATCGCTTCGGAAACCGAGCCCTACGCCCGCTTTGGGCCGCCGAACATGGGCGACGCCAAGCACTCGATTAGCGAGGCGGTGTGCTATGCGGCCACAGATACGGCCAACATGCTGCGCGCCAGCGCCATCATCACTCCGACCATGTCCGGCAGCACGGCCCGCATCCTCTCACGGTTTCGTTCGCCCAGCCCCATCATCGCCATCACCCCCAACCCGGCAGTACAGCACCAGTTGGCGTTGTTCTGGGGCGTCCATCCGCTGCTCAGCCGGCGAGCGCCTGACACGGACACCGTGATCGAAGAGGCGGTAAATACGGCTGCCGCGGCCGGGCTGGTGCATGAAGGGGAGGCCGTGGTCATCACTGCTGGCACGGGGGGCCACATGGTAGGCACTACCACCCTGATCAAAGTACATGTCCTGGCCCGAACCCTGACGCACGGACAGGGTGTGGGCAGCAACACGGTCATGGGACGGGTGCGCCGGCTGGATGGACCGTTAGGCAAGGATGTGGTGCTTTATCACGACGAAATTGTCGTCACCAAGAAGACAGACCGCTCCTTTGTGCCGGTACTTGAGCATGCCGCGGGCTTGATCACAGCAGAAGGCGGGCTGGGCTCTCATGGCTATCTATTGGCTGCGGAGCAGGGCTTGCCCACCATCGTCGGCGCAGACAACATCGATGCGCTCCAGGACGGTGACTGGATTGTGCTGGATGCCAAGGAGGGCGTAGTGGTCGAGCGCCAAGGAATGCGCGCCGGATCATTGCACTAGGTGCCTGCCGGCGTAACCCTAACGTCGGGCCAGAAGAACAAAACGAGCCCCTGCTTTTGCAGGGGCTCGTTTTGTTTCACTGATGGGGCAAGGAAAGTGAGAGGTTACTTGACCTCGACTGCGGCGCCAGCGGCCTCGAGGGCTGCCTTGGCCTCAGCGGCCGCTTCCTTGGACACGCCGGTGACCACGGTCGCAGGAGTCGACTCGACCAGGTCCTTGGCTTCCTTCAGGCCAAGGCTCGTGATCTTGCGGACTTCCTTGATGACGTTGATCTTGTTGTCGCCGACGGCCTTCAAGACGACGTCGAACTCGGTCTGCTCTTCTTCAGGCTCAGCGGCAGCAACAGCAGCAGCTGGAGCAGCGGCCATAGCCATCATGGGAGCGGCGGCGGTCACGCCCCAATCGTCCTGCAGTTCCTTGGCGAGCTGAGCAGCCTCGAACAGCGTCAGCGAGTTCAACAGCTCTTTTACCTGTGCGATCTTGTCAGACACGGTGAAAAACCTCCAGTTTGGTTGATGATACTTGTTTACGGTGAATTTTGACTCTGTCGCCATACTTCGCTGGCAACAGCCGGCGCCAAAGGCGCCTCGGCGTTAAACGGCTCAGGCGCTGGCCTGAGCGCCCTTGTCGGCGTACGATTGAATCGTGAGCGCCAGCTCGCGCATCGGTGCTTGCAGCGTGCGGTAGAGCTCGCTGGCAGGCGCTTCCAGGGTGCGCACCAGTTCACTGGCCGGGCCCTGAATCGCGCCCAACAGTTGGGCCAGAACATCGGTCTTGCTGGGCAGATCACGCAGCTTGCGGGCGCCTTCAGCGTCAAGGACCTGGCCGTCCAGGATTGCTCCCCGGACTTTGATGTTCTCCAGATCCTTGATCGAGTCAAAGAGCGCCTTTGCTGAAGTCGCAATGTCCTCAGGCAGGTACACGACGGCCGTGGGCCCGACAAGATAGTCTTGCGGAGCCGGCAAGCCCGCTTGCTGCAAGGCAATGACCATCAAGCTGTTCTTGACCACCTGGACACTCGTGTTATGCTCCCGCATCTGGCCGCGCAGCCGTTGGATCTGCTGTACGGTCGTGCCGCGGTAGTCGGTCAACACGATAGCCTGGCTTTTGGTCAACTGCTCGACGTACGACTCGACGAACTGTTCTTTTTTCTCTCTTGAGATCGCCAAGCGCTTAACCTCCTTTACCACAGGGTTATCGAACGAAGCTGGCGACAGCAGGGCAACAAAAAAGCCTTCGCATCAGCCGATGCGAAGGCTCTCAGACAGCATAGCATTTGGAGTTGTCATCGTAGACGATAAAACTCCAAAACACCCTGGCGCGGCCGCTCGCGTGAGTGGCTGGCCAGGAAATGCTCTCCAGATCCTGTCGCTTCGGCGGGCTGATGGATTAAGCCATTGGACCCCTCCCGAAGGAAGGGATTGGCGCCTGCTGTCACTAGCAACAATCTCGGAAACGTATCGGTTGTTAACCTGGTCTGCAAGGCCAGCTGGCCTTGCAGACCAGGGAAAACTCAGGCAGTCCGCAATGCCCCGGCCTGGTTGGCATCTAACTTGATGCCAGGGCCCATAGTCGAGGTCAGGGTTACCCGCTTGATGTAGGTACCCTTCGCACCCGACGGCTTGGCGCGTGTCACTGCTTCCATGACGGCTGACAGATTGGCCATCAACTGCTCTTCGGTGAAGCTGATCTTGCCCAGAGGAACGTGGATGTTAGCGGTCTTGTCGACCTTGAACTCAACACGCCCCTGGCGCGCCTCTTGGATCACACGGGGCAAGTCATCGTCTTCCACGATGGTGCCGGCCTTCGGGCTGGGCATCAAGCCGCGCGGGCCTAACACACGACCCAGGCGACCAACCTTCTTCATCATCGGCGGGGTGGCGATAGCCATATCGAAGTCAGTCCAACCGCCCTGGATTTTGTTGACCAGCTCATCGCTGCCGACAAAATCAGCGCCAGCCTCTTCGGCGATCCTGGCTGCGTCGCCTTCGGCGAAGACCAGGATGCGCACCTCTTTGCCGGTGCCGCTGGGAAGCAGAACAACGCCGCGCACCTGTTGGTCAGCGTGGCGCGGGTCAACGCCCATGCGCATATGCACCTCAACGGTGCTGTCGAACTTGGTGAAAGCCGTGTCTTTGACCAGCTTCACCGCGGCTTCAGGTGCATACTGCTCGTTTGGGTCGAGCTGCTTCTTGGCTTCGAGATACTTCTTGCCGTGCTGTGTCATGCTTTTTGCTCCTTGTGGTGTTAGCGGAACCGACAGCTTGCCAGGTTCCTCCCACCAGCGCTGGTCAACGACCAGCAAACTAGTCGGCGACGGTAATGCCCATGCTGCGGGCGGTTCCCTCGATCATCTTGACGGCGCCGTCGATATCGACAGCGTTCAGGTCCTTCATCTTCTGCTCGGCAATGTTGCGAACATCGGCGCTGGTGACCTTACCGACTTTGTTGCGATTGGCCGATGCAGAGCCCTTGGGGATGCCTGCAGCCTTCTTCAACAGATCGGTGGCGGGAGGCGTCTTCAGCGCCAGCGTAAAGGAGCTATCCTGAAAGATGGTGATCTCGACAGGGATAATGCTGCCCACCAGGTTGGCCGTCTTGGCGTTATACTCCTTGCAGAAGCCCATAATGTTCACGCCATGCTGGCCCAAAGCAGGACCAACCGGCGGTGCAGGATTGGCTTTGCCCGCAGGAATCTGCAGCCTAACGATTGCTTTGATCTTTTTTGCCATGCGTTAACCTCAAATCTGTTGCCTATCGGCTCCAGGGTATCACTCTTTGGATAGTCGAGCAGGTCGCTAAACCTTCTCTAGCTGCAAGAAATCAACATCAACAGGCGTGTCGCGGTTGAAGAAGGAAACCATCACCCGGGCCCGACCCTTGTCGGTATTCAACTCCTGTACGATGCCGGTGAACTCAGCAAAAGCGCCATCGACAATGCGCACCTTTTGGCCAACCTTGAAGTCCACCTTGATCTTCGGTTCCTCAGACTCCAACTGGCGCATAATACGCTTGACTTCTTCGTCCGGCAAGGCCGTGGGTTTGTTGCCCATGCCAACGAAGCCCGTCACGTTGGGCGTGTTGCGCACCACGTACCATGACTGCTCGTCCATGATCATCTGGACGAGGACATAGCCTGGGAACACACGCCGCTCCACCACCCGGCGCTGGCCATCCTTGAGCTCGATCTCCTCCTCGGTAGGGACAACGACCTGAAAGATCTTGTCCTGCATAGCCATGGACTCAATGCGATGCTCGAGGTTCTTCTTCACCTTGTTTTCGTAGCCAGAATAGCTGTGAATGACGTACCAGGCGGTCTCAGGTGGAAGCTCTTTGATATCAGTTTGTTCAATAATCGGTCCAGCCGCTTCCGGTTGGGCCGCTGCACGTTTATCTGTCTTTGCCACGGTTCATCTCAGCTAACAGCTTCGAAGTCGAGTCTTTCGTCGAACTACACCAGGCCTAGCCGATCAGCGCCGACATTACACCGGTGAAGAAAATGTCCAACACCCAGAGTAATAGGGACATAGCGACCGTCACGGCCAACACAATACCGGTCAGATGCAGTGCTTCTTCCCGGGTAGGCCAAGTCACCTTGCGCATTTCGGCCCGCGCCTCACGAAAGTACTTGACGATGCGATTTTCTTTCTTTTCGGTGTCGGCTTTGCTCACGGTTGAAATCTCACTTACGGATTGAAGACACCGCCTGAAGCTCAGGGCGGTGTCTACTTAAGACGTAGCTCGCAGCGTGTTGGCGAGAATATGGCAGGCGTGGCAGGGATCGAACCCGCAACCTACGGTTTTGGAGACCGTTGCTCTACCGATTGAGCTACACGCCTGTGCTAATGGTCAATGTTCAATTGTCAATTGTCAATGTTCAACGGTTGACGCCTCACGGTGCATTTGCGCTCGTTGACAATTTGCAATGGAACATTGACCATTCAACAGTTACTTCGTCTCTCGGTGCGCAGTATGCGTGCGGCACCTGGGACAGTATTTCTTCAACTCCAGCCGCGCCTGGTCGTTGCGGCGGTTCTTTTCGCTGGTGTAGTTGCGCTCTTTGCACTCAGTACAAGCTAACGTGATCACAATGCGAACTGCTTTTTTTGCCATGAGAGTCTCTCGATTTCTGCGGAGGGAGAGGTGAGTTCACCCCTCCCTCCGATTTCTTCGTTTTACGGCTGCCTAGTTTTCTACCTTGGTGATGACGCCGGCGCCGACGGTGCGGCCACCTTCGCGGATGGCGAAGCGGGAGCCAGCCTCCAGCGCCACAGGCACGATCAGCTCCACCGACAGATTGACGTTGTCGCCCGGCATGACCATCTCCACGCCCTCCGGCAACTGCGCCACACCCGTCACGTCCATCGTCCGAATGTAGAACTGCGGCCGGTAGCCGTCGAAGAATGGCGTGTGGCGGCCACCCTCTTCCTTCTTCAGCACATACACCTCACCCAGGAACTTGGTGTGCGGCTTGATGCTGCCAGGCTTCGCCAACACTTGCCCGCGCTCCACATCGTCCCGGTTCACGCCGCGCAGCAGACATCCCACGTTGTCGCCTGCCTGGCCCTGATCCAGCAGCTTGCGGAACATCTCCACGCCCGTCACCACCACCTTGCGCGTCGCCTTCAGCCCGACGATCTCGATCTCTTCCATCGTCTTGACGGTCCCGCGCTCGATACGACCGGTCACCACTGTCCCGCGACCCTTGATCGAGAACACGTCTTCCACCGGCATCAGAAACGGCTTGTCTGTCTCGCGCACCGGCGTCGGTATGTACTCGTCCACCACCCGCATCAGTTCCCAGATGCACTGGTACTCAGGCGCCGCCACGTCCTTGCTGTCGCTCATCAGCGCCTTCAACGCACTGCCGCGCACGATCGGCGTGTCGTCGCCAGGAAAGTGCTGGCTGTCCAACAGCTCGCGCAGCTCCAGCTCCACCAGCTCCAACAGCTCCTCGTCTTCCATCATGTCCACTTTGTTCAAGAACACTACCATCGCCGGCACTTCCACCTGCCGCGCCAGCAACACGTGCTCGCGCGTCTGCGGCATCGGCCCTTCCGGCGCCGCCACCACCAGGATCGCACCGTCCATCTGCGCCGCACCGGTGATCATGTTCTTGATGTAGTCGGCGTGCCCGGGGCAGTCCACGTGCGCATAATGCCGATTCTCGGTCTGGTACTCGACATGGGCAATGGCAATTGTGATGCCGCGCGCCTTCTCTTCCGGCGCATTGTCGATGCTGTCGAATGCCCGAAAGTCAGCCCAACCCTTCAGCCCCAACACCTTCGTGATGGCTGCTGTCAGAGTTGTCTTGCCGTGATCGATGTGGCCAATGGTGCCAACGTTAACGTGTGGCTTGGTTCGCTGGAATACTTGCTTTGCCATGCGAATGCTCTCCTCTTTGTTTCCACTGCCAGCTCAAGAATCGTTGCGCTGGCCGCGATAGTGCGTTTTTCGACGCTAGTTTCCGTTGAGTGTACCAGTTCTTAGACAACGAAGAACCCGAAGCAGCCACACGCACGTGGTACTTCGGGTCATTCCCGAGTACTTCACTCTGCGCAGGCGCCCATCGGATCTGTGTTTTTAGCACAGACGGGGCACCCAATGCCATCCGGGATAGGCTCATACATTCCGGCGGCAACTCGAAGAGTATAACATAGAATGCAAGACGCTCCAAATTTCCAACGCGTCTTTTTGGCCTGCCAGGTTCAGTCTGCCTCAGACGCGTCCGCTAGCTACGCGGCTTGACCCGGTCCAGACACCAGCCCAAGCGTGACCAGTTGGTAGACGTGTCTTTATGCCTCACCGCGCACTCGTTTAGCGACTTCAGGGCTGACCGGCTCGTAGTGGTCGAACTCCATGCTGAACGTGCCGCGCCCTTGGGTATTCGACCGCAAGGTGGTGGCGTAGCCGAACATCTCTGCCAGGGGAATGCTGGCGTGAATCGCCTGCAAGCCCTGTGAGTGGGGCTCCATGCCTTCGATGCGGCCGCGCCGTGAGCTGGCATCGCCAATGACATCGCCCGCGAAGTTGTCGGGCACTACGATTTCGACCTTCATCATCGGCTCCAGGATAACCGGGCCCGCACGCTGTACGCCCTCGCGCAATGCCATGGATCCGGCGATCTTGAATGCCAACTCCGAGGAGTCTACCTCGTGATACTTACCGTCGATCAATTGCGCCTTGACGTCGACCAGCGGATAGCCTGAGCTGCCGCCTGCCTCCATGGCTTCGCGCACACCTTGCTCAACCGCCGGAATATACTCTTTGGGAATCACGCCGCCGATGGTCTTGTTCTCGAAAACAAAACCCTCACCCTGGGGCATGGGTTCCAGCCGCAGCTCGACCACGCCAAACTGGCCGCGGCCGCCGCTCTGGCGCACGAAGCGCGCCTCATGTTCTACGGTGCGGGTAATCGTCTCGCGATACGAGACCTGGGGTCGGCCTACATTGGCGCGCACACCAAATTCCCGCATCATGCGGTCGATTAGCACATCCAGATGCAGCTCGCCCATGCCCTGGATCAAGGTCTGGCCCGTCTCGTTGTCGTAACGCACGCGGAAGGTGGGGTCTTCCTCGGCCAACCGTTGCAAGGACTGGCTGAGCTTGTCTTGATCTGCCTTTGTTCTGGGCTCGATGGCGATTGATATGACCGGTTCCGGGAAGGAAATGGTCTCCAGAATGATCGGCGCGCTGGCGTCGCTGATGGTCTCGCCGGTGAAGGTATGCTTCAGGCCAAGCACGGCAGCGATGTCGCCCGCGCCCACCTTGGTCATCTCCTCGCGCTGGTTGGCGCGCATGCGCACCAGTTGGCCGATGCGCTCCTTCTTTTCCTTGTTGGCGTTCTGATAGGTGCTGCCGTTGACCAGAGTGCCGGAATAGATGCGCACATAGGCTAACCTGCCCATATAGGGATCAGTGACGATCTTGAAGCACAGCGCAGCCAGCGGGCCATTCGGGTCGGCGGTTCGCTCTTCTTCCTTGCCTGTATAGGGGTTGGCGCCGACCATGGCCGGAATATCCAGAGGCGACGGCAAATACTCGACGATGGCATCCAGCAACGGTTGCACGCCCTTGTTGCGCAACGCAGTGCCACACAGCACCGGCACCAGTTTCGAGCTGATGGTGGCCGCACGCAGAGCAACCCGCAGTTCCTCGTTGCTGATCGGTTCACCCTCCAGGTACTTGTGCAGCAGGTCATCATCGGTCTCGGCAATAGCCTCAACCAGCCGCTCTCGATGCTCATGCACCAACTCCATCATATCAGCCGGCACATCGGTACTCTCAGGCTTCGCGCCCAGTTGATCAGTGAAGAGCCATGCCTTCTGCTCGATCAGGTCCACGACGCCGCGGAACGTATCCTCGACGCCGATGGGGAGCTGGATCGGAATGGGGTGGCCGTTCAACCGCTCGACGATCATGCCCACGGTGCGCCAGAAGTTCGCGCCCATGCGATCCATCTTGTTGACAAAACAGATGCGCGGCACGTTGTAGCGATCAGCTTGGCGCCAAACGGTTTCTGACTGCGGCTCTACGCCCGCGACTGCGTCAAAGACCACCACGCCGCCGTCCAGCACGCGCAGACTGCGTTGCACCTCGGCTGTGAAGTCGATGTGTCCAGGCGTGTCGATCAGGTTGATCTGGTATTCGCGCCAAGAGCTGGTGATGGCGGCAGCCGTGATGGTGATGCCGCGCTCGCGCTCCTGCTCCATCCAGTCCGTGACCGTTGTGCCTTCGTCTACGTTGCCGAGGCGATAAGTCGTGCCAGAGTAGAAGAGGATGCGCTCGGTCGTCGTGGTTTTGCCCGCGTCGATGTGGGCGATAATGCCGATGTTGCGAATAAAACGCAGGTAGTCGTTATCTGCCATAGTCAGCTCTGTTTGTCATACTCAGATGTCGAACGCTTGAAGTTGTCTCTTAGACAAAGACAGACGGCTGGGTGTTTCCAGCCGTCCGTCGAAACCACAAGTCAATGTGGAAACTTCGCCAGCGGTCCTAACGGGTTCCGAAGCGATAGTGAGCAAACGCACGGTTGGCTTCGGCCATCTTGTGCGTATCTTCCTTCTTCTTGATGGTATTGCCGGTGTTGTTGGCAGCATCCAGCAACTCGGCGGCCAGCTTCTGGGCCATGGATTTGCCGGAGCGCTTGCGGGCGTTCGCGATGAGCCAGCGATGCGCCAGCGCCTGCCGGCGGGCAGGCTCCACTTCCATGGGAACCTGGTAGGTGGCGCCGCCAACGCGGCGGGGCTTTACCTCGACCATGGGCGAAGCATTTTGGATGGCATGCTCAAACACCTCGATCGCTGGCTTGCCTGTGCGCTCGGCGATGATATCCAAAGAGCCGTAAACCACGGCTTGGGCGGTGCTCTTCTTGCCGTCGTACATAATCCGATTGATGAACTTTGCCAGTTGGGCGTTGTTGTATTTCGGATCAGGCGCAATTGCGCGGATCGGAGCCTGATTGCGTCGCATGGGCTTTCTCTCCTGCTACTTTTTCTTTGCCACGGGTGCAGCGCCGGGCTTCGGTCGCTTAGCGCCATATTTGGAACGACCACGACGACGCTTGTCAACGCCGGTGCTGTCGAGAGCGCCACGCACGATGTGATAGCGCACGCCAGGCAGGTCCTTGACACGACCACCGCGCACCAACACCACCGAGTGTTCCTGCAAGCGATGGCCTTCCCCAGGAATATAGGCCGTAACCTCGATACCGTTGGTCAGACGCACGCGCGCGATCTTGCGCAGCGCCGAGTTGGGCTTCTTAGGTGTAGTCGTGCGAACCTGGGTGCAGACGCCGCGCTTCTGGGGAGACCCCTTGGGCATGCGGATGGTTCGGGACCGCAACGTATTGCGTGTGAACTGCAGGGCCGGCGCCTTCTCTTTGTTAGGCTTGGGCGTGCGGCCATGACGAACAAGTTGATTGATAGTAGGCAACTTAGTCTCCCTGATACTTACTATATCTCAGGCGCCTCGACGCCTTCGTCTCAGATGAAAAGTCTCTTGCTAGAAATCGCACGCGTAGGCCGGACCGTTATTGCGGATCCGGCCTACGCTGGGTCATTCTAACACAAGACCTGCGCAGGGTCAAATCACAACCTGCTGGCTATTCGTCGTCGTAGTCCATGTCCGAGTAATCGTCCAGCGTGGGCAACTGGCCCAGCAGGCCGAAGGAGTCAGCAAACTCCATATCGCGCGAGTTAAGCAGCTCATCGTCGTACTCGCCTGGCTCTTCACCGTCCAGATCGTACTCGTCGTCGTATTCGTCCATGGCTTCACCGACCGGGTGGCGCATCTTGCGCATCCCGAAACCGGTCCCCACGGGGATCAGCTTGCCGATGATGACGTTCTCCTTCAGACCACGCAGATGGTCGACCTTGCCGCGCACGGCGGCATCAGTCAGCACGCGCGTCGTCTCCTGGAAGGAGGCCGCAGCTAGGAAACTCTCGGTGTTCAGCGACGCTTTTGTGACGCCCAGCAGCACCGTATCAGCCCGGGCCGGCTGGCCGCCGCGCGCCGTGATATCCTCGTTGGCCTGCTCGAACTCGAAGCGATCCACCAACTCACCGGGCAAGTACTCGCCGTCGCCCGCGCTACGGATCTGAAGCTTGCGCAGCATCTGGCGGATGATCACTTCGATGTGCTTGTCGTGAATCCCAACGCCCTGGGAGCGGTAAACCCGCTGCACCTCTTCCATCATATACATCTGGCAGGCCTCGGGTCCCTGGATGCGCAACACCTCACGCGGGTTCTTGGATCCCTCGGTCAACTGCGTGCCAGCCTCAACTTTGTCGCCGCGATCGACGCGGAGGCGGGCTGAAGGCGGAATGGCCTGCTCCCATTGATCAGTTTCCTCGCGCCGCACAATCGCTGTGATCACGCCGTCGTCCTGCCGATCGATGAACACGTTGCCATCGGTGCCAGCCATGACCAGCCGATCGTCGCCCAAGCGCGCCAGGATCGTGTCTTCCTGAACCCGGTCGCCATCGTTGACGATCAACACGGCGTCGGCTGGGATTTCGTGCTGGCGGCGGATGATGCGGCTGTTGGTCACTTTGATCATACGCTGCTCGCCAGCCCAGTAGACATCCACCACGCCGTCGATCTCGCTGATAACCGCCTCGCCCTTAGGCGTGCGCGCCTCGAACAGCTCCTCGACGCGCGGCAGACCCTGCGTGATGTCCTCACCTCCGGCCACACCACCCGTATGGAAGGTGCGCAGCGTCAGCTGGGTGCCTGGCTCGCCGATAGACTGCGCTGCGATGATGCCCACGGCCTCGCCTGGCTGCACCATCGTGCCGCGCGCCAGGTCACGCCCGTAACACTTGCGGCACAGACCAACCCGGGTCTCGCAGCGCAGCGGCGAACGCATCAGCGCCTGCTTCACGCCTGCCTCGACGATGAGATCGACGTCACTGTCCTCGATCAAACGATCACGCTCGATCAGCACCTCACCCGTTCGGGGATCGGTGATCGGCGCCGCCGTCAGCCTGCCGACCAGACGCTCGCCGAACTTCTCGCCGATGGCGCGGCTGGCCTCGTCAGTGATCCAGACGCCAGCCAAAGTGCCGCAGTCCTCGTCGGTGATGATCACGTCCTGGGCTACGTCCACCAGACGACGGGTCAGGTAGCCCGCGTCGGCCGTGCGCAGGGCCGTGTCGGCCAGACCCTTGCGCGCACCGTGCGTGCTCAGGAAGTACTCCAGCGAAGTCAGGCCCTCGCGGAAGTTCGAGCGAATCGGAAGGGCGATGATGCGTCCCGAAGGATCGGCCATCAAGCCGCGCATGCCGGCCAACTGGCGGATCGGGGTCACGCCGCCCTTGGTCGCGCCGCTGGTCGCCATCGCGCCGATGCCTTCCAGCGGATCCAACTGCTCGCGCACGGCCTGCGTGATATCATCGGTGGCGCGGGTCCAAAGCTCGACCACCCGGTTGTACTGCTCGTCCTCGGTGATCAAACCACGGCGATACTGGCGCTCTGCCTGCTCCACCTCTTTGGTGGTGCGCTCAAGGATTTCGGCCTTGATTTCAGGCACCTGGATATCGCTGACGGCGATGGTGAAACCGCTCTGGGTGGCATAGCGGAAGCCCATCCCCTTGATGACGTCCACCATGTCAGCCGTGGCTTCCTGGCCTAACAGCTCGTAGCACTCGCCGACCAGATTGTTAACCGCCTTCTTCTCCATCACCTCGTTGACAAACTGCAACTCGGCAGGCAGGCCCAGGTTGAAGATCA
>Ga0105097_10000364_pt1 | contig 20423 bp, 16 predicted proteins | sample PPLLak12cMay2015_FD_87035 | JGI IMG/M metagenome (GOLD analysis project Ga0105097, IMG submission 87035) | Freshwater sediment microbial communities from Prairie Pothole Lake near Jamestown, North Dakota, USA - PPLs Lake P7 Core (1) Depth... | ecosystem: Environmental > Aquatic > Freshwater >...
CGCCTCTTCGGGCGTCTGCGCATACAGCACGACGGCCCCGCGCGCGGTCGCGTTGCGCTCGAAGGTCTCCAGCCAGAGATCCAGGCGGGCGAGCGCGCGGTTGCGGCGCTCCACCGCCGCGCCGCGCGTACCCTCGAAGTCGTCAAGCTCGGTGATGGCCGCCGCGCGCGCCGTGACGAACTTTTCCGACAGCTTCTTCAGGTTCTTCTGCAAGCGGGCGTCCGCCAGCTTCTGGCCGGCGCGCGCCTTGAAATGCATCGACTGCGTCTGCATCAGGCATCCCCCGCTAGAACCTGCGCCACGTGCAGCACACGCGTCGTCGTGTCGCCGGTGCGTCGCAACCGGCCTTCGATGTTGAGTATGCAGCCCAGGTCACCCAGGACCACTGCATCGGCGCCGCTGGCGCGCACATTGCGGCACTTTTCGTCGACGATCGCGCCGGAGATGTCACCGTACTTCACCGAGAACGTGCCGCCGAAGCCGCAGCACTGCTCGCAGTCCTTCATCTCGGTCAGGCGGACCCCAGGCAGCTTGGCGAGCAGGGCCCGCGGCTGGGACTTCACGCCCATTTCGCGCAGCCCGCTGCAAGAGTCGTGGTAGGTGATGTGCCCGGCGAATGTCGACGGCAGGGTCTCGACCCGCAGCACGTTGGTCAGGAAGTCGGTCAGTTCGTAAATGCGGCTCGCGAGGTTCTCGGCCCGTGACTTCAAGTCCGGGTGATCACGGAACAGTTCGATGTACTGGTGCTTGATCTGCCCGCCGCAGGAGCCGCTCGGGATCACGACATACTCGAACCCGTCGAACTCGCGCAGGACTTTTTCCGCAAGAGCGCGCGCAGTGGCGCTGTCGCCCGAGTTGTAGGCGGGTTGGCCGCAGCAGGTCTGACCTTCGGGCACGACGACTTCGCAGCCCGCCGACTCCAGCAATTTGAGGGTCGAGAAGCCGATCTCGGGACGAATGGCGTCGACTAGGCAGGTGACGAAGAGCGCTACGCGCATGCTTGTGCTCCGGTACGCGGACTTCCGCGCTGCGATGCGAAACCGATGTTGCACCGCCCATGACGACGATCAGCCTTGGCGAAGCCGCATCGGCAAACGATGTTTGCCATCGTTTCGTATGGTGGTATAACGCGTACAGCAGCAATATTGCTCTGCACCATGCCCCCGACCACGCGCGAAAAGACTGCCATCCAGGTGATCGAGCGGATGATGAAACTGCTCGATACGCTTGCTGCTCGATCGGATCCGGTCAGCCTGAAAGACTTGGCAACTGCCACCGGACTGCACCCTTCGACCGCGCACCGGATTCTAAATGACATGGTCGTCGGTCGGTTCGTCGACCGCGCCGAAACGCCGGGTTCGTACCGGTTGGGCATGCGCCTGCTCGAGCTGGGCAATCTGGTGAAGGCGCGCCTGTCGGTGCGCGAGGCCGCGCTGGAGCCAATGCGCGAGCTGCATCGCAAGACGGGACAGACCGTCAACCTTTCCGTGCGCCAGGGCGATGAGATCGTGTACATCGATCGCGCCTACAGCGAGCGATCGGGAATGCAGGTCGTGCGGGCGATCGGCGGACGTGCCCCGCTGCATCTGACGTCGAGCGGCAAACTGTTCCTGGCGTTCGACGACCCGCGGGTCGTGCGTGCCTATGCCACGCGCACCGGCCTCGCCGGGCATACGCGCAACAGCATCACCGAGCTCGCCAGGCTGGAAAAGGAGCTCTCCCAGGTGCGCTCGCGTGGTTACGCGCGCGACAACGAGGAACTGGAACTGGGGGTGCGTTGCATCGCCGCCGGCATACGCGACGATTCGGGCCGACTGGTGGCGGGGCTATCGGTGTCGGCACCCGCCGAGAGGATGCAGGACGAGTGGCTGGAGGACCTGCTGGGAACCGCCGGTCGCATCTCGGCAGGTCTCGGGCACGTCCCCGCGACCCACTGAGCCGTCGTCTTTCAAATCGGTTTTTCCATCCCTGCGACGTTGGCGAGCGGCTTGCTGGCGGTGGCAGACTTTTCGGCGCCGAAGCGTTTCGCCTCGAGCCAGTCCCGAATGCGCTGCGCATCGCCGATCCGGGAATACTTGCCGACGGAGTCCAGCAGCACCATCACGACACGCTGGCCCTCGACGACAGCCTGCATCACGAGGCAGCGACCCGCCGCGGAGATGTAGCCGGTCTTCTGCAGACCGATGTCCCAGTCCGGGTTCGCCGTCAGGCGGTTCGTGTTGCCGTAACGGACCATGCGCTTGCCCACCGGCAGCGCCAGTTCGCCACTGACCGAGTGCGAGCGGATGACTTCGTGTTCGTACGCGGCCTTCACGAGCTTCACGAGGTCGTTGGCGCTCGAGCGATTCTCCGGTGACAGTCCGGTGGGATCGGCGAAGTGGGAATCGCTCATGTCGAGCATCCGCGCCTTGGCGTTCATGGCCTCGACGAAGGCGTCGAGCCCGCCGGGATAGGTGCGCCCGAGCAACTGTGCGGCCCGGTTCTCCGACGACATCAGCGCCAGGTGCAGCGCCGTGTCGCGCGTCAGCTTCATCCCTGGTCTCAGATTTGAACGAATGCCGGCCCGCACCAGTTCCGCCTGCGATACGACCAGTTCCTCGTCGGGCGGCAAATTCGCTTCAACGGTCACCAGGGCAGTCATCAGCTTGGTGATCGATGCGATGGGCAGGACAGCGTGCGTGTTCTTCTCGAACAGCACTTCGTCCGTATCCTGATTGACGACCAGCGCGACCGATGACTTCAGATCGAGCGGATCATCGGCACGGTGCAGTCCGGCGAGTTGCCCTTCGGAGGGACGCAGCGGCCTGCGCTCCCCCGTCACGCGCTTCTTGCCTGCCGAGCGGCTGGATACGATGGCAGCCTTGCCGGCTGGCACGGTGCCTTGTACTCGGGGTTTGACCGAGGCCTTGGTCGCAGTAGCCGAAGTCGAGGTCTGGGCAGGAGCGGCAGCATAGGCGGGCAGAGTCGCCACGGACACTCCCGCGGCGATCATCAACACGATCAAACGCTGTAACTCCATGCCGACTCCCTCCTCTGACCTCCGCCGCAGCGGATTGCAGAAATACTCCGGACACATTGAACCGTGCCGGGCGATCGCCCGATCGCTCACTAACCGGCGGCGTTAGCCGCCAAATCGGCGCTCTTTGCGACGGCCGCTCCGGCCGCAAGGCTCAATGCTGGCCTGTCCCCTCTTTGGCGCCGGATTGTATACGGCCGCGGCGCGAGCGGAACAGTCCAGAACCTTCTTTCTGCATTAACGCTTATCCGGCCCTCCTAATGTGCTACCTGAGCTTGCCCGGGCCCCGGAACTGCCTTGGCACCGGCCTAGGCCCCGCGGGACCGAGGACCCCGTTCGAGCCCCGAAAACTAAAAGGGCCCGCTTGGCGGGCCCTTTGAAGCATCGGTTCGATGCGCTACTGCTCGGGTGTGCGTCGACGACGGGCCGCGGCGAGCCCGACCAGGCCAAGCCCCAGCAGGGCCAGCGAGGCGGGCTCAGGCACCGGAATCTCCTGCGGCCGATCGGCGCTGAACAGAGACACGTGAGAAATGCTGCCGCCATTCGGCCAGATCAGCGGGTTCGAGACAAAGATGTCTTCGATGCCGTTCCAGCTGTATCCGTTCGGTCCGAGGTCAAAGTAGATCTGGTTCGGCGTGTTTCTGCCGTCCTTGACCAGCAGGATGCAGGTCCCGCAGACGAACGCGTACGGACCATCCCAGCTGATCGTTGCGGTCTCATTGCCTTCCCCGAAGACCGTCGTGTACGACGCGGCAAACGGTTTCTCTTCGGTCTGAGGCTCGTCGCCCGGAGAGTTCGCCTTGTAGTACTCGGTGACTGTGAAGCCGAGAATCGCAGACAGGCACGCGGCGTCGCAGTTGCTGGTCTGACTGATCGTACCGAGGGCATCGGCGGGGTTGATGATGAGCGTGGCTTGCGCCGGCGCCATCGCAACCCCCCCAGCCATTACAGCGGCCGCCGCCATCGCCTTGAGCATGTGTACCGTTTTCATTGGCCTTCCTTATCGCCGTGCCGAAGTCGCTGAATGCTCGCTCCCGCACAATCACTATGAAGCTGTCCCCTGCCCTCACTAATGCAGGTTCTGTGCCATGGGAAAAAATCCCATTAGTGACGGGATGTTGCGACGCGGTAATCCGTTCGGCGCGGAGACGTTTGTAAAGAAAATCGACGCGAATGAAGACCTCGGCTTCGTCCATCGCAACTTTTCAAGGGCGTTTCGGCGCGGATGCACCCGGCGGCATTGCACGCTGCCGGGCTTCCCCGGCCACGACGGACCGCAGCGTGGGAACCCTTCCGATGGCCCGGAAGAGAGCCTGCGCCGCTGGCGCGGCGGCAGTCGGGTAGGATGCCCCGCGAGGGCACGGACGCAACGTCTCCACGTCTTCAGGCGCACCGATACAGGAAGTTTCGAGACACGGTGTCGGGTTGGCGACGAACGCCAACGAACCGCAAGCGGTCGGACTCGAAACCCAGGGAGACGGCGCCGATGTTCCGCCACTCCGGACGCGACTCGCCAACGAAACACAGTCAACCGGGAAACATTTGAATGAGCAACTTCTGGGATCTGATGTGGCTGATCTTCTCGGCCTTTGTCTTTGTCGCGTACCTGGTCGTGCTGTTCCAGATCGTGGTCGATCTGTTCCGCGACACCGAACTCGGCGGGATCTCCAAGGCCGCGTGGATCGTCGGGCTGCTGTTGCTGCCCGTCCTGACGGCGCTGCTTTACGTGATCGTGCGAGGCCAGGGGATGGCTAGGCGCCAGCGGGCCGCGCTGCAGCAGGTGCGGTCGGAAGCGGAAACGCAGCTCCGCGCATTGGCCGGCAAGTCGCCTGTCGAGCAGATTGCCGACGCCAAGGCCATGCTTGACGCGGGCACGATCAGCGCGGACGAGTTCGCCAGACTCAAGGCCAAGGCGCTGGCCTGACATTCACCCGACCACGCACGCTGGGAACGGATACCTCCGCTAAGTGAGCCCGTCTTTCAAGCAACTCGCCCGGTTTGCTCCCGGGCTGCCTGCGCTGGCCGGCTACCGGCGCGACAATCTTTCGCACGACATCGCGGCCGGGCTGGCGGTCGCGGCCGTCGCCATTCCGGGCAGCGTTGCCACAGCGCAGCTCGTGGGCTTCTCACCGGTCGTGGGGCTGTACGCCAGTACGTTGCCGATGCTGGTCTACGCCTTCTTCGGTACATCGCGCCAGCTGATGGTCGGTCCCAGCGCGGCGACCGGAGCCATCGTCGCCGCCGCTGTCGCGCCACTGGCGGGCGGCGATGCCGATCAGGCCTGGGCACTGGCGATCGCACTGACGTTCATTACCGGAGTGCTGTGCGTCGGCGCGAGCTTCCTTCGGCTCGGAGCGCTGGCCGACTTCCTGTCCAAGCCGATTCTCGTGGGCTTCATGAACGGGGTGGCGCTGAACGTCGTACTGAGCCAGATCGGCGTGCTGTTCGGCATTCGCGTCGAGGCCAGTGGAATCGTGCCGCGTGCGTGGGAGTTCCTGAACAGGCTGCCGTCGACGCACTGGCCTACGCTGGCGGTGGGTGTGGCCACGGTCGTCATGCTGCTGGCCATGCCACGCATCACCCGGCGCCTGCCCGCGGCGCTGATCGCGATGGTGGCCGCCGGGTTCGCCGTGCAGTTCTTCAACCTCGAAGCGCACGGTGTGCGCACCGTCGGACCGGTGCCATCCGGCTTTCCGGTGCCACGCCTACCGTACATCCCGCTCGAGCACCTCCCGGTCCTGCTGGCCGAAGCGGCCGGCCTCGCGCTGGTGCTCTTTTCCACGACGATGCTCGCGGCACGCAGCTTCGCCGACCGCAACCGCTATGAAATCGACGCCGATCGCGAAGTCGCGGCGCTGGGCGCCGTCAACATCGCGGCCGCGTTTGCGCAGGGATTCGCAGTGAACGGCACCAACTCGCGCACCGCGGTCGGCGAGGTGGCCGGAGGCCGCACCCAGGTCACTGGCATCGTGACAGCCATCGTCATCGCGGCCGTCGTCGCTCTGTTTACCTGGCCGCTGCAGTTCATCCCGACCGTATCACTGGCGGCGGTGCTGGTGGTGGCGGGTGCATCGCTGTTCAGCTGGCAGAACGTCGCGGCGATATGGCGCATCGACCGGCGCGAGTACTGGATAGCGATGACAGCCACCGTCGGCGTCATCGCATTCGGTGTGATGAACGCGATCCTGCTGGCGGTCGTGCTCGCGCTGCTCAGCTTCGTGCAACTGGCTGCACGGCCGACGGTCGAACTGCTTGGCCGCATCGAGGGTCAGCCCGGCTTTCATGCGCTGCGGCGTCACCCAGAGGCCACCGTACCCGCGGGCCTGCTGCTGTTCCGCTTCAACGGCGCGCTCATCTTCTTCAGCACCGCCTACTTCAAGCGCGAGGTGCTCAAGGCCATCGATGCCGCCGGTGATGTGCGTTGGTTCGTTCTCGACCTCGTCCCCGTCACGATGATCGACGCCACGGGCGTATTCGCCATCAAGGAACTGTTCGAGGAACTGCGCTCGCGCGGCATCGCCACCTGTGCCGTCGGCCGCGAGTCCGAGTGGGCCGACTGGGCGGCCGCGCGCGGCTTCGAGGAGCGGCTCGCGCAGACGCGCTTCTTTTCCTCGCTGGGACAGGCCACCGGTGCGTACCTGGCCGAACACCCCGAAGCAGCCGCCAAGGCGAATGACGGCTCGGACCGGTCCGACGCCACTGCCGCCGACCGGCCGTGAGTCCCCACGGCGAAGGCCGCGACAACGCCTCACTCAGCCAGCGCCGCGCCCGTCAGCGGCTGCGCGCATCGCGCTTGGCCTGGTTGCGTGCATTGCGGGCCCGTACCCGCGCGGCCTGCTTCACCTGCTTGACACGCAGGGACGCTGGCACCACCGCTGCGCCTCGTGCTCGCGGCCGCCCGGCCGCGTTGGCCGGCTTGGTGGCAGCGCGCTTTGCGCCGGAAGCAGGCGCGGCCTGCGCGTTGCGCTTGCGCGCCACAGCATCCGCGACGGCGCTCTTGAGCGCGCCGAGCTTTCGCCTCGCCTGCAATTTCTCCAGCTTCGTGACGAAGCGCGCGAGCGTCTCTTCGAACAGACGGGCGCGCTTTTCCGCGACCGCCATGGCCGTCACCCGGGTCCCGCTCTTGGTCCCGGTCGCAGCGCGGTTGGCGCGCCGCATCTTCCGATGCAGGTCCCGATTCTTGTCGCGCAGCTTGCGCGTGCGCGCGATCTTTGCCCTGAGCTGCACCGGCGTCCAGGTCACCTCCTTGCCGGCGTAGCTTGCCGTCACCAGTGCGAATTCGGAGTCGTTGCACCATTTACGCGCGGTGGCGAGTGAATAGGTCATCGGGAAGTTCCTTTCGTCGTGGAAGTCGTGGCGTGCGGCGCCGGCAAGCGGGAAGCCGGTTCAGGTCGAACTCCGCATCAGCCAGTTCGGCGTCGGCTCCGCCACCTTGTGCAGGCGATTGCGATCGGTGTGATGGAACAGTTCATCGCGGCCACGGATACGCAGCACGGTGTCCTGCTCGTACGACCAGCTGCCATCGTCGTGGATGTCCACCGTGATGCGGAACTCGATCGTCTTCTTGGCGTGATCAAGGAACGGGTTCGAGCAGGTGCCATTGGTGGGCGAGCCGAACACGCACTCCAGCTCGAAGGTGCGGGCATCGGCCGCCGCATGCCCGATCGCCATCGCCACCTGGCCGCGCGGGATCGTGTGCGTCTGAATGATCATGCCGGTTGCGGGCTCCCACAGCCAGTAGCCGACCTGGTCGTGAAACGTGGCCGGCCGGTTCGGCCGCAGCACGTGGGTCCAGTAGCGCAGCCCGTAAAGCAGCTGCGGGCCGTTGAGCTGCGGGTCGATCGGTTGCAGTTCATAGCGCTCGTAGAAGGCCTCCTTCTTCGAGCCCTCCTCTACTAGGTGCACGTCGAGGCCGCGCTGTCCTTCCCAGATGCCGGCCAGTGGCGCCAAAGGGCCGAGATTGCGCAGCGTGTCGGGATCGACTTCGTCGGGCTCGGTAAAGATGTCGGTAGGGAACTCGTACATGGCTGCGAACAGGAGTGGTTGGAGTGATGTAGTCGCTGTGCGGTGGCGCGATCGTCACGGTTCGCGCCGCCCGCGCAGATATGAGTGCACCCTGCGTATGCGTGCTCCGAACCAGTTGAACCGCTCCGACAGAAAGCGGTAGATCGACGCGCCGACCAGCGTGCCGAGGGCGACCGAGGTGATGACGAAGACGACCGTGATCAGGCCTTCGATGCCGGCGGCGCGGTCGCTCAGCATGCGGGTCACGGAAAGCAGGCCGAGCGACCCTGGCACGACCAGCCAGAAGCTCGGCAGCGACGTAACCGTGGCCGGCGGTCCGTTGAAGCGCTGGTGGATCAGGTAGCTTGCCGGCATCGCCACGATCATGCCGAAGAAACCACTGATTTCGGCGCCAAACAGCGCCGCCGCCGCGCGCTGCGCCGCGATCGCTGCAAGTGCCACCAGCAGGATCCACGGCAACGAATTGCGTGGCGCGGAAAAGTGCAGGAACACACCGAGGCAGAACACCGGCACGCCAGCCCAGGCCGCCCAGGGCACTTTCACGAACTGCGAACTGGCGTAGACGAGATTTTCCGGATGGACCCCCATCAGCGCGGCGCCCGCGGCGAGCCCGAAGGTCAGCAGCACCAGTTGGACAAAGCCTGTAATGAGCCGGCTGGACCCGCTCACCATGTCGCCGTAGGCCAGTTCGACCATGCCCAGTGTCAGCATGCCGCCTGGCAGGAACGTGACCAGCGGCGGCACCAACATGTGCAGCGGATCAACGGGCAGGCCGGAGTTCGCGGCATAGAACACCGCCGCTGACACGACTGTGGCCGCGACCACCGGCATCGGCACCGCGAAGAGCGTCCGTTCCTGCACCAGCATCTTGAGCAGCCCGACGATGAAGCCAAGGATCGCAGCCGCCGCGATGTTCGCGAGCGTGGGCATCAGCACCATGGCGACGCCGATCGCCAGGATCGTGTGGCCGACCAGGCTGCCGAGGCGGCCGAAGCGCGCGCTGGTACGCAGAATCTCGATCAGCCGGTCCAGCCCTTCGCGCGGCGTGACCGTTGCGCGCTGGGCCGCGTCACCAAGGCGGTAGACCTCCGCGATCTGGTCAAGCCGCAGCGACTGCGCAGGGCCTTCGGCCAGCGTCACGCGCTCGCTCGATCCGTCGTGCAGGGTGATGAAGAGCGCCGTGGGCAACACGACCACGCGCGTACGGCCCATGCCATAGGCCAGCGCCACCCGCCGCAGCAAAAGCTCAACCTCCGCCGTCTGCTCGCCGCAGGCGAGGTAGGCCTGCCCGAGCCGGAACATGAACTCGAGCAGGACGCCGGTATCGGTCGGTTCGGCCTTGGTCATCGCTCTATTGCCGTGGCCGCTGATGCGGGGCCGACCGGCCCCGCGGACCGACTCTAAGTGCCGGCCTCCACTCCGCCGCCAGTGCCGGTGCACGCGCGGCAACGCAGGGGTGCGCCAGGTATCGGCGGCTCACGCTTTGCGCCAGTCGACTTGCACTCAGTGCGCCTTGGCCTCAGCGCGCGACAACAGGAACTCCGTCAGCAATGGTACGGGGCGCCCGGTTGCGCCCTTCGCGTCGCCCGACACCGAGGCCGTGCCGGCGATGTCGATGTGTGCCCACTTGTACTTCTTCGCGAAGTGCGACAGGAACAGCGCTGCCGTGACGGATCCCGCGGCGGGGCCACCGAGGTTGCTCATGTCGGCGAAGTTGCTCTTGAGCTGACCTTGGTAGTCGTCCCACAACGGCATCTGCCAGGCGCGGTCGCCCGCGGTCATGCCGGCAGCGAGCAGTTCCGCCGCCAGTGCATCGTCGTTGGCGAACAGCCCGCTGGCATGCGCCCCGAGTGCAATCACGCAGGCGCCGGTCAGCGTGGCGAGATCGATGACGCATGCCGGCTCGAAGCGCTCCGCGTAGGTCATCGCATCGCACAGGACCAGCCGGCCCTCGGCGTCGGTATTCAGGATCTCGATCGTGATGCCTGCCATCGACTTGACGACATCGCCCGGTCGGCTGGCGTTGCCGCCCGGCATGTTCTCCACCGCCATGACGAGCCCGATGAGGTTGATCGGCAGCCCGAGCTTCGCGACGGTACGGAACGCGCCGATCACGCTGCCGCCGCCGCACATGTCGTACTTCATTTCGTCGAGGTTGGCGCCGGGCTTCAGCGACACGCCGCCGGTGTCGAACGTCATCCCCTTGCCGATCAGCACGATCGGCTTGGCCGCCCCACCCTTGCTGTACTTCATCACGATGAACTTGCAGGGTGAATGCGAGGCGCGGCCGACGGAAAGCGCCGAATGCATGCCGAGCTTTTCCATGTCGGCGCGCTCGAGCACCTCGACCTCGAAGCCGAACTCCTGGCCGAGCTTCTGTGCGGTTTCGGCCATGAAGCCGGGCGTGCAGACGTTGCCGCCCAGATTGCCGAGATCCTTGGTGAGCGCCATGCCTTCGGCTGTCGCGAGACCGGTCTTCACCGCGCTCGCAAGTTCGCTGTTCGGCTCGGCTTCCACGATCAGCGTCACCCGGCCCGCGCCGCGCGCAGGCACGGGCTTGGCCCGCGGCGCTTCGAACTTGTAGGCGCCGTCAGCCAGTAGCCGCGCGGCGGTGCGCACGCGCCACGCCGGCGTGCGGTTCGGCAGATCGACGTCGACCAGCGCGACCGCTGCCTCCTTCGCGACGCCGCCCGCCAGCACCTTGGCGGCTGCGGCGACGGCCTCACGAAAGGGCTTGTCGCCCAGCGCTGCGCGCTGCCCGAGGCTCACGAGCAGCACGCGCTCGGCACCGACCCCACCCAGGGCCGGAAACATCAGCGTAGAGCCGGCCTTTTCATCGAGGTCGCCACGCTTCAGCGCGGCGGCAAGTGCGCCACCGGCCGCCTGGTCGACCGCCTGCGCGGCGGGCAGCAGCGATCCGTCGGCGTAGGCGCCCACCACCAGCGTGCCGGTCTTAAGGGTCGCTGGCGCAACCTTCGCAAGTGCAATCTCCATCGAAAAGCTCCGCAAGTGAATCTGGAAGGGAAAAGCCGGTGAACCGGAAGGATTCACCGGTGCAAGGACGCGCGTCTAGATGCCCCAGGGCAGGCCGACCAGTTGCCAGGCCACGAGCAGGACCAGCCAGACGGCCGCGATGGCCAGCACGTACGGCAGCATCAGCGCAATGACGGTGCCGACGCCAGCGTCCTTCACGTACTTCTGGCAGAACACGACGATCATCGCGAAGTACGCATTCAACGGTGTGATCGAATTCATCGGCGAGTCGCCGACCCGATAGGCCGCGAGCACGGCGTCGGGCTGCACGCCGAGCTTCATCAGCAGCGGCACGAAGATCGGCGCGAAGATCGCCCATTTCGGGATCGCGCCCGTGATGATCAAATCGAGGATCAGCACGACGATGACGAAGCCGATCATTAGCCACACCGCGTCGAGGTTGGCCTGCTGCAGGATGTTGGCGAGCGAGATCGCCGCCAGCGGCGCCATGTTGGTGTAGTTGAAGTAGGCGAGGAACTGGCTGATGATCAGCAGCAGGAAGATCAGGCCGCTCAGGCTGGCGATCGACTTCTGCACGGCGTTGATCACGTCGACCGACGAGTTCATCGTCTTCGCGCCGATGCCATAGCCGATGCCCGCTGACAGAAACACCAGCGCGATCGTCACGATCAGGCTGTTCATGAACGGGGAGTTGCCGATGATCGAACCGGTCTCGGGATTGCGCAGCGGAGCCCCCGTTGGCAGCAGCAGCAGCATGACGAAGCCGAGCGCAAGCGCCAGCCCGATCCCCGCGTATTTCAGACCGCGGTACTCGTCGGGCGACAGCACGTTCTCGCCCTCGACGACGTAGTCGCCGGTGTACTTGCCCAGCCGCGGTTCGACGATGCGGTTGTTGACGAGCACGACGACGACCGTCATCGCGAGCACCGATGCGATCGAGAACCAGAGGTTCGACGCCAGGTCGATCGACTTGTTGGCGTCGAGCAGATGGATCGCGTCATTGGTGATGCCGACCAGGATGCCGTCGACCGGGACGATGAGGATGTTGACCAGAAAGACGCTCGCCACCGACGCAAAGGCGAGCGCGAGTCCCGCCAGCGGATGGCGGCCAACACTGATGAATGCGGCGCCGGCCAGCGGGATCAGCACGAGATAGCCCGCGTCGGCAGCGATACTGGAAATGATGCCTACGAAAACCAGGATCCATGTCAGAGCCCAAGCCGGCGAGATGATCACGAGTTTGCGGATCAGCGCCTTGACCAGGCCCGAGGCCTCCGCGACACCAACGCCGACCATCGCGACGATGATGACGCCGACCGCTTGGAAACTCATGAAATTGCTGACGACCCCGGTGAACATGAAGCGGATGCCGTCTGCGGTGAGCAGGCTGCGCGCGGCCGTCGTCTGCGTCTCGAGCTTGTGCGTATCGGGATTGATCACCTGATACGAGATCGCTACGCCCATCGCGTAGAAGATGTGCGACAGGACGATGACGACGGCGATCAGGATCAGGAAGATCACGACCGGGTGCGGCACCTTGTTGCCGACCCGCTCGACGACGTCGAGGATCTTCTGCATCCCTCCCTTTTCTGCTTGTGCGGCCTGAGTCATGGTGGGCACCCTTTCGTTCTTGAATTCTTTTTGTGAACTTCCGACTCGCGACACGGACGGCACTGTCGCGCGACCGCAGATTGCTCGTCGGAGTCCTGACAGCATCAAGCGGGCCGCTGATTAGAATCGAGGCCGGCAGGTTCGGCAAGACCCAACATGCTGATATCCTGCCCAACCGCGCAGCAGCGGCGTGGTCATTTGCCGTCGTGAACGAACCGGGTGTGCGCAGTCAGCTGTAATGGTTCGGTCACATGCCGCCTCCAAGCTGGGCCAGACCCGCTACATGCACCCCGATCGTGCGCTCTTTGATCGAGACCCGGACACAACAAGGAGAAAAAACCATGGCGAAGAAGTCCCACCACCGTGCTGGCATCAACCCTGCACCGTCGCTCACCGAATCTTCAAGGACCAAGGTCGCCGTTGCCCGCTCGGTGCCATCGAACGCCTCGGCCGTCGGTGTCGCCGTCGGATCGAAGGGAGCGGTACCGCGACAGATCGGCCTGGATCGCGACGCGCTCGCGGCCGCGGGCTTCGAGGGCAAGCAGGGCCAGACCCTGGTGATTCCCAAGGATGGTAAGGCCGTCGTCATTGCGGTCGGCGTCGGCGATGCCGGCCTCGATGTGGCCAAATTGCGTGACGCGGCCGCAGCATTTGCCCGGGCTGCGTCCCGGCAGTCGCACCTGGCGACCGGGCTCGCGGACGTCGCCAGCGGCGTCGCGCCGGCGGCCGCAGCGCAGGCCGTCACCGAGGGCGTGCTGCTGGCGCGCTACCGCTACGAGCAGCGCAAGAGCAAGAAGAGCGATGCCCCGCTTCAAGAGCTCACGCTGGTGACGACCGCCGAACGACAGAAAGCCGAAGCGGCCGGCGCGAAGCTGGGACAGACGATGGCCTCGGCAGCGATGCTGGCGCGTGATCTCGCCAATGCGCCCGCCATGGAACTGACGGCCAAGCGCATGGCCGAAATCGCCGAGGAAGTGGCACGTGAGCGCGGGCTCTCGATCGAGGTCTTCGACAAGGGAGATCTCGAGAAGATGGGCTGCGGCGGCATCCTGGGCGTGAACGCGGGCAGCACGGAGCCCCCACGGATGGTCAAGCTCACGTACAAGCCGAAGGGCAAGAGCAAGGGCCATCTGGCAATGGTCGGCAAGGGCATCATGTACGACTCCGGCGGCATCAACCTGAAGCCGGCGCAGGGCATGCAGCTCTACATGAAAATGGACATGGCGGGCGCCGCCGCGGTGCTCGGCACGATGTCGGTCCTGCGTGACCTCGACTGCCCGAATACCGTGACCGCGTTCCTGATGTGCACCGACAACATGCCGTCGGGTTCGGCCCTCAAAATGGGCGATGTGCTGACCCATCGCAACGGCAAGACGGTCGAGATCCACAACACCGACGCCGAGGGTCGGCTGATCCTGGCCGACGGCCTGGCGCTGGCGGCCGAGATGAAGCCCGATGCGATCATCAACATCGGCACGCTCACGGGAGCGATCTTTGCAGCGCTCGGCGAGCACCTTACGGGCGTGTTCTCGAACCACGATGGCTTCGCCCAGCAGGTACAGGCCTCGGCCAATCGCGCGGACGAGACCATCTGGCGCATGCCGCTCGACCGCCGCTACCGCAAGCAGATCGATTCAGCGATTGCCGACCTGAAGAACATGGGCGACGCACAGCCGGGCTCGATCACGGCAGCGCTTTACCTGGAAGAATTCGTCGACGGCATTCCCTGGACGCACTTCGACATCTGCGGAACGATGAAGCTCGATGCCGACGATGCGTGGCGTTCCAAAGGCGCTACCGGCGTCTGCGCGCGGCTGTTTGCCGACCTTGCAGTGAACTTCACGCCGCCGAAGCGCTGACGCTGCGCCTGCGGCAGGTACGATGCTCGCCGCCGCGCGCGGCATCAGCCTGCCGCGGCTGGCACCTTCCTGAACACCCTGCGGCCGCGGTCCGGCGAAAACAACGACGACAGGTGAAGCCTTGAACGACATCTACGTACTCTTCCTGATCATCGCGGTCGTCATCGTGCTGTTCATCACTGAGAAGGTCCCGGTGGTGATCGTCGCGCTCGGCACGGCGCTGGCGCTGTACTTCACCGGCATCCTGGACTTCCGCCAGGCGCTCGGTGGACTCGGGGACCCGACGACGATCTTCATCGCATCACTCTTCGTCGTCAGCGCCGGGCTCGAAGTGACGGGCGTGACCGCGTGGGCCGGTCAGTTTCTCATCGACAAGGCAGGCGAAAGCCGGGTGCGGCAACTGGTGCTGATCATGCTGGCCTGCGCCACCTTGACGGGCTTGAACAGCCTGAATGGAGCGGTAGCCGCCCTGCTGCCGGTGGTGGTCGTGATGGCGGTTCGCCTGAACCGTCCGCCGTCGCAGCTGCTGATGCCGATGGTGTTTGCGTCGCATGCCGGCTCCATCCTGGCGCTGACCGGCTCGCCGGTGAACGTACTTGTGTCTCAGGCCTCGGAAGAGGCAGGCACCGGTTACTTCGGTTTCTTCGAGTTCGCGATCGTCGGCGTCCCGCTGCTCGCCGGGACGATGGCGATCCTGGTGTTCCTCGGGAACCGCCTGCTGCCACACAAGAGTGGTGCATCGATGCCGACCGACCTGTCCAAGCACGCGCGCACGCTCGTGGAGCAGTACCGGCTCGAGGGCAATGCCTTTCAGCTGCGCGTAAGGTCGAGTTCCCCGCTGATCGGAACCGCGCCGACGGCGATCGATCTCGCCGCTTACCCGGGACTGAGTCTGATCGGATCGCAGGCCGGCACGACCGGGCGGCCGCTGACCCGCGCGGCGATCGAGGAAGGCGACACGCTGCTGCTGCGCGGCGAGGCCGATGCCGCCGCGAGCTTCGCGAATGACCAGCATCTTTCCTTCGGCGCGGGCGAAGCGGAAGCCGGCGTCGCCGACACGCTGTTCAACCGGTCCTCCGGCCTGGCCGAAGTCGTGATCCCGCCGCGCTCGGCGATGGTCGGACGCGAGGTGTTTCCCGGCATGGTGACGGAGAGCGGCGACCTCTTGATCCTTGCGGTGCAGCGCCGCGGTGAGGACGTCGGGCCGGGCAAGGCCACCCTCGAAGTCGGCGACACGATGCTGCTGCAGGGAACGTGGAGTGCGCTCGACAAGCGGCTCGCCGACCCGGAAGTGCTCGTCGTCGATTCGCCCGACCTCGTGCGTCGCCAAGCGGTGCCGATGGGCACGGGCGCCAAGGCAGCGATCGGAATTCTGGTGGCGATGGTCGCGGCGCTGGCGCTGAACCTCGTGCCGTCCGCCGTCGCGGGCTTGGTCGCCGCGGTGGCCATGGTGCTCGTCGGCGTGCTCACGGTCGACCAGGCGTATCGATCGGTCAACTGGACGACGGTGATACTCGTCGGTGCGATGACGCCGCTGTCTGCGGCCATGGCCGAGACCGGCGCCGCGCAACTGCTCGCCGACAAGCTCGTCGGCATCGTCGGCGAGGCCGGGCCGTACGCGCTGCTGGCGGGACTGTTCATCCTGACGGCAGTACTGGGCCAGCTCATCAGCAATACGGCGACGGCGCTGATCATCATCCCCATCGCGGTGGCGGCCGCGCTCGAACTCGGCATTTCGCCGCGTCCAGTGATGATGAGCGTCTGCATCGCCGCCGCCGCTTCGTTCCTGACACCGGTGGCCACGCCGGTCAATCTGATGATCATGGGACCGGGCGGCTACAAGTTCGGCGACTACTGGAAGATCGGCATCGTCTGCATGGCGTGGTTCTTTGTCATGGCGGTCTTCTTCGTTCCGATGATCTGGCGCTTCTGATGGGCGCTGCAGGACAACCTCCCGCCGCACCGCCTTTGTTTGCGGCGCTGCTGGAGGCTTATCCGGATCTGCCACGACGGCATGTCCGCCACGGCTGGCCGCTCGCGCGCCGGCCTTCTCAACCAGGAGGACGTTAACAATGTCAAACACGGATACCACTCGCAGGAACTTCTTCGTCGCATCGGCCGCAGCGCTGGCCGCGACGGCCAGCGCCCCGGCGCTGGCGCAGGGCAAGCCCGACGCCACGATCGAGTTCTCGCTGTGGCGCGCAGGATTCATCGTCGGCGGCAGTGGCGGCAGCGGCACGCTGGTCTTCAAGGACAACGGTTATCTCCTGAACATCGGCGGCGTCAGCCTGGGTGCGACCATCGGCGTAGCGCGCACGGACTTTGTCGGCGAGGTTTACAACCTCAAGCAGGCCAAGGATATCGAGGGCACCTACACCGCGGTTGGAGCCAGTGCTGCGCTGGCCGGCGGAGCCGGCTTTGTCGAGTTGCAGAACTCACGCGGCGTGCGTCTGCGCGTATCGGGACGGCAGATCGGACTGATGGTGTCGATCGATCTGGCCGGCATGCAGATTTCGCTCAGGTCCTGACCGACTGCAATCGATTCCTTCTTAGCGGGTCCGGCCCACCGGACCCGCTCGCTGGTGCCTGTCGGGGCCTTGCGCGAAAGCGCGTCTGGCGGCGTCCGGCAGCCGAAGTGCGCTAAGGCGCGACGGTCAGCGTGGCGCCGAACAGCGCCGCCAGCAGCAGCAGCGACACGCCAGCGACCGTCCACTGCCGCAGCACGCTGGTCGAGCAATACCGCCTCGAAGGCAACGCGTTCCAGCTGCGGGTGCGGTCAGGCTCACTGCTGATCGGCACCTCGCCCGACGCACTGGACGTCGGCGCCTACGGCGGCCTGAGCGTGATCGGCGCGCAGGCCGGAGACACGCGCCGGCCGCTCGCGCGCGCCTATGCGGAGGGCGACTTCCTGCTGGTGCGCGGCGACGCCGAGACTGCGGCAAGTTTCGCCGCTGACCAGCATCTGGCGTTTGGCGCTGACGCCTCCGAGCAGGACATGGCCGACACACTGTTCAACCGCTCGTCGGGCCTCGCCGAGGTGGTGATTCCGCCGCGCTCCGCGATGGTGGGGCGCGAAGTGTTTCCGGGCATGGTCACCGAGAGCGGCGACCTGCTGATCCTCGCCGTACAACGGCGCGGCGAGGACCTCGGTCCTGGCAAAGCCAAACTCGAGGTCGGCGACACCATGTTGCTGCAAGGCACCTGGAGCGCGCTCGACAAGCGCCTGGCGGACCCCGAGGTGCTCGTGGTCGACTCGCCCGATGTCGTGCGCCGGCAGGCGATCCCGATGGGCACAGGCGCGAAGGCCGCGATCGGAATCCTCGTTGCGATGGTGGTCGCACTGGCGCTCAACCTCGTGCCCTCGGCGATCGCCAGGATGGTCGCGGCTGTGGCGATGGTGCTGGTCGGCGTGCTGTCGGTCGAGCAGGCCTATCGCTCGGTCAACTGGACGAAAGTGATTCTGATCGGGGCGATGACGCCGCTGTCCGCGGCAATGTCGGAAACCGGAGCCGCGCAACTGCTGGCGGACAAACTCGTCGGTGCGGTCGGCGGCGCAGGCCCGTTCGCGCTGCTGGCCGGCCTGTTCGTCCTGACCGCGGTCCTGGGCCAGTTGATCAGCAACACCGCGACCGCTCTGATCCTCATTCCGATTGGCGCGGCCGCCGCGCTCGAGCTCGGGTTGTCGCCGCAGCCCGTTCTGATGAGCATTTGCATCGCCGCGGCGGCGTCGTTCCTGACCCCGGTCGCGACGCCGGTGAACCTGATGATCATGGGGCCTAGCGGATACAAGTTCAGCGACTACTGGAAGCTCGGCATCTGCTGCATGGCGTGGTTCTTCATCGTTGCGGTGTTCTTCGTGCCGATGGTCTGGGGTTTCTGAGCGGTATGCGCAGGGGGCTAGAGGTGTAACCAGACAGACGCTGAAGGGTCGTCGAGCGAGTGGCACGGGTTCGTTGCAGCCGGCTGTGCGCCAACCAACGTCGCGCACAAGGCGTCTGACTCGCACAGGAGGCCGCCGACGATGAAACACTTCAGGGGATGAGCCCTTTGTTGATTGGATTGGCGCGATTGACGCGAGGGGCGCTGCTGCAGAGTTCCGCTCCAGCGATGCCCCGCTTCGGTTGCCGAGAAGGTCGCTTCTTCAGAATCGCAGCACCTTCCTGAATCTGAAAAAGTAAATGTCACCAATTAATAAGTATATTTCGCAAACAATTTCGGGCTGAACATAGCCACGTTGCCACTGGCTACGTTCGCTCTCTCACCTTCAGGGACTTCCCGGCGCCATGATTAACAGCCCCTCTTTCCTACGCGGTGCGACTCTCACGACTCTAGCCGTCGCCTTGGCTGGCACGACTCTGCTTTCGTCCTGCCAGCGGACGGCAGAGCCGCCAGCCGTCGAGGTCCGCCCCGTGCGTACCATCACGATCGAGGCCCGCAACAACGCAGGCATCGTCGCGCTGACCGGAACGGTGCAGGCGCAGACCGAGATCAACGAGTCCTTCCGCATCGACGGCCGGCTGATCGAGCGCGCCGTCGACGTCGGCGACACGGTCAGGCCGGGTCAGACGATCGCCCGGCTCGACCCCGCGAACGAAGAAAGCGGGCTGCAGGCCGCGCGCGCCGGGCTCGCGGCGGCGCAGGCCCGGCTCGGCGAGGCGCGGACGAACTTCACTCGCATGCGCGACCTGATCGTCGACAGCGCGGTGTCGCGAGCGCAGTACGAGCAGGCCGAGGCCGCGCTGAAGACGGCCGAGGCCGGCGTCTTGACCGCGCAGGAACAGGTCAATTTGTCGCAGAACCGGCTCAGCTACACGCGTCTCGTGTCCAACGTGGCCGGCGTCGTCACCGCCCGCGGGGCCGAGCCCGGCGAGGTGGTGTCGGCCGGGCGGATGATCATCCAGGTGGCGCGCGACGGCGCACGCGAGGCAGTGTTCGACGTGCCGGCGCAGATCAAGAATTCCGCCCCGCTGAACCCCAGGATCGTCGTCACCACGAACAAGGCCGGGCCCGCTGCCGCGGCTGCCGGACCCAGCGACATCAACGTGGCGCTGGCAATGGACCCGGGCGTCAGTGCCATCGGCCGCGTGCGCGAGGTCTCGCCCCGCGCCGACCCCGTGACCGGCACCTTCGCGGTGCGCGTACGGCTGATCGACCCGCCACCGGCGATGCTGCTGGGCAGCACCGTCACCGGCCGCCTGCAGTTGCCCGGCGCACCGGCCATCCAAGTGCCGGCCACCGCGCTGATGCGTGCCGACGGCAGGACTTCCGTGTGGGTGTTCGACAAGACCTCCGGCACCGTGTCGCTGCGCAACATCGAACTGGGCAGTGCCGACGCCAACAACGTGCGGGTGGCCTCGGGTCTGAAGGCGGGTGACGTGGTCGTGACGGCCGGTGCCCAGGCGCTGCGCCCGGGCCAGAAGGTGCGCCTGCTGGAGACCCGCTCGTGATCGGTCCGAACCTGTCGGAATGGGCGCTGAAGAAGCGCTCGCTGGTCATCTTCCTGATGATCGTGGGCGTCGTGTCCGGCGTCATGTCGTTCATGAAGCTGGGCCGCGGCGAGGACCCGGCGATCACCACGCGTACGATGGTCGTCGCGGCCGGCTGGCCCGGTGCGACGGTGGACGAGACGACCAAGCAGGTTACCGAGCGGCTCGAGCGAACCCTGCAGGAGACCGACTACCTCGATCGCCTGCGCAGCTACACCATCGCCGGGCAGACGACGATCTTCGTCGACCTGAAGCAAACGACGCCGCCTCAGAAGATTCCCGACATCTGGTACCAGGTGCGCAAGAACATCGGCGACATGCGCCACACGCTGCCGCAGGGCGTGCTCGGGCCGTTCCTGAACGACAGCTTCGGCGACACCTTCGGCATCATCTACGCGTTCACCGCCGAGGGTTTCAACTTCCGCGAACTGC
>Ga0105097_10000368_pt1 | contig 20330 bp, 51 predicted proteins | sample PPLLak12cMay2015_FD_87035 | JGI IMG/M metagenome (GOLD analysis project Ga0105097, IMG submission 87035) | Freshwater sediment microbial communities from Prairie Pothole Lake near Jamestown, North Dakota, USA - PPLs Lake P7 Core (1) Depth... | ecosystem: Environmental > Aquatic > Freshwater >...
AGTCAGTCAAAGAATACATAGAAGAAATTAATGAGTATAATAGACAGAAGACAGTTTCTAACAAATAGGAGGCAATGATGTCGACTGAGCAGATAACCAATGAACAAGTATTCCCCAACATGGCGGAAGATGATCGGGCAGATACCTTTTGCCATGCAGAATTAGAGGCGGCGGGGATTGGCATAGAAAAATTAGGATGGATCGCGGATGGCTCCGAGGTACCAACTCACATTATCGGATCCCTATATGGCTGGGTTTTCAAGAGAGCATGGTGCTATTGGGTTGCTAAAGGACCAGGTATCCCACCTGAGTATGCTCGCAGATTGCACGAAACACATGGTAAAGTAGTTCGTGTAGATGGTCTTGATATTTCTTCAGATGAAAGGAATCATGGTTTTGCTACTGGTTATTATCACGTTGATACACCGAGCGGATTAAAGGCGCTGGCCGACATGCTTCGCTTAGTAGTGTCCGATTTCGAGAAGACAGTTTCCGACAAAGGTGAAAAATGAAGCTGACCAAGATACTGCTACGAGACAATAAGATATATAACTCATGGGAGATTGCCAAAAGAGGCGAACTCCACTTTTTTATCTCGTATTCAGCAGCAGAACCTAAATCCTGTAAAGGCGCATCATGGCATGTCGTCGGAGTTGGGTTCAAAACTGATTCAGACGCCGCATGGTATGACAATGGGTGCAAAGCATTCCAGGTTTGGGGCAGAAAGGACAAGGAAGACGTTCTTGCAAAAGCAAAGGAATGGGCTTCTCAAAAGTACGGCATAGCAGAATGGGAACGCGATCCATTCGGAGGATGGCAGGATAAACGGCTTATTGACCTACTTAGGGCTACTCTGGTGAAGACAGTTTCTAACAAAAGTTAAAGGACACCATCAATGAAGACTAAGTTAAGACTTGTTCATAAATGCTGGCTGACTGAAACAGTAGAACGACCGAGTGAGACTGAGCGGTTTGAACTGTGGCAGAAAAGCGATGAAAGTGGCTGGAATTGTATAGGCTATCTTTATCTAGCTGTTGGCAGTCCCTATTACGTAACAATACGAGAGATTGCAGATTTCAAGAAATTAAAGATCAAGGTTGGATCTTGCAAAGGAATAAATGCTGTTAAAGGAAAAGTAAAGACAGCTTCGAGCAAGAGTTAGTATCCAAGATTAGGGGTATGTATCAAACTAACTAAGTGGAGATAAAACATGCCTAAAAAGACGTCTATTAATATTGAGACTAGTGTAACAATTGTTGCTGCTCTTGATCTTTGTATTGATAAGGTTGGTGTAAAGAAAGTTCTGAAGATCATTCGTGCATTGTGCCATAAAAATACTATGGAGAAATGTGCTTTCCCGTCGAGGCTTCTTGCAACAGCAAAGGACGAGGAAATGGCCAATGCCGCCTGTGCATTGTTCTATCTAGAGAATAATTGGAAGCGTGTAACGGACAACGGATTTAAAATGATCGAGACCCAATTGAAAGAGACGAACAATGTTATACTTAGAGGATCTTAATCACAAGTCAATCGAGCAGTTAGTCAAAGGACAAATCACAGCAGAGGTTATTACTCACGCTCTTTATTTAGCAAAGAAACGGTGTGGTTTTGATATCAGTGAACTTGATCAAAACACTTGGCCAGATGAAACACTATCCGCGGAGATATTGGCCAAGATACTAAGTGAACTCATCACCGCCGCAAGACAAAAAACAAAGCACTGTGATATGTGTTTTAATACGGGCTTAGCTTGGGTCTCAACAGATATTGGGAATACCCAGGTCATTTGTTTTTGTAAGTATGGTAAACTCGCCCGAAAGATAAGGGATCAATCTGAAAAGACCTTCCAGAAGGAGAATAAGGTATGACTGGTAAGGAACTACACAAAGCAATTGAAACATTATCCGAGCACCTCGATGCAATGGATCATATCGAAAAACCATTATGTATACTCGCTAATACATGCAAAGACTTTATACCTGTCAGCATAGCTTTCGCACACGCTAAGGAAAAGATACTAAAAGAGCGCCACGACTTATATGCACGCCTTGACTTGTTAATAGAACTTTGTTCAAGTGAGTGAGACTTATGATCAAGATTGCTTGGAAGAAAACATTAACCCGAGCACAAGAAGAAGTATTGACCTGTGGCTTTGACTGCTCTTTCTATGGCTGTGATGATGTCACCCACTGGTGCAAAATTAATCTAGGTGTAAAGCATAACATTGCAAAGGAAGGTGAGTCAAAGAAAGAGGCATTCTTAAGGAAAACATTCTTGAACCCATTGACACCCGGCCCAGAATGTCCTGGACCTGGAGAGTATATATTAGTTCGTAAGGAGATCTAATAATGATACGCTTAACTTTGTATCGCTCTGGAAAAGCACTGTGGGTTAACCCAGAACATATTACAGGGATTCTACAATCCAGTAAGTATACTTTGGTTTGTAGTCTTCATTGTGATTGGAAGGTAGTAGAAGCACCCTCAGTAATTTTAAAGCAAATGCCCACAGTTTGAAAGGAAGAAGAATGTTAGGTAAATTTGAGATAGGTGATAAGGTTAGACACATAGAAAACGAAAAGATTGGGACGATTAAATTAAAAGAAATGTATGATAGTCTTTTGCCATATTTTGTTGAATGGCAACGGCCTGGGGTGGGCGCAACATGGGAAAGAGAAAGTTCTCTTGAACAACTTCGAGAGAATAGTTTAATGCAACAGCAATCAAGTAGAGGGCCGGCAGTTTAGTAGAGGGCCGGCATGGAGTAAGAAGAGTAAAATGTAATTATAGAAGTGTAAGAAGATAGACAAGTAGATAAGAAAGATAGTAAGTAGATAAGATAATAGGTAAAGAAGTAAAGATAGTGAGTATAGTAGGTATTGGATTTATAGGTTGTGAAGTATTGATCTAGTAGGTAGTACGTGGAAGATACGAGAGGTAGCTTGTCACAGAAAGTGTTAGAGAGGGCCGTGTTTAGGGAAAATAGGGGGAGTACTTTGTCACGGAAAGTGTGTCACACGAGCGTGTTTCTGTGAGAGGTTATAGCGTGGCCCTCACCCTCCCGGCCCTCATTTACCTATTCACTCATCCCACACTATTTTGTTCTAATCACTCGAAACGAATCTAAATTTAAATCTACATCTCCAAACAAACATTATACGTTTTATTTTACAAATGTTAACTAAAAACAATCCGAATCAAAATATCTCACACATCACAAGAAGATACAAAGGAATCATGCGTGATTGAAAAGGAAGGTAGGAGGAAAATAAAAGGTTACAAACGATAGGCCTAAATTCATCTGTTACTACTAACCCCGGTACAAACGAGACACCGTAGTTACAAACAAACGACGGTTCTCGTAGGTTAGTACGTAAGGTGTGATACAGTGCTTTTCTACAGGTCAACATGCTCGTTTCCTTCTCCTGTTTCTACCTGTTTGTTTATACTTACCCCGGTCCAAATCACAGGTACAAGAACTACCTGTCACGGATTACGTACACCTGTTTTTACAACGTTCATTTCGAGCACTGCACTCTCGATCTGACAGGGAAAGAGAGGTAGAGATCAAGGAGAGCACCTAGGTAAGGCAGGTATCTTGTCTGAGCATGATCTAGTAGTCTCATGCATAACCTAGACGCCAACAAGCGTTGTAGCATCGCATAACAAACGAGTTTTAGCAAAGCCATGTGTAATAACTCTACCTGTGTCTTAATCTCTTTGTTACGCTTATCTTTAATCTCTTTCTTCACTTCTTCTCCATTCTTTTCTATCTTCTCTATCCCGTTCTTAAAGGCAGTAGGCTCTCCAGGAAAAGGTTAAATGGATATATTTAAAGTAAGTAGTCGTCCCAAGAAAAGGTTAAAAGCATTAAGTCTCAAAGTAAGTAGGTCTCCCAAGAAAGGGTTTTCACAACTTGTTACTTTTAAAAGGCAGTAGGCCTCTCAAGAAAAGTTTTAGTCTGAAAAGTTTAACTCAAAATTTATACAGTTGTGTTTGTCGGATGTTTACTCCTGGAAAAGTTAAAGGTGAACTAAACAAAGAAATGGAAGATCAGTATAAATAAAAAAGGAGACGAAGAGATGGCGACAATTAAAGACCTTGAGAAGGTAGTTGAAACTCTTGAAAAGGAACTTTCTGCAAAGAAGAAGTCTCTGGCATTAGCACGCAGATCTTTTTCTCAGAGGATAGGTGCAAAAGAAGATCTGAAGGTATTGAAAAGTTTAAAATTAAAACAGAATACTTGGTATGGGAGTGCTATTGGGGACTCTTGTTCTTTTTATCATATCATCTCTATTTCTAAGAAAGGTTTAATTGATTATCTTGTTGTCTATCGCAGTGGAGATAGAAATATCTTGAATGTTCTTAGGGTTAAGGAGTATGCTAGATCTTTTGGTTACTTAAAACTAAACTTAGAGAAAGTGCTTTTTGAAGATATTCAGAGAAGCAATATTGTTGATTGTTGCTTAAAGAGTGACATTCTTTCCACTAGATCTTATTGTTATTATGATTTAAGAACTAATCACTTATGTGCTACAAGAGCAGAACTAAACAAAGAAATGGAAGCTCAGTATAAATAAAAAAGGAGATGAAGAGATGGCTTGGTGTGATTTCATAAAACATGTTCAGGATACTTATAAGCAAGCGACAGATGCTTTTAATCCGGAGGCTGTCAAGATCGGAGATGTCCTCGAGTTCTATCATGGCGGGCATGAAGTTCGTGTTCGTGTTACCAAGATCAACCGAAAGTCTTGGGGAGGGGTTCAAGAAGGTGGCTATAACGCAGGATGTGAATGGCGTGTTTCTAAAGACACATCGGGTTTGCGAATGAAGGGTTCAGTTCATTTGAAGACACCTGAGGACTTTAATGTTAGTATCGAGTTCACCTCTAAAGATCCGGAATAGTCATTAAACATTTTTCTTCTTTCACAGTATAAATAAAAAAAGGAGATGCGGAGATGGCTGGAGATTCCAGAAAGTATAAGCCGTGGTTGATCAAGAAGATCAGTCAGGAACTTCCGGCTTTAGATTCTAAAGAGATTTCTAAGTTGAACGCTTCTACACTCGAACTCCTTTATCAACGCATCTCAGGTAATCCAAACCCTTACTTGACATTCTTGATTGAGACTGAAGGCATTGTGATCTCACAGTAAACATTTTAAAGGGAAAAGAGATGACCAAGATTGAAGTTTTCAAATACGACGCGATGACTGAAGTCTGTGTCACAGAGGGCGATTTCAAAGTAGACATCGTGGTTTTCACTCCCAGGAAAGAGATCAATCAGCGCGCAGAGATCAACTGGCCTTGTGTTGGAAGCCAATCATCTGTTTGCACTGCAGCTTTCATTAAAGGTCTGGAGAAAGCAATTGAGATCGCTAACGAACTCAACGCAGAGTAAGGAGATAGAGCAATGTGCTTACGGGAAGTAAACAGAAAGCTTGACAAACCGGTTCAGAAACGCTTCTACAAGGTTATGAGAGTTCTTCGGCGAAAAGGTCAACCTACTCGTTATGGCTTCAAGATGCGCAGATCGTGCAGGCCTCTTGAGAAAGGTGTTGTTCGTCATGCCAGAAATGGTTGGCTGACAGCTTATGATGGCCTCACCTATCGCAGTGGTTTTCATGGTTACACAACACTTAACACTGCCCAGGCGCATGTTCTTCGTCGCAATGAGGCAGTCGTCTTATGTACTGGTTTAGTACACACTATCGGTGATCAAAGTGGAGACGACGTATGTGTTGCCTCAACGATGAAGATCTTGAAAGAGAGTAAGTAAACACCTAATCGCAAGATTAGTATAAATAAAAAAGGAGACAAAGCCATGGACTACACCAAGTACACGATACCTGCAGAGTCATTTCCGAAATATCCGGCGAAGCCCCGGCGCCCAGATGATTCAGCAGATGCAAGAGCATATAAAGAATATGCTCTTGCTCTTGAGAAGTATGAAGCGGCACTGAAGCTCTTCGAAAAAAATAGAGATGATTACAATGAAGGAGAGGCCATACTTCTTGACCTGTTCTGGAAGGATGCTTTCAAGGAGTTAGGTATTTCTAGAGATCATCCGAAAGCAGAGCTCCTCAAAAACAAAGCGTGGGATCATGGACATGCAAGCGGGTTTTCAGATGTATATTTCTGGCTTGGAGAGTTCTGGGAGCTAGCGAAGTAAACATCTAATAGCAAGATTAGTATAAATAAAAAAGACCAATTTTCAAGGAGACAGCAAGATGGGCGAGTCTTATTACAAGATGAAGATCATTTTCACCTCCGAGAAGAAAGCCCAAGAGAACTTCCCAAAGATTCGGGCCTTCTTCGATCGCCTGAATGCTTTAGATAATGCTTGGCAGGAAAAACGTTTCCGGACTTATACGGAAGATCCGAAGTCGGTTTTCAACTCATTGAAAACCGACTTCCAGGATGTCTTTGATCAACTTCAGTTGAATGACCTTACTCCGGATCGGGGCCTGAATTGTCTTGCATTTCAAATCGGTGCTGGGGCAGATTTTGATTTTGAGATTCATAAAAAGACTGTTACCGTTGGTGGCCAGATTTGGCACTGTTCAAATTGGGGCCCGCATGCAACACTTATGCTTAAAGAGTATGGGGCTTATCGTGTTGGCTTGAAGGAAGATTCTGATGATTACGTTTATTTGAAGAAAGCGGACTAAACATTCATTTCATTTCTCTGTATAAATAAAAAAGATAAACCATTTTCAAGGAGAGTTAAATGTACGTCATTGCTTCAATTAATTATAAAGGTAAGGTAACAATCAGGAGCCGTCATGAGACTCGAGAAGAGGCCGAGAAAGCCCGAGATGTTCGAATGGCTAAACTGTTCGGCATGGCAGCTGATACCTGCTACTACATTCTTGGTCCTCGTCAGTTGAAGCAGAAGCTCGAAGAGCAGAAGAAAGCCGCTGAGACTCGTCGAAAGGCAGGTGCCAAGAAGGCGGCAGAGAAGCGCGCCAAGAACAAAGCCAAGGGCATGGAGCCCCATTTCATTACATGCCCGACCTGCGGCGCCAAGTCCAAGAAGCTCTATTCAGAGATGGGTGGTCTTCAGACAAGGAAGTGCAAGAACGGCCACTTGTTCGAAGTCGATACGTTCTTCGGTTTCGAGACAACCAAGCGCCGCATCCAATCGGCTATGAGATCACCGTTCGATTCAATCGATACGTCATATATGAGCAGGCGTTACGGAAGCGAGCACAAAGGTTAGAAGTAAACAATCAGAGGGCCACTGAGGGCCTGGAGGTTCTTTACAATGAAGATTCCAGAAGATATGTCGCGCCTAAGCTACCCAGGTATAGATCAGGCACTGAAAGAATATCTGGAAAAGATGCGTCGCTGGGATCACGTAGACTACTCTCTAAGCGATCAGCTCTGTTATCTTTATGATCTGGCCGTAAAGTTCGGACTGCGTGACGCCGCAGAGTGGCTGAGTAACAAAATACAAGAAGAAAGAAAGCTAAAAGAACTTGAACAGATCACGCACTGCTTGAAAGATCTGCTTGAATCTTAATCTTTTTATTTACAGAAGTTCTTTGGACTAAGGCAAATTATAAAAGCGTTTGTAAAAGAAGGTTTTAAGGCTGAAAGTTATGGGGTAAGATAATATACTCTAGGCGGGCTGTTTAAAAAGATCTTGAAATGATTTCAATCGAGCAGACTAAATTCTACTCATCCAAGGCTTTCATTTTTCACTTCGAAAAAGGCCACTAATTATACCTGAGTGGGATTCAGATGTTTACGAGAAAATAAAATAAAATTCCTTCTAAACATCTATCTCAAAATTCAGTATAAATAAAAAAGATTTAGGAGACAGTGAAATGGACGTGACGGCGAGAGTTACATTGGGCTACAAAGACTCCTTCGAGCAGGCGGCACATGCACCAGTTTCTTTCGAGCCGGTTGAGGTTGACTTCAACGCTCGCAAGAAGGCTGATCTCCGGGCATGTGCTCATGATGGCATCGGTGACGGCGAGCCTACAGTTCAGGTTGCCCGCGAGGGTGCGATTGTTCTAGTTCGCTTCGTTGACCCATGTGGCGGGAACTACGAGCGCTATGTGGGTGGGATGAACCTTGACTTCTCCAGTTTCAAGGACGGTGAGACAAGAGCTAAGAAGATCGCTGAGGCTTTCCTGGGAGAGTAAACATTTCTTATTAACCTCAGTATAATTAAAAAGATAATTAAGGAGATAGCGATGCCTAAAAAAATCACGTCTCAGAAGTTCTCATCTGCCCAAGCGGAAGCTGTGGGCTACACCTTCGGCATCAGCAACCTGGCCTCTTTCCTGAATGAGAAACAGACCTTCGACATCATCAAGAAGTACGCCCCGGATTGGTCAAAGGTCGTACGTGCTCTTCGCTCTGAGATGGGGCGTCAGTGTGAGAGTGATGAGATGTTCGAAGGTGCTCTCGAGGAATGCCAGACCTGGGTCAAGGCCGCACTCAAAGAAGACAAGTACATTGTGGAAGAGTGGGGGAAGCGCTGCAGGAAATACGAAGTTCCAGAAGAGTATATCTTCGTCACAAAGAGCGCGTAAACATCTCAGTCCCATTTCAGTATAAATAAAAAAGAGAGCCCAATGAACAGTCTTGTCCCGCGGGAGTTCTTCGAGCGGCTTTGGAAGGTGAACGTTCACCTTCTGAGGGCCAGATTCAAGCGCTGGAAGAACCAACGTTGTTATTTTATAGCGGCAGATGACTCATTCATTTGGAAGGTGATCGAAGCAGAAACTAAGGATCAGAACTTACTACCGAAAGATTACATCGTGGTAAATGCTATTTATGCTGGACACATCTGGCGTAAACCTAAATCGTTTGGTGGTTGGGAAGGCGTGCATGATCGCTATACGGTTCTAGAATTCAGAGATGTAATTTATTCCTGGGTCAATCGAAAAGGGGATGCATGTACTGCAACACAGTCCAGTATTTTTGGGCATGGTAGAAAGCATCGGGACAATAAGAAACGCACTTGGTGTTTTCCTATCGAAGAGATTCTTTCAGGCGGCTTGACTCTGAAACAAATAAAGGCGGGTTTAGCATCCGTAGATAGGTCTTTAGCTGGGGGTGTCGCGTTGCTTGAGGCCCTGTGACAAAGACAGATGCTTAAGAACGTTACACCTTGAGTTTCCTATTCAAAAAGAACCCCAGCACCCCGCTTTTTTATTTCTAAACATTTCTTACTTACTTCAGTATAAATAAAAAAGAAAAAACCATTTTTTAAGGAAGACAGCAATGACCGAAGAGAAGTATCCAGTGTTTCAGGGTTTGATGACTGCTGCTGACGAGCGCTGGTCGGACGGGGGAGACCTTCACGGGAAGAACTACAATGATTTCGTCCGGGCCCTCGATAAGCGTCAGGGCCAGGCGATACTCCTGGGGAACCTGAACTACCAGATCGGGAACGGGGGCTTCAGGCAGTGGGTTGACAACGGTTACGGCACGGAGATCAACAACGTGATTGAGGTGCTCGAAGAGGTCGGTACTGCCAACGCTCACAAGGTCATCGAGATGCTCGAGATGCTCAAGTCCTTCCTGAGAAAGGGTGCGGAGAACAAAGGTTGCTTCAGCACGTACTGGATTCAGGAAGAGACCACGGAAGAGTGCTCGGAGTGCGGCGGTTCCGGTTACATTCAGGAAGAGGAAGAAGACGAAGAGGGCAACATTAACGAGAGCGAGGAGCGTTGCAGCAATTGCCACGGTTCAGGTCTCTGCGAAGGGCCTGAAGAGGACTCACCGGAAGGCCTCGAGATCGCCGAGAGGTATGATCACGAGTACTACGCCATGAACGCTCAGTTCCTGGATGAGATCGAAGCTTTCTTCAAAGGAGAACCTCTTCAGAAAGTTGAGATCATGCCTAAGGTGCTTGAATTGAGGAAGCCCAAGGTCAAGCTTGTCGGTACGGACGGAAATGCTTTCTCCATTCTGGGCAAAGTCCGCCAGGCCCTAAAGATGGCGAAGTATCCGAAAGAGAAGATCGAGGAGTTCACGAAGGAAGCCACAAAAGGCGACTACAATGAACTGCTTGCGACGTGCATGAAATGGGCCGACGTGTGCTAAGTAAACACTTCTAACACGCCACAGTATAAATAAAAAAGACCATTTTTAGGAGGTTTAAAATGAGAGACAAGAAGGCCGCTATCGGTCTTGCCTGCCAGCTCGCTTTTGAATATGACCCCTGTGGGGATGAAGAAATTTCCGACATGTATCAGACCTACAGGGACTGCGGGGATAAGCCTCCTTGCAGTGCAGATGAACTCCAAGATCTCACTTATGAGGCGCTGGCCTTGAAGAGGGAGAACAAGGGACCTGAGGAGGCAGAGAAGCTTCTTCTGGAGAAGCATTCCAGGAAAAAGAAAACTTCCTAAACATTCAATTCAAAATTCAGTATAAATAAAAAAGGCCATTTTTTAGGGAGACAGCAATGACCGATTCCGGCATTAACATTTTGGCCGACTATCCGCGCCTCAGAGAACTTTACCTCTGGGACATCGACAAGCGCAACCCTTACTTCAAGGAACTTTCCAAAAGGAAGCGGCTCGAGACGATCGAGCGCGTTGAAGCCGCTTTGCTTTGGCTCGAGGCGATGTACAAAAAGGCCAAGCAGGTCGAAATCGTGCATTAAAATTTCCTGAAAACAAACACCCTTCTAACTTGTATAAATAAAAACGTTAAAGGAGACAGCGATGCAGTGCTTGGAAGGGTTCGATTTCAGAGAAGCGAAGGCTACGGGCATTTGCACGGACTGTGGTTCAAAGTTCTGCCCGGATCATCCTCAGCACCTTGCTTGGCGAAAAGAAAACGGTTTTTTGCCAAGAATCAAAACTCCGCCTACGGTGGTTGCCCCTCCGGTTCAACTCATGCCTCACTTCAAGATCACCCCAATACAGGCCCCTCCGGTACCCCAGATTTGGGTCGGTTATAAACGGGGCTGTCTTAGGGTACCGGAGGCCCAGAAGTATGCTGTCCGCCTTGCTCTCCAGACGATGAGTGCTGTCGCCAGAGGTATTTTAGCTGAAGAAGGTCTTCACTACTCAGTTCAGAATAAAGAGGGCGTCTGGGCGACATATTGTTCCTATTCAAAACATCTTCTTCAGTTCGGCGAGGGTTGTGCTCTTCTTCATCTCAATGGTGGTAAAGATACAGTTGCCAAGGAAATGCTCAGATATGGTTGGGCGAGAACGCCAGAGAACGGTTGGTTGATGGTTGTATTACATGAAGTGGCACATGCGGTTGCTCATTACAAATATCCCAGAAGTCAGCCACATGGCTTTGAGTTTCACCAGACTCTGAGAGATCTCCGCTCGAAATACTTTGAACGTTTTCGGCCATCTTTCAATAATATTCTAATTGAAAGAAAAGCCGCAGATAGCCTCGTGTAAACTTTGAGGCTCTCTTCAGGTATAAATAAAAAGGAGAGAGCGATGAAAAAGATCAAGTCAAAGTTAGAAGCCTACATTAACGTTCGCAAACCTTTGGCCCGTGCAGGGCAGCAATTCGCTGATCGCAAGAAGGCTCAGAACAAAAGGGCTTGTCGTGGGCGTTACAATTATTCTGACTAAACACTTTCTCATTTTCCGGGTATAAATAAAAAAGGAGAGAGCAATGATCAAAGAGGAAATGCTCAAAGAGATTCTCGCAATGAGCAGTGAAGATCTCGCAACGTTAAACCACTACCTGGTCGGCATTCTCAAGCAGAACCATAGAATTGAAAGTTCTTCGGTTGCCACAATTTTTCGTCCCGGTGACCGTGTGTCCTTTAGTAGTGAGTATAGTGGGACTCTTGTCGGAAGAATTGTAAAGGTTAAGACCCTCAAAGCGATCATTCGAATAGAGAATAGCTTTAGCGAGTGGGACGTACCTCTTCGCTTACTCGCTAAAGTGACCGAGTAAACATTTCTTACTCATTTCAGTATAAATAAAAAAGGCCATTTTTTAGGGAGACAGCAATGTCTATTCAAGAAACTTATGATTCATTGATGTCTTTATATAACGAATTGAAACATCAGATCCAGAGATCCGATCGGAATCTTTATGAGCGTTGGAAAGCAGGTGGGTTTCTAATTGACGACGATATCATTTCGATGTATCCAAACTTGACTCAGGTTGTCGAGATCCTTTCTGAAGATAATGATGTAGATAATGAAGAGGAAGAAGAGTGAATCTGGAGTATGCCGAATAGGGGGTTAAAGAGTAAACATTTCTCTTTCATTTCAGTATAAATAAAAAAGGCCATTTTTTAGGGAGACAGCAATGAGCACACCGAAGATCAAAGTCCTCGAAGTCGAAGTTCATAACATGCAATGGGATGAACTGCGGCGTCATCGCGGGGCCAAGAAGGCCAGGATGTACTTCTTCTGCAAGGGTGAGAATCTGATTGAGAACTTGCTTGGGAGACACTTCAGACCGAAGGTTCTCTTTAGACAGGTGTTCGATGAGGTCTTTACCAAGGCGGGCATTGAGAAGCCCGTTCGGATCACCTGGTCCCAGTACGCAGGTTGCAGATGCCCTTGCTCACCAGGGTTCATACTCAACGGCATCTACAACAAGAACATCTACGTGACCTACGAGGGTGAGAAAGTTATCGAGGAGGTCAAGGTTGCTTTCGAGCAGGCCGTTACCCAGAAGACCGAAACGGCTCAGCAGTCGCCCGCCACGGCATAGGTTAAAGGGAGTTAGGAGTAGGGCAATCGGGCCCTACTCCTTATTCACTAGAGGCAGTATATGGGACAGGCCAAGATACGCGGTTCCTTTGAGGAACGAAGGGCTGTCGCAGTAAAGCAACAGGCCCTTGAGAAAGCCGCAGAGGAAGAACGTCAAGCCCGTATACGTGCTGCTGAGGAAGAAGCAGAAAGACTTCGTTTGGAAAAAATGACGCCAGAGGAACGCGAGGCAGAAATAGAGCGTCTGCGACATACATCCGGTAACAAAAGACTTTTGATCGCTGCTATGGCTGCCATGGCTTCTCTGAGCAATTTTAAGATTCCATTTTAAGATGATTAAAAAAGTTAGAGCTTCTGAGATTCGTGCAGGCAATAGGCTTTTGGGATCTGTTGTCTCAGAGTGCCGAATGAATATTTTAAGAACAATTATCTTTGTAACATTTACAGATGGTTCATACAAGGCCCTAAGCGTCAAACAGTTTGTTGCTTTGGAGGTAAACAATGCATAATTTCTAAGTATACTTGCGCGGATGGTGGAGTTGGCAGACACAAGGGACTTAAAATCCCTTGGGCTTAATCGCCCGTGAGGGTTCAAATCCCTCTCCGCGCATCAGCTGTCTCCTTTTTAGTGAGGAGCAGGTTTGTAACCTGCTCCTCACATTTTTTGTGTAAACTTTCACGCAAGTTCTAGGTATAAATAAGAAAGGAGAAAAAGATGTTACCTGGTGACTTAAAACCTGGGGAGATAGTTATTGTTCGCTCAAATGAGGAAGAGATGGTTCTGGTTGCTACTTTTCAGTATTACGACCAGGAGTGTCATTTCATTCCGGTCGTGAAGAACTTCTCAGGACAGAAATTGTGGGTCAGTGGTATTATCCTGCCTTATGATGAGAAGCTTTTCCAGACCCTCAAAAAGATGGGTGGCAAAGAAGGTTGGAACTATTTGAAAAATAAGAAAAATTCAATTTCTGAGTAAATAAAAGTTCTCGAGTTAGGTATAATTAGTGTAAGGTAGGCAAGAAGGTTAGAAGGCTTTTTTAAGGAGAAGCGAGATGAAGACCAAAGTGCAGCTGATCGGGGTCATGGCAGAGGCGATGTCGGAGAGCGACCTGAGGTCCGCCAAGGACAAGAGCAAGAAGAGCAGGATGTACTTCGTGCAGGAAGGCCCGACGCCGGAGGGAGCGGTGATCAACCCGAGGCCCAAGGTGCTGTTCCGCGACCTGTTCAACGACATCTTCGCCCAGATCGGTGAGACGCCGACCAAGGTCAACTTCGACAAGCTGGCCGGGTGCCACAAAGAGGCGACCGCGCCGGGGTTCGTGCTCGACGGCATCTTCAACAGGAACATCAAGGTCACCTACGCCGTCACGGTCGAGGAGGAGCCGAAGGTCGAGGAGCAGCCCAAGGTCGAGGTGGCCCCCAAGGCCGAGGTGGCCAAGGTGGCCAAGAAGAGGTCGCACAAGGCCAAGGCCAAGATCGTGGTCGTGCCGGCCACGGAGGAAGCCACGAGCGAGCAGCCCAGCGAGGAGCCCAAGGTCGAAGAGACTAAAGCGGCCGAGTAAATAACCTGGTGGCGGAGGTGATGAGCGAGACGGATTGAGAGTTCGTCAAGAAATAGGTGGGCCATAAAGCCCACCTATTTTTATGGGTATAGTTTCAAAATTAGTTCTAAACATTCATCTTTTATTTCAGTATAAATAAAAAAGAAAAAACCATTTTTTAGAGGAGTTGCAGAAATGAAAAACGAGAGCTTCAAATGCACCTGCGGCAGACCGAAGAAGAAGTCCAAGTCGATGTGCCACGCCTGCTACGTCGAGGAGAAGTCGTTCGAGAAGGGCAATCAGAAGCGGCTGATCAGGCTGCTCCGCCGGAACGAGGAGACGCGTTACGAGTACGACGCGCTCGGGTTCGAGGCGTCCGAACTGCTCGGGAGGAAAGTGAAGGAGACGGCCTAGAGCATGAGGCAATAGGTCGAACAAAGAGGTAGGGCACCAGGCCCTACCTCTTCTTCTGTATAGAGATGAAGAAGTAAACACTCTCTCATTTTCCAGGTATAAATAAAAAAGGAGTACAGCAATGGATACGAGCGACAAAGCAAAAAAGAGAATCTTGGACAACATCCTCAAGGAGCGAGAGCGATCTTACGAAAGGTTCCCTGAGACTTCCCGGCATGCTGATCACTGTGTCTCTTGTGGCCAAGAGGTTTCTGGGATGGGCAAGTGCGACGCCTGTGGCAAGGTCCTCTGCTTCGTCTGTCATGAAGAAAAGAAGCAAGCCAATGGCAAGGCATGTCTTTGCCCTGATTGTTTCGAGCTGAACAAAGAAGTAGAGTATCCGCGTTGGAAGAAGTAAACACTCTCTCATCTCTCAGGTATAAATAAAAAAGGAGGGAGAGATGAACATTCAAATGGCATATCGCAAAGTGTCCGATCTTGGAGGTCATGAGCGTTGGGTGTTGCGTACACCTCTTTGGGAGGATACGCGTTCAGACATCCCGACGGTCGAGTTGGTGATCAACCATGAGTATTCACAAAACGCCCAAGGCGAGTCATCACCTCCGGTCACGCTTCTGCATTTCAACGGCGAGACGCGTGAGATCGTGACCGAGAAAGAGTATGCGGAACTGGTCACGGGCGTTCGGGAGAATGAGGGTGTTTCGGAAGAAGAGGCCGACGACATCTTGACACAGATCTATGCCACGGACGAGTACTGCAGATTGGGGTGGGGTTTCAACCCCTTGGAGAAGTCGGTGGAGATGTGGAAGAGGTGGCAGGCAATCAAACTGCTCGTCACGCCTTCGGTCACATACTAAAAAGGAAAGAGATGAAAATTCTATTTGATCTCTACAAATCAGCAGATCTATATGGTAAAGGTTCTCTTGACAGAGCAATGGATCTTGCTGATTTGTTAGGTTACGAATATGATAGCGGGCAATGGGGCGAACCTTTCACTCTTTTTGTGCCTGATACAATTTCTCTTGCCAGTACAGATCTGATCAAAGAGTTAATTAAAGATGCTGGCTTATTCGTCGTAAACACTCTCTCATCTTCCAGGTATAAATAAAAAAGGAGGGAGAGATGCAGACGATAACAAGAGCACAGGCGGTCGAAATTTTACTGGCCCACAAGTTCCAGGGGAGCGGATCAATCTTCACGGTCACCTTCATCAAGCGCACGAACGGCGAGCGCCGGGTCATGAACGCAAGGTTCGGGGTACACAAGTACGTGAAAGGTGTCGGATTGGCCTACGATCCGAAAGAGCACGCCTTGATCGGGTGCTACGACATGCAGAAGCCGGAGGGTGAAGGTTATCGGATGATCGCAACCGAGAGCATCACGGAACTCAAGATCAACGGCGAGCATTACGTAGTCGCCGCGTAGTTAAAAAATAAGTGAGGTAAACATACCTCACTTATTTTCGTATAAATAAAAAAGGAGGTTGAGATGCTGGTAGTTACGTTAGGACTTCTCGGTGGTTTCGGTATCGCAGCTCTCGCGATTTTCGTTCTTTCGTTTATGGAGTAGAGGAGAAGACAATGTCTGACAATGAATACGTTGATCCGATACCTGGAATTTTAGTTGCCATGGGAAGTGTCGCTCTCACGCCGGTCATTTTCATCCTCGGCATGATTCTAGATAAGCATCTGGTGGAACAGGGAGCATCCTTGGACACACGAGGACCACTCAGTCTTCTGTTCATCGTCGGCTCACTTGCGGTCGGTTGCTTCGGATTCTTTATTGGTTTGTACATGATCAACCCTTGGTTACCTGCTGCATACATCGTTCAAAAGAATCTCACTCGGAGAAGAAATCGTTTTGAGGAGTAAACAAACACTTAATTTTCTTGTAATATAAAAAAGAGAAGTAAAGGAGATAGCAGTGTACACGATTAGAAGTTTTACGGCTCTTGCACAGAAGGTGCTGATCGTTGCCGTTTCAGATGACCACAATTGGACAGCATATATAGATGCCGTCCCTGGAGAGCGTCACACACGCGAGGCTGAGGATGTAGCCCGTGCAGGCAACAAACTTCCACAGAAACTTGCCGAGTTTCTTTTCTCGGAGATGGCCAAAGTATATATCTGGCGCGAGTAAAATCTCCTATATAGAAAAGGAGATGAATAGATGGTACTTGAAGTTCGTGTTAGCAGCTCTCCTTCCGGGAAAGCAATTGTTTCTCGAAGGTCTGCACTTTCTGGTGTAGAACATCACTTGAAACTTCCGATCTCTATTAAACAACTTGCGCGAGGGGTTCAGGCTTATAATCAGGGCAGACCGCTTCAAGAAGCTTTTCCAGATTTAAGCAATGATCAGAGAAACTTCTTGATGTCAGGGATCACCTCGGAAGAATGGACAGAGCACATTAAGGATGATGCAGAGGAAGAAGTCACCCCAGTTTAATAAGCATTACGCCTATCTAACATCGCTTACAACGCAAGCCTGCCAAAGTAATGACCTAATACATAAGGCCATTCGTCTAATGAGTTATAAGCGATTTTAGCCCTTGAGTAAACATCTACCCTTTAAACAGGTATAAATAAAAAAGAGAAGGCAATGCTAAGAATTACATTACATCGAGATGGCCGTCTTTACGATACCTACAAATTCACTGAAGATCAAGTTATCACAATCGGCAGAAGTTCAGAAGCAATGATACACCTAGATGCTCTAGGTGTTCTACGATGTGCGGCAACAATCAAAGATGGTATCTTTTATCTTTATGAAACTAAAGACGATGTGCATCCAGTCCCTTTTAATATCAAAGAGGAAATGCTTAATTACGAGATCCCTATCGGACCATTCACATTGCTGATAGAATTCTGCTAAACATCTACTTTTTAAACAGGTATAAATAAAAAAGAGAAGGAGTACAGCAATGGCGCATGAAATTGACTCATTGTGCGTTGAAAATGTTCGGGCCCTTCTGCAGCATGCGAAGAATGTGGGAGTTCATTTTCTGAAGGTGCAGGAGGCTGCTCTATTGACTGAGGAAGATCGTAGGGCGATCATTCAGTTCTATCTCGAGGTCCTGGCTCGCCTTCAGGGTATCTAGTAAACATCTATCTCAAAATTCAGTATAAATAAAAAAGAAAGGTAATACACATGCGTCTTTACTATGTTGATATTATGAACATGGATGACATTCATGGGCATGTGGTTGAGATCAAGGCCCAGAATGCTGTAGAAGCATTTGAGAAGGCCACTCACAAATACAATCATGATACCGAGTACATCTATCAGATCAGGCGTGATGTAAAGGGTTGCGAACTCGCACAGCCTGTATACGATTACTTCAACGGCTTCAGCCTTAAAACATATGAGGAGCTCGATAATGAATAAGCCGAAAGAAGGTGATCTCCGGGTATGGTGGATACCTCAAGTGCCGATGAAGGCTTTCGAGGTACCGGTTGAATCTTCCAAGCAGGCCAAGTTCCTGCTGGATGCTTTGGCCAAATACGACCTCTTCCAGTTCGAGAACAAGGTCAAACCGGACTATACCAATGCTGGCGGTCTGAGTGTTTACCAGGATGGGGAATGGGTAGATTGGACGAATGAAGAGGGCGAGAACATTGACGAGGTCGAGTAATGACCAAGAAGAAAGAGCAAGTGTTTTGCCGTAAGTGCAAGGCTTTCTTTGCTGGTGACCCTAAGTCACGAGATGGCCTTTGTCGGAAGTGTCGCAAGGAACGAGATCGCGACTGGAGAAAGTAAACATCTCCTGCCTATCTAGGTATAAATAAAAAAGGAGATGAGCCAATGTATAGCGACAGCAAATCATTCATTGAAGCAATCAATAAAGTTCCGAATGGTCGCAACAGCTTCAAGATTCTGTATGGGAAGGTTGCCGACATCATTCCGATCAAAGAGACCATCCGTTTGATTGCTGAGGCTGTACAGCAAGCTGAAAAATCTCGCCGAGAAAATCGCGTGACAAAACTTCTGGAGTTGAGTGCTCCAGAAGTTATTCTAAAGAATGAACGTGAGCTCCTCGCAAAGAGTATCGATTTCGAAACGTGGTTGAAGAAGACAACCCTTGGTACGGCCTTCAGATCTATCTGGGGAAAGAAGGGGATGCTGTAAAAGGAGATAACATGCAAGTCACACCTACCTGTTGGCACTGCGGAAAGATCTTGTATTACTTCCCGTTTAAATTCACCTCGAAGCAGAACATCACGCACGACGTCTGTGCACAGTGCCATATCATCTTAACTCTTGATTCAAAGAAAGAAGTAAACATCCCTCCCACCTCTCAGGTATAAATAAAAAAGAAAGAAGTTTGAGAGGTGATAGCGATGGAAAAAGAACACAAGAATATGAAGCCGGGGAAGTATGTGGCCATTTGCAACGGGAGCAATTTCAAAGGTCATTACGTCAAAGTGTTCGACTTCCCGGCGGCGGGTCCTTACATGTTCGGAACTGAGGTCTACGAAGGCAACGTTGACGCCGCCTGGTACTTCCTCAACAGGGTCAACTTCGAAGCTTGTCTCGAAGCAGTCTACCCTATCGAGGTGTTCGAGCCGATCATGGCCAAGTAAACATCTCTCTCACGCTACAGTATAAATAAAAAAGAAAACCATTTAAGAGAGGTGACAGCGATGATCAAAGGAATCTTCGGGCAAGAAATAAAGATGGGGTACGGAAAGATAGCGAAGTCCTTCTGCATCAAGTTCATGAAGGACAACGGTGAGGAGTTGTCTATGGCCATGGACAACTCACTGGGAGTCAGTGAGGACGAGGTCATTCGAACGAACATCCGGCTATTCGAATCATCTGAAGACTCCACAGGAATAGACATGGGACGAAACCCTTCGGCAGAGGAGTTCTTGGCCATACTTCAGAAGTTCCTGGCGACCAAGTAAAAGAGGTCATACATGGTGACCATCGAAGAACTTAAACGCATGGGAGACTACATCGCCCTGAGATACCTTGCTACAGGTGGCGGAGAGGCTTTCGCGACAGATCTCGGAAGCGCTCACACCTGTGTCTATCTTGAAGACCATAAATACATCAAACTCAAAATGCTGGGTGATCTTGAGGTCGCTTACATTACCGAAGAGGGCAAAGCATATCTCGATAAGCTAGAGAAGAGCAAACCGTTCTTTCACTTTGAAGAAGATTAAAGTAAACATCTCTCTCACGCTACAGTATAAATAAAAAAGAAAACCACTTAAGAGAGGTGAGAGTGATGAAAAAGGTATGGAAACGAATAGTTCAGGTGTACTGCAAGACCTGTTCAAAATGGATTGATGAGAACACTGTCACGATCTTGGACATTTCAGAAGATATTCAAGGGAAAGATATCCTGACTTTCGATTGTCCAGAATGCCACACGAAACAAGATTCGAAAAGAATTTCTTGATCAATATGTTTAAGTAAACATCTCCTACTTAAACAGGTATAATAAAAAAAGAAGGGAGCATGCTATGAATGATATACATCTTCGCTATGGTCCAAGTTTTATGACCAACCGTAACCGGTGGCTGTTGAGCATGCCGTTATTTAAAGACTCCAATGCCCCGAGGGTTGAACTGGTAATCAATCATGACTACTCAGCGAACAAAGACGGTGAGACATTTGCTCCGTCTATCATTCTGCATAGAGAAAACGGAGAAGACAGAATCATCGTCACGGAAGACGCATATGAGCAGCTCGCTAAGACCTGC
>Ga0105097_10000369_pt1 | contig 20319 bp, 14 predicted proteins | sample PPLLak12cMay2015_FD_87035 | JGI IMG/M metagenome (GOLD analysis project Ga0105097, IMG submission 87035) | Freshwater sediment microbial communities from Prairie Pothole Lake near Jamestown, North Dakota, USA - PPLs Lake P7 Core (1) Depth... | ecosystem: Environmental > Aquatic > Freshwater >...
AGAAACAGGGAAAACCAAAAAGCCTTGTGTTGCGGGACTTGAACTTTTAGTCGCTGCAAGTAACCTTGTACTGGAGGAAAAAGAAACGTTACTTAATGACGGATTAATTCTAGGTAACGGTCTAGAGAAGTTGTTATTTAAAAATATTAACATTTCTTTATTTGAAAAAGGAAAAGAGAAACTTGAAGGTGTACCATGTTCCTTTGAAGAAAATCAAACAACGTGTTACGATGAACAGTTGAATCGCATCAAATTTAAAGAGTTGAAAGGAAAACTAGTTGTTGCCATTGTGGATTATTGTATCATCGATGGTGGAAAGGAAAAGTGTATCAATCTTCAATTTGTTCGCATTTTAGGCCAAGAAGAATCGAAAAAAGTAACTGAGTTAGTTCAGAAATATTATTATGGCTAAGTTTAAGCAGTTCTTTGAATTAAATAAACCCACGCACCACGTTGGAATTTAAAACTGCTAATATTTTGACTCGTTCTTCTTACGTGAACTTCAACTCTTTCAGATACATCAAATACTTGATAATAAAAATGAATTGTATTTGACTCAATATAAGACGACCCACCAACAGCATACTCTTGAGTGTTATCCCAGTACAAACCACTAAAAGGACCATTTGAACGATAGAGTTTAAATTGGATCCAATTATTTGAAAAACTGTTGCCATCAAGATCAAAAGGTATGGCTATATGGTAAAGTCCCAAAAATGGAAATCTAATTTCATTGTTTCCGTGATCATATGGACCAGCGGTAGGGGTAACATTTAACGGTATTTTCCCAAACGTTGTATTACTAATGGTTACACCAGATGTACCTCCATAATCAAGTGAACCATACGCTAAAGATTGCGTTAAAATATTAGATCCTGAAAAACTTTCAGCATATAATGTTCTCCATTTTTGAGCGGATGTACCAAGGTCTAAAGTATTATTGACTTGCGGAACAAAACTACGACCTGAAGTAACAAAGGTACCTGCACTAATAGTCGATAAACTAAGATCGCCGGACAAAGATGTCGTAATTTGATTTACATTAATAGTTTCTGCAAATATATTTAGCCACCTTAGTAAATTTGATCCCAAACTCAAAGTATCGTTAGCGTTTGGAAGAAATGACCTTTGAACAATGATTTTATAACCAGCATCTACCGTGGTTAAGATTAAATCAACACCACTTTGTGCAGTTGATATTGTGTTGGCAAAAAGAGTACTAAAATATCCCCCTAACCATTTTGAAATACTACTTCCTAAATTATTAGAAGCACTTAGAGGGATGATAGAACCATCAGAGACGATATTTGACCCTGGGGCAGTTTCTCTGATATAATCCACATTTATGCTGTCAGCAAATAAGGTTCCCCAACGAAGCAAAGTAGTTCCCAATGAAAAAGAATTAGTCACACTTGGTAAAAAGTTTTCGGTACATTGAATGTCAGTTCCACTCTGATTTTGAAGAGATTGAGTATTGATTGTGGAACCGCTTATGGTGTTGTACCTTAACGAAGGAGAACCTAAATTGTGAGCATTGTTAGAAACTGGTTGTAACGAATTGTAGGTAGTAATTGCTCCAACAGCTCCCCTCAACGTATTGGTAAACGTGTTATCGATATAACTATTATTCCACAACAAGGCTGAAGATCCAAAATTAAAAAGATCATTTTGGTCAGGAACTAAATGGGTCTGGCATCGGATAGAGTAACTTGAACCACTCAAACAGGATAAAAGTAAATCCTGGTTAACTGGAGCTTGAATGTTATCACCAGTAATGTATTGTCCATATACATTTGCCCAACGTTTTCCCCCACTTCCCAATGTAATAAGTTCCGTAACGGTTGGTTCAAAACTTCGGTCAGTCGTGATTAATTGAAGTGAGGTTGGACTTGTTAGCAATAAATTGTTTGTACCCGTTGATGCAATCGTGTCTGTAAAAGTATTGATGACATAAGCACGTTGATAACGTTTAGTTATATCTCCTAACCAGTGTTGATTATCGTTATTTGGTTGCAAACCACCGGCTGTTACAATAGCATTATTATTATTCGAAATAGTACCAAAAAACCCGGTTGTTCCGTTAACCTCTGACCATTTTAAACTACTCGTTCCCAATTTTTGGGTATTATTTACTGTAGGAGTAAAGTCACGATTAGTCGTAACAGTTCCTCCTACTAAAGGTGTAGTCAATAAAAGGTTGCCAGTTACCGAAGAAAGCGTATTAGCATTGTAACTAGTAGCGTTTACATTAGTCGCATAAACGTTAGCAAACCGTGTTGCAAGAGCTCCCAGGTCCAATGTGTTGTCAACATTCGGTAATACATTTCTGCCTGTTACAATCTTATTACCAATACTAACTGTGGTTAAAGTTAAGTCTGAGGATGTAGGGGCTTGCACTGTTGGAGCGTTCACGGTCGTTGAATTTAACGTTGTAATATGTGCAGCGGTAAACCGTTGTCCTGAAAATCCCAAAGTCAATGTATTGTCCGTTGAAGGAAGAATATCCCCTGTAACAGTCAAGTCTCCACCACCGGTATTGATGGTATCCGTAAAGACGGTGGGTGAGTAAACTGATAACCAACGGTTTGATACGCTTCCTAAAGTATACGTATTATCTAAAGAAGGAATACTGTTACGGTCCAATATAATATTATCGGAACTTGAAGGGGTCGTTAATGTCAAATTTCCAGTGACTGAACTTAAAGAATTTAATGCAAAAGTTGTTACATCAAGATTTGTGGCAAAAACAGTAGCCCAACGAACTGAAGAACTACCCAAGTTTAAAGTATTTGTAGTACTTGGTAATACGTTTCTTTGAGCCACGATATTGTTACCACCAGTTACCGTCGTCAAATTTAAATCTGCAGCCGTACCTGCTCTTATAATTGGAGTTTCCACATACATGTCGGAAAACATTTCACGGATGAAACCTGTTCTGAAACGCAAACCAGTTGAACCTAAAAAAAAGGTATTGTCTGAAGACGGTCTTAAACTACCATTAAAGAGCATTGGGGAACCGCTGTTACTTACAGTACCCGTAAAAACGGTAGTAGCATAGGCCTGATTCCATCGTAGAGAGGTTGTTCCTAATGTCTGGGTGTTGTTATTAGTAGGGTTAAAATTACGGGGAGTAACCACTGCATTGCTGGAACCTTGGGTAGTCAAAGTTAAATCAGTTGTGGTAGCGGTACTAATGGTATCCACATTAAACGAAGGAGCATTAATAACATTACAATGGAGATTATTAAATTTTAAATGTGCAGACCCTAAGTTTTGGGTTCCATCTACTGTTGGTAATAAATTCCTTGTCAACGTAATATCATGTGAGGCATTAGCGGTAGTGATTAACAAATCTTGGTGGATTTTAGTCGTCAAAGTGTTTGTTTCAACAGTTGAAGCTTTTACAGTTTCAATATTGGCATCTAAGAAACGATTTGTGGGGGTACCTATTGACTTTGTCAAATCAGCCAAAGGTGCAACTGAACTATCAAAATTTAAAGTACTCGCTCCATTTCCAATTAAATTTGTTATTACGTTAGCACCGCGAATGTTAGCCCAACGTTGACCCGACACACCCAAATCATTTCCTTCTGTGACTGAAGGAACTAAATTCCGGTCTACGGTAATCAAATCAGTTCCAACAGGGGTTGTAATTAATAAATCTCCAGAGGTTGAAGAAATAGTATTAGCAGACAAGGTCGGAACATCTACAGCATTTGAAAATACGGTAGCATATCGATTAGTTGAGCTTCCCAAATTTGTCAGTCCAGAACCAACTGGAACAACATGACGATCGACTGAAATAACGTTTCCGGCTGAAGTCGTTGTTAAAACTAAATCTGCACCTGTGTTCGCAGCTACCGTTCCAGTATTTAAAGTAGTATTAAATAAAGCATTAATATAACCTTGACCAAAAGTTCGAGTTGAACTCCCCAAAAAAAATATTCCATTATTTGATGGACGAAGAGAACCGTTAAAAATAATAGGTTGTCCACCCCCATCAATTGAATTTGTAAAAAAAGTGGTACCATATACAGCAAGCCACTTCAAAGCACTTGTACCAACCCTGTAAGTATTATCAATTGCAGGAACAAGATCCCGGTTAATTTCGACTGGGTCATTAACGGTAGGGGTGGTAATAACTAATTTACCGCTAGTAGAGGTAAAGGTGTTTCCGCTGATCTGCGAAAAGAGTAAGTTTGAAACGTAAAGGTTTCTAAAACGAAAGTTTGAACTTCCTAAATCCCAGGTAGTATCAAGGTCTGGTAATAAATGATTTTTTATAGTTAAAGGTCCTGAAGGAGGGATAATCAATTGAGCCGTATTTATAGAGGTAATATAACCTACTTGCCAAAAATAAGAAGAAGAACCCAAATTGTACGTATTATTCACAGTTGGAACAATACTGGATCCAAAGTCGACAACGCCTAAATTATTGAAAATGTAATCGATATCGTAATTATTAATTCCCTCTTCAGTTTCATTAGTTGATGTTTTTGGCATTTTTCTTTCTTTCTTTCTTTCTTCTTTTTGCCTTTAACCCTTCTTTTATGTTATAAAGTGGAAAAAAAAATGTTAGATTACGTTTCTAAAGGAGAAATATATGTTCAAGTACCTCCCAAACATATGCAATGTATTTTTCATGATAAAACAGAAGGTTTAACAGCCTTTGCCTTGAAGGAAAAAGAAGGAAGTCAATTAGCCTGGTCTTTCCAGCATCTTTTTCAAAACCTTCCAGAAGAAGCTTTAAAAGAATGGGTATCGATCAAGACTATTCTACCTTCAAACGATTTATACCTCCCCTTCCAAACTTATTTTGAAACCCAACTTGGATTTCCAATGGACGTTAATGAACCCATTTATTGCTTTCAGTTTTGTTATCTACCCCAATTAGACGAAGTCATGCTTGAGGAATCAAACTCCGTATTTCTTCTTCGAAGATTTAAAAAAAACACTTGTAAAATAAAATTTCAACATATTGAGTAAAAGAGTTTATTATATCCATGTCATCATATATACACTTGCAAATTTAACACGATTTGACACCAACACTAAAAGACGAAAGACTAAAAAAAAATATAAACACTAAAAAACTAAAGAACTTCCAACTTGCGGACGTTAAAAGGTAAGTTTTCCGTCACAGAACGTAAATCGTAAAGGGAAAACCCCCGCTGAACCAATCCTCCTTTCTGAGCCTTTTCCCAAAAAACAACGCGAAATTTGAGCAAGTAAGTCGAGGAATCTTTAAGCCCTTCGGCATTTTCGGTTTTTGCATAAGGATAAATCATCCAATCGGCTGCACCATAAGCGGTTGTATTATCGCGAACATCCAAGACTCTCGATAAACGTTCATAGTCATGTTCTTCAATGAGTTCGTTTTGAGCTTGTTGAATTTGGCTGTGGGAAAGCGGGTTGACCAAAAGGTGGAAATACGATTTTTGACTAATGGGATCCAATTCCCTTAAAAGCCGGTATTCCCGTGGTCGGAGCGTTACGGTACGGATCTTTGAATGACGTTTTTCACCATACATGGATTCTGCAGGACTAATCGAAACCCGAACGTCAGTTTCTTTTTCAGGAGGAAATCCGTTCAAAAGGTCTTGGGCTAACCTGGTTGCTTTTGGAGAAGGCGGAGGAAATTGTTGGGCGTATTTGGTGTACATTCTTTGAGAAAAACTTACCGAGTCAAACCAAAAAAAAAAAGACTAAAAAAAAAAGAGAAAAGGCCGAAAACACCCTTTTTATACTAATTCCTATTAAAAAAAAAGATGGATGGAGCAACGTTTCACCGAATCAAATTGAAGTACAAAGGTAAAATTTTTTCATTGGCTTAAGGCAAATTCCCCCAAAAAAAAACTGAAAAAAATTGTCTATTTAAAAGCTGACGCCCCACTTTACTTTTCTAATTTCCAAAAGATGGCGTTTCGATCACGGTTGACTTTACCAATTAACGGGCAACAAATCCCAGAAGGAGTCGGGTTTCCTTTTACCGCCAGGGTTTCCCCTGAAGTGGCAGATCGACTTGACCGCTTTGATAGGGGGCTAGGGAACTTGAGTCTTTTTGAAGGAGGGGATCGACTCAGTTTTATTTTTTCCCCGGGTCGTTTATCGAGAGGGTTGGAGTTAAATGAAATTTTGGCAATCATGATCGAACAATTGTCGGCCTTTTTCCCAATCTCCATTTTGGGGATACCGGGAGAAATGATTATTGATTTGGCTGCTAACGCCGATCCGAGCGACAGTTTTCGGATTTTGGGAGGAAACAGTACCGTTCGCATTCGCTTTACCGAACTTCAAACGATTAGCTTAAACGATCTCTTTTCAATGTACGAAGAACGGAATTATTTGGGTATTTCGGTGGAAATGCTTCGCTTTACGTTTCAACTGGATTTGCGATATCTTCTTGCGGAACTTAGTCGCGGAGGCTGTGCTGGACAAGTCTATTTTGACCAAAGGACCCTAACCGAAAAAGCCTGTCCGCTTCCCCTGAAACGAACTGACGGAACCAACGCGAAACTACACCAATACGACGATTGGACACCGGTAGAGAAACAAAAATTTGGAAAAAGATACAAGGACAATATGCCAAAGCATTTAAGAGACCTTCGCGGATTGCTTTGTTACGCTTTTGAACGCGACCTTCTTCCCGCTATCCAACGTATGCCTGTTTTACGCAACCAACCTGCTTACCGAGTCTGCGCATTAATGGCTTTTTTATATGGGTGGCATCGCTGCAAGTTGTCAACCGGATTAGTTAACTCTGACGACCTTTTTCTGAACGAGTGGGGTTCGCTATACTACGCATCAGTCGGTTATATGAACGCTTTTGGATTTGATCTCGGAAATCTCTTCACGAACCAAAGTTTTAAAAAAGTCTTGGACGAATTATGCCCAACGTACGCTGTCTCTGTTTTGGATCATTCTCGAGCTGTCACTTTCCAGGCCGAGGGTCGCCATTACGAGAATCCCCTCCCTAGAGGAGGTTTTTCCCGAGGTCAGATGTCAAGTCAAGTAATGAAAGAGTATTGGAAGAACCGCATTTGTCTTTTTTTTGATTACCAGAAAAATCATTTTATCCCCCTTTTCGATATCGAACTTTTTTTTTCACAAGGTCAAAAAATGGTTTATTGCCCCTTTTGTAGCACGTTAATCAAATTTCGAGATCAACTACATCATCAATGCCGCCTTATCGACTGTATACGCTGTCGTCAAAAATTTGACTCCATTGAACTGTTAGAACAACATAAAGACGCTCGGAGCAGTGAGTCGGTCGATTGTTATCGTTGCGGACAAACATTTTGGAACCAGAAATGTTTTAACTTTCACTTGACGAGTTGTACCGGCGTTTTTTTTGAAGAATGTTTCCATTGCAAAAAACGTTACAAGATTACTGAAGAACATACCTGTCGAGTTGGTCATTGTTTTAAGTGCAAGTTTCAAGGATATGATCATCGAAAAGGAATAGCGCAAGACGGTCGTCGTTACGATATGTTACACGATAATTGTTTTTTTAAACGTGACGAACGAAAACCTCACGCTAAGCTTGTTGATACATGGATATTTGATTTTGAGTGTCTGTTAGAAAAAGGAACGTATAGTTGTTTGACGAGTTTTCAGCCAAACGTACCAGCCCAAACCTCGGTAAATCAGATTGTCGTTCACCGTCATCGAGTCAACTACGCTTACGCCTTGCCTTTAATTTTGAACAACGAATTTGTATCTGTGGAGGAAGGAAAACGTATGGCGATCGAGGCTTTAACGATTGATGAGTTTTGGGAAAAGATAAAGGCGACAAAAAAGTATGGATCCACTCTGTTTTATGCACACAATTTAAAAGGTTACGACGGTCGTCTTATCATGGATTTTTTCGAAAAAAAAGATATCGTACCAGAAACGACGATAAAAGCTGGAGACAAAATAATGCATTTTTTAGTATGCACACAGAACGCTGACGAGACAAAGAAATTGTATGTCACTTTTAAAGATACGCTTCTTCAATTGCAAACGAGTCTAAAAAATCTTCCAAAAATGTTTGGCCTTGATATTTCGATTCGAAAAGGCGATTTCCCTTACCTTTTCAATATTCCAGAAAATCAAGATTACGAAGGACCGCTTCCAGACCCCTCTTTTTACGAAGTTGACCGAAAGAAAGGGATCGAAAAAGAACGTTTTTTGAACTGGCATCGCGAGGAAACGGGCCGATTAGCGACAGAAGGTCTTGTTTGGAATTTGCAGACCGAGTTAAAAGAATACTGCAAAAACGATGTCGAAGTTTTACTGATAGCGTTCCGGACCTATTGCGAAACGCTAGCTAGAATGAACCAGGGGATAACACCCATTACGACAGTGACCGCCGCTTCGTATGCTTTTAAAGTTTACAAGACCCTTCATATTCCGGAAAAAACGATTTGTCGATTAAATTACGACCAAGATATGTTTTCCCGAATGGGTCTTCACGGTGGAAAGACGGATGTACGTATCATGCAAGTCGAATTAAGTTCCGAAACGCTTCAACAAGGAACTGGAATGCGGTATGTCGATGTTCAATCCTTGTATCCGACCGTGCAATATTACGACCCTCTCCCTATCGGTTCTCCGGTAACGTACCTTTACGGAAACGAAAATCCGATGTCAATGGAAGAGTTTCAGAATTTGATGGCCCTCCGTGACGAACAGAGGGTTTTCTTTATTGAGTGTGATATCCATCCGACGCGTTACGTTCATCACCCAGTCATTGGCGATTTTATTGACAAGAAGTTTATGGCGCACTTGTATCCTTTAAAGCGCGTTATCCTGACCAGTGTCGAGTTTAGAGAAGCGTTGAACCAGGGGTATAGGGCTTCTCAAATTTACCGGGTGGATATGTACAAGTCGAGTCGAGACCTTTTCAAGACCTATATCCAAACGTTCCTTCGGCTCAAGATCCTCTCCAGCAAACTCCCTTTTTCAGAAAATACCCCCCAGGAAGAAAAAGAAGCTTACTTCCGCACTGTAGAGGAAAAGTACGGGTTTCGAATCTCGGAAAGCGATTTTGAAGAAAATTCGGCGATTCGGTCTTTGGCAAAACTCTTGTTGAACTCGCTTTGGGGAAAATTTGGGGAAAAACAGGATCGACCCCAGACTCAGTACTTTTTAAACGCTAAAGAAAAACAAAAGTTTTCCCAGCAATTAAAAAAGGGAAAGTACCGGTTATTAGATCAAAGGCCGTACGGTACGTTTGGGTGGCAAGTACTTTGTAAGGAACCAGGAAAACGAGATTACCCCGACAAAAATGTTGCGATCGCTTCTTTCGTCACGGCCCACGCTCGCATACGTCTTTTGAAAGGGTTAAATACCGTCGGAAAACGAGTTGTGTACCACGACACCGATTCCGTTATCTACATTCGTCAGCCGGGTTTACCGGATATTGAAGAGGGGAAGTTTTTGGGAGATTGGGAAAGCGAAACGGGGAATCAATTAATTCAAAGTTTTATTGGGTTGGCTCCAAAGACGTATGCGTATAGTTATTCAACAGAAGGAGGTGAAAAGAAAACAGTGGTTAAAGTAAAAGGTTTCCCGATGGACGGCGAGACCGAACAAAAATTAACGATTGACCATTTCCGACACGTCTTGTACACGACCGTTGTTCCCGAAGAACCTTCCTATCGCCTTGATACCTTACCTCGGGACAGGCGCCTTTCTCTAGATGTGGATGTGGATCAACAAGGCCAGATTAAAGTCCCCGTCAATGTTTTTACGCACGTCTATCCAAACAAACAAAATGTGTTGGACTATATTAACGAACTCGACGAAAACGATACCGAAGATCAAATAAAGGACGCCGGAATTCCATTCATGTTTACGACAACGCAGGAAAAGATATTAAAATTGGATTACCAAAAAGGAGTCATTAACAAGACCGATATTACCGAACGATTTGGATTGGAAACGATGACAAACCGGGTTCGATTCGAGACGCTGCCCCATGGTTGGGATTTTGTACCAGGTTTGGAATCTGCCCAGCCTTTTGCAATTTACAATGAAGAACAAGGAAGAGCATTACGCGAATCCCGAGCTACAACGTACGGAGAGGGGTGGTTTCAGTTACAAAGAGCTATTGAAGAACGCGACGTTTTGGAAGAATTTCTTTAATAAACTTTTGTTTTTTCGGACTTTTCGGGTTTTTCTTTCAAAAAGGGTTTTTCCCTTTTTTCGGTTTTTCCTGGGTCCGCTCCTTCGGGGAAAAGGGGAGCTCCAAGGCCGAGACCAAAGGCCCAGTTTTCTTGAAGTTCTCTTTCGTAAACAGGTACATTAAGGGGTTCGTTAAAGTTTTTTACGATCCGATACTGAGGGTCTTTCACTTGAAGATTAATCATCATAAAACTATAAGGTTCTTTTGTACAATAATCGTAAACCCGTCTCCAGACATCGGGTCTAAGGCCACAAGGAAAATCTTTATAAATCCCCATAATCTCTTCGTCACTGTCAATTTTAAAGAGAACATAAATATTTGTATTGTTACGTGAGGTCTTTGGAAACTCTTTGTAAGCTTGAACAACACCGATGACACTTGAACAAAAATGACGACGACGAACAGTCAATCTTTTAAAGGCATTGTTACGTTTTGCATTAAAAAGTCCTGAACCTACCATGTCATCAAAAACAAGACACATATGGTCAGCCATGGTCATATCTTTTCCTTGTTCGCTTAAATGACGAACGATGGTGTCTTGATTATCCATAATAGTTTGTAAAGTTTCTTCGCTATATTCTTCAAACATAGACTCTTTCTTTACCGCTCCTTTTACTTCCTTTTTCTTTTTTTTACTTTTAGTGCCTGTATCATGAGTGCCGACAATACTATCTGGATTCTCTTCTTCGTGTGTGTTTTGCTGATCATTCTCTTTTCCACCCTGATTTCCTTGACCATTGCCTTGATCTGTACCGCGGTTCCAGACGATTCTCCTGCGAGTACCATTGCTCACCGCCGTTGCCGGTTGTCTTCCACCGAACAAGGGATTACTCCTAAAACCAGTGGTAATACCAATTTGGGAATAACCTCCATTGGACCCCCCATCATTGAACCCTTGCGATTTGAACGAACTCGACGATGAACCAAGTCCTAGCATAGTGTTAAACTGGCGACATTGTTGTGCTAAAAGAGGCGGTGTTGGTTTGGTAATAATAGCTGACAATTTTTGGAGACGTAGCCCCCTTTCCATTATTTCGTTTGGATCTTTTAATAAAGCTTGTTCTGCGGGGTTTTGTTGTTTCCAATACTCTAAATACTCTTTCCCCATTTTTTTTAAAGAACCTCTGGAACCCAAAAGTCGAGAAGATTTTTTGGTAGTCCCTCCTTTTTTCCCTCTTTTCTGGGGGCCTTGAAAATTTTCAAAATAAAACTCATCAGGTGTTAGCGGTTTTTCATTTGGTGTTGACGGTTCTTCTTTTTCTTTAACCACTTCCTTTTGTTTTACTTTCTCAAAAAGTTTTTTATAAGGGTTCTTTCTTAAAACGTTTTTAGTAGAGGTTAAATGAGTCCACTTTTGATCATTGTGAATCGTTGGCGAAAAGACTTTAACTTCATGAAAATAATTCATGTAAATACGCAGTAATAAATTCAAGATCAACGTTGTTTTTCCACACCCTGCAGGGGCTACAATCAGCATAAAAAATTCGTGTTTAGGCATCCATTCTGGTAAATGAACATCATTTGGGTGTACCTGTTCACGGTCATCAAATCCAATAATATTTAAAGGGGTGTTTAAAGGTTTTTCCTTCTTCATTTTCTTTTTTTTTAATTACAAAGTGAAGAGAAAAATGCCTTTTGAATATCTTCCACTACCTCTTAAGTACCAAAACATGTTCAAATTTAACCATACCTTAGTTAGACGTTGCCAACATTCTCAAAAGCTTGAAAAAGAGTGGACGATTCCTTTTGAAACTTTGTTACCCCTTGAAATTTTGAATCTTATTCGCCTTTTTATTCAAGATGCCCCTACATACCTTTCTTTTGCTTTGGCTTTTAATCTTCCTCTGTGTCAGCATTTCTTTTGTCAAGTTTTGGCCGAACAAAAATGGTTAGAAGATGAATATGACGGTAATAACATTGTGGAACAAAAAAATATTGCAGAAACCGAGTACAGTAAAATATTCAATGATTTGAGATACCATTCGTTATTGTTCCCAACAACGTACAAGATATCAAAAAGAGAAAACGGTTTTGCAATTACGTCTTTCAAAAAACACTTGGTTCCTTTCGATTACCAAACCTTTTTTTCAACCCCTTCGCGAATCTACACCCCTTACATAGACCGTGATAATTTTCAAGCGGTGCAGAACGACGCTCAAGGAAGACACTTTGTATATACACCCTACCGAATTATTCATATCTACCATCCTCGAGATCATAAACATTACTTGGGGATTAACACCAAGTTACCTAGCATTTTAAAAAAAAAGTACAAGGAAATTGATCATGTATTTACAACACTGAATATAACCACGTTAAAAATTGAACCATGGACTTTACTCTTTCATCAAACCAAAAAAATTGAACCTTGTCAAGAATGGATTGATTACCTGGTCATGATTTACGATTTTCAACAACAAAACAGTCAAGTATTGAAAAATTTTAAATTACGGGTAAGTTAAAAAGTTTTTTATTTAATACCGATAGGAAGAGTAACGTGGTTTGGAGGGTGGTCTGGAGGGTCGTCCCATAATTTGATTAAATTTTGTTTTAGAATCTTCCCCTGCCCGATTGGAACCGACTTCTCCAGTTTGTAATTTAACCGGGTACACTTGTTCTTCTTCACTGGATTCCTCAATTTCTTCAAAAGGTTCTTCTTCCTCTTCTTCTACCTGGGGGTTGGGATAAGGTGTATGGGTTTGGGGTAGTTGGTATTTGTGAACGTATTGTTGTACATATTTTTTTACCTTTTTCTTCAATAAATACTTTTGAATATCTTTTGCGGAAATTCCTTGGCTTTCTAATTCTTGGTAAATAGAGGTCGGTCTTGGTTTTGGGGGGAGGGAGGCGTGGTAGGGAGGTAAAGGATGTTTTCGAGGACGACCCACTGGTCTTTTTACAGGAACGGTGAGTGGATCAAAGGTGTTTTTAGTGTTTTGGGGTTTTGGGTCTTGGGGTTCTTCTTCGGGTGACTCGGTCGACGAGTTTTCCGAAAGGACTTCTTCTTCTTTTTGATTTTCCATCATTTTTTTTTAATATTAAATAAATACAAAAGAAAAAAGGTTTTAACTTCTTTTTCTGGTAGATTTGCGAGGGGGATTGGCTTCTTTCCACAAAAGTATAAATTGTTGATAATCACTTTTTCGAGTATTTAACTCTTCTTCTGACTCGTTTCTTTTTTTTTTGGGTTTTTTAGGTTGCGCTTTTCCTTTCCAATAATCAGTTGTGTACTGTTCAGCAAGTGAGGTTGAAGGGGTTTGGGATGGTGGAGGGGTTTGTCCTAAAATTAATCCAGACCGAGTCCTTCTTGGCCCTTGTACAATATCTGGTCCGTATCTCTGAATAGCTTCTAAGCGTGCTTGTTGATTTGAGCCAACCGAAACCCCTCTTTCAGTCCTAGGAAGAATAGGACGTTCAACTTCTGCCCGGAATTCTGGGCGCTGTCTTAATATTCTTTCACGGAAGCCAACACGTCGTTCATCATATGGTTTTGGTTGATTATAACCTTTCCGCTGCTTCCCAAACGGTTTTGTTTTCAAAGGTTCTTCAACCCTTAAAGGTTCTTCAACCCCTAAAGGTTCTTCAACCCCTAGAGGTTTTTTGGACGACCCCGCTTTTAATTTAATTCTCTCTTCTCCCCGGTTTTGCCTTTCTGCTTCCCCTAACAATTTGGCATTAACTTTTGCAACCGCTTTTAAGGGAACCCCAATTTCTGAAGGAATCAAGGGGGAAAAGGTTTTAATTCCTTTGGCAGCCACATTGGCAGCAGCTTCAACACTATTTTTTACAAAGGAAAAGAAACCGGGTTTCTCACAAGGGGCGCCCGGAACAAATTGAGACGAGGAATGAGCTAAACTTGACGGGCATGTTTTTGGAATGGTAACGGCATTCTTTATCCCTTGACTAATGGCATCTCCCTCCGTTCGGTAGTTCATTACGTTTTCACCTGTTTCGGTAGCCCCTCCAAAAGGAGTTGAACCGGCGTTAAAGGTAGTGGCATTAGCGTTAGCGTCATCCTGCGCTGCATACGCTGCAGCTGTACCTCCCATACTATGTCCCGCATAATGAAATCTGAAATTTGGATAACGTTCACGAAGTCGATCTCTCAGCTCAAGAGTACGTCGTGCTCTCTCAGATTGTTCAAAATTTCCCAGAGCAATCGTCGTATCAGTCAATATATTATTTAGATTAAAGGCCGTTCCACGAATACCAATAGCTACTTCTTGATTATCAGGATTGACAATCACAAGATACTCATCGTTGGAGAAATCATCATCCTTCATATATCCGCGTTCTTCAAAAAAACTTAGATCCCTTTCAGAAGATCCCTTGTAGGCTAAATCAGCTAATTGGGCCGCAGTTTCAGCCCCTTGAGTTAAACCTGGAACGTTTTCTGAGGGGTTTTCTTTTAAAAAGAGTTTTTCCGGTTCCTCTAAAGAGACTTTCTCTAAAGAGACTTTCTCTTCAATTTCCCCTTCTTCAAGTTCTTCTAAAGAGTCTTCCTTTCTTTGGTGAAATCTCAAGGCTTCTCTATCCCCGAAATCTCCGGGTTCCTCTCCAACAATGCGAGGCATCGAACCAGACCGAGGGGTAAACTTTAAAGCTTCATTATTGGCGTTTAAATTAAAACTAGAATAACGAATAGGAATAGAAAAGGGGGTAGCTGCAGAAATAACGGCAGCACGACTTGTCTGAACTAAAACAGACTCTTTTCGAATGGGGTTTTGATACGCTTTTCGATCTATACTAAACGCTGATTTTGTCAAGTTTCTGCTTTCGGGCAAGTTCGCATTAGCAATGCGCTGTTGAACTTTTCCTCTTCGCTTGGATGATTGAACTGCGGTAATCATATTTATAATATGTTTATTTAAAAGAAATGGAAGGAAAAAAAAAAGTTAACGGTATCTGACCTTAACGGTATCATTGATCTGACTGGTAGCCATTGAAATGTAACTAAATCCAACAATTTTTACTTGAAACGACTCACCATTGAAATCAATAATTTCATCACGGTTCCCTAAGGTACAATAAAACTCAATATTACGAGTACTCGTATCGTCCCATTGAAAAAATTTATCAGGTTGTGATTCATAAAAAACAACACTGTTTCTGTTTTCAGTAATAGGAATAATGATCATCGCATCTTCTGGAGTCGTTTCTGTTTTCTTTGAAAAATAAATGGAACTTCCATTGAATACACTGGCCAAATTACTTCTTAAAGTGATAAAGTTAGGACCACTGAAACTACACACTTTTGGAGAAGCAATGACCTGGCCAAATGTAAGTGGATCATAATTGTCTCCTAAATTAAAGCCCAACATCTCGTAAGCTTTTTGAGTCGCTGAAAATGAAATTCGATTTGTTGGATTAATACTCGCAAACGTAAATCCTAAAACGTTTCTAATAGGATCATATGCTACAGTCACTCCTAAAGGTGTAAGTTGAGGTTGTACGGCGGTAATCCATTCGGTTGGTGTGTAATTTCCAGAACCCCAAGAAATTAAAGTTCCGTTGACTGACATACTTACGTAGCTGGGACTTGAAAAAACGTAATAGGTGGTAGGGATAACACACCGTTCAATATGAATATAATCCAAATCATCAATAAAGCCATTAAATTGATAAGTAGGTTTATTTAAAGATCCCGTTCGGAAATCGGAGGAGTCTAAGGTGATTTCCTTATAAAATTGATGTTCGTTGGACATTGTTTTTAATCTACAAACTAAAACAAGAAAATTTAACTAATTTACAAGCACCATGTTGTTGCTTTCACCAAGAATCATGATATTATCATAACAGATGGCTACTCTTAAAACTTTAGCACCACCGGTAGTTCCATTGAATTTGAGCATCAACATCATATCATTTTGTTCTTCAGCATTAATTCCTCCAACAACGTCACCACGATCTGTCATAAAATCACAGGCCATGACAAAAGCTCCCGATTCGGAATCAGACGTGCCTCTTCTTCCTCCAAAATTGTTAGTGCAGACATCACTTGTAGGGTAGCGCTTTCCAAACTGATTGTCAAACACTTTTTGAAGTTCTTGATAAGCTTCAACCGGCGGATCAGCATAGCTGGAATCAATATTACCACTGTTACCAATACTAGCAGCCCCGCCATAACACGGTACAGGCTGAGAAGGATAATACACACCACCTAGTCTCCACTGAAAGCTTTCAATACAGCTTCCATTGTTAATCCAAGCATTACCAAATAGATTATTGATAGCTGCGCCGGTATTTCCAGATTTTTGAGCAACGTCAATATCAAAGCCTCCAAAAAACAAATGAGCATCTCGAAGGAGTGAGCGTTGATTATCGTCTGTCATACCAGCGAGGGCATAACGTACAGAGCGACTCGATTCCTGAATATTAATTTGTTGAAAAATACCCGGAGAAATGTTAAACGAGTTCATGTGCCAGCTTTGAAAAGGAATAGCCAAACCTCTTCCCAGCCCTTCAAAGACTGCTCGGTCAAATTCTGAATCAAATTCAAGCAATTCGGCAACAATTTCGGGGAGACCAACTTCAACTCGGCAATCAGTTGGGACAGCTGGAGACCCTCCGTTACCTGCAATCCAAATTTGACAGTCAATTGCAGGTGCAATTTCAAATTCAATTTGCAACTGACTGCTCATAAATTTTAGAGGAAGCAATCTCTTTTGCTGAAATACACCAGTGTTCATCGCAATAGCATATCGGCGAACAGCACGGCCAACTTCAGTTATCGCCGAATTATCCTCGGCCTCAATGGAATGGTAATTTAGACGATCGTTTTGCCATTCACCAATTGAAGGGGATTGAATAGCATTTACCATCGCATTTTGTGTGTTTGAAAGATTCGCAATTCCTTGGTACATTCCAGCTTTACCTTGGGAGTACCCAGAAGGAAGAAGAACCTCAGTAAACATACGCTGTAAGATATTGAAGTCTTGAATATCTTCTAGAACGAGCGAACCGTACAAGACACGTACTCTTCGGAAAATAGAAGCAATGTTTTGTTGGAAAGCAAAGCCTCCGCGATTCGTATCACCAGCGGTAAAAGCACCCGAAACAATTTGTGCTCGGGCATTGAACCCCAAGTACGTGGTGGTGGGATTTAGATAACCTGAAGCAGGAAATTCAAACCGGATTGTGCTTCCACTAACGTAAGAAGAGGCACTATTTTTTGGGGTGATTTTAATCGTTCTTTTTGTTGATCGAGTAGCTTGAGAAGGGAAATCATAAACCGCATTATACGGGACGACTTCGTTCATCAGAGGGTGAAACAAAAAGGTTGAGGCGGCCATCTTATGGTTTTATTTTTTTAAAAATAAGACAAAGAAAAAGTTTTTTATTTATCTAACAACAAAGCTAAAATTTCTTCTTCTTCTTTAGACAAAGGAACTAAATCTTCTTCTTCTTCTTCTTTCAACGGAAAATCGGAATTTGGGCCAGGTTCGAGTCTTCTGGAAGGGTGGGTGTATCTCTCGTAGTGGTACTGATAATCCCAAAATTTACCCTGGGAGTCGGGGAGGGGTTCTTCCAACAAAGACGAGTAGCGTTTCCAATAAACATCTCTTCCTGACAAAGTAAATAGTTTTAAATGTTGAAAGAGGGTCAGAAGGGTTCGTCTGTTGGGATTTTTCGAGATTAACAACCTCCCTAATTCTTTTACAAACGTTTCGTCATTTGATTGAGACATAAAAGGAAATGATGGATGGATGGATGGATGGAATAAGTTTTATTGAAAACAAAGTGAACAAAAATGTTCAAAAAAGACAAACTTTTTTTTTGGGTCTGTTAAAATTTTTTCATAGGTCAAAAAGAATTGACCAATCAATGGATGGATGGATGATGACTCTGGAAAAGACATCATTTCCGCAACGGACGCTAAAAAGGTCGCGAGCTGGTCGTGTGTATGCGTTTCAACAATGATTTTCCACGAATCGAGGCAATCGTTTTCCAAGAAAGAAAGAACTCGGCAGTCTTCGTTTTCCACCGTTGCTGATTCCCAAGAAATTTCTTCACAGTCGCGGCACATTATGGATGGATGGATAGAATAAGTTTAAAAAATTTTTATTTTTGCAGATCTTTTTTTTGTCTCTTATATAAGTTTTATCAATTCGCTATCGAAAACTAAATTTAACTTGTCACCTTGGCAAAATTTGCAGTTCTTTTTACGTCTGAAATGTTCTTCCAATAGTTGAGGTCCAAAGACGCATGATTGAATTAATCCAAGTAAAATGGTATAATATTCTTGGCGTTTGAGTTCATCATACAATGTTGGTAATTTATAACGGGGGTGATAATGAAAAATATAAAGCAAAAGTTGAACGATCAAGTAGTAACTAATTAAATTTTTGCGTTGTTTAAAAAATGGGTTTAACGTAGAGTTCTTGTTTTTGTTAAACATCACTTCCAGTTCTTGAAATATTTTGCACAAGGACCGATAATCTTCATAACTGATCTTTAAATATTGTTTTTGAACTTGCGAAATAAGGTGATGAATATGTTCGTTGTATTGACTATACTTTTTCTTTCGAAACGTTTCTTTAACAAGGAAATAAAGTTGCTTTGAACACTCGTTTTGATTTTCATAAATAGTTTCTTTTACAACGGTGATAATACCGTCTGGAATACTAATAAACTGACATCCTTGCAACCGATTCAAGTGTTCTCTAAAATGGCTAATTCTTTTGTAGGGTGTATACCGTAACTTTTTCCAGAAAGAAATATTTCGACATGCAATTTCATATTGATTTGTTGGAATGTAAAAGTTTTCAGGGTATTCGGCATAGCGATAAATAGGTAACTTGGTTTCTTCTTGAACTTCTCGGAAATCTTCACAATCAGGAGCTACAAAACCAAACGTTTCCTCAAAACATAATAAAAAATTTTCAAGTTGTTCCATTTTTACATGTTTAATTTCTTAACTTTATCTTATTTATACTTTTTTACAGACTTTGGTGGTTCCAACCAAGTTGGTTTTTCGAGAGGGAAAAAATAAGGTAGTGAACGAATCTCCAAATGTTGTGTCGTTACGCCTCCAACGTTTTTCTCGGAAAGATCAATTGGTTTTTCGGGGAGATACGGAACGATCATGATTTGACTCGGCACGCGCAAATTAATCAGTCGTTTTATGTACGTTTGAAGTTGATGAGGTTTAAGCATACTCTGCCAATTGATAAGACAAATGTCTAGTACATTTCCGATCGGTGGTAAAAAAGGCCGAGAAAGTTCGTTTTTCTTTTTCCAACCCAAATGTTTAGGAGAAAATGGATATTGGTGCCATTGAAAACTCCAACCAACTTGAATGTGTTTGGGTAATTGACTTTTTAGTGCGGCTGTGGTATTAAATAATTCAAACCATTGTCCCGGTATGTGAAGACTGTCCGTGCGAAATAGAAAGCCCGTGACCGCTGGGATATTTTTGGTGATATATTTGAGTACCAATTCGTTGGGACATGCGATAATGATCCATATTTTTAATTTGTATTGTTCATGTAAAACATAAATCGGGGTTTTGTTTATATCAAATGAAGGAACACAAATATCTGTAACGTAACACTTTGAGACAGATGATAAATCGTTCCACTGAGTATAAGTAGTAAAGAAACGAAATTGATCATTAACGAAAGTACTGTCCATTTTTTTAACCAGGTTCTCTTTTTTTTTTAGGTTTTTTTCATTGTTTTTTATACTTTTTTTTCGTAGTAACGATGTACAAGACAAAACGACTATCCCAACGGCCTACTTTTATGTTACGCAAGCAATCTCTGGAAAAATTAAGACTTGGGTTTTGGGAATGCCGAATGTTATTGACTGAACAAACCATTATCATTCTAAAATCTAAATTGAATAAATGAACTTTTTTCTCGGAATTATAACTAAATGGATGGTAAAATACTCTTTCCTAGAAATTCTAGTGAATGGCAAGAATATGTTTCTCTACAAAGACAAATCAGAAAAGCAGATATTACAAATCAACAACAAATTAATCCTAAACAAGGAACTTTTTTAAGAGAAACAAGACCAGTTGCACCCGCTAGTTCAAGTAAAAATTGGAATGAAGCCCTTTTGAAAGGTTACGAAACTCAAAGTGATTTATCGACTTATATTATTCCACGCCACGAACAATTAAAATTAGCTTTGTTTTCTAGACA
>Ga0105097_10000371_pt1 | contig 20315 bp, 17 predicted proteins | sample PPLLak12cMay2015_FD_87035 | JGI IMG/M metagenome (GOLD analysis project Ga0105097, IMG submission 87035) | Freshwater sediment microbial communities from Prairie Pothole Lake near Jamestown, North Dakota, USA - PPLs Lake P7 Core (1) Depth... | ecosystem: Environmental > Aquatic > Freshwater >...
CATCTGCATGATCGACGTCCAGGCCCATACGCTGCACGTGGGGATGTGTCTCGATGCTGCGCAGGACATCGAGCAGCGCTTGCCACTGTGGTGCCATGGGGGCAGGCTGCAGGGCGGGCCGCAATCGGACCTCCCCGACCACCAGCCCATTGGATCGCACCGAGGTCTCAGCCAGATCGAAACGCTGCCCGCCCTGTATGGTCACTCCCAGCAAGCCGTTGGGCAACTGATCCCAGTCGACAATGCGTGCGCACGTGCCGTAATCCCCCAGCAGCGCCGCGGCACTGCCGCGCTGCTTGACCTCGGCGCCGCGCCGGATCCACACCACCCCGAACCCGGAGTCGGTTTTCATGCAGTCCCGCACCAGGTCCAGGTAGCGCTGCTCGAAGATCTGCAGCGGCACGCGCCCGTAGGGCATCAGCACGCTGGACAGGGGAAACAGGGGTAACTCGCTCAAGCAACGCCCCCGGCGGCGCTGCTCACCGGCAGTGTGAGTACTTCAAGTTCCGCCAGGATGCGCAGGGCCTGATCCCGGTTCTCCCCACAGACAGCCGGCTCGGCGGCGAAAGTGGCGCAAAATCGTGGCCTGCGGGGATCGTCGAACAGCAGGCAGCGCAAGCTGTCGTCGAGGTGAACGCAGCGTTCACCCGCCGCCTTGCCGGCGGGCATGCCGTGATAGGGGCGGGCGATCGATGGTGCGATACAGCAGGCACCGCAGCCCTCGCGGCAGCGCATCAGGCACCCTCCGGGCCGAGGGGCTTGAGCAGCACCAGCAGCAGGGGCAGCAACAACAGGGCACCCAGTACCGCGGCCACCATGGCCATCACCGTGAGCAGGCCGAAGTAAATGCTCGGGGTGAAGCTGGACAGGGTGAGCATGGAGAAACCCACCACTATCGTCACGGTGGTGTAATACATGGCCCGGCCGATGCTGTTATGGCAGCGAACCAGGGCGGCCCTGTAATTGCGATCGACAGGGAACTCCAACTCGAATCGGTGCACATAATGGATGCAATCGTCCACGCCAATCCCGACGACGATGGCGGCGATGGTAATGGTCATGATGTCCAGTGGTATACCTGTCAGGCCCATGATCCCCAACACCATTCCCGCCGCCAGCAAATTCGGGGCCAGGGTGATCAGGGCCAGTGACAGGGACCGGAACAGCGCAAGGAACATCAGCAGGATGGCGAAAAACACCGCGCCGAGGGTCAGGATCTGGGAGCGGTAGAGGCTTTGCAACACATCGTTGTAGAGCACCAGCATGCCGGTGAATTGAATCCGGTCCGGTGCAATCCCGAGCTTGTCGGTGAGATCGGCGCGCAGATCCCGCAGAAACTCGTCGCGGCGCAGGTTCTCGCTGGTTTCCTTGACCCTGACCGTCACCCGCGCCTGCTCCCGTTCCCGGGAAAAGTAGGGCTCGACCATCATCGCGCTCACGTCCGGCGGCAGGCTTTTCTGCACGATGGCCAGCTCGACGCTGCCGATATCGTCACCGAGCAGGTTCTTGACCACCGCGAACACCGTGGACAGGGACAACACTTTGCCGGTTTGCTCCAGTGAGTCCACATAATCGTGCACCGCGTCGAGTTCCCGCATCCCCTCCAGGCTGAACCAGTAGCTGGGTTTGAAGGATTCACCGTCGCTGGCAAAATCATCGCCGTCGCTGGCGAACTCATCGTCGGCGGCGCTTTGGGGCACAGGAGTGGTGAAGTCGTCCCCGTCCTGCGCAAAGGGATCATCCGCCGCAACCGGCGCGGCGGCGCCCGTCGCTGCTGGCTCGAGGCCGGGCAGTGGCTCATCCATATTCAATGGCGCGAGTATGATATCCAGCGGTATCGTTCCGCCCAGCCTGGAATCCAGCAACTCCATGCCTTGGTAGATTTCCGTCGACTTGTCGAAGTAGTCGATGAAGCGGTTCTCCACCTGCAGGCGGCTGATACCCACCACGGTGAGGACGACCAGTACGGTGCTCACCAGCAGGATGGCGCCGCCGTGATTGAGCACCACTCCCGCAAACCTGGCTGTCAGCGGCGTGTCCGTACCGGTATGCCGGTGGGGCTTGTTGTCCGGCCACACCAGGATCAGGCAGGGCACAATGACAAAATTCAGTACCATCGCCAGGAGTATTCCGGTGGTCATCATCCAGCCGAAATCGATGACCGGCTGGATGCCCGACACGACCAGTGACATGAAGGCGACGATGGTGGTGGCGCCCGTATAGATACAGGGAATCGCCATCAGCTGCATGCTGCGCAAAACGCGCTCGTACAACTCCCCATCGGGCTCGACTGCGTGCAGCTCGCGGTAGCGCACGACCAGGTGAATCGAGATGGCAAGCGTGATAATCAGCAGGACGGCCACGAAGTTGGAGGAAATGACCGTCATGCGCCAGTCGAGGGCACCCAGTAATCCCAGCATGATGATGACGGTGGCGCTGCAGGTCACCACGGGGATCAGGACCCAGCGCAGGCGGCGGAAAATAAACGCCAGCACCAGCAGCATGATGCCGAGTATGGCGCTGCCGAAAATAACCAGGTCGCTGGCGATGAAACTCACCATGTCCGCCGCGATCATCGGCACGCCGCCAACAAAGATGTCGGCATAATTATGGTAACGGGCGGCGATCTTGCGCACCTCGCCCACCAGGCGACTCTGGGCATCAAGCGCCACCGCCGTGTGGGCCTTGAACACCTTCTCAACCGCGGCCAGCTCCTTTTTCTCGGCGGTCGACAGGCCGTCGCGGTCGCGCTTGCCCCTCAGGGCATCGCGCCGGGCCAGCAGGTCGTAGTAGACCTCGTCGCGCTCGAGGTTGATCTGGACCGCGGTGAGCTTGCCGTCGCGGCTGGCCAGGAGATCGGCATAGATCGGGCTGGTGGTCAGCTCCTTGCGCACCAGTTCCAGGTCGATGCCGGGGTTGTCCAGGCTGGGCAGTGGTTCGGGCGAGGAGATATCGGATAGGGTGACCGGCGGGCTCTCCAGCAGGGGTACATCCCATACGGTGACCACGGAAGAAACGCCCTCAAGCTGGCGCAGCTCGTCGGCCATCAGGCGCAGGGGCTGCAGGGACTCCGGTGCCAACAGGTCCGCATGCGGCTGCCAGGTAATGAGGACGAACTCCTCGGAACTGTACTCGGCGCTGATCTCGCGATACAGCTCCAGCGAGGGATCGCCCTGCAACATCAGGGAGTCCGCCGAGGCGTCGAGCTTGATCTTGCCCAACTGGGTGGCGAATCCCGCGACCAGCGCGGCCACCAGGGCGAGCATCAGCCAGGGGCGGCGCAGAACCAGGCGCTCGTAAAGCGCCGACACGAGCTCATTCATGGTTATTGATCCGCCTTCGCCAGCTCGGCCAGCAATTTCTGGTGAATTCCACCGAAGCCGCCGTTGCTCATGATGACCACCTGGTCTCCGGGTTGCACTTGCGCCGCCACGCTCTGGACCAGCTCATCGATATTGCCGGCCAGCTGTGCCCGCGAAGCGCTTTGTTGGACAACACTGTCCAGCGACCAGTTCATTCCCGGCGGCTGGAACCAGTACACCAGGTCGGCAGCGGCGGTAGACGCCGCCAGCTGCTGGCGATGCTCGCCCATGCGCATGGTGTTGGAGCGCGGCTCGATCAGCGCTATCAACCGACCGCTGCCGGCGCGGGCGCGCAGGCCCTGCAGGGTGGTGGCGATGGCCGTGGGATGGTGGGCAAAATCGTCATACACCGCTACCTCCCGCACCCGGCCCAGCAGCTCCAGCCGGCGCTTTACCCCGCCAAAGTCAGCCAGCGCGGCCGCGGCCACCGCGGGCGCCACGCCCACATGCCGGGCGGCGGCCATGGCCACCAGGGCGTTTGCCACGTTGTGAAGGCCGCACTGTGACCAGCGGATATCCAGTGCCGGCTCGCCGTTGCGGTGCAGGCGAAAGGCCGTGCCGTCCGCCGCCAGCAGTTCGGCGCGCCAGTCGGCGCCGCAATCTGCACCCACGCCAAAAGACGTGACCGGGGTCCAGCAGCCCATGGCCAGGGTCTCATCGACCGCCGCCACACCCCGGGGATGGACCACCAGCCCCTCGCCTGGCACACAGCGCAACAGGTGATGGAATTGTCGCTGGATGGCCCTGAGGTCGTCGAAGATATCGGCGTGGTCGAATTCGAGGTTGTTGATGGCCAGGGTGCGCGGCCGGTAGTGGACAAACTTGGAGCGCTTGTCAAAAAAGGCGGTATCGTACTCATCCGCCTCCACGACAAAAAAAACGGAGTCGCCGGAGCGCGCCGAGACGCCGAAGTTCGCGGGCACGCCGCCGATAAGGAAACCGGGCGCCATCCCGGCATAGTCCAGAATCCAGGCCAGCAGGCTGCTGGTGGTGGTCTTGCCATGGGTGCCGGACACCGCCAGCACCCACTTATCCCGCAGCAGGTTCTCGGCCAGCCACTGGGGCCCGGAAGTGTAGGGCAGGCCCTGGTTGAGCATGTATTCCACCGCCGGGTTGCCCCGGGTCATCGCATTGCCGACGACGACACAATCCGGCCGCTCATGCAGGTGCTCGGCCAGGTAGCCCTCCATCAGGTCGATACCGGCGGCGCGCAATTGCGTGCTCATCGGCGGGTAGACGGCACTGTCGGAGCCGGTAACCCGAAACCCCAGCTCCCGGGCCAGCAGGGCTATGCCTCCCATGAACGTGCCGCAGATACCCAGGATATGAATATGACCTTTCAACCGGACCTCCCCAAACAAAGCCGGCAATGGTAGCACGCACAGCACGGCCGCCACAGGCGGGGGCAGGATAAAGCTGTGCAGGCCATCTACAAATGGCGCCGGGTTTCGTATCATGGCGCCCTGCCTGCAGCCAACAGGCCTGGTCCATGCCCGGGCAGCGGGCCCCGGGCCCGGCCCACCATCGAGGGATGAACGACGATGCCAAAGAAAAATGCCTTCTACGCCCAATCCGGGGGCGTCACCGCGGTGATTAACGCGTCTGCCTGCGGTGTGATCGAAACCGCGCGCAAACACCGCGACCGCATCGGCAAGGTCTACGCCGGGCGCAATGGCATTATCGGCGCGCTGCGCGAGGACCTGATCGACACCAGCAAGGAGAGCAGTGCCGCCATTCATGGCCTGCTGACCACGCCTTCGGGCGCATTCGGTTCCTGCCGCCACAAGCTGAAGAGCCTGGAAGACAACCGGGCGGAGTACGAGCGGCTCATCGACGTGTTCAGGGCCCACAATATCGGCTACTTCTTTTATAATGGCGGCGGGGATTCAGCCGATACCTGCCTGAAGGTCTCACAACTCAGCGCGGCGATGGGCTACCCGTTGCAGGCCATCCATGTACCCAAGACCATCGACAACGACCTGCCTCTGACCGACAACTGCCCCGGCTTCGGTTCGGTGGCCAAGTACGTCGCCATCTCAACCCGGGAGGCTGCCATGGACGTGGCCTCCATGTGCGAAACCTCCACCAAGGTATTTATCCTGGAAGTGATGGGACGGCATGCGGGCTGGATCGCCGCCGCGGCGGCACTGGCCGCCGAACGGGAAGGTGATGCGCCGCATATCATCCTGTTCCCGGAAATCGCCTTTGACCGAGATAAGTTCCTGGCCCGGGTGCAGCGCACGGTCAAGCAGCGCGGCTACTGCGTCATCGTAGCCTCCGAGGGTACCCAGTACGCCGACGGCCGCTTCCTGGCGGAGTCCGGGCTGAAGGACGCCTTCGGCCACAGCCAACTGGGTGGCCTCGCCCCTTTCCTGGCGGCGCTGGTCAAGGACGAGCTGGGCTTGAAATACCACTGGGCAGTGGCGGACTACCTGCAGCGCTCCGCCCGCCATATCGCCTCCCGCACCGATGTGGACCAGGCTTACGCGCTGGGCAAGGCAGCGGTGGAGTTTGCCCTGCGCGGCGACAACGCGGTGATGCCCTGTATCGTGCGCGGCAAGGGCAGGCGCTACAGCTGGTCGATCGGCGAGGCGCGGCTGGAGGATGTTGCCAACCGGGAAAAGAAAATGCCCCGCAATTTCATTTCCCGGGACGGTTTCGGTGTCACCGCCGAGGGACTGGCATACCTGTCACCGCTGATCGCCGGCGAGGCCTACCCGGAGTATCGCAACGGCATGCCGATCTACGTCCGGCTGAAAAATACCCCGGTGCCGAGGAAGCTCAAAACGCGCTTCAGAATCTAGCGCCGCCGGGCGGCAATATTTGCCACAAACAGCCATGATTTCGCCGCGGGCACCCTGTACAATGCGCGCCTCCACAGTGACCCTACCGGAAGGCAAGCCCATGTATAGCAACAGTCAATTCAACCGCTGGCGCCGCCACCCCTGGCACGGCCTGCACGCCCGTACCGACGACGCCAGGGAGGATATCGTCCAGGTGTATGTCGAGATGACACCGGACGATGTGGTCAAGTACGAACTGGACAAGGCCTCCGGCTTCCTCATGGTCGACCGCCCCCAGCGCACCACTTCCAGCCCGCCCGCGCTGTACGGCTTCATCCCCCGCACCTACTGCGCCGAGGAAGTGGCCAAGCACTGCCCTCACGCCGAGGTGGCCGATGGCGACCCGCTCGACATCTGCGTGTTTTCCGAGCGCCATATCACCCGTGCCGATATCATACTGAAAGCGCGGGTGGTGGGTGGCATCCAGATGATCGACGGCGGCGAAGCCGATGACAAGATCGTGGCGGTGCTGGCCGGGGACAACATCTGGGGCGATGTGCACGATATCGCCGACCTGCCCCCCATCAAGACCGAGCGCCTGCAGCATTATTTCTCCACCTATAAGATGATTCCCGGCAAGGAGAGCAAGGTAAAAGTCGACTTCGTGTACGGCCGCGAGGAGGCCCTGAAGGTGATTGCCGCCGCGGAGCGGGATTACCAGAACCACTACGGGCACCTGCACACCCAGTCCAACAACTGATCAGCTGCCGGTGGACGCCGGCTGCCCGGGCCCGGCCGGCAGCCAGCGTCAGGCCGGATACTGCGCCGGGCACCACCCTGCAGCAACGCTCACATAGGTCCCCATGATCAAGGGCAATTGCGCCCTGATTTCCTCAGCCAGCAACAGTGCCTCCTCACCCGCCGGGCAATCCTCCCAGCAGGCCAGCAGCAGGGTCTCACTAAGCTGCGGCTCGCAGCCGATCGCCAGCGGTGCATAGCTGAGGTGCCAGCGCTCGGGCGCCACTCCGCCCCGGTCCGCGGTGTAGGGCCGATAAAACCCCCACGACTCGCCCGCCGCCATACGCTCATCCAGCCAACGGTGCAGGGGATCGAACAGGCCCCCAGCAGCCACCTCCGCCGGCGACAGCTCCAGCTGGTAGCCGGGGGGCATCGCCGCCAGGTCGTAGACATCGAGGTCGGTGCCCCAGTGATGGCGCGAGGTTCCCGGTATGGCCGAATAGCGCAGTATGGCGCGCACTTTTTCCGGGCCCGCCAGGGCCCTGATGTCGACGTCCCGGCCCGCATCGTCGTGGACCTTGCGCAGACCGCTGGCCTTGCCATTCCAGATGAGTAGCTGGCGACTGTAGGAGCGGAAGCTGCTGGCGATGGCCAGGTCAAAGCCGGCGCTGCGGGCGTCCTGCTGCAGTTGCGCAAAGGCGGCGGCCGCCGCCGCCTGCAAGCGGTGCCCGCAGGGCAATTCCACCAGGTGGCTTTCCTCCCGGCCGGTCAACTGGCGTGGGTTGAGCTGTGGCGCCAAAGGGGAGTCACTCCGCAAATTCAAGGGCAGCGCCAGCGCAGCACGCTGGCAGGGGCCATCCTAACGTGGACCCGGTGACAGCAACAAGCCAGGGACATCAGCACAGGCCGGGTGGATCAACCGAGAAAGGCAGCGCGCGGGTCAGGCTGATGCCGGCGGTGCTGATATCGGCGCCCCAGGCGAGCACTTCAACCCCAGCCGCCCGGGCCTCAGCCAGCGCATCGCGATAGGCCGGGTCGATATCCCCCGCCGCGCTTACGGCGCTGATGCCGGTGTGGAAGGCACAGAACAACAGCAGTGAGCGGACATCCCGCGCAAGCGCGGCCTGCAGTTCGAGCAGGTGTTTGCGACCGCGCTCACTGACGGCATCGGGAAACGCGCCCTGCCCTTCGCCGCGGCAAAGGGTCACCGACTTGACCTCCACGATGACCCGGCCCGCCGGACCCTGCAGCACCAGGTCGGCCCGGCTGCTGCGGCCATATTTCACTTCGGCGCTGATTTGCGGATAGCCTTCGAAGCCGGGGATCATGGCAGCCGCAAACGCCTCCCGCACCACCTGGTTGGCCCTGGCCGAGTGAATGCAGGCGAGCCCTTGGGCAGTCTGGGTAAGCTCCCAGGTGTAGGGATACTTGCGGGTCGAGACCGCGCTGCGGGACAACCACACCCTGGAACCGGGCTCAGCGCAACCGGTCATGGCGCCGGTATTGGGGCAGTGTGTGGTGATCACATCGCCGCCGGGCATTTCCACATCTGCCAGAAAGCGCTTGTAGCGCCGCAGCAGGCGGCCCTGCACCAACCCATCAAACTGCATGACCCTGACGGCACCCCGCGCAGACCAGTATCCAGGCGCTATTCTAGCAAACCATTCAATCAAACCATTCCAGCGAACAATTCCAGCAAACAGGGGCATGCTGCCCGGCGGGGAAAATCTCAGAGGAAAAAGTGGAACCGGCTGCGGTTATCTGGTAATTTCTCGGCCCTCGTATTTGGGCTGCCCCTGGAAATGGCGGCCGGGTACCCCACCAATTGTCCTGTTATCTTTGCAGTATGGGAACATAACCATGCCTAAAGCCACCAAAAAAGCAGCCCCCAAAAAAGCAGCCACCACCAAAGCAGCCACCACCAAAACAGGCTCCAGCAAATCAACTGCTGCCAAATCGACTGCTGGCAAGGCTGCGGCGAAGAGCGCGGTTGCTGCCAAAGCCGGCGCCGCCAAAAAAGCGCCTGCCAGGGCGCCGGCCAAAAAAGCGGCTCCGGCCAAACCAGCCCCCGCAAAGGCAGCCGCGAAAAAAGCAGCTCCGGCCAAACCGGCCCCCGCCAGGACAGCCGCAACGAAAGCAGCTGCGGCCAAACCGGCCCCCGCCAGGGCAATAGCGCCCGCTGCAACGCCTGCCCGCGCATCGTCCACCGAATTCAAGAACTTCGAGCCCTACCAAACCAAGCGCGGCGAAGTGTATATGAATGAACCACAGCGCGAACACTTCAGGGCCATTTTGCTCAACTGGAAAGCGGAATTGATGCAGGAAGTCGATCGCACCGTGAGCCATATGAAAGATGAGGCCGCCAACTTCCCGGATCCCGCGGACCGCGCCACCCAGGAAGAGGAATTCAGCCTGGAACTGCGCACCCGCGATCGCGAGCGCAAGCTGATCAAGAAAATCGATTCGACTATTGAGCGGATCGACCAGGATGACTACGGCTACTGCGATGCCTGCGGGGTGGAGATCGGCATCCAGCGCCTGGAAGCGCGGCCCACCGCCAGCCTCTGCATAGACTGCAAGACCCTGGCTGAAATCAAGGAAAAGCAGGAACTGGGTTAACACCGGCCGAGTGATCGCCACTGCCGAGTCTCCCTATCGGGGGCGCTTCGCTCCCTCCCCTACCGGCCCTCTGCACCAGGGCTCACTATTGGCCGCCCTGGCCAGCTTTCTCGATGCCCGCCATAACGGTGGCCGCTGGCTGGTGCGCATGGAAGACCTGGATCCTCCCCGCGAGGAGGCGGGCGCGGCCCGGTCGATCCTGGACAGCCTGCGCAACCACGGCCTGCACTGGGACGGGGATGTCCTGTTCCAGAGTCGACGCGGCGCGGCCTACAGCGCCGCCCTGGCGCGACTGGCCGCTGGCGGCCACCTGTTTTCCTGCGACTGCACCCGCGCCCTGCTGGGCCCCGATGGGGCCTGCTGCGGCCACTGCCGCGAGCGCCAGGGGCAGCTCGCCGGTCCCAGCGCCATCCGGGTCGCCGTACCCCCCGACTGCCATATCGAGTTTACCGACCAGATCCAGGGCGTGGTCACCACTGCCCTGGGCGCAGCGAGCGCTGACTTTGTCGTAAAACGCAAGGACGGTCTGTTCGCCTACCAACTGGCCGTCGTGGTGGATGATGCCTGGCAGGAGATCAACCATGTAGTGCGCGGCTCTGACCTGCTGGACTCAACCGCGCGCCAGATTTTTTTGCAGCAGCTGCTGGGTCAACCCACTCCCCGCTACAGCCACATACCCGTCATCACCGACGCATCCGGACAGAAACTCAGCAAGCAAAACCACGCTCCCGCTCTGGATGACCACAACGCCCCCGCTAATCTGCGCGCCGCACTGCATTTCCTCAACCAGCAGCAGCCGCCAGCGGCACTGGCGACCAGCGGTGAAATTCTCGCCTTCGCGACCCGCTGCTGGACGCCTGGGAATATCCCCGCGCTCATGTCGATCGACGCCGCCTCGCACTGAGCTTTACCCCCCCGCGGCGCTTCAGTAGTATCGGCTGCCTGAGCCGGCCACAGGAACGCGAGCCCCATGTACATCAACCGAGCGCTGCTATTGGCGGTGGGCGTGTTCATCATCTTCTCCCCCGCGGTAGAACAGTGGGTTTTCCATGCCAGCACCGCCTGGTACCGGCCCTACCAGTTGTGGCTGCTGGTTGTCGTGGCCGCCTACTGGAACCAGCGTTCGAGATACCCGGATGAGCTTTAGCCTCGCCCAGATACTTGTCTTCATCGTCATTTACCTGTCCGGCCTGTTTGGTGTCGCCTACCTGGCCGACCGCGGCATCATCCCCGAGCGGGTCAGCCGCCACCCGGCCACCTATGTGCTGTCGCTGGGTGTTTTTGCGGGTGCCATGGCGACCAACGGGGTCATCGAGCTCGCCTACCGCTATGGCTACAGCTTCCTGCTGTACTACGGCGGTGTAGTCTTCATGTTTGTCTTCGCCGCGCTGTTGCTGCTGCCCCTGTTGCGACTGTGTCGGGTATACCAGTTGTCGTCCCTGGCGGACGTGTTGACGTTCCGCTTTCGCAGCCCCTGGGTGGGCGCGGCCATCACCGTCGCCATGTGCATCACCCTGCTGCCCCTGCTGGCACTGCAGATCCAGGCCGTCGCCGACAGCATCCAGATCATGGCGGGGGGCGCCGACGCCCTGACCTCGCGGGAAAAGCGACAGGACGGGCTGGCCCTGCTCTTTTGCATCATCATCACGGTGTTTTCGATCCTGTTCGGCACCCGCCACGTGTCATCGCAAGAACGCAACACCGGGCTGGTCACGGCGATCGCCTTTGAATCCCTGGTCAAGCTCGCGGCCCTGTTTGTCCTGTTGCTGGCGGCGGTATACGGGGTGTTCGGCGGTGTCGATGGGATCGGGCACTGGCTGCAACAGAATCCGCAGGTGGGGGGCGTACTCGCCCACTCCATGCACGACAACACGGCCCGTTCGCTGCTGGTGGTGTTCTTTGCCGGCGCCGTCTGCATGCCGCATATTTTCCACATGGCCTTCGCCGAAAATGCCGACAGCCGGGATCTGCATATCGCCACCTGGGGCCTGCCACTGTACCTGCTGCTGTTGAGTCTGCCGATTCTGCCGATTACCTGGGCGGGCATCAAACTGGGCCACCAGTTGCCGATCGATTACAGCGGGTTGGCCATGGGCCTGGCGGCGCACTCCACATTTATCAGCGCCGCGGCATTCGTGGCCGGGCTGTCGGCGGCCAGCGCCACCATCATCATCACCACCCTGGCCCTGGCCAATATGTGCCTGAACCACCTGATCCTGCCCACACGACTGCTGCACATTGACCAGCAACAGAATATTTACGTCCAGCTCAAGTGGTTGCGGCGACTGCTCATCGGCGTCTTCATCCTGGGCGGCTATGGTTTTTTCATGGGCATCAGCGGCACCCAGACCCTTACCCAGCTCGGACTGGTGGCTTTCTCCGGCACCCTGCAGTTCCTGCCCGGTGTCGTCGCCACCCCCTACTGGGCAACTGCCAATCGCAAGGGCCTGATGGCGGGGCTTGCTGTGGGCCTGGGAATCTGGTTTTTTCTGATGCTGTTGCCGCTGGCCGGCGATGAACAGATAGCGTCGATCCGCCTGGTGTCGGATAACTTCCTCGGCGGCGGCGAGATCCCTTGGGCAAACGCCATCCTCGTGTCGCTCCTGCTCAATGCCTGCGTGTTCGTGCTGGTCTCTGTGCTGACCAAAGCCAGCGACGAGGAGAGGGTGGCGGCTGAAATCTGCTCGATGGACGACCTCACGCGCCCCATTCGCAGGGTGCTGGTGCCGCGCAACGCCGAGGAGTTCACTGAACAGCTCAGCTCGGCCCTCGGCGGGAAGACTGCTCAGTCCGAGGTGAACAGGGCCCTTACCGAGCTGCGATTCTCGGCAGACGAGGCCCGGCCCTATGCCCTGCGCCGGCTGCGGGCGCGCCTGGAAGCCAATCTATCGGGTCTGCTGGGCCCGGCCGTGGCCCACAATATTGTTGAGCGCTGCCTCCCCTTCCAGCCGGGAGTGGAAGGCGGTACCGAGGACATTTACCTCATCGAGCGCAGGCTCGAGCGGGTACAGCCCAGGCTGACCGGGCTGACAGCGGACCTGGATAACCTGCGGCGCCACTATCGGGAGACCCTGGATAACCTGCCCATCGGCGTGTGCTCGATCGGGGCGGACGAGGAGTGCCTGCTGTGGAACCGCAGCATGGCAAAGATCACGGACATTGCCCCGGAGCAGGCCCTGGGCTCCCTGCTGGACTCCCTGCCCCAGCCCTGGCGGCAGATACTTGGCGATTTCCAGCGGGGGGAGCGCAGCGTTGAGCTCAAGCTCGAGGTGCCGCAGGAAGGTAGCCTCTCGCGCTGGATAAGCCTGCACAAGGCCGATGCCGACCGGCGGCACACCGGTAGGGCCGCAGACACGGTGATTCTGGTGGAGGACATCACCGATTTCGAGCGACTGGAGGAAGAACTCCTGCACAACGAGCGGCTGGCTTCCATCGGGCGGCTCGCGGCAGGCGTCGCCCACGAGATCGGCAATCCGGTTACCGGCATCGCCTGCCTCGCCCAGAACCTGGAGTTCGAAACCGATCCGGATGAGGTGCGCTTCGCCGCACAGGACATTCTCAAACAGACCGACCGCATCAGTCGCATCGTCGATTCCCTGGTGAATTTTTCTCACGCCGGCTCCCACTCCGGGGAAGTCGCCCTGGCGCCCGGCAACCTCGCGGATTGTGTTGACGAGGCCATACACCTGCTGGCGCTGGACCGGCAGGCGAAACCGGTACAGTTCGACAACCAGTGCGACCGGGAACTGGTGGTACTGGCGGACAGCCAGCGCCTGCTACAGGTGTTCGTCAACCTGTTGGGCAATGCCCGGGATGCCTGCGACGAATTCGGCCGGGTTGAAATCCTGGCCGATGGCGAGGGCGACCTGGTCCGGATCCACGTCCAGGACAACGGCTGCGGTATCCCGCCGGAGCTGCAGGCCCAGGTCTTCGAACCCTTCTTCACCACCAAGGACCCGGGCGCCGGCACCGGGCTGGGACTGGCGCTGGTGTTCAGCATCATGGACGACATGGGTGGCAGCGTCAGTGTTACCAGCCCCCTCTGCGATGGGCCCAACCCGGGCACACGGTTCAGCCTCGAACTGCCACTGGCCAGCTATAGCGACACGTTCGCGGCGTAGCTGCAGCTGCCAGGGGGAAACGGCTCACAGCCGCTACTGGAAAAGTGCCGATTGGGATAGTATGTTGAGTAACTGCTACACAACCGGTAACACTTCATGCACAAAATCCTCGTAGTCGAAGACGAATCGGTCATCCGGGCCGCCCTCCGCCGCCTGCTGGAGCGCAATGGTTACGAGGTCAGGGAGGCCGGCTCGGTGCAGGAAGCCCAGTCCAGCCAGGATCTCGAGGAATTCGACCTGATCATCAGCGACCTGCGCCTGCCCGGCGCACCCGGTACCGACCTGATTCGCAAGGCGGGTGACGTTCCGGTGCTCATCATGACCAGTTATGCGAGCCTGCGCTCGGCTGTCGACTCCATGCGTATGGGGGCCGTTGACTACATCGCCAAGCCATTCGATCACGCGGATATGATCGCCGCGGTGCAACGCATCATCGCGGACCACCCCGCGCCCCGCCGGATCCAGGAAAAAAGTGGTGTTTCCAGCCCGCCCAAACCGAGCGCGGTCGCCGGCATTACCGGCAACTGCCAGGCCATGCTCACCCTGTGTGAGCATATCCGCAAGGTGGCGCCCACCGATTCCACCGTGCTGGTGCTGGGTGAAACCGGTACCGGCAAGGAAATCGTCGCACGCAGCGTGCACCGGCACAGCCCCCGTGCCGACAAGATCCTGGTCTCGGTGAATTGCGCGGCCATTCCCGACACCCTGATCGAGTCGGAGCTGTTCGGCTATGAAAAGGGTGCTTTCACTGGTGCCAATGCCAGCCGAATGGGCCTGATCGAGGCGGCCGACAGCGGCACATTGTTCCTGGACGAAATCGGGGAACTGCCCATGGAGGCCCAGGCCCGCCTGCTGCGCTTTATCCAGGAGGGCGAGATCCGCCGCATCGGATCGGTCCATTCCCGCAAGGTCAATGTGCGCCTGATCTGCGCGACTCATCGCAACCTGCAGAGCCTGGCCGCCGAGGGCCTGTTCCGCCAGGATCTGTTTTACCGGATCAACGTACTGCAGCTGTCACTCCCGCCCCTGCGGGAACGGGGCAAGGACATCCTGCAGCTGGCGGAGAATATCCTGCAGGCCCAGGTGGAGCGACTGGGAAAACAGGCCATGCGCCTGTCCCCGCGCGCAATCCAGGCTATTACCACCTACCAGTGGCCGGGCAATGTGCGGGAGCTGGAACACGCCATCGAGCGGGCAGTAATCCTGTCCGACGACGAGGAGATCGATTCTGACGCCCTGGGTATCGACCTGGAACTGGTCAATATCAATCGCATCCGTGGCACCCAGGGCATAGGCCCGAGCGCGAGAAGGGCCAGCAGCGGCAATTCCGACCCGGTGGAGGATCTGTCGCTGGAAGACTATTTCCAGCGCTTTGTCATGGAGCACCAGGACTCCATGAGTGAGACCGAGCTCGCCCAGAAGCTCGGGGTCAGTCGCAAGTGCCTCTGGGAACGGCGCCAGCGGCTGGGTATCCCGCGCAACCGGGCGACCGCCAGCCAGGGCGGGAAGCCCGCCACGCGCGAGAAACGCGCGTTACCGGGTCGCATCGACGTTACATAAAGCGGTGTAATTCGGTAACAAGCGGCCGCCTGGGGGCGATCCGAAAATGAGTCGACATACCATAACTCTTTGATTAATATATTTTTTACTTGTCTTGGCACGTACCATGCAATCTGTAGGCAGGTTCGAACAATAAAAATAACAGCAACCGTAATAAAAATAACACGTGCCACTATGGACCTGGATGGGGAAGGCAACTTCCCCTTCAATTTCGTTGTGGCGAGATCGTGGTTCGAGCTGACCTATGCTCGGTCACGTGAGACTGCCCGGTGGCAACCGATAAGCGCTAGGGCAATCGCGTAAGCTGTGTTTTGATACGACCTATAAAAATAACAGACCTCAAGAAATAACAATAACTCCTTAAGTGAGACCTGGATGGGGAAAACAGTGTTTTCCCCTTCATTCACTCCCGGTCGCAACCCATCCGGGCGCCAATAATCCACCCATCGAAATGTGTTAGACTGCGCGCCTCCCGGCCACCGTCACAGGCACATTTTCGCTTGAATATCATTCCCAGGGACCAGCACTGCATCTCCCGTAAAAATATCAGCGACGGCGCTCTCAAGGTAATGTCCCGCCTGCGCCAGAGCGGGCACCAGGCCTACCTGGTAGGCGGCGCGGTTCGGGACCTGTTGCTGGGCGGGCATCCCAAGGACTTCGACATCGCCACCAACGCCACGCCGGAAACCATTCACGCCCTGTTCCGCAACTCCCGCATCATCGGGCGCCGCTTTCGTATCGTCCACGTGCGCTTTGGCCAGGAAATCATCGAGGTCACCACCTTCCGCGGCCACCACGACAACGATGCGGAGCCCACCGCGGAAACGGGCGGCAACCACTCCCGCCTGTCAGCCAGCGGCCTGCTGTTGCGGGACAATGTCTACGGCACGCTCGAGGAGGACGCGGTGCGGCGGGACCTCACTGTCAACGCGCTGTATTACGACGCCGGCAGCTTCGAGGTCTTCGATCACGTACAGGGAATGAGGGACCTTGAGCGCCGCAGCATTGCAGTGATCGGCGAGCCGGCGCTGCGTTTCACCGAGGACCCGGTGCGCATGTTGCGGGTCCTGCGTTTCGCCGCCAAGCTCGACTTCCGCATAGACCCCGCCACTGCTCGCGCCATACCCGGCTGCGCCCACCTGCTGGCGGAAATCCCGGAGGCGCGCCTGTTCGACGAGTTTCTCAAGCTGTTCCTGGCCGGCCACGCCGCCAACACCTTTGACCAGCTGCTGAAGCACAAGCTGCTACTGTATCTTTTCCCCGATACCTACGCGGAGCTGCTGCGGCACCCCACGGCCGTCGCCCTGGTCCGCGCCGCCATGGTCAGTACCGACCAGCGCATCGCGCAGGACAAACCGGTTACCCCGGCTTTCATCCTCGCCGCCCTGTTGTGGCCCGTGGTACAGCGCGAGGCGGTGCGACTGCAGGACCATGGTGAGCCGCCCCTGGTCGCCATGAACAACGCCGCCCATGAAGCGATATCCGAGGCGGTGCGCAACATCTCGATTCCCAAGCGCTTCAGCCAGCCCATGAAGGAGATCTGGGAATTCCAGCCGCGCCTGGAGAATCGCCACGGCCGCAAGGCGGCGGAGCTGGTCGAGCACCGCCGCTTTCGCGCGGCCTACGACTTCCTGCTGCTGCGAGAGCAGGCCGGGGAGAATACCGGCAACCTCGGCAGCTGGTGGACTGAATTCCAGAAATTGCCGATGGAGCAGCGCATTTTGCAGGCTGAGCAAGAGAAGTCGCCGCGCGGCGGTCGCAGGTCCCGCGGCCGCCGCACCAGGGCATGACCCCGGCTTACATCGGCCTTGGCAGCAACCTGCAGCAACCGCAGCTGCAGCTGCGCAAAGCCCTCACGGCCATCGCGCAGCTACCCTCGTCCCGGCTGCTGCGGGTCTCCAGTGTCTACCGCAGCGCCGCCGTCGGTCCCGGTGGACAAGCCGATTACCTCAACGCCGTGCTGCAGCTGGATACCCGCTTGCGGCCCGCCGAATTGCTCGCGGCATTGCAGGCAATTGAGCAGGCCCAGGGCAGGGTTCGTACGATTCGCTGGGGCGCGCGCACCCTGGACCTGGATATCCTCCTTTACGGCGACCGGCAGATCGCAACAGATTCACTGACCATCCCGCACCCGGAACTGCCCCGGCGCAATTTCGTGCTCTACCCGTTGGCGGAAATCACCGGGCCACATTTGGTGCTGCCGGACGGGACAGAACTTGCTACATTGATCGCCCTATGCCCGCAGGGGGACCTGGCCAGAACCAGGCTGCGGCTAACACCACCTGCCAGTGTCCCCCCGGACATGGCATGACGCAGGGTAGGCACTGCCGATGCTCGATACCACGACCATCGAGTTCGACCTGAGGGGGCGTAAGCCCCCCGCCTATATTGCGGTCGAGGGCCCGATCGGGGTGGGCAAGACCACCCTGGCCATGCGCCTGGCCGCCACTTTCGACTACCAGACCCTGCTGGAGAACGCGCACGAGAACCCGTTCCTGGAGCGGTTTTACCGCAACCGCAAGCAGGCGGCACTGGCCACCCAGCTGTTCTTCCTGTTCCAGCGCTCCCAGAAAATCCAGGACCTGCGCCAGGGCGACATCTTCCAGCAGCAGCGGGTGGCGGATTTCCTGATCGAGAAAGATCCCCTGTTTGCCCGGATCAACCTGGACCGGGACGAGTTCCAGCTCTACCAGAAGGTCTACCAGCAACTTACGATAGACGCTCCAAAACCCGACCTGGTCATCTACCTGCAGGCCTCGCCCGAAGTCCTGCTGGGGCGTATCGAAAACCGCGGAATCGCCGCCGAAAAGGCCATAAACAGGGACTACCTGGAACGCCTGAACGAAGTGTACAGTGAGTTCTTTCTATATTACGATGACGCGCCCTTGCTGATCGTCAATGCCAGCGAACTCGACCTGGTCACCAGGCAGTCCGACTATATGCACCTGGTGGACTACCTGCTGGAGATCCGCAGCGGCCGTCACTATTTCAACCCCACTTTTTTCGGATAGCTGCAGCGATGGCCAAGGTAACGATCAGCACCCTGGGCAAAATGAAGGCAGCGGGGGAAAAGTTCGTCTGCGTCACTGCCTACGACGCCACCTTTGCCCGCATTATCAGCGAGGCCGGCGCCGAGACCATGCTGGTGGGGGACTCGCTGGGTATGGTGTTGCAGGGCCATAACAGCACGATCCCGGTCACGATGGACCACATGAGCTACCACACCGAGTGCGTTTGCCGGGCGGCAAACGGCGCCCTGGTTATCGCCGACATGCCATTCATGAGCTACACAAATCCCGACCAGGCGATGGCCAACGCCACCCGCCTGATGCAGGCCGGCGCCCAGATGGTGAAGATGGAAGGCGGCACCTGGCTCAGCGGCACGATCAGCAAATTGGTTGAACGCGGCATCCCGGTCTGCGCCCATCTGGGCCTTACGCCACAGTCGGTAAACACGTTCGGCGGCTACAAGGTGCAGGGCCGCACGCCCAAGGAGGCCAAATCGATCCTCGCCGACGCGGTCGAGATCAAGGATGCAGGCGCCAGCCTGCTGGTGCTGGAATGCATACCGGCCACTCTCGCCAGTGATATCAGCCGCAAGCTGGATATCCCGGTGATCGGCATCGGCGCCGGGCCGGGCACCGACGCCCAGGTCCTGGTGCTGCACGACCTGCTGGGTCTCACCGAGAAAACCGCCCGCTTCGTCCACAATTTCATGGCAGGCCAGAGCACGATCCAGGGCGCCGTGAAGGCGTTTGTAACTGCGGTGAAGGCCGGGGAATACCCCACCCTCGAACACTCCTACCAGTAAGCCCGGCACCCAGCCCGTCAGCTTTTCCCGCCCCCAAGGCCATGATAAAATAGGGTCTCACCGAGTGCGAGCGCTCACTTACATATCAACAGACCGCGGCCGTTCAGCCTCCCGCCAGCACCTTTCCAGGGGTTCCGGGAGCGCGTGAATTTTTCGCAAAATCCCGTTGCCGGGCTCCCGGGCTTGGTTCATACTTTCGCTCCCCGAGGCGCGAGGTAGCGGCCCGGGGCGGCAGGCCCGTGAATTCTATTTGTTTAGCATCACCGTTCCAGGCACAAGGGATGAGGTCGATATGCGAACTTACAGCAGCAACGCGCAGTTACAGGCAGCCCTCCAGCACTTTCGCCGCAATGGCCAGAGTATTGCCTTTGTTCCTACCATGGGAAATTTGCATGAGGGCCATCTCAGGCTGGTGCGCAAGGCCCGCTCCCTGTGCGATGTCGTTGTCGTCAGTATTTTCGTCAACCCCCTGCAGTTCGGCCCCAACGAGGACCTCGACGCCTATCCCCGCACCATGGCGGCAGACAAGGAGAAGCTGTTTAGCGAGGGGGTGCAGGTGCTGTACGCCCCCGATGTAGCGGAAATTTACCCGGAGGGCATGGCCATCCAGACCCAGGTCCGGGTGCCGGACCTGTCCGATACCCTGTGCGGCAGCAGTCGCCCGGGGCACTTCGATGGTGTCACCACGGTCGTGGCCAAGCTGTTCAACATCGTGCAGCCCGATGTAGCGGTCTTTGGCGAGAAGGATTTCCAGCAGCTTTCTATTGTGCGCAAGATGGTCAGGGACCTGTGCATGCCGGTGCATATCGTCGGGGTAGCAACCTGCCGGGATGAAGACGGCCTGGCCAAGAGTTCACGCAACGGTTTCCTGTCGCCTGAGCAGCGCCACATCGCGCCGGTGATTCACCAGACACTCAACAGCTGCCGCGAAGCCATCGCCTGCGGTTTCGACAATTTTCTGCAGCTGGAATCCCACGCCCGTATGAAGTTGCTGCAGGCCGGCCTGGAGCCCGATTACTTTGCCATTCGCGACGCCAGCACCCTGCGTGCGGTGACTGAGAACACCGAGGAAATCGCCATCCTGGCTGCCGCGCGACTCGGCTCGACCCGCCTGATCGACAATGTCCGCATTGCCCTCAACCCGGTTTCCGACTGGGGTATGCTCGCGGGCGGCCGCTAGTCCCGGCAACATCTTTCGCCTCGCATCCCTGTTCGGCCTGCTTGCTTCAGGGCGCAGCCGCAGTATCATCCCGGATCAGTCAGTGATTACCCAGCGGGATGGTCGCCATGCATGAATTTCCTATCCATCCAGTACCGGCAA
>Ga0105097_10000373_pt1 | contig 20257 bp, 18 predicted proteins | sample PPLLak12cMay2015_FD_87035 | JGI IMG/M metagenome (GOLD analysis project Ga0105097, IMG submission 87035) | Freshwater sediment microbial communities from Prairie Pothole Lake near Jamestown, North Dakota, USA - PPLs Lake P7 Core (1) Depth... | ecosystem: Environmental > Aquatic > Freshwater >...
GCAGCCTGAAAGAAATCGTCTTGAAGCCGGCGGTGGGATGGAAAGGTCTGCCAAACGGCGGCCCTCCCCCTCTCGAGGCAACCCTCCCGGTCAGCGCCAAATACCCTGAATGGGCTATAAACTGGCGCGCCGTTGCCTTGGGCGGCTCCAACGGCTACGACCGTGTCGTTGTCTGCCGCGAAAAAGATTTGTCGACGGCCCTGAATGAATGCAAACGGAATCAGTGGAGCGATTGGGCGACCGTTTCGATCGGCGGTCGCGAAGGGGCCGTTCGCTTTAAACTGACGATGTTATCCCCGGACGGCAAAGCCATAAAGCTTTACCGGTCCCAGATCATGCCGAACAAGGGGTTCTCCGATCCAGACGAAATCGGCGCCGAATTGATCAAAGTCCTGGGTCCCTATCAGGAATATGTGAGCCAGATGTTCAACGTTCTTGGAATCATCGATTTTACAACCTGCGTTGAAGAAGCAGACTATCAAGGACAATGGATTTCCAAAGCGGCGCTGTACCTCACCCAAAAGAAAGGGTGTGACCTTTTCTTCTGCCACTGGCATTTTCTTGACGATGTGAATCACTTTCACCTCGCGCATCTCGACCCCACTTGGATCCGCTATGACCCCAAGGATGCGGAAAAGCACTGGGAAATGGTGCGGCAAGCCTACCGGGCCATCGACCATATGATGGCGACCCTGCTCGAAGGGATCACCGGGGACGACACCGTGATGATCGTCTCCGACCACGGCTGCTCCACGATCAACCGCAAGGTTTCGATGGAGCGTTTCCTCCAGGAGCGGGGATTCCTCGTCATGAAAGATCCGAAGGCCGTTCCAAGCTGTTTCGCTCGTGACTGGTACGACCGGATTGATTGGGATAAGACCCAGGTGTGGTTGCATGAGGGCGTCTTCCTCGACCCTTTCAATATCTATATTCATTCCAAGACCCCGGAAGAATACAAGACGATCCAGAGGGACTTGATTCGTGAGCTGCGGACCTGGGTTGACGACAAGCTTAATGAAACCCCGGTGGCCATGGCTTTAAGCAAGCAGGATGCCGAGATGATCGGGCTTTGGGGAGATCAGGTGGGGGATGTGGTCGTGATCCTTGAAACAGGTTACACCCTGGCTAAGAAAGTCGGCGAAACGGCGCTTGAGGACAACATGGGGCATGTCGCTTCAGGCCACGGTCGGATCAAACCTACCAGCGAAACCCAGTACGGGACGGAGAAAGCCATCTTTGCCATTTCCGGTCCTAAATTTAAAAAGGGGTACTGTAGGCCGGTAGAGAAGTTGGGGCATCTTCGCCTTATCGATATTACGCCTACGCTCTGTCATCTATTAGAAATTCCACCTCCCGCCCAGAGTCAGGGGGCCGTGGCGTACGATCTTTTTGAGGGGCATGAAATGGTGAGGGAGCGCCCCAATCCGACCCCCGCTTACAAACCGACCAAAGAATACAAAAAAAGGATGCAGGATCACCTCTATGAATTCGGTCTTCTGAAAGATGAAACGAATCCTTGCTGACCGGATGTGATGGAAAGAGGCTCCCGATGATGAGGAGGTTCATGGAAAAGGGAGAGATTTCTTCCGGATGAAATGTAGACCGGAAGGAAGATCTCTCTGAAAGGGTTATGAATGAGTATAATGAAAGCCGTCGTAAACATGGGGAAGGACGTTCCGTGGGAAGGAGTCTCGGGATCGGGCCATCGGGTGACCATGGATGGGCCCGAAGAGGCCGGAGGAACCAACGCGGGATTTCGACCGATGGAATTGATGCTGTTGGGTCTGGGGTTTTGCATGGGGTACGACATGGTGTTGATTTTGCGCCGGATGCGAAAAGAAGTCACGGGCTATCAAATTCATCTTACCGGAAAAAGGGCTGAGGAAGAACCCAGGGTCTACACGGAAGTGACGTTGGAACACGTGATAACCGGAAAAGGGATCTCAAAGGCGTCAGTTGAGCGGGCCATAGAACTTGCCGAGAACAAATACTGCTCAGCGTCGGCAATGTTTTCTAAGACTGCGACGCTGATCAACAAATACCGAATTGAAGATATTCCCTAGCCGGCCCGGGTTATTTTTGGCGGTCGTAAAATCCGAGGGTTTTTTAAGCAGCCCAAACAACGGAGGATTCGGGAACGTCATCCGGCATCTTGGACCCCTGATCGTCACCGATAAGCAACCGGAAAAAGGGCTCGACATCCTCGATGAAACCGTGGCCGAAATGGCAAATGAGAGGAAGAAATGGACGGATAACCTGCGGGCAATTTATAGCTATCAAAAGGAGGAGCAAGATGAAATTGGGAAAAGCAAAAATGCTGGGAGTGGTTCTCGTCGGAATGATCCTTTCTTTTTCATCGGCGGCAGCGGATGAATATCCCTCGCGGCCCATCACGCTGATTGTCCAGTTTTCCGCCGGAACGACGACCGATATTATCGCCCGCAGGATCGGGGAAGAGGTCGGAAAAAACCTGGGGCAGCCGATCGTCTGCGTCAACAAAGCGGGAGGCGGGGGAACGATCGGGGTGGCCGAAATGATCCGCTCGAAACCGGATGGATATACGCTTGGGTGTATCAATATGCCGGCCCTGGCCATTATTCCGCATATGCAGCCGATCCCTTACGATCCCTTGAAGGATGTGGCTCATATCTGCGTCGTCCAACCCTATGAATATGCCCTGTATGTCAAGGCCGACGCGCCTTGGAATACTTTGCAAGAATTTATTGAATATGCTCAAAAGAATCCCGGCAAAGTGATTTATGGTTCCGTGGGCGTAGGAACGACGAACCATATTATCCTGGTGCGCCTGGCTAAAGAGCACAACCTAAACATGAAGCATGTCCCCTACAAAGGAGACGGAGAGATCATTCCGGCAATGCTGGGCGGCCATGTGCATATCGCCTCCGGCAGCCCGGCGGCGGTGGTTCCCCAGGTGAAAGCAGGAAAACTCAAACTTCTGGTGGTGACCAGCAAGGATCGCTGGGTGTATCTTCCCCAAGTACCGACCCTTTTGGAAAATGGATATAAATTCTACCAATCCTCGTATTTTTCCTTGGGGGCTCCGGCAGCCACCCCTGAACCCATTCGTAAAAAGCTGGAAGAAAGTTTCCGCAAGGTCCTCCAGGATCCTGCCATCAATAAGGAAGTCCAGGAAAAGCTGTTCGCCAAACTTGGCTACATGAGCGGGGCGGAGTTTGGCAGGTACATTCAGGAGCAGCATGCCTTTTATAAGGATTTCCTGAAAGAGCAAGGAATCAAATAATGCGCAGAGCGGAGCAGATCGCCTGTCTTTTCTGGATTCTTCTTTCCATATCCGTTTGCACGGGGGCGATCGGCTTGAAATTGGGCACTCCTTCCGACCCCGGCCCCGGCTTTCTTCCATTTGGAACCGGGGCCTTGCTGGGAATCCTTGCTCTTGTTCACCTCCTGAAAGTCTCCGTTGCCGCTTCCCGGGGAGAGGGCGGGGGTTTTCTCTGGCAGGGGGTAAATTGGCAGAGAACCCTCGCGGTTGTCTTGGCCGTCCTTGTTTACGCTCTTCTGTTGCCTCATCTGGGTTACCTCATCGCAACCTTTATCCTCATGGTCGTTCTATTTTCTTTATATGACCGCAAGAAGTGGGGCATTGTGGTGCCGGCCAGCCTTTTCGTGATCGGAATCACCTATCTGGTCTTTCACGTCTGGCTGAAGGTCCAATTTCCCCCCGGCTTTCTCAGGATTGGCTGATGGAATTAGCCCAATACATCCTTTTAGGATTTCAATCCGCACTGCAGCCTGAAAACCTCGCCTACTGCTTTCTCGGTGTCCTCCTCGGAACCCTGATCGGCATCCTGCCCGGCATTGGTCCCGTTGCCACCATCTCCATCCTCCTGCCGATCACGTTCAAAATCACCCCCATCGCTGCGATCATCATGTTGGCCGGAATTTATTACGGGGCCCAGTATGGAGGATCGACCACCTCAATCCTCTTAAACATCCCAGGCGAGGCCACGACGGTGATCACCTGTCTGGACGGATACCAGATGGCCCGAAAGGGCCGGGCCGGACCGGCTTTGGGAATGGCGGCGATGGGTTCCTTCATTGCCGGAACCTTAAGCCTCTTGGGGCTGACTTTTCTGGCTACCCCCTTCACCGATTTTGCCATTCGATTCGGGGCCCCGGAATATTTCTCCCTGATGATACTCGCTCTCGTTATCCTTACCTACCTCGCCCACGGCTCGATGATCAAGGCGCTGATCATGGCCCTCTTCGGGCTGACCCTGACTGCCGTGGGTACCGATAACATCACCGGAACCTTGCGTTTCACTTTCGGTATTCTCCACCTCTCCGACGGGTTTGATCTTGTTCCTCTGGTCATGGGATTATTCGGCATATCCGAAGTGCTCATGAATGTGGAACAGACGATCAGCCAAGAGGTCCTCAAAACCAGAATCAAAAATCTTCTGCCGACAGCCCAGGATTGGATGAGGGCAAAAGGCCCGATCCTGAGGGGAACGGCCATTGGCTTTTTTCTCGGAGTCCTGCCCGGAGCCGGGCCGGTCATTTCTTCATTTGTTTCTTACTCGGTGGAAAAACGAATTTCGCGTTATCCGGAAAAATTCGGCACGGGAATGATCGAAGGAGTGGCAGGACCCGAATCGGCCAATAATGCCTCGGCTCAGGGCGCTTTCATCCCCCTGCTTACTTTGGGAATTCCTCCAAATGTCACCATGGCTATTCTCTTCGGCGCCTTGATGATTCACGGGCTTCAGCCGGGTCCTTTGCTCATGAAGGATCACCCCGATTTTTTCTGGGGGGTGGTTGTGAGCATGTATCTGGGAAATGTCATGTTGGTCTTCCTGAATCTTCCGCTGATTCCCCTGTGGGTGAAGATGCTGCGGGTTCCTTATCCCGTCCTTTTCCCCATGATTGTGCTCTTCTGCCTTGTGGGGGCCTTCAGTTTGAACAACTCGGCCAACGACATCCTCGTCATGCTGGGTTTCGGGGTTTTGGGATATTTGATGCGAAAATTGAAATACGAGGGAGCCCCCCTCGTGATGGCTTTCGTTCTGGGTCCACTCCTGGATCTGAACCTGCGCCGTTCCCTTATTGTTTCGGACGGTTCATTTCTGATCTTCTTTACCCGCCCCATTTCCGCCGTCATTCTGACTTCGGCGCTGGTTATCCTTGGGCTGTCTATTCTTTCCAAATTTAGGAGAAGGAGCCAGAAATAGAAGAAATGATTTGCGGAGCAAAACAATAACCGGCGTTAATGAGGAAGGGGAGGGAAGTTTTAGGTTTTATTATGGAAATTCTAAAAACAGCCCTTGCTGTTTCTCCTTATGAAGCCGGTCGGCGATCTTTTGGGCGATCAGGGGGGCGCAAACTGCTTCCGAAGAGGCGGCAGCCGGGACCGCAAGTTCGTTCAGATACAAAATCCCGGGTTGAGAAGTTCTTACGCTATGCCCCATGCGCCATGCGTCTCTTCCTGTCCTGGCCGATCCACCCGGCATACCGGTCGCCGGCTGTTCCGATTAGGACGCCGGAATGGAGCTCTCGAAATGGGAAATTCTTTGTGGCGCCCTGATGAGTTTTCCCCATAAACTCATTTTATCGCAGCAACTCTATGAAAATCATCGACATTATGAGACTAATGGGATCCTCAAACCACCGAAGTTACGAACATACTGCAGGAAGGTTCCCCAATCCGGCAAGGGAGCCATTTTGTCAAAGGGAAGGGCATTGGCGTAGGAGTCCTCCGTCCCCCAAAACCAAAAATCTAGGGGGAAGCGCTCATCCTTTCAGCGACCAGACGAGCCATGCGGAGAAGCCATTCCAGGGTTTCTCTTTGGGTGTCATATCCGGACAACGTGACCTGGTAAACCCCTTTTCGGAAATTCAGGTAGTAGTCTTCCATGGCCGCCTCTTCGCCGACAGAAACCTTTTGCCCTTTGTCGCCCGCTTTCTTGCGGTGAATCCTCTTGGCGCTCTCCGGAGAAAGCATTTCATATAGGTCCAGGTTGATCCGCTTTCCCTCATTGTTTCGGTAAGTCGCCATGACCGCTCTGCTGAACCCTTCCTTCACGTATTCCTCTGCCCCGCCATTGATCAGCTCAAACAGCCTGATCCCTTCAGCGGTCTGAGGCTCCCCGTCGAGCTTCCATCCCTTGAGGTCTGATTCCAGAGGCAGCAAGCTCAGCAGAGACTCCTTGGCCCGGGGTTCTTCCGCCTGCGAGAAGATGGGGAAAAAAGAGACGATGGACCCAAAAAGGAGAATCGAGGGGATCATCCAACAACGGGGCTTTGTCATGCTGGTTATTCGGGATTCCATGAGCTCAAACCGAAAGGGATTTTATTCTGATCCGATCATGCTTCATTTCGCCCAGCCCGTGTCGGGCAGCCTTGCCGATCATCAGAACCTCCTCGGGTTGAAGCCCCAGGAACCTGCAGCAGAAGGCGTCAAGGCTGACTCGATTGGTCGAGGTTACGACCGTTTCAGCACTGGCGAGTTTGCCGGGCCCGTAAGGCCCATTTTCCGTGATAAAGGCGGTGGCGTCCGAGATACAGAGGTCCGGCTTCCTGATGAGATTCAGGTCGGCAATGCATTGGGCAAGATGGTCCAAGTCCGCATACCATCCCAGTTTCAGTGTGCCCAAATGAAAGTAGCTGTTGGTGGTAAAAGCGCAGAGGCCCATCATGTTCTTAAGGGCGCCGGAGTAAAGGACGCCTCCGTGATGTTTGGCGATTGAAATGTTAATAAAAACGTCGCAATCCCAGAGATCCTTCGTGACTCGCGCATCCTTCAAGCTTAACCCGCCGGGGATTTCCACTTTCACATGGTCCCCCGTTTCATATTTCAGGGCCTTCAGCACAGTGGCGAGTTCGCCGCTCTTGAGCGACCTTTCCCAATATCCCCGGTGAGGGTCCTTCAGGTAACGGATCTCCTTGGCGCCTCCCTCGAGGCATTTCTCAATCACGGCCAGAGCCACATCGGGGTTGACCGAGGCCCCGATGTTCTTGAAAGGAGAGTTCACAAGGATGCCTACCCTGTCCCCCCGCCGCATGAAAGCTTCGATCCCTCCAAGCTCCTGAATCGCCCTGAGGGTGTTGACGTACGGGTCTTTGCCCTTTACGGCAACGAGGTCCGGTCCCATCTCCGGGGCTGGAGGCGCTTGAAGTCTGTTCTGGGCCAGGCCGGACAAAGGACTTTGGCTCAGCAGAACGCCGCCTCCCAGGCAAGCAGCTCTCTTTAGGAAGGAACGACGAGTGATATGATCCATGACTTCCTCACCATGTTGCCTCACAATATAAATCGTGTCTTTCCCGCCGTCTATAGCATTCCGACGCCGTTTTTAGTTGACGGATTCCGAGGCGAGTGGACCGGTTTCTTCAGACACCTCAGGTTGGGGTTTGGCTTTCAGTTGAAGATGGCGGGCCAAACCCCAACCTGCGATAATATTGCAAATTATTGCATGAATGTTTCCCGCATGGCAACTTTTTGAGCCGGCGAATTTGCCGGGAAATTGGATAACCCAAGCGCTGATAACATAGAGTTTAGCCGGGCCGCCGAATCAGCAACCAAAGGACAACAGCAGACGAAATCCACTCGCAAGAGACAAAATCTAAGGCGTCGGCCGCAACGACTTGTTATGGCCACCCGCTTCTGAAGAGACTTCCAGCGTCACGGCTCTCCTATTGCGAGGGACGCCATTCGAACTGAGCTCTGCAAAGTTCTTTATTGTCGCTGACCCGGATGACACTGCACAATTCGCTGTTACCCCTGCTTTCCGAAAGCACAGCCACTTCATCCTTTGGCAACGCTTCTGCAAGGAAGCTCAACTCGACCGCCTTCAGCTCCGTTTCCTCAAGATGTTCTTGTGAATGGCTGTCTATCATCCACTGGAGATATTTGGTTGAATTCACATGCCGGTTTACATCAATATCAGAGAATTGAACCCGAAAGTGCGCTATTTGCTTTCCGCTCTGAAGTTCCTGCACTTTTTGCAGATGGGTCTCTATCTCTTCTCTTCCGGGTTGCCACGGGAAGCCATCTGTCTTCTGATGGAATCGCCGCGGACGACCGCTTGTTTTATCCAGCACCATCCAGGATGAAGTGGCTGAGATCATTTTTTCTCCGGACGCTGAGCTCACCGCGAAGTCACGCAGGGCATACACCCTTTCGATCCGCTTTCCCCAGGTTTCTATTGCGACCTGATCGCCCCACTTGGGCTGCCGTTTGATGATCAGCTGCATTTTTATGAGCACCCACATCAAGTTTCTCGCTGACAGCTCCTCATATCCGTACACGGTCCCCTTGGCATGGTTCCATGCAGAATTCAGTAGATAAGCGAACAGGGTCTGTGGCCTCAGTCGGCCCAGGATGTCTACATCGAATGACTCGATAATCCGCTGTTCCTCCCAGATGTGCGCGGTAGAATCCATTTGAGGCTATCTCCTAATCAACGAGTCTTTTCCATCCTCTTCTATCACAAATTTTGTACGGTAATTGGTTCACAAATCATCCAGAGACAGTTCCGGCCTACGAACCGGATTCATTCTGAAAAAAATCCTAAATTCCCCGCATTTTGGGGATAAACATGATATTTGCAATTTAGAAGGGAATCCGGGGGAGGAGACACCGTCACCCCCCATTCTTGAGAAAATAGTAGCTGGTTCCCGGATGCCGGTTACCGGTTATCCCTTTTGCACCTTCGAAAGTTTTTAAGTTTTTTCCTCGATTCGCATTCCTTTATCCTTTTTCCTTCCCAAGTTCGGGTTCTGGGTGCAAAAGACCGGCCTCCCGGCGCGCATCTCCTGGGAGCAGGAATCGCAGTAGGTGCAAAGAACGCTATCTAGTTTTCATCCGAAAACCCAGATGATTCCCCTCCCCCTTGATAGGGGAGGGCCAGGGTGGGGGTGATAAGGGTCAGAATTTCAGGGTATTATATTTTCGTCTCCCTCACCCCAACCCTCTCCCACAAGGGGAGAGGGAGTTTCCGGATGGAGACTATCTACCTATCATCTTGCCTTCCCAAAGAGAATCGGGACTCCCTTGACCAGCATGCCCGTGATGATCTTGCTGAAAGGGAAGGCTTCCTGCTCGTCCGGAGGGGAGTGATGAGGCAGCCAGGTACACAAGTTCACTCGGACCTCCCCTCCACCACGCCAAATTAAAAAAATGACCAGAAACCCCATCAGCATTAGGAGCTTCTGGTCTCTTTAAATAGCTTAATCGTTGATGATCTTGTAAAAAGTCAGCAGAACGATGGTTTCGATTGTAGGGGCGTCCGGCCGGACGCCCATTTTCGGGCGAGCGCCGCTCGCCCCTACCATGTAAGGCGCGCAAAAACTGAGGAGTGAAGCGTACTTACAGGTACGCTTCAACAATTCACCCCGTTAGATACTTTTCAATCGGACTTTCCCCTTTGAATATCAGGGGGGTTATCCCTGGATCCCAAGATCGGGTTTTTTATCTAACGGGGCAGGGTTAAAGCGCAACGCCGCAGATGGACTTTTTACGAGACCATTATTTTTTTGCCGGCACAATCGCTTCCTTAGCAGCTTTTGCGACCCTCATTTTAACAACCGTTTTCGCAGGTATTTTGATCTCCGCCCCTGTAGCCGGATTACGACCCATGCGAGCCTTCCTGTTGACAAGAACAAGTTTCCCGATCCCAGGAAGGGTAAAGGATCCCGCCTTCTTGGTTTCGGAAACCGCTAATGCAGCCACTTCATCAATGATTTCTGCGGCGGTCTTCTTGGAAAGTTCGAATTTTCCTGCAAAATGGGAAACGATCTGGCCTTTGGTCATGGGTTTCTTAGCCATTTTTTGCCTCCTGGTGTGGGATAAAATGCTTCAATAGCGAAATTATATTGAAAAGATTGGAAGGAAGCAAGCGGAAAAGCCTAAAATCTGATACCCAAAGGCGCAGGCTCTTCAAGGCTATGGCAGTCAAGGCTTACAGGTCAGGCCTATCCCTCCAGATTTACCCATCCCACCTGCAGCACTTCATCAAAACGATGCTCCAGGTTGGCATTGGAACCCCGACAACCTTCGACGGCTTTGGCTGCCCACTGAAGATACTCTTGCCTCCGCTCCAAAGACCAATTTGGAGGCGGGGTATGGGTGACGTCATGAACATTGCAAATCTTGTCAGCGATCTTGATCTGTTTCGCCCTTTCCGACAATTGTTGGGCATGCGCGACCGATTATTTCCCTCGCTTCTTGAAGGGAGGTCTCTTGTCCCAAATCCTTATAATTCTTAAAAGGGCAAGGATCAAGGGTAAAGGAATGAGGAGAAAGAAGGGGTATGGGGTATAATAAAAGGAAGCCAAGGTGTGAGGGTCAAGTGGAAAAGGGAACCCCATGAGGGGTTTTCGGGTTTTAGATTGACTTTGCTTCTTGGCAGGTTCAAAATTTTATCACCTCATAAATTGTGTGGAGAGAAAATGGCTAAGAAGGATCAAAGATCAAAGTCCGGGTCTTTACCTCCCATCAAGACCCTACGCCCGGAAGACAAATTTGGGGCTGCAAGGAAAACGCTTTTTGATATGAGAGAAAAGCTGCTGGCGGAAGGGCTTGGGAAATCCCTTCCCGAGGATCTGGCTCGCCCCTTTGATATCGGGGATGAAGGAGATCGTGCCGACATTGAGCGAAGCCACGAAGTCTCCATCCTCATTTCGGCACGGGATAAGGAAAAACTCCTTGCCATCGAAGATGCCGTGGAGAGGATCCGGGAGGGGACATACGGAGTATGCGAGGAATGCGGGGATGAAATCGGGTCGGGGAGATTGAAAGCGATGCCCCTGGCCAAATTATGCGTATCCTGCCAATCGAGGATTGAAAAGGAGACGGAACATCAAAAATTCGCCAGAGAAGAAATGGGCCAAGAAGAACTGATCAGTGAGGCGCCGGAAGAATAAGCGGCATGGCTGCTCATTCGCCCCGGGTTATCTTCCGGGCTCAGTCGTCGTCATAATCCGGAACCAATCGATCGTAGGCTTCATCCGTCAAGTGGGAGGAAATCATGAAATCGGCCGACGAGCGGTTGCATGCGATGGGGATGTTCCAGACCATGGCCATGCGGAGGAGCGCCTTGACATCCGGGTCATGGGGCGCCGGCTCAAGGGGGTCCCATAAAAATATCAGAAAATCGATTTCCCCGTCGGCAATCTTGGCCCCGATCTGCTGATCCCCGCCCAGCGGCCTACTCTCTTTAATCCAACAAAGAATGGGTGAAAAGCCAGAACCATTAGGTGAAAATAAATATTGACATTGTTTTTTAGGTAATATAAATTTGGTCAAAAGGTTAAATAATGATTTGCCAATTGATTATTCCATCCCCGGATGTCCTCCGGGTCTTTCGTCGATAAGCTGAAACGTAATATGTAAAATTTAATAAAAATAATAATTATAATAGGTTATTATACCTTCTGTTGATTCGATGTCATCCTACCTTCGGTAACGGGTCTGTTTCAGGTTTGAGACCGGCTTTTGGATTAGAAATAATAATATTGGTCATATGGTCAAAAATATCCCCTAATCTCTAAGAAATTAATTTGGGCGCAAATTGGCAATAAATTTCAGAACCCCCCCTCGCCCCCCTTCGATAAAGGGGGGTTGGAGGGATTTCCAGAAAATCCCTACGTCAACATAGCCTTTTTGGTTTCGCCTTGGCCGGGTTAGGAAATAAGCTGTGAAAGCTCAAGACCGAATTTTAAAGGCTGCGGACAGGGTGTTTGGAGAAATGGGTTTCGATGCCGCCACGGTCAGGAAGATCGCGGACATTTCCAAAACCAATAAAGCCCTGATCCATTATCACTTTGACAGCAAAGAAGGCCTGTTCGAAAGCGTTCTCGATCACTATTTTGAAGAACTCTCCAAGAATCTGCATGGCGCCCTGATCAGCAGCGGCCCTCTCTCCGACCGCATGATCCGAATGTTTGAACGCTACCTCGATTTCCTTGAAAAAAACCGGAACTTTGTTCACATTATTCATCGCGAATTAACCGGCGGGAAACAGATGGAAAGGGTGATCGCCCACATGATCCCCCTTTTCCAATTTGTGCTGCAGGGGATCCGGGAAGCCTACCCGAAAACCCGGGCCGGGGATCTTTCGGCCGAACACTTATTGGTAAGCGGATACGGAATGATCATCACCTATTTTACTTGCAGCGGAATTGTCGAAAAGTTGATCGGAAGCGATCCGATATCGCCCAAGAACCTTCAAACCCGGAAAAAGCACCTGTACCGGATGTTTGAAATCATCATCCGCGCCCTCGATTCGTAGATCGAAAATCCGGCAGACCCGCCGGGGGGAGATGTTGATGAGAGAGGTGGTCATCGTAAGCGCCGCGAGAACTCCCTTCGGGAAATTCGGCGGCTTGCTGAAGAACTTCACGGCCGTTGATCTGGGGACCCGGGCGGTCTTGGCGTCCCTGAAGAGAATCGACCTGGATCCCGCCGCGGTAGATGAACTTTATCTCGGGGTCGCCGTTCTTGCGGGAACCGCATCCGTGGCCGCCCGTCAGATTCTTTTCACCTCCGGTCTTCCACCCCACACCCCGTCCCTCACCATCGACCGAGCCTGCTGTTCCTCCATGACCTGCGTAGGGTTAGGGCTGCGGAACATCCGCAGCGGGGAAATCCATACGGCCGTTGCCGGAGGAATGGAAGCCATGAGCCAGACCCCCCTGATCGCTCGCGGGGTGCGGTGGGGCGTTCGGCTGGGAGGGGTCATGCTCGAAGAGCCGCTTTTCCTGCGCAACCCGATTTTAAACATCCCTCTTGCCGTCGGCGCCGCCGAAGTTGCCCTGGAACACGGGGTGAACCGAGAAGAGCAGGATCGGTGGGCCTTAAGAAGCCACCAAAGATATTTTTCCGCCCTGGAAGCCGGAAAGCTCGCGGATGAAATTCAGCCGGTGGAAATTTCCTCGGAGAAAGGTTCAACCCGCTCGCTCCATCGGGACGAGTCTCCCCGTTCCGATACGACCATCGAAAAACTGCGGGCCCTTCCGACGGTCTATGGCAGCAAAACCGTCACGGCCGGAAACGCCCCCGGCTTGAACGACGGCGCTTCCGCCCTCGTCCTGATGTCAAAGGAAAGACAGAAGGAACTTGGGATCGTTCCCCTGGCAAGAATTCTAACTTACGTAAATATTGCGGGGGCCCCCCTGGCTTCTCCTTATCTGCCGGCCCACGCTATTCTGAAAGCCCTGGAGAGGGCCGGACGAAAGCTGTCGGATCTGAAGCGCCTGGAGATCAACGAAGCCTTTGCGGCGACCGCGCTGGTGAGCACAAAGGTTTTAAGCTCCGACAGCGAAAAGGTTCTTGAAGAACTGCGCTCCATTACCAACGTGAACGGCGGAGCCGTCGCCATTGGGCATCCCACCGGGGCGAGCGGGGGACGAATCGCCATGACCCTGGTATACGAACTCCGCCGGGCGGGGGGAGGGCTGGGGGCGGCGGCCATTTGTGGGGGATACGGACAGAGCGACGCCATTGTCGTAGAGGTAGATTGAGGAATCAATTTTCTCACTTCCTTTGGAAGGATGAATTCGTGAAATTTGGCAGAACCCCTTAAAAAGTCATCACTCCGGGAAAAACCGGAATTCAGGGAATTTATCAATAGTTAAAAATACTGGATTCCGGCTTTCACCGGAATGACGAAAGGGGGTATTCTCGGAAATTTTACGAGATCGCCAAGAAAGGTGATCTTGAAAATTGTAACTGGAACGATGGGTTCGTAAAAAGCTCCAGATGCAAGGCGCGCAAGAACTGAGGAGTGAGGCGCACTAATAGGTGCGCCGCAACGACGAAGTTGAAGCGCAACGCCGCAGATGGACTTTTTACGAACCCATCAAGAAAGGAGGGGCTATGTCGCTGGATCAAAAAGAAATCACGTATTCTCTCACCTACAAGGAAATGCTGGAAATCCTGAAAATCCTGGACGAGTCGCCCTGCCAGGAATTGCGCTTGGAGCTGGAAGGATTCAAACTCGAAATCATCAAGGGGAAGGAGCTTTCCCATCCTTCAGGCGGAGTTTCTCCGGGCCCGGCTTTCTCGGCCCCTCCCTCGGCCCCTTTGCCGGGGGGAATGAAGGCGCGGGAGGAGCAGGCCCCAAAAACCGGCAAGATGGAAGAAATTCCGGGGGCGGGGGCGCCTGCCGCCGGGGAAATCTCGAAGGTTTCAGGGACCGAAGTGAAATCCCCCCTCGCCGGGACTTTTTACCGCGCCCCCGCTCCGGGAGCTCGTCCCTTTGTAGAAGTCGGAGACGCGGTGGATGCGGGAGAACAGGTGGGGATCGTGGAAGTGATGAAATTGATGAATTCCATCAAGACCCCGGTAAAAGGGATAGTCCGGCAGATTCTGGCGGAAAACGAGACGACGGTCAAGATGGGACAAACGCTGATGATCATCGAACCGGCCTGAATCCCGGCAGATCGGAAGACCGGAGGGCTCTATTCGGTTTCCGTCCGGAAACTCCCTCTTCCCTTGTGGGAGAGGGAGGGGATGAAAATAAAATGCATGTAAATTCCAAACCATTATCACCCCCACCCTGGCCCTCCCCCATCAAGGGGGAGGGAAATATTCTGGGTTTCCGGATGAAAACTATTTAGCGTTGCAAAAGGAAAACCTTTCTTTGGGAGGAGAGGAAGAATGAGAAAAATCCGCTTTAACGAAGAGACTCTGCGCGACGGCCAGCAATCCCTGTGGGCCAATCGCATGCCTACGGGCCCCATGCTCCCCATCGCCCAGGCCATGGACCGGGCAGGATTCGGAAGCATCAATATCATGAGCGGTTCCGCCTTTGAGGCCTGCATCCTCTATTTGAACGAAAATCCCTGGGAGCGCCTGCGCCTCCTGGCCCAGCTCATGCCTAAGACGGATCTCCAGATTCTGATCCGCGGGCGAAGCGCCTTCGGCTGGCGGCGGTTTCCCAACGATGCCATCGAACTTTTGATCAAATGCCTCCAGAAGAGCGGAATCCAGGGGCTGGCGATATTTGACGGATTGAACGATTTGAACAACCTCAAATGGCATTTCCAGGTGGCCAAGGAAATCGGCCTGCAGGTCCATCCGGCGCTGGTTTTTGCCTTGAGCCCCGCCCACAACGACGCCTATTATGCCTCCAAGGCGCGAGAGTGCGCGGAATGGGGAGTGCATAGCGTGAGCCTTGCGGATGCCAGCGGGCTTTTAACTCCCGAAAGGGTCCGCACCCTGATTCCGGCGATCCGAAGCGCCATCGGCAACCTGGACTTCAGCTTTGTAAGCCATTGCGGAACGGGTTTGGGAACCGCCTGCTACCAGGAAGCCATGAAATTAGGGGTGGACATTCTCTCGACGGCCAGCATTCCCCTTTCCCAGGGAAATTCCATTCCTTCCACCTGGGAAACCCTTTCCTATGCCCGGGAGAACGGGCTGGAGGCGGGGGTAGATGATTTCTTGGTCAGGAAAATTGACGATTATTTTTACTGGGTCGCCTATCAGGAAAAAAAGCCGGTAGGACAGGCGGTTTCCTTTAACCCGGCGCAATATAAAAAATACGCCACCCATCAAATCCCGGGGGGCATGATGTCGCATTTAGGCAGCCAGCTAAAGAATCTGGGACTTGAGCGCCTGGTTCCGGAAGTCCTGGAGGAGGCCGGGCGGGTTCGGCAGGAGATCGGGTATCCGGTGATGGTGACGCCTTTCTCTCAAATCGTCGGGGTCCAGGCCGTTTTCAATGTGATCCAGAAAGAACGCTACCGGACGGTCCCTTCGGATCTCTGCCTGTATGCCCGAGGCTATTACGGGGAACCCGCGGCCCCCATCGACCCCAATGTCAAGGATCGCATCCTGCAAGGAGAAGACCCGACGCCGATCGATCCGACGGAGAACTACCTGGAACCGGTCGTCAGCCGGGCGAGAAAAGAGGCGGGCGCCTCTCTTTCCGACGAGGAACTCCTCCTGACGCTCTTTTTTAGCCGTCCTACGCTGGACAAATTCCGCAAGAACCGGCGGGCGATCGAATTCCCGGCGGTGAAGCCGCCCCTGACGGCTTTGATTCAGGAGATCGGAAAGAGACCGCAGATGCGAAAATTTTGTTTTCAAAAAGGTCCTTTGAAGTTGGAACAGACCTGGTAGATCCACCCTAACCGAGAGAGGGAGGAGCCATGCCGCTGAAGAAGGGGGCCCCGGATGGATACCTGATGTCCAAAGGTTATTCCTACTACACCTTTACCCTGCTGTTTCTCCTCTACATGTTTGATTACATCGACCGGATGGTGGTCGTTTCCCTGTTTCCCTTCCTGAAAGTCGATTTCGGCCTTTCCGATACTCAGTGCGGCCTTTTGGTCTCGACGGTTTACTGGTCTATCGTAGTTCTTTCCGTTCCGATATCCGTGATCATCGACCGGTGGAGCCGGAAAAAGAGCATCGGCCTCATGGCGCTTTTCTGGAGCGCGGCCACGGTTGCTTGCGCATTTACCAAAAACTTTTCCCAGCTCTTAATCGCCAGGACCGCAATCGGGGTGGGGGAGGCCGGCTACGCGCCCGGAGGAACGGCCATGATCTCCGCGCTCTTTCCGGAAAAGATGCGTTCCCTGATCGTCGGCCTCTGGACCGCGGCTCTGCCTTTGGGGAGCGCCATAGGAATCATGCTCGGAGGATATATCGCGACCCATTACGGATGGCGGCAGGCTTTCGGAATCGTGGCTCTGCCTGGTTTTATCGTGGCCTTTCTTTTCTTTTTCGTGCGGGATTATAAAACGGTCAACCTGGAAAGAAAGACAGACCCGGGATCGCAGAAACAGGGGAAGGTAAAAACCCGGGAAATCGTCCGGCAGTTCATCCAAACCCCGTCCCTGCTTCTGACCTACGCCGCCTTTGCCGGATGCATGTTTCTGAGCGCCTCCTATCTGAGCTGGCTGCCCACGTATTTCCACCGGGTGGAAAACCTTCCCATGGAAAAAGCGGCGTTCAAAGGCAGTCTCGTCATGCTCCTGGCAATCCTCGGATTTCCCCTGGGAGGGTTCCTGGCCGATCGCTGGCGGAGAAAAAGAATGAATGCCCGTTTACTTTTCCCCGCTCTTTCTTCCCTCATTACGGGGGTGATCTTTCTTTCCGCCTTTTATTTCCTGCAGGGCCCCTCCCAATATGCCCTGATCCTTTTGGGGGGCATGGCCGCGAGCGCCTTTTCCCCGGCGGCCATCGCCGTTACCCAGGATGTCGTGCATCCCGGCTTGAGGGCGACCTCTTACAGTTTTTGCGTGATCGCCCAGAACTTGCTGGGAAGCTCCCTTGGGCCTCTCTTTGTGGGAGCGATTTCGGATCAGTTCGGCATCCATTACGCCCTGACCCTCGTTCCCTTTTTCTCCATTTTGGCTGCCTTCCTATTTTTCGCCGCTTCTTTCTTTTACGAAACGGATCTGGCCAAAGTGGAAAAAATCCAATTGAGGGCCGAGCCCTGATTCGGCCAAAGAGAAACCGGATATGAAGGCGATGACGGCTTTCATTTTTCCATCCCATTGGGCGCCTTTTCAAAATGGCAGATTGATACGAAGAAGAGGGAATCGCTTGAATACAGGAAACTTCTCCCGGGTCCTGATTGCCAATCGGGGTGAAATTGCGCTTCGGATCATCCGGGCGTGTCAAGATCTTGGCCTGGAAACCGTCCTCGCCGTTTCGGAGGCCGATCGAAAAAGCCTCCCGGCAAAAATGGCGGACAAAGTGATAGGCATCGGTCCGCCGAGGCCGATGCAGAGCTATCTTCAAGTCGACACCCTGATTTCCGCCGCTCTAAACAGCGGGGCGGAGGCGATTCACCCCTGTTACGGCTTCCTGGCCGAGCGGCCGGAGTTCGCCGAAGCTTGCGGGAAGCAGGGCTTGGTTTTTATCGGGCCGAAGGCGGAACAGATCCGGATGATGGGGGATAAGATCCAGGCGCGCCGGATCGCGCGGGAACTCGGCGTTCCCGTCATCCCGGGATCGAAGGGGATCGGAACTCCCGCCGAGGCCGAAGAAGCGGCCGATCGGCTCGGCTACCCCGTGCTCATCAAAGCGGCGGCGGGGGGCGGGGGTCGGGGGATGAAACTCGTGCCGAAGGCCGATGATCTGAAATCCGGCCTCACCGAGGCCGCTGCCGAAGCCCGGGCGGCCTTTGGCGACGACCGCCTCTTTATGGAACATTACATTTCCAACGCCCGGCATATTGAAGTCCAGGTGATGGGAGACCGCTTGGGGAATCTGCGGCACTTCTTCGAACGAGATTGCTCGCTGCAGCGCCGCCATCAAAAAATGTTGGAGGAGGCCCCCTGCCCGATGCTGACGCCTGATATGCGGGGGGAGCTTTTCAGAGCCGCCCTAACCATCGCCCGCCATATCCAGTACCTCAGCGCCGGAACCATCGAATTCATCTGGGATCAGGACCTCAAGAAGTTTTATTTCTTAGAGATGAATACCCGGATCCAGGTGGAGCACCCGGTGACGGAGATGATCACCGGAGTCGATTTAGTCAAGGAACAAATCCGGGTTGCGCGGGGAGGGGAAATCGCCTATCCGCAGGATGAGATTTCGTTTGAGGGACACGCCATCGAATGCCGGATTACCGCCGAATCCCCCGAAGAGGGTTTTCGACCCTGTCCCGGGGAGATCCGGGAATGGAAAGCGCCGGCCGGTTCGCATATTCGAGTAGATACCCATTGCTATGCCGGATATTCGGTTCCGCCCTACTACGACTCGCTCTTAGCCAAACTGATCGCGATGGGTCCCAGCCGCCTCGAGGCCATAAGCGCCATGGATCGGGCCCTGTCCGATTTTCATATTTCCGGAATAGACACCACGATCCCTTTTTATCGGAAGATCATGAAAAATGAGCAATTCCGCCGGGGGGAAATAAGCACGAAATGGATCGAAAACATCTTTTTACCCCTGCCGGCGGGCGGCCGCGGGTGAACGCCATGGGGAACAACTGGATTCAGGGTAAGGTCGTCGCGATTACGGGGGGAGCGAGCGGGATCGGGGCCGCCCTGGCTTGGAAATTCGGCGGGGCAGGGGCCCGGATCGCCCTGATCGACGTGGACGAAGCGGAAGTTAACAACCGGGAAAGGGAGCTCCTGGAAGCGGGCGTGATTGTGTTTTCCCAGAAGGGCGACATCGCCAGCGAATCGGAAGCAACCGCCGCCATCACCGGGGTCATTCGGCATTTCGGAGGGATCGACATCCTCATCAACAATGCCGGCATCTCCCATCGCGGGGCCTTCCGGGAAGCGGAATTATCCACGATCCGAAGAGTCATGGAAGTAAATTTTTTCGGCTCCCTGAGATGCACGAAGGCCGCCCTGGAAAGCATCCTCCGCCGGAGGGGAATGATCATCGTGGTCTCCAGCATCGCCGGGCTCACGCCCGTTTTGGGAAGGACAGCCTACTGCGCCAGCAAACATGCCCTGCACGGACTGTTTGAGACCCTGCGCGGCGAGCTGTGCGGTCAGGGGGTCCATGTCATGATGGTGTGTCCGGGATTTACCAGGACCAACCTGCAAGGCAAAGCGCTCGATGGGAAAGGACAGGTGGCTCCGCACTCCCGGACCCTGGTGGGCCGCGAAGCCTCTCCTTCCGAAGTTGCCGACAGAGTTTTCGAAGGGGCTGGAGCAAGAAAAAGACTATTAATTTTATCGCCGGCGGGAAAACTTTCTTACCTGCTCTTCCGGTTCGCTCCCGCCTTTTACGAGCGTCTGATGATGAAAAGATTGGCAAAGGAAATCCAGAGATAGAAAATACCGGAAAAAAGGAGGCGCCAATGAATTTGGGCCGCTATATCAGCCGGAGCGCGAAATATTATTCGGGGCAACCCGCCATGATTTTTGAGGGGAAAAAAATATCCTACGAAGAGCTGGATAAAAGGACCAACCGTCTGGCGCGGGGGTTCTATGCGCTGGGGATGGAAAAAGGGGACCGCGTGGCCATCCAGGCCTGGAACCGGCCGGAGATCGCGGAAACGGAAGTGGCCTGTTACAAAGCGGGGATGGTCCGAATTCCCATCAACGCGCGTCTCTCCCCGGCGGAAACCTCCGGGATCCTCAATAATGCCGAAGTGAAAACGGTCATCGCCGACCGGCAGCATCTCGAACCGCTTTTAGACAACAGACAATCCCTGGAAACCGTCCGGAATTTCGTCGATCTCGATGGGACCCTGGCCGGGGCCGGATTTTTTGAAAAAATTATTGTGGACAGCCGGGATGAAGGTCTGAACGTGGAAGTCGGGTCGGAGGAGTTGGCCGTCTTGACCTACAGCTCGGGGAC